>TARA_B100001093_G_scaffold305440_1_pt1 | contig 155878 bp, 151 predicted proteins | sample TARA_B100001093 | Tara Oceans TARA_B100001093 (sample SAMEA2623116) | marine metagenome | biome: marine biome (ENVO:00000447); feature: surface water layer (ENVO:00002042); material: "saline water (ENVO:00002010), including plankton (ENVO:xxxxxxxx)" | depth 5 m | reverse complement strand
TAGCTGTAGTCTTCTTAGCTGTAGTCTTCTTAGCTGTAGTCTTCTTAACTGTAGTCTTCTTAACTATAGTCTTCTTGACTGTAGTCTTCTTGACTGTAGTCTTCTTAGCTGCAGTTTGCTTATCTGTAGTTTTCATCCCAACAGCATCCTTAACTACTTTCTTCTTACTAGAAACATCCTTAGAATCAGATAATTTTATTTCTCCTATTTTTTGGATTTCTATTTTAGTTAGGCTATGTCTGAAACCATTTTTAACTCTATATCCCTTTCTTCTTTTTTTCTTAAAAACTAAAACTTTATCAGATTTTAAATGTTCTATTATCTTAGCTGTAACACCAAGTCCCTTGAGAACTGGAACACCTACTTCAATTTTACCATCTTTATCTAACAATAAGACTTTATCAAATATTATTTTCGAACCCTCTTTACTATCAATTCTATTAACAAATATCTCTTGCTTTTCACTTACTTTAAACTGTTGTCCAGCTATTTCTACTATTGCATACATTTAACCTATATTTAAAATGGGTTGCAAAAGTATAAAAATAAGAAATATATGACAATAATTATATGTTTTTTTAATGTGACATTATTATTTCCATGAAAACGTTTCGATTAAATACCTCATATCTTTTTTTAAAAATGTGTTTAATGGAGCAATAGAGTCGTTTATTTCAGTATTAAAATAAAGTGCTCCTCTAAAAAAATGATTAACACTATCAGTTAAACAAAATTGTATGGATGTTGCAGTAACTCCATCATAATCATACAACACGCCATAAACCTTTAATGAATCATTTACAAAGACTTGTTCATTAATACCATCGGCAATAATTTGATGCTTGTAAGCTAAACTTCTTGATTCTTCCACATGTTGGAATAAATTATTTTTAATTTTAAAATATGATAAATGTAAAATAGCGTCTTGTTTTGGAAAATAAATATTTTGTTTATCACAATCAAAATCTAAATTAAGCTTTGAATAGGTTGGTAACATAAATGAATATTTACAAGATTTATTATATATTTCATAGTTTTTTTCTGGAAGGCTTAATTTAAAATATGCTCTTGGTTTTGGGATATTATCCTCACTACATGATAAAATAAATAGTAAAAAAAATAAAACTCTCAACTTACTCATCTATTTTTACTTTTATTCTATTAATTCTTTTTTTATCGGCCGACTCTATAATAAAAGTGTATGGAGATATGTAAGATGACTCTCCTATTTTTAAAATTTTTCCTTCCTTTTCTATAATTAATCCAGCAATTGTATCTGATTCTCCTTTTATTTGATCAAAAAAATCAGATTTACCTTTTACAATTTTTAGAAAATCAATTAATGACAATTTTCCTTCAAAAATAAAATTATTATTGTCAAGTTTAGAATATATATTTTCATCAGTATCAAATTCATCATTGATTTCTCCAACTATTTCTTCTAGTATATCTTCCAAAGTAACCATTCCTGATGTTCCCCCATATTCGTCAACTACAATTGCAATATGATTTTTTTTGATTTGGAATTCTTTTAGCAAATCATTAATCATTTTAGTTTCAGGAACATAATAAGCATCACGATAAAACTTAGTCCAATCAATATTTTTTTTATCTAAAAAAGGAATTAAATCTTTAATGTATAAAATACCTACTACATTATCTAAATTATTAATATAAACAGGAATTCTAGAGAATCCAGAACTTATAACAATTTGTATAACATCCTTAAATGGAGTGTTCTTCTCAATTGCTATAATATCTATTCTTGATTTCATAACTTCTTTAACATCAATATTACCAAATTCTATAATTGATTTTAACATCCGCACCTCTTCATCAGAAGTATCAGTTTCAGTTAGCTTTAAAACTTTTGAAATTTCATCCACAGAGACTTCTTTGTGTTTTTTCCCAAAAATTTTATTAATGATTTTAGTTGTAAAAACTAATAGGAACGCAATAGGATAAATTACTTTTTGAATAAAAATAAATGGTTTAGAAACCATTTTAGCGAAATTAGTCGAATTAGCTCTTGCATATATTTTAGGCGTAACCTCCCCAAATAAAACTAAAAAAAATGTTATAACTATAACTTGAATAAAAAACTGTAAAATTAAATTTTCTGGAAAATAAATTAATGACGTTGCAAAATAAGCAGACAAAATAATAATACAAACATTTATAAAATTATTTAGAATAAGTATTGTTGCTAATAATAGATTTGGCCTTTCAATTAATGTAATTAAATGCTTATTTGAATTATCATTTTTAAGTTTTCGGATATCACTAGATTTTAATGAAAAGAAAGCAACTTCGCTGCCTGAGATAAAAGCTGAAAGTATAATAAGAAAAAAAAGTGTTATCAAAATCAATATGTGTTGGAAATTAAAAAAAAATATTTCCAATAGTATGATTTTATTAAATACGAATAATTGATAGGGGTCTTCCAACTGAATTTAAATTAAAAGGGTAAGTCGTCATTTCCATCATTGACACTTTTCTTTTCAGATATTGATTTACTAATATTTCTATCACTATCTTCCGAATTAATTTTATTTCCTAGCATTGTCATATTATCTGCCAATATTTCTGTGTTATATCTAGTTTTACCTTCTTTATCTTCCCATTTATTGGTTCGAATTTTACCTTCTATGTACACACTGGAGCCTTTCTTGAGCCACTTTTCCGCTACTTCTGCTAAACCTCTCCAAAGAACAATATTATGCCATTCTGTTTGTGATACTTTTTCACCTTGTTTATTTTTATAATTTTCTGTAGTTGCAAGTGAAAAATTTGCTACTGCAACTCCACTATCTAGATATCTTACTTCTGGATCTTTTCCTAAATTACCAACAAGAATTACTTTATTTACTCCAGCCATTTATTAATTTATTTAAAACAAATATATAAAATCTATATTAAATTTCGTCTTTTAAATAATTTAAAATTAAGATAGGAAAAGGGTAGTTAAAAAGTCTATTTGATTTTACCTTTAGGCAACCTTCAACTTGATTGATATTTGATTTAATATGCCAAAATTTTGCATAAATGTGTTGATGGGAAAGCTTATGTATAATAATATTTGAAAATTTAATTACTGTGTATTTATCTTTTAAATATTTAGTAATTTTTTTTGAATTTAATAAATGTAAATTGTCTTCTGTTTCAATTTTTGGAAATTCATACAATCCCATCCAAATACCTTTGCTTCTTTTTTTTAAAAAATAAAAATTATTTTTTTTAATTATCAAATAATTAATAAATCTTTTTTTAATTTTTTGCTTTTTTTGTTTGATTGGTAGTTTGCTAACCAAATTATTATTAAAGGCATAGCACAAATTATTAAAATGACAAATTTCACATTTTGGCAACTTTGGCTTACAAATTAATGCTCCAAACTCCATTATAGCTTGATTATGTAAATCAGGATCATCACAATTTAATAATTCTTGAGATAACTGTTGAAATAATTTTTTTCCTCTTAAATTATCATAAGGAACTTTTATTCCAAAATATCTGCTCAATAATCTTATTACATTTCCATCTAGCACTGCAAATGGTAATTTAAAAGCAAAAGAACTAATAGCAGCTGCTGTATACGGACCAATTCCTTTTAAATTCAAAATTTCTAAATAGGTTTTGGGAAATTTTCCGTTTAAATTATTTACAATAAATTTTGATGTATAATGTAGATTTCTAGCTCTTGAATAATAACCTAATCCTTCCCATGTTTTTAAAACCTCATCTTCTTTTGCTCTTGACAAATCATAAATTGTGGGAAATATTTTAATAAACTTTAAATAATATTTTAATCCATACTTTACTTTAGTTTGCTGTAGTATTATTTCTGATATCCAAATTTTGTATACATCTCGTGTATTTCTCCATGGCAATTCACGCTTATTAAGCTCATACCAGTCTGTTAAACTACTTGAAAATTTCATGTAATTGTAAATCTAAATGTTAGATCAAATCTAATAAAATAATAGATAGGTTAATAATTTTAAATATATTTGCGAGCCTAATTAAAATTATATTTAATTATATTTAATAAAAGACTATATGACAAAAGCTGAATTAGTTAGTATGATTGCTCAAAAAACTGGAGTTGAGAAATCTACAGTTATGACAATTGTTGAAACGACAATGGAAGAGATCAAATTTTCAATAAAAGAAAACGAATCTGTATTTTTAAGAGGATTTGGAACATTTAAAGCTAAAAAAAGAGCAGAGAAAACTGGTAGAAATATTAAAAAAAATACGGCGGTTATAATACCTGCTCATTATACTCCATCATTCAAACCTTCAAAATCTTTTGTTAGTGAAGTAAAAAATAATGTCAAATAGACAAAAAAAATAAATTATGCCAGGAGCTAAAAAAAAGAAAAGATTAAAAATTGCTACTCACAAAAGAAAAAAGCGATCAAGAAAAAATAGACATAAAAATAAGTAACACTTAACTTTGTGTAATAAAAAATATGCCATGAAATACGATCTAATTATCGATTCAAGGCCATCTGAAGTAGCTATTGCTCTTTTACGTGACGGACTTCTTATAGAACTTCATAAAGAAAAACACAATAAAAGTTTTTCAGTTGGCGACATTTATTTAGGAAAAATTAAAAAAAATAATCCTGGACTAAATGCATCATTTGTTAATCTAGGAAGTGAAAAAGATGGATTCCTTCATTATTTAGATTTAGGTCCACAAATTAAATCCTTAAAAAACTTTACTACTAAATCTGTAAATGAAAAATTAAACACTGCGTCATTAAAAAACTTTAAAAAAGAGAAATCAATTGAAAAAGAAGGTAAAATTAATGACGCTGTAAAGCCTGGAGACTACATTTTATGTCAAGTTTCAAAAGAAGCAATTTCTACTAAAGGGCCACGTATTACAACGGAAATTTCATTAGCTGGCAGATATATGGTTCTTCTTCCATTTTCAGACAAAGTTTCTATTTCTCAAAAAATACAAAGTAAAACTGAAAAAAATAGATTAAAAAAATTAATTAAAAGTATTAAGCCAAGTGGTTTTGGAGTGATAATCCGAACTGTTGCAACTGGAAAAAAAGTTGCTGAATTAGATAAAGATTTAAGAAACCTTTACAAAAGATGGCAAGTAATTAGTAAAAAATTAAAGAAGGCTACTCCAGGGAAAAAAGTTCTAAGTGAAATTAATAGATCCGCAACTATTCTTAGAGATTTATTTAATGAAAAATTTAATAACATTTATGTTAATAATGTTGAGATACAAAGTGAAATAAAAGAATATTTATCAAGAATTTCACCAGAACATGAAAAACTTGTTAAATTACATAAAAAACAAACACCTATTTTTCAAGAGTTCAATGTAACTAAACAAGTAAAAAAAGGTTTCGGTAAAAATGTTACAATAAAAAAAGGAACATACTTAGTAATTGAACATACTGAAGCTATGCATGTTATTGACATTAACAGCGGAAAAAAAGTAGACCAAGAAAAAGATCAAGAAGGAAATGCGTTAGCGGTGAATTTAGATGCAGCTGAAGAAGTTGCAAGGCAATTAAGATTAAGAGATATGGGTGGTATTATTATTGTCGATTTTATTGATATGAAAGAAGAAAAAAATAGAAAACTTCTTACTGACAAAATGATTGAAGCAATGAAAAGTGATAAAGCAAAACATCATGTTCTTCCGCCAACAAAATTTGGATTAGTTCAAATCACAAGACAGAGGGTAAGACCAGAAATAAATATAAATACAGAAGAAAACTGTCCCCTATGCGAAGGAAACGGTAAAATTGAGTCAAGTTTCTTATTAATTCAAAAAATTGAAAATAAAATAGAAACAATATCAAATGAAAATAAAGAAATTAATATCTTAACACATCCTTTTGTTGCTAGCTATATAAACAAAAAAGATGGATGGTTTTCTCATTCAATTTGTAAAAAATGGAGCAAAAAATATAATAAGAAAATTACAATCTCAGGAGATGAAAGACTTCATCTTTTACAATATACAATAGTAAAATAATTACTCTGATTTAGTAATGATTTTTCTATAATAAAAAAGTAAAATCACCAAAGAGATAAACAATAAAAAAACTCCAACTAAATATGCATATCTAATATTATCTTCAATATCAAAAAATGAGAATGATAATATTCCTATTAAAAATAGTCTAACAATAATGTTTAAAGAGTTAAATACTGAGTTTACTCTTCCAATTAAATTATTTGGGACATTATTAAACAAGTAAGTTGTGCGTAAAATTCTCACTCCTGCATTTGTAATACCAATAATAAAATTACCTATAAAGAAAATCCAAATTAACTTATATATAGACATAAAGTAAAGCATTATTATCACCATAATAAATAAAATAATTACACTAGTTAAAATTTTAAATCTTCTAAAGATTCTAATAATTAAAATACCAGAAAAAATTGCTCCAAATGAATAATATATTTCAGCTGAAGCATATATTTCACCTGATTTTTGTAAAAAATTATGTACATAAGAAGGTAAAACTATATGTATTTCAACTAACGTAAATGCAAATAGCATGTATGAACAAATACCAAAAATAAAAATTAACTTGTTAGACTTTAAAAAATTCAATCCTTGTTGGAACCGAGACAACAAGTTTTCTTTATTAATATTTTTCTCAACTATTGGCTGGTATTTCAAGTAAGAAAAAATAATTATTACAACTAAATAAGTAATAGCATCCATAAGAAAAATATCGTAAATATTCCAAGCTTTTATATCAAATGGCAAATTAAATGTAATACCCGCTAAAGACAATTCACCATTATTAGTGCCAGTTAGTAATATTGCAGCAAATGCACCAGCTAAAACTGAAGTTACTTGACCTTGAACTTCAATATAAGAATTCAGTTTTCCATAATATTTACGCTCGGTAATTTCCTGTCCAAGAGCATAAAGGTTAGGATAATGTACGTTATAATTAAATATGGTTAACATAAAGACAAGTATTACTAAAATATTAGATATATTTTGATAGTAAATTCCATATATTGCAATTAAACCAATAAAAGTTCCACATATTAAATTTAAAATAATAAATATTTTTTTTCTAGAATATCTGTCAATAATTGTTCCCGCGTACAAACCCCAAAAAAGAGTTAAAAATGTGATAATTAAATATGAATTTCTAAAATAGTTTTGATTATCAACAATCTCTACAAAATACCATGGGATTGCTATCATACTAATTCCTTGAGCTAAACCAGAAATTATATTTGCAGTAAACAGAAGTGTTATAGCATTACTATTTTTCATAAATACAAAAGTACTATTTATACTTATAATTATTAACTTTGAAACATGTACAGACAAAAAAATATTTTATCGGAAGAAATATTAAATAAAATGAGAAACTACTGTGCTTTTCAAGAAAGATGTGTATCAGACGTAAAAAAAAAGTTAGAGAGATATATAATTTCAAAAAATAAAAAAATAGAGATAATCAGTTCTTTAACGGCGGAAAAATATATAGATGAAAAAAGATTTTCTAATTCATATTGTCAAGGAAAATTTAAAATAAAAAAATGGGGCAAACAAAAAATTAAAAACGAGCTTGTTAAAAAAAAAATTTCTCAAAAAAATATTGAAATAGCTATCAATTCTATTTCAATGGCTGATTATATTAAAACACTAAATGATTTAATTGACTATAAAATTAAATATATAAAAGATGAAGATTTATTTAATAGAAATGGTAAGTTAGTAAGGTTTTTATTACAAAGAGGATATGAATTTGATATTATTTGGGATCAAATAAATACAAAGTAGAAAATGAATAATCAAATAGACATTGTTAATTTAAAAAATAGACTTGCAAAACTATTTGAATTTATTGATATCGATAATAAAAGAATTGAATGTAAAAATCTAGAGTCTGAAACTCATAATGATTCCTTTTGGCAAGACCAAAAAAAAGCAAAAGTCACACTAAAAAAAATTGATGAAATCAAAAAGTGGATAGATGAATTTGATGAAATTTCAAATAATATCGAAGAAATAAAAATTTTACTTGAATTAAATGCTACAGATGAAGAAATTTTATCTCTTTATGAAGAAACTAAAAGTAAAGTGGAGCAACTTGAATTTAAAAAGATGTTAGGACAAGAAGAGGATAATATGACAGCTATAATGAATATCAATCCAGGAGCTGGTGGAACTGAAAGTCAAGATTGGGCAGAAATGATTATGAGAATGTATCTTATGTGGGGAGAGAAAAATAACTATTCAACAAAAATTATTGATCTTCAAAAAGCTGAACCTGCTGGAATCAAATCAGCTACAATTGAATTTGATGGAGAATTTTCATTTGGTCATTTAAAAGCAGAAAATGGAGTACATAGATTAGTAAGAATTTCACCATTTGATTCTAACGCAAAAAGACATACGTCTTTCGCATCTGTTTTTGTTTACCCTTTAGCTGATGAATCTATAGAAATAAATCTAGATCCATCTGAAATAGAATGGGATACTTTTAGAGCTAGTGGAGCAGGAGGACAAGGAGTTAATAAAATCGAATCTGCAGTTAGACTAAAACATGTTCCTACAGGCATTATCATCGAAAATTCCGAAACAAGGTCACAACTTGAAAATAAAGAAAAAGCAATTCAGTTGTTGAAATCTAGACTTTACGAAATTGAACTAAGAAAAAAAGAAGAAGAAAAAAATAAACTTGAAGGAAATAAAAAGAAAATAGAATGGGGTTCCCAAATTAGAAATTATGTTCTTCACCCTTACAAATTAGTAAAAGATTTAAGAACTAACTATGAAACTTCAAATACTGACGCTGTTTTAAATGGTGAAATTAATGAGTTTATTAGAACATATTTAATAAAATTTGGAAAATAAAATTATAATGACTTGTAACAAGATGTAAACAAGTAGAGAGGATTTGAATTGAGTAATAAATAAAATAATGAAATAATAAGTGCTATTATATGTTAAGGAGCTATTTGATCGTCATCTAACTTTCCCTCTCTTAACCAAACATATATGAAATATGGTATTACACTAGCCAAAAAAATTATACACCAAAAAGCCATTAAAAAAACAAAAACAAATGTTAAAAAGCCTATAAATTTCATAATTACTAATTTTGTACAAATAAACAAAAAAAAATAAATATTATCAAAGTAAAATAATATGACATTTAGAATAGAAAAAGACACAATGGGAAAAGTAAAAGTTCCTGCCAAAAAATATTGGGGTGCACAAACAGAAAGAAGTAGGAATAATTTCAAAATTGGAAATTCATCAAGTATGCCTATTGAAATAATTCATGCATTTGCTTATTTGAAGAAAGCTGCAGCATATACAAACAATAAGTTAAACGTACTTTCCGACCAAAAAACAAAATTAATTTCAAAAGTTTGTGATGAAATTATTAATGGAGAACTAGATGATAATTTTCCATTAGTTGTATGGCAAACAGGTAGTGGAACACAAAGTAATATGAATGTAAATGAAGTTATTGCAAATAGAGCTCATGTGCTTATTGGTGGTAAATTAACAGATGAAAAAAAAATAATTCATCCAAATGATGATGTAAATAAATCACAAAGTTCTAACGACACATTTCCAACTGCTATGCATATAGCATCATATAAAATGATAATTGAACAAACATTACCTGCTTTAGAAAAACTTAAAAATACAATTAATCAAAAAGCATTAAAATTTAAAGGTATTGTTAAAATTGGCAGAACTCATCTTATGGATGCTACCCCTCTCACACTGGGTCAAGAATTTTCAGGATATCAAGCTCAAATTGAATACGGAATCAAAGCTATTAAAAATACACTTGATCATCTTTCTGAAATTGCTTTAGGAGGTACCGCAGTAGGAACTGGTATAAATTCTCCAAAAGGATATGATAAAATTGTTGCTAATTATATATCAGAATTTACAGGTATTACTTTTAAAACTGCGAAAAATAAATTTGAAGCTTTAGCCGCTCACGATGCAATTGTTGAAACACATGGCGCATTAAAGCAAATAGCTGTATCACTAAATAAAATTGCAAATGACATTAGATTACTTGCTTCAGGTCCCAGAAGTGGTATTGGTGAAATTATTATCCCTTCAAATGAGCCAGGATCTTCAATTATGCCGGGAAAAGTAAATCCAACTCAATGTGAAGCACTAACAATGGTATGTGCTCAAGTTATTGGTAATGACACTTCTATTTCTGTTGGAGGTATGCAAGGACATTATGAATTAAATGTTTTTAAACCACTAATGGCAAAAAATATTTTAGAATCCGCAAGACTAATTGCAGATGCATGTTCTTCTTTTAATACAAATTGTTTTGAAGGGATTGAACCAAATTTATCTAGAATAAGCTTTAATTTAAATAATTCTTTGATGCTAGTCACTGCACTAAATACAAAAATTGGGTACGAAAAAGCTGCCGAAATTGCTAAATCTGCTCATAAAAACAATACCACTTTAAAAGAAGAAGCTGTCAGATTAGGTTACATGTCAGCTAAAGAATTTGATAAATGGGTATGTCCTGAAAAAATGTGTGGAAATCTTTAGTTAGAATTTTTAAATTTACTTAAATCTGAAACAAATTGTTTAATTTTCTGTTCCTCTTCTTTTTTACAAACCAGTAAAACATCATCCTTTTCAACTATTATATACCCCTCTAGTCCCTGCAACACAACTAATTTTTCATTAGGCATTTTGATTATATTTTTATTACATTCATAAGTTATAACATTTTTTCCTGTAATTGTATTTTTATTTTTGTCTAAAGATAACTTTTTATATAGCGAACTCCATGTTCCTAAATCTGTCCAACCAAAACTTGAAGGATAAACATAAACATTGTTTGCTTTTTCCATGATTGCATAATCAATTGAAATATTTTTACATAAACCAAAAACTCTTTCAATATATTTAGATTCATCTTTAGTGTTATAAAACTGTTTTCCCTCTTCAAATATATCATAGACATCTCGTAAGTGTTTTCTAAAAGAAATATTAATAGATTTTGCACTCCAAACAAACATGCCAGAATTCCATAAAAAATCACCGCTATCAATAAAACTTAACGCCAAATCTTGATTAGGTTTTTCTGTAAAAGTTTTTACCTTATATATGTTTTCATGAGAATTTAATTTTTCTTCAGTATATTGAATATAACCATATCCTGTGTCAGGCCATAATGGTTTGACTCCTAAAGTTAATAATACATCATTAGACTTTGTTATATCAAATGAATCATTAACAATTTTAATAAATTCCTCCTCATCTTCAATCAGATGATCAGAAGCTGCTACTAATATATTTGCATTTTTATTAATCTGTTCGATTTTAAAAGTAGCATATGCAATACAAGGAGCAGTATTTCTCATCATTGGCTCACACAAAATATTCTGAGATTGTAAATTAGGCAATTGATTCTTGCATAAATCTACATATTTATTATTAGTGACAATAAAAATATTTTCAACAAGACAAATCTTTTGAAGTCGTTTAAATGTTTTTTGTATTAACGTTTCTCCAGTGTTAAGTATATCCAAAAATTGTTTCGGGCAATTTTGAGTGCTAATTGGCCAAAATCTTGATCCGATACCTCCTGCCATTATTACTGCAAAATTATTTTTATTCATAATTATTATTTTTTACAAAAGTAACTTCAGTTAATGGATGAAACAAATATTTAATAGAAGATTTTTTTTCAATACACTCATAATATTTTCTTCTTTTTTTACCCTTAACATATAATTTACTACTTTTATGTAAAGTTTTGAAAATTGATTTCTCCTCTATTTCATCTAAAATAAGAGTTTTTTTATTATCATAATTACGTAAAGTTTTTACAAGCTCAATATCAGAAAAAGATGAATAAGTTGGATTAATAAGATATTTTGATAAAGATTTTAAAATATCATTTGGAAGATGGTTTGGTGTCAAAAAATTTAACATCATCAATTTAAAAGTTTGTTTCCATTCATATCCATGCGGCTTAACATTATTGTGGTATTTTCTAAAAACAAAACCATGAGCCAACTCATGAGTTAATGTAATTAAAAAAGAATATTTATTTAAATTATTATTTACGGTAATGTAGCACTTGTTATTAATCACCTTAAAGTCTCCAAGTTTAGTTTTCCTTGGTTTCGATACTTTAACATCGACATTAATTTCAGAAATCCAGCTGTTAATTAGCTGGCAACTTGTTTGTGGTAGATATGAACAAATGTTACACAAATTAATTGATTATAATTTGTTTATAAAAATCAAAATCCTAAAAATAAAGAGAAATAACCAACTATTAATGCTATAACTAATCCAAACATAGAAACTAGTAAGCCATCTTTTCTATTATCTGCAAGTAGTGGAAAAATACCATCTCCACTAGTTGCTATAGATGCTGCAATTAATGCTGAGATTGGAAAATTTGGGATAACTATAAAAGCTACTGCAACTGAAATCATTCCACCACAACCAGGAGTTAATCCAACTAATGCTGCTATTAAAACAAGAAGATAAGATGATGTCGTCATCCATGAATCAAAATTTTCTGCACCTATAAGAACGTCAATAATAAAATTTGCAATAAATAAACCAACAAATACGAAAGTAACCACCATAGCTATATCCGTAACTGCATGTAAAAGAGTAGATTTTATATCATTATAATCACTTATGCAATCATGATTTTGATCACTAAACTTATTAACAAAATAAAAAATTATACATGTAATGGTTAGTATAATTGATACCCAAAATGTTAAATTTTCAATAGATTCTATACTTCCTCCCCAAAGTGCCATAATTGAACCTGGAGCTAAAAATAAAGACATTAGTATTATACTTTTAAAACCTATTTTCTGAACAAAAAAATCTGAAAAACTTGATTTTTGAGAAAAATTATTCTTTGATTTCTTGTTGTCTTTACTAATAATATCAGTATTAATTCTAAAACCAATAATATCAAATAAATATCCGAAAACAATTCCTGATATTATTCCGAAAAAAGTAATTATTGCATATGCCTTTAAATTTCCTGAAACATCTGCCTCAGAAGATGCACCCAAGAGCACAAATGACCCCTCTCCTAATGTGCTAATAAATGCAGCTAATAAACCTCCAAATGAAATTTTTTTATTTTTATATAATGACGCTGTCACAATTGTTGCACCACATCCAGGAATTGCTCCTAAAAAAGATCCGATAATAGGATGTAAACCTTTTGGTCCAATTTGATCTAATAAATTACCATTTCGTTGTTTTGCAAAAAAACTAACAATTGCAAAACCAATTATAGATATAGAAACATATCCTGCAATTGCTCCAGATGCTTCCAAGTTATCTAAAACAAATTCAAAAAAATTGAAATTCATAAAACTATAACTAAAAAAATTTAATTTTTATATTACAAATGTATTTATTTAGAATGAATCTAAGAAAAAAAAACAGTATAATTGGTAGATATAATATTTAATGAAAATTTAGGACAATCACAATCTTTCTTTTTCAAAATTGAACATGATGAAAATAATAGTGTAATTAAAAAAAGTACTATATATTTTTTTTTAATTTGCATAATGCAATATAAAAAAATAAAATGATAGTAAATAAATTATTAATACTTTTATAAAATGATGAAAATTTTCAAAGAAATAGGCGGATATTTTTTGTTAATTTCAAGAGTAATAAGTATTCCAAAAAATTGGGGGGTATTTCGAAAACAATTGTCTTTAGAATTTGAAAAAATTGGTCTCAACTCAATTAGTATTGTTGTTATTATTTCATTTTTTGTAGGTGGAGTTATCAGTATACAAACAGCATATAATTTAGTTAGCCCTTTACTACCTACCTATATAATTGGTTTAGCTAGTCGTGATTCTTTAATACTTGAATTTTCTCCAACTATGGTATCTCTAATCTTAGCTGGTAAAGTAGGATCTAGTATTGCATCAGAACTTGGATCTATGAGAGTTACTGAACAGATTGATGCTTTAGAGATCATGGGAATTAATTCAGCTTCATTTTTAATCTTACCCAAAATAATAACTTCTATTTTCTTTTTTCCAATATTAGTAATTTTAAGTATGGGAATAGGAATGATAGGTGCATGGGTTGGAGCTTTATCTACAGACATAACAACTGCAGAGTTTTTGTTTGGATTAAAATATGAATTCATTCCATTTTATATTAGCTACGCAATTATTAAAACTATATTTTTTGCATTTATTATATCATCAGTTTCTTCATTCTATGGATATAATACAAAGGAAGGAGCTATTTCGGTTGGTAAATCAAGTACCAAAGCAGTAGTTTCTAGTAGTATTTTAATTTTACTTTTTAACTATATTTTAACAGATTTAATATTAGCATGATTGAAATTAAAAAAATAAACAAGTCTTTTGGAAATCAACAAGTATTAAAAGATGTATCTTTTAAATTTATTAAAGGAAAAACAAATTTAATTATTGGTGAAAGTGGTTCTGGAAAAACTACTTTGTTAAAAATTTTAATTGGGCTTCATAATTATGATGATGGAACAGTTTTATTTGATGATATTAATTTAAATATTATTTCAAAAAAAGAGCAACGTCTTCTAAGACAAAACATAGGCATGCTATTTCAAGGAGGGGCATTGTACGACTATATGACAGTTGAAGAAAATATTCTATTTCCTTTGACAATGTTCACAACTAAATCTGAAAAAGAAAAAGAAGAAAGAGTTAATTTTTGTTTAGAAAGAGTTAATTTATCAGGTAAAAACAAGCTTATGCCATCAGAATTAAGTGGAGGAATGACAAAAAGAGTTGCAATTGCCAGAGCAATTTCAATGCAGCCAAAATATTTGCTTTGTGACGAACCCAACTCTGGACTTGATCCCAAAACTGCTATTTTAATTGATAATTTAATACATGAAATTACAGAAGAATTTGACATGACAACGATTGTAAACACTCACGACATGAATTCGGTTATGCAAATTGGTGACAATATTGCTTTTATTCATAAAGGTAATATTTGGTGGAGAGGAAATAAAAAAGATATAATAAATAGTAAAAATAAAGAACTAAATGAATTTGTTTTTGCTTCTGATCTATTTACTCTTCTTAAGAAAAAAAATGAAAAAAGTTAAGCCAAAAAAATATTTAGGACAACACTTTCTAAATGATGAAAATATTTCAAAAAATATTGTGCAACTACTTGAAAATAAACAAAGTTTTTTTTTAGAAATTGGACCCGGGACAGGTGTTTTAACAAAGTATTTAATTAAAAAAAAAACGGATTTTAACTTAATTGAAATAGATTCAGAATGTGTCAGTTTTTTAATTTCAAAATACCCAAAAACAAAAAATAAAATACTTGAAATTGACTTCCTAAAATTAAATCTCTCAAAAAAATTTCCAAAAAAAATTAGTATTATTGGCAACTTACCATATAATATTTCATCTCAAATTTTTTTTAAAATTTTAGAAAATAAAAATCAAATTATTGAAACTGTTGCAATGATTCAAAAGGAAGTAGCTGAAAGAATGGTAGCTCTAAACGGAAAAAAAAGAGGAATCTTATCTGTTCTTATTCAGACCTTTTATAATATAAAATATTGTATGACTGTAGATCCAGAAATGTTCATTCCTCCACCAAAAGTAAAATCTGCTGTAATAAAATTAATTAGAAATGATAGGGTTTCATTAGAATGTGATGAAAAGTTGTTTTTTAAAATAGTTAAAGCTGCTTTTAATCAAAGAAGAAAAACTTTGAAAAATGCACTAAAAACATTTATTTTGCTTAATACATTTGAAATTAACAACTTATTACAACTAAGAGCAGAGGATTTATCAGTTGAAAATTTTATAACATTAACACTTAATGCCAAAAAAAATTAACATAAATAAGGACTTTATTGATAATTTAGTTGTTTTAATTAAAAATGAAAAACAAAAAAAACTTCATAAAAGTTTGCTCAATATTCATCATGCTGATATTGCTGAAATTATTACAAATTTATCAGAAAAAGAATCCCAATTTCTATACGAAAATTTAAATGATGAAACCGCAGCTCTTGTGTTGAAAGAAGTAGACGATGAAAAAAGAAGAATCTTATTATCTAAGCTCTCTGCAAAAGAGATTGCTGTTGATGTAATTGACAACTTAGAATCTGATGATGCAGTTGATGTTATTTTAGATTTGTCAGAAAAAAAGAAAGAAGAAGTTTTATCACATATAGAAAATGAAGACTATGCCAATGATTTATCTAAATTACTTAGGTATAAAGAAAATACAGCAGGTAGTATGATGGCAACAGAGCTAATAAAAGTTAATGAAAATTGGGATACTCTAGAATGCTTGAAAAAAATGAGAAAACAAGCAGAATTTGTAAAACAAGTACACACAATTTATGTTGTTAACAACAATAACAAACTACTTGGAACAATGTCATTAAAAAGATTATTAATTTCAAATAAAGATACCAAAGTTAAAGATATTATAAATTCTGATGTTTATTATGTAAAAACAAATACTAGCACCGAAGAAATTGCAAATTTGATGAACAAATATGACTTAATCATTTTACCAGTTGTAAATGATAAACAAGAATTACTTGGGAGAATTACAATTGACGATGTGATTGATGTAGTAAAAGAAGAAGCAGAAAAGGACTATCAAATGGCATCAGGAATTTATGAAGATATTGAAAGTAATGCAGGTATATTAACAGTAACTAGAGTAAGATTACCTTGGCTAATCATTGGTATGTTTGGAGGAGTTTTAGGAGCAAAAGTTATTGGAATATTTGATATTCAAAAACATTTTGAGCTAGCTTTATTTATTCCCTTAATTGCTGCAATGGGGGGTAATGTAGGCGTACAATCTGCTGCAATTGTAGTGCAAAGTTTAGCAAACAAATCTTTAGATATAAAAAATATAACTGAAAAATTAACTAAAGAACTAGGTGTGGGATTATTAAATGGATTAATATGTGGATTTTTAGTTTTTCTATTTACATATATACTTGGCTATAATTTATTACTCAGTATTACTGTAAGTTCATCATTAATCATAGTTATAGTATTTGCAGCATTATTTGGTACATTTATCCCTTTAGTATTACAAAAATATAATATTGACCCAGCTGTAGCAACTGGACCTTTTATTACTACAATTAATGATATTTTAGGTTTATTAATTTATTTTTTAATCGGACAAACAATCTTACAATGAAAATTCTTTTTGTTGATAAAGTACACACATTTTTAAGTGAAAGATTAACGAAATATGGACACAAATGTGTAAATGCATTTCTACATTCTAAAGAAGAAATTGAAAAAAACATTAACATATATGATGGTTTAGTTATAAGAAGCAGATTTAAAATTGATGATTCGTTTTTGAAAAAAGCAGTAAATTTAAAGTTTATTGCAAGAGCAGGATCTGGATTAGAAAATATAGATGTTAAATACGCTAAATCAAAAAATATATATTGTATTAATGCCCCTGAAGGAAACAAACAAGCTGTAGCTGAACATACGATTGGTCTAATATTATCCCTTTTTAATAATATACTAAAAAGTAATGAAGAAATTCAAAATAATATTTGGATTAGAGAAGAAAATCGTGGCATTGAATTACAAGGAAAAACTGTTGGTATTATTGGATTTGGAAATACTGGTTCTGCATTGGCAAGTTTATTATCATCATTTAATTTAAAGATATTGGCATATGATAAATTCTTAAACAAACACAAATTTAGAAGCTCTCTTGAGCAAATTTATGAAGATGCTGATATTATTAGCCTACATATTCCATATAACAATGAAAATAAATATTTTATAAATGCAAAATTTATAACTAATTTTAAAAAATCTATTTATCTGATTAATACCTCAAGAGGTCTTTGTGTTAACACAAATGATGTAGTCAGTGGAATGAAAAATGGAAAAATAAAAGGTGTTTGTATGGATGTTTTAGAATATGAAACTTCTTGTTTCAAAAATCTTAAATTAGAAAAAATTGCAGATAAAAATTTACAATACCTTAATAATTCTCAAAATGCTATATTAACACCACATATAGCGGGCCTCACAAAAGAAGGAGAGTTAAAAATTAGTCAAGTTTTATTAAAAAAAATATTACAGCTAGATTTTTGCAATTAGCTGAACAGTTGTTCTAGATTTTTGCTGAAGTATAATATTATTTTCATTAATAAATTTTTCTACACTTTTTTGCTTATAGTTTTTAATTGTATAAAGCACTAATTTATCGTTATATACAACCTTGAAAAATGACTTAAGTGCATTAATTGTTTTTGGAATTTTAAATTTATCATTATTAACACAAACAGAAAAGGAAACTGCAGAATTTTGCATTAAATTTACTTCAACTAAATTCTTTGATAATATTGAAAATATTTTACTCATATGATTTTCTACAACAAAGGTTAAATCTCTAACAGACACTGAAATAAGAATCTGATTTTCTTTTACAATATAGCTTTCAATACCTGTATTTTGATTTATTTTTTCTGAAATTATTGTGCCATTTATATTTGGTTTATAAAAAGATTTTATTTCAAGTGGAATTAATTTTTTCTTTAATGGTTGAATAGTTTTTGGATGAATTACTTTCGCTCCAAAAAATGCTAGCTCAATCGCATCATCATATGATATAGAACTAAACAAATGGGGTTGGTCAAAAATTGCTGGGTCAGCATTCATAAGACCTGGAACATCCTTCCATATTATAACTTTTTTAGCATTTAAACAAGATGCTAAAATTGCTGCAGTAAAATCTGACCCTTCTCTTCCTAAAGTAGTTGTATTATTTTCAGATGTTGATCCTATGAAACCCTGTGTAACTATAATTCCATATTTTAGATTTTTACAAGCTGACTTTTCTACATATTGCCAGTTGATTTTCGCATTTCTATAGCTATCATCAGTTCTTAATATATCTCTAATATCAGTCCAGCAGTTTTTTATTTTATTTTTAGTTAGAAAAGCACTCATTATTTTAGTAGATAATAACTCCCCTACAGAAACAATTTGATCGTAATAGTAGGAATAATTATCTGTCGGATCCTCAGCTATAACCCATTCTATTTCAATAAAAAGATTATTAATTTCATCAAACACTTTATCATTTTCATTAAATAATTGTCTAGCTAAACTTTCATGAAAACCTCTAACCTTATTTAATAAATTAGTGACAATTTTTTGCTTTTTATAATATGAATTTACAACTTCTTCTAGCATATTTGTAACCTTTCCCATTGCAGAAAACACAATTACTAAATCATCTTCTTTATTTTCAGCTATTATCTTAGTAACAAGTTTAATATTTGTTATGTTTTTTAAAGAAGAGCCACCAAATTTGTATACCTTATCCATTAATTATTTTCTTTCACAAAGTAAAAATTATTTTTTCAAAATATAATATTAAATTTTCGATATTTGTATAAAAATTAAATATGAAAGTAGCATTATTAACGGCTGGTGGAATTGCTCCTTGCTTGTCTGCTGCAGTTGGTCGTTTAGTACATAATTATTTACATAAATATCCAAATATTGAAATTATTGGTTACTTGAACGGATACAAAGGCCTATTGTTAGGCAAATCAATAACTTTTCCAAAATCATTAATAGATAAACAAGACAATTTTTACCAGTTTGGAGGCTCTCCAATTGGAAATAGTCGAGTTAAATTAACTAATATTAAAGACTGTGTAAATAAAGGATATATTAAATCAGGTGAGAATCCACTTGAAATAGCCGCAAATCAATTGGTTAAAGATAAAGTAACCATTTTACATACTATTGGAGGAGACGACACCAATACTACTGCCGCAGATTTAGCAAATTTTTTAGACCAAAATAAATACAATTTAACAGTAATTGGATTACCAAAAACTATTGATAATGATGTATTTCCAATTAGTCAAACATTAGGAGCATGGACTGCTGCTGAACAAGGAGCAAAATTTTTTGAAAATATAGTTAATGAGAATACAACATCTGATAGACAAATAATTATACACGAAGTGATGGGGAGAAACTGTGGTTGGCTCACCGCAGCAACTGCTCATGAATACAGAAAAAAATTAAATAAAATAAAATTCATTCCTGAAATCGGCATAAATAAAAAAAAATGGGATGTTCATTCAGTACTACTTCCTGAAGAAAATATAGATTTTAAACTTGAATGTAATAGATTGAAAAAAATCATGAAAAAATATGATTGTGTAAATATTTTTTTAAGTGAAGGATTTGGAATTGATATAATAATTAATGAAAAGAAAAAAAATGGAGAAAAAATTTTAAAAGATGCATTTGGTCATGTAAGATTAGATGATTTAAATCCAGGAAAATGGTTTGCTGAAAAATTTGGGGAAATATTAAAAGCTAATAAAATATTGATACAAAAAAGTGGATATTTTAGCAGGTCATCTAAAGCAAATAAAAAAGATTTAGATTTAATATTTGAAACATGTGACTATGCTGTTGAATCTGCAATTAAGAAAAAAAACGGAGTAATTGGAAAAGATGAAGAGAAAAATAATAGTATGTCTTGTATTGAGTTCAACAGAATAAAAGGAGGAAAAACTTTTAATACTAGTTCAGAATGGTATGTAAAAATGATTAAAGATATTAATACTATTTAGTTGATTAAAGAACACAATATTTTAACTTCTATCGGAATTCCAAAAAAAATTGAACTTTTAAGATCCGAGATTAATAAAAAAAAGAATAAAATTCAATTAACTGGACTTGTTGGTTCTGCTTTTGCATTAAAATCTAGTTTAACAATTTTAGAGTCTAAAACACCTCAAATATTTATTTTAGATAGTAAAGAATCGGCACTTTATTTCTTAAATGATTTAGAAAATTTATTAAAAAAAGAAATTTATTTTTTTCCTGCTTCAAACTCCAAAAATTACGATGAGAATAAACTTGACAGTAACAATACTTTATTAAGATCTGAAGTTTTATATAAAATAAATCGTGAAGACAATTTGATAGTAGTTACTTATACAGAAGCACTTTTTGAAAAGGTCGTTAATAAAAATGAGTTTAAAAAGCTAACAATAGAATTAACAAAAAATAACGTATTTTCTATAGATAAATTACAAAAACTATTAGATAATTTAAATTTTAAAAAAGTTGATTTTGTAGCTGAACCTGGGGAATACTCAATTAGAGGGGGTATAGTAGATGTATACTCTTACTCTAAAGAAAACCCGTATAGATTAGATTTTTTTGATGATGAAATTGAAAGTATAAAAAGTTTTAATATTAATAGCCAACTTTCAATTAAACATGAAAATAATATTACCGTTATTCCTAATCCAGGCTTTAATTCAAAAATCGAAAAACAAAACTTTATAAGTTATTTTCCAAGACATTCTATTATTTGGTCAAAAGATATTTCGTTTGCTAAAGATCAATTAAATAATTTATTCAACAAATCAAAGCGGACAGACAAAGAAAACAACTTATTAAGTGGAGATGAATATGTAAAACAGTTATCTCAATATACAACAATTGAAAATAATAGTTCATCATTCTTCAATGCTAAAATTAAAATAGAATTTGGAACAATTCCAATAGTTAAGTTTAATAAAAATTTTAATTTGTTAAAAGAAGAATTAAAAACAAACGATAATAAAAATTATGAGAATTATGTTCTATGTTCATCTGAAGAACAAAAAAATAGATTTAGTGAAATTATAAATTTAAAAGAACTTAAATATAATTGTTTGATTATTACTTTACATGAAGGATTTGTTGATAAAATTAACAAATATGCAATTTACACAGATCATCAGATATTTAACAGATATCACAGAATTAAGTCTAAAACAAAATTTATTAATAAAAAAGCAATCACTATTAGACAACTAAACTCTTTAGAGATTGGTGACTATGTTACACATATAGATCATGGTATTGGAAAGTTTAACGGATTACATAAAATCGAAAACAATGGTAAATCTCAAGAGGTAATAAAACTGGTATATAAAGAAGGTGATATTTTATATATAAGCATTCATTCACTGCACAAAATTGCAAAATATTCCAGTAAAGAAGGATTAGTTCCAAAAATCAATCAACTTGGATCACCAGCATGGTCAAAAACTAAACAAAAAACTAAATCAAAAGTAAAAGAAATAGCATTTAATTTGATTCAACTTTATGCCAAAAGAAAACTGAAAAAAGGTTTTAAATTTTCACCAGACTCATATTTACAATATGAACTTGAAGCATCATTTATGTATGAAGATACACCAGATCAAGAAAAAGCTACAAAAGATGTTAAGACTGATATGGAAAAAGAATCTCCAATGGATAGATTAATTTGTGGAGATGTAGGCTTTGGAAAAACTGAAATTGCAATTAGAGCTGCATTTAAAGCTGTTTGTGACAGTAAGCAAGTAGCTATTTTAGTTCCAACAACTATACTAGCTTTACAACACTACAAAACATTCAAAAAAAGACTTGAAAATTTACCCTGTAATATTGACTATATAAATAGATTTAAAACAAAAAAAGAGCAACATAACACAATTAAAAACTTAGCCGATGGAAAAATTGATATTTTAATTGGAACACATAGAATAGTGAGTAAAGATGTAAGTTTTATGAATCTTGGCCTTTTAATTATTGACGAAGAACAAAAATTTGGTGTTAACATTAAAGATAAAATTAAAATTTTAAAAGAAAACATTGATACGCTAACATTAAGTGCCACACCAATTCCTAGAACTTTACAATTCTCATTGTTAGGAGCCAGAGACTTATCAATAATAAATACGCCTCCATTAAATAGACAATCAATTGAAACTAAAATAATCAGATTAAACCATCAATTAATTAAAAATGCAATCAATTATGAAATTTCAAGAGGTGGTCAAATTTACTTTATTCATAACAGAATCGATAATATTTCTGAAGTAGCAAATTTTCTTAGTCAACTTTGTCCTAAAGCAAAAATAAAAATTGGACATGGTAAGATGCAAGGAACAAAGTTAGAAAATCTAATGGTAGAGTTTATTGAAGGTCAATATGACATTTTAGTGTCTACTACAATTATTGAAAACGGTGTTGATGTGCCTAATGCTAATACGATAATTATTAATCAGGCACAAAATTTTGGATTAAGTGATTTACATCAGATGAGAGGTCGAGTTGGCAGATCAAATCAAAAAGCATTCTGTTTTTTAATTAGTCCTCCCAAACATATTATTTCAAATGAGAGCATGAAACGCTTAGATGCTTTAGAACAGTTTTCTGAACTAGGTAGCGGATTTAAAATCGCGATGCGTGATTTAGATATTAGAGGTGCAGGTGATTTACTAGGTGCGGACCAGTCTGGTTTTATTAACGAAATTGGCTTTGAAACATATCAAAAAATACTTAATGAAGCCATTGATGAACTAAAAGAAGAAAAATTTCAAAAACTATTTGACACAAAAAACAAGAAAACATACAGTAGAGACTGTCATTTAGATACGGATTTAGAAATATTAATTCCAGATACTTATGTGACTAATATTTCTGAAAGATTAAATTTATATAAAGAAATAAATAATTTAAAAAGTGAATCTGATATTTTATCTTTCTCCAAAAATATTAAAGATAGATTTGGAAAGTTGCCGCCTGAAATATATCGACTATATGATGCATTAAGATTAAAATGGTATGGAAAAAAGTTAGGTTTTTCAAGAATAATATTGAAAAACAATAAAATCAGAGCATATCTTCCAGATGAATCAAATCATATTTTTTATAAATCAATAAATTTTACTAAAATTTTAGCGTTTATAAAAGAAAATTTTAAAACAACTGAAATGATAAAAAAAAGAGATAAACTTTCAATTATTTTAAAAGATTTTAAAAGCATAGAAAATGCTGTTTTAATATTCAAAAGAATATATAATAGATAACTTCTATTAATCAACAAAAAACATAACTTATTAACAATCTTTTTTTTTCACATGATTTAGAGGTTAAATACAGTAGTAATTAAGTAAAATTGCATATATATTAAATGTGGATTTTGAAAGATAAAAAAATAAAAAATGTACTAGTCTCAGTTTTCAATAAAGATGGATTAATCTCTGTTATAAAAAAGCTTGACGAACATGGTGTAAATATTTATTCTACTGGTGGTACTGAAAAGTATCTAACAGATAATAATATACATGTAACAAAAGTAGAAGACTTAACATCATACCCTTCTATTTTAAATGGAAGAGTTAAAACTTTACATCCTAAAATATTTGGAGGAATACTATCAAGAAGAGACGTTGAGGAAGACAAAAATCAATTAAAAAAATATGTGATTCCTGAATTTGATTTAGTTATTGTTGATTTATATCCATTTGAAAAGACTGTTCAATCTCCAAATGTTACTGAACAAGAAATAATTGAAAAAATTGATATTGGAGGAATCTCACTAATACGAGCTGCGGCAAAAAACTTTAAAGATGTTCTTGTAGTTTCTGAAATTAGTCAATATGATCAGTTATTAGATATAATCAAACAAAACTGCTCTTCATCATTAGAAAATAGACAGGAATTTGCAATTAATGCATTTAAAATTTCTTCAAAATACGACACTAGCATATATAATTATTTTAGCAATAATAGCAATGATATATTTTTGCAAAATATAAATAAAAAATATAATTTGAGATATGGTGAAAACCCACATCAAAAAGGAGTTTTCTTTGGTAATTTAGAAGAATTTTTAACAAAACTTAACGGAAAAGATTTATCATACAACAATTTACTAGATATTGACGCCGCAATAAATCTAATATCCGAATTTGATGAATCAACGTTTGCAATATTAAAGCATAATAATGCTTGTGGTGTTGCAAGCAGAGAAAACTTATTAGATGCTTGGAAAGGAGCTTTAGAAGCAGATCCTATTTCAGCGTTTGGCGGTGTTTTAATTTCAAATCGAGAAATAAAACTAGATGTAGCTAAAGAAATCAATAAGTTATTTTACGAGGTATTAATTGCACCATCATTTGCAAAAGATGCACTTGAACTTTTGAGCCAGAAAAAAAATAGAGTTATACTACAGCAAAAAGATGTTTTATTACCTGAAAAACAATTTAGGACAATTTTAAATGGTGTATTACAACAAGAAAAAGATGTAAAGACCGATTCTGTAAGTGATATGAAAATCGTCACTAAAATTACCCCAACAAAACAAGAAAAAATTGACTTAATATTTGCTTCCAAAATATGTAAACATACAAAGTCAAATACAATTGTTTTTGCTAAAAATAAGCAACTGATTGCAAGTGGAGTTGGCCAAACATCAAGAGTTGATGCTTTAAATCAAGCTGTAAAAAAAGCACTTAACTTTAAATTTAATTTAAGCGGGGCAGTAATGGCATCTGATGCTTTCTTTCCTTTTCCTGATTGTGTAAGTTTGGCCAATGATGCAGGTATTACTTCAGTTATTCAGCCTGGAGGATCAATAAAAGATAATTTATCAATTGAATACTGTGATAAACACGAAATGAGTATGGTAATGACAGGAACTAGACATTTTAAACATTAAATATATTTTATATGGGATTTTTTGATTTTATGCAAGAAGCTATAGCAATTGACTTAGGGACAGCAAATACGCTAATAATACATAATGACAAGGTAGTTGTTGATGAACCATCAATTGTTGCAAAAAATGTTAGAACTGGAGAAGTAATTGCAATTGGTAAAAAAGCTCAACAAATGCATGGGAAAGCTCATAAAGAAATTGAAACGTTAAGACCTTTAAAAGACGGAGTTATAGCAGATTTTCAATCATCCGAGCAAATGATCAGAGGTTTTATTGATATGATTCAGAAAAAAAGATCAATTTTTTCTCCAGCCTTGAAAATGGTAGTATGCATTCCTTCAGGAGTAACTGAAGTAGAAAAAAGAGCAGTAATTGATTCTGCTGAACACGCTGGAGCAAAAGATGTATGGTTAATTCATGAGCCAATGGCAGCAGCGATAGGTATCGGTATTGATGTATTAGAACCAAAAGGAAATATGGTTATTGATATTGGTGGCGGAACAACAGAAATTGCTGTAATATCCCTTGGAGGAATTGTTTGCGACAAATCTATTAGAGTTGCTGGAGATGAATTTACTGATAATATTAAAACTTATATGAAAACCAGACATAACATTGCAGTTGGCGATATTATGGCTGAAAATATAAAAATAAATGTTGGATCTGCTCTAACAGAACTAGATGAACCGCCCTCCAACTACCCAGTTCATGGACGAGATTTAATGAGTGGAATTCCAAAAGAAGTTGTAGTTACATATAAAGAAATAGCTGGTGCTCTTAACAATTCTATTGAACAAATTGAAGATGCAGTTATGAATGCCCTATTTAATACACCTCCAGCGTTATCAGCCGACATATACAATGAAGGATTATATCTTACCGGTGGAGGTTCAATGTTAAGAGGGTTAGATAAAAGAATATCAAGAAAAACTAAACTTCCAGTATATGTAGCTGAAGATCCACTAAGAGCTGTCGCTAGAGGAACTGGAATTGCCTTAAAAAATACTGAAAGCTATTCTTTTTTAATTCAATAGTTTAATGCATAATTTATTTAGATTTATTAAACTAAATCAATCATTATTACTATTTATAATAATAGAAAGTTTTTCTGTTTCTTTATTCTTATCAAATAACAAATATCAAAATAGTAGGTTTTTTTTATCAATAAATGAGTATACATCTATCGCATATTCATATGCAGATGCAATCACAAATTATATTCATTTAAAAGAAAAAAATAAGTTCTTATCTGAAGAAAATGCAAAGCTATTATCTTTAATCCAAAGAAAAGACCACACAAAATTTGAGTCAAAAAATATTTCCAATGATTTTATCTATAAGAGTGCAAAAGTTATTAATAATTCTATTAACAAAAGAAATAATTATCTAACTATAAATAAAGGTATTGCTCATGGTATTAAAGAAGGAATGGGAGTCATTACTAATAAAGGAGTTATTGGAATAGTACAATCCTCTTCAAAGAATTATTCTATTGTAATATCTTTACTAAACAATAAAACATCAATTGGAATAAAATTGAAAAAAAATAATCATTTTGGGATACTAAAATGGAATGGTTACAATTACAAAGAAGCAAACATAAATAATTTTCCTAGTCATATTGATATTTCGCTAGGGGATACAATAGTAACTAGTTCATACAGCATGATCTTTCCAGAAAATATTATTATTGGAACTGTTAAAGAAATTAATAATGATGAAGGTTACTATAATATTTTAATACATCTATTTGAAGATTTTAATCAACTGAATTATGCCTATATTACAGAATCAAAAAATATTATTGAAAAAAAAATATTAGAAAAATCTATTAGAAATGAGTAGCATATATAAAAAATATATCTTATTACTTCCTTTATATGTCATTATTCAAATTATGATTCTTAATCAAATATTATTTTTTTCATATATCAATCCTTATTTATATATTATTTTAATTATAACGTTACCACTAAAAACATCTAGTATTTTTCTTTTTATCTATTCGTTTATATTAGGATTTTGTATAGATATTTTTTCAATTAGTATTGGATATCATTCATCTGCCTGTATATTAGTTGCATTTTTTAAAAATACAATTCAAAAATTAACTATTCCTAACAATATTCTAAATGATGATGATGAAATCACTCTAAAAAAAACAGGAAATCAAGCTTATGTAATTTTTACGTTCATATTAATTTTATCTCATCATACATGTTTATTTTTTCTAGAACATTTTGAAATTAATTTTAAAATTATTTTTAAAATTTTACTTAGTACTATTGCTTCTTTAATTATTATTTACATAACACAACTTCTTTTACAATCAAAAAAATGATTCAATATAAATACAGATATAAAATTATAATCATCTGTTTTTTGACAATGTCATGTATTTTTATTTTCAAGTTATTCTACATTCAAGTAATAAATAAAAATTATAAATTTTCAGCTAACAACAATGTTTTAAGATATGAGGTTCAACAAGCAAGCAGAGGATTGATTTATGATAGGGACAGCAATTTAATTGTAAGTAATGTTCCTGCTTATGATCTAATGGTAGTTCCAAGAGATGTAAATAAAATTGATACTCTCAAATTATGTAAACTATTAAACATTTCTAAGCACGACTATATCTATAGATTACAAGAATCAAGAAAATACTCAAAATATAAAGAGAGTGTTTTCGTAAAATATTTAAGTTTAGAAAAGGCAAGTACTATATCGGAGCAACTATTTCAATTTAATGGCTTTTACTTACGTAAATTAACAATGAGAAAATATCATTACAGTGTAGGCGCTAATATTATTGGATACTTAGGAGAAGTCGATAAAGAAAAAACAAATAGAGATAAGTATTATATTAAAGGAGATTTTTCAGGTATTAATGGTATTGAGGGAGCTTATGAAAAATATTTACGAGGTGACAAGGGAATGGTAATTAAGTTAGTGGATGTTCATAATAGAGATCAAGGAAAATTTCAAAATGGAAGATTTGATACTCTTCCAAAACATGGAAACTCATTATTATCAACAATTGATATCGAACTACAAAAATATGCTGAAAAATTGATGAAAAATAAAATTGGTTCAGTTGTTGCTATAGAACCATCAACTGGCGAAATATTATCACTCGTTTCTTCTCCATCTTATAAACTAACTGATTTAATAGGCAGAGAAAGGTCCAAAAATTTTGTAAATCTTAGAGAGGATAAGAATAAGCCTCTTTTCAACAGATCTCTTCAAGCAGCCTATCCACCTGGGTCAATTTTTAAACTTGTAAATGGATTAATTATATTGCAAGAAAAAATTATTACAAAAAATAAAATAATTAATTGTGTTTCTGGATATGAATATGATTTAAACAAAAAAGTTAATTGTCACAAACATACTTCATCAATTAATTTAACTAGTGCGATAGAAACTTCTTGTAACACATATTTTTGTGAAATATTTGCTCAATATTTTAAAAAAAATGGAGATATAGATAATGCATATAAAAATTGGTACAGTCACGTAAGAAGCTTTGGAATTGGAGATTATTTAAATAATGATTTTATTTCTGGGAACCCCGGCAAACTACCTAAATTTAATTATTATAATAAACTTTACAAAAATAGTTGGAATGCAAATACAATAATTTCAATGGCAATAGGACAAGGAGAATTGCTAATGACTCCGATACAGATGGCTAATTTGGCAGCTATTATTGCAAATAAAGGTTTTTATTACACACCGCATGTAATAAAAAAAATTGAAAAGAATGAAATTGATAGTAATTTTATACTAAAAAAATTCTGCTCAGTAGAAAGAAAATATTTTGATCTAATAATTGAAGGAATGGAAAAGGTAATTAACGGATCAAATGGAACTGCTAAAAATTCAAAAATTTCAAATATTTTATTGTGCGGTAAAACTGGAACTGCACAAAATCCTCATGGGGAAGATCATTCTATATTTATCGGATTTGCCCCAAAGAATAATCCAAAAATTGCAATTGCTGTATATATTGAGAATGGTGGATATGGATCAAAGTGGGCTGCACCAATTGCTTCGTTAATTTCTGAAAAATACATAGCAAAAAATATATCAAATATTGAGTTAGAAAAAGAGATGATTAATGGATATCTAATTAAATAGACAAAGTGAGAAAAACAAAAAATATATTTGAAAATATTGATCATATTAGCGTTATTTTGTATATTTTCTTAATATTAATAGGAATAACGAATATTTTTGCATCGCAATACAATGAAGATGCCTCTTCTTTTATAGATCTTTCAACAAGATACGGAAAGCAATTATTATTTATTTGTTTTTCTGTTCTTACCGCATTAGTTATTTTAATTATTGATTGGAAATTTTATTTTTCATTATCTTACATATTTTACTGTATTGTAATCGTACTTCTTTTAGGCGTATTATTTTTTGGTGATTTTACAGGTGGTGCTAGCTCATGGTATAATATTGGTAAATTTAAATTACAACCATCAGAATTTGCAAAATTTGCAACATCTTTAGCTTTAGCTAAATATTATAATAGTATTCATTCTAAAAAATTATCTTCAAAATCTAAATTAATTACTTATTTGATTATTGCTTTCCCTCTTCTTTTAACTATACTTCAAAACGACTTAGGAACCGCATTAGTTTTTATTAGTTTTTTAATAGTTTTCTACAGAGAAGGTTTATCACAACATATACTCATCATTGCGATTTTCTTTTCAATTTTATTTGTAATATCACTAATAATTGATACTACCATTCTTAGCTATATTATAGCAATAATTGGATTGTTTATTTTCTTCTTTTCAAGAAGAAGAATCAAAGAATTAATAACAATAATAGTAAGCATAATCATTTGTATTTTTTTTATTCAATGTGTTAATTTTATATTTAATAATTTTTTAGAGACTCACCAACAAAAAAGAATTAATGTATTATTAGGAAAAGATATAGATCCACATGGTGCAGGATACAATCTGATTCAGTCAAAGATTGCTATAGGATCAGGTGGATTATTTGGTAAAGGATTTTTAAACGGTACGCAAACAAGATTTGATTTTGTTCCAGAACAAAGTACTGATTTTATTTTTTGTACTATTGGAGAAGAATGGGGGTTTTTTGGATCTTTTATTTTTATAATCCTATATATATCTCTACTAGTTAGAATATTATTTTTAGCAGAAAGACAAAGATCTAACTTCAGTAGAATTTATGGGTATAGTGTTGCTTCTATACTATTTTCACATTTTGTTATAAATATTGGCATGACAATCGGTCTATTACCTGTAATTGGTATACCTCTTCCTTTTATTAGCTATGGAGGATCTTCTTTATTAGCTTTTACAATATTACTATTTATATTTCTTAATTTTGACTCATACAGACTACAGATATTAAGATAAACTTAATAGATCTCTGCTCTATTGTCAATAAGAGTAGCTTTTTCTTTTAAAGCATTAAACGACTCTACCTTAGAAACACTTTTTAAATTATTCAGCAACTGAATTCTTTCAGCACTTTCATTTACAACTTGAATACTGTCTGTTGAAATAGTTTTAAAATAAACTATTGAATTACTACATTTAACAGATACATTATACATTGCGTCACTTGAACTAAATATTTTACCAACAAGTTTAGGTTCAAATCCGATTCCTGCAATACTACTTGATGAGAAATTTATTTTAGCTGATTGTACTGTTGTGGAATTTTTAGATGCAATACTCTCTAAATCTTGATCATTATATAATTTTTTAACATAATCATATTTTTTTTGCATCATTACAATTGAAGATATTTCTTCGTTTAATGTATTTAATTTAGTAAACCCTTCTTCTCTACTTTCAAGCAAGTAACAAACTACTAATGAGTTGTTAATTTCAAATATATCTGATATATCGCCTTTATTAGCTAGATTTACCCATTTTACTATCTCTCTTGAGTTAGGAAGACCACTAATTGAATTTTTATTTTCTGCAATTTGATAATCATTTCTTTTTACTAAATTATTCATATTTATTAAAGAGTCAAAACTAATATTTGTGTTCATTAATTTTCCAGCAAATTCTCGAGCTTGTTTATGATATTTTTCAAATGTTTCAGTACTTGCTGATACATTTCTATCAATATGTGCTATTTTGATTTTTTTAACTTTTCTACTATGATCTAAAACTTGTATTAAGTGTACTCCAAACTGTGTTTCTACAATTTGCAACTGACCTTTTGATGAGGAAAAACATGCTTCATTAAATTCATCAACCATTCTTCCTTCAGTAAACCAACCTAAATCTCCACCTTTAATTGCTGAACCTTTATCATCTGAATTTAATTGGGCTAGTTCTCCGAAATCAGTACCATCTTCATATTTCTTTTTTAGTTGAGTTAAAATAATATTTGCAGAATCTGGTGTCATTCTTTCATTAGAAATTAAAATGTGTCTAGCTTTTACAGAGTCTGCTCTTTTTTTAACGTCAACAAGCTTAGCAATTCTATAATAACCTTCAGGATGTAAATAAGGCCCCATAGTAGATCCTAATTGTGAGTCAAATAATTTTTCCCACTCTACATCTAACAAACTCTCCTTTTTTGAATATATAAATTGATTATTACTAATATCAGAGTGTCTACGTACTAAATTTTTGTAGTCTTCAAATTCTTTAAATTCTAATAATAGGCTTTTTAAATAATTTATAGTTTCTTCTTCATCATCTAAAGATGGAACAACTTCAAAAACAACATAATCAATATCTTTAGATTTAGTTTGTTTATAATCTGATTTATTTTTATTGTAGTAATCTTTAATTTCTTTATCTGAAGGAATAAAAGAACTATCATCTAAATTTACATATGGAATCTTAACGTAGTTAAATACTATATTATTATTTTCTTCTTTAGCGCTAATTTTACTCTGATAGTCAGTAATATGCATAGACTTAGAAATTAATGCATCATACTTTGAGTTCTTTATTAATTTTATCAAATACTCCTGATAGCTAATCCACTGATTTCGACTTTCAGCAGATTCCTCTGACATAATACCTTTTACATACATTAATGCCCTATTTCCATCAAATTGTCCTGTGTTTGGATCTTGAAATAAAGGAATTTTACTAATTTCAGGATGAACGTTACTCCCAGATAATCTTTCCATCCACTCCTTATCTGAAAGTGCTATACCTAAAGTATTATATTGATTATTCATTAAAATATCTCTAATGAATTGGTTCCAAACTTGATTTCTAATTTGACCTCTTGTTGCTTCATTAATTGAAAAATTTGGATTTTGAGAACCTTGAATTTCAATTTGTTCTTCAACCTTATTTTGAAAATCTTGAGGCATAACTTTTTCACCTTCAATCTCTCCAATAATGATCTGACCTGATCCACCAACTCTTTGAGATTGCATAAAATCTCCTAAAATAAAAGCTAGCATAGCTATACCTATAACAGCTAATAATAATCCCGATCTTTTTCTTATGTTTCCTAATGTTGCCATTTTTTAAAATTTAAGGATAGCAAATATACAATTGTTATTTAAATTAGTGTCAATCTCTATTGTTTAACTTCCATAATTACTTCTTGTATTGTTTTTTTATCAACTTTAGTAATTGTAAATTTAAAATTTTGAATATTCACTTCATCATTAACTTTTGGAATGTTTTCTTGTTGATTTAATATAAGTCCAGCAATAGTTTCATATTCATCTGAATCTGGTAAATTTAAATCATATTTTCTATTTATTTCTTCAACATCAGAACGAGCATGTAATCTAAACTTATTTTCATCTATTTTGACATCCTCAATTTGATTTTTATCATGTTCATCTGATATTTCTCCAACAATTTCTTCAGTAATATCCTCAATTGTTACTAAGCCTGATGTACCACCAAATTCGTCTACAACTATTGCTATTCCTTTATCGTTCTCTATAAACTGACTTAATAATTCTAAAGCTGACATACTTTCAGGGACAAAGGGAATTGGTAATAATGTAGCACGAATATTTTTTGGGTTTCTAAATAACTCTGAAGAATGAACATATCCAATTATATTATCTATATTGTTTTTAAAAATTAATATTTTAGAGAGCTTAGTAGAAATAAACTTTTCTTTTAGTTCGGATATTGAAGTATTAATGTTCATGCAAACTAACTCTGTTCTTGGGATCATGCATTCTCTTAATTTAGTTTCTGAGAGATCTAATGCATTTTTTAACATTTCTACTTCTACTCTGTTATTATCTTCGTCTTTTACATAATTTAGCTCATTCAAATAATCATCTAAATCTGTTTTACTAAAAAAATCTTGATCTACATTTAACGATCTTCCAATAAAAAATTTAAACACAATATCTGAAAATTTCAAAATTATTATTGTTATAGGTCTTAGAATAATAAAAAATAATGCAATTGGTAGAGCAAATATTTTTAATATTTTACTAGAGTAAATTCTAAAAACAGTCTTTGGTAAAAATTCTGCAGTTATCAAAATAACTCCTGTTGCTATTATGGTTTGAAAAAATAAAATAAAGAAGGTTATATCAGTAAATTTAGATATAAATGGTGTTAAAATTTGTGAAGTAATTAATCCAAACGTAACTAATGAAATATTATTTCCAATAAGCATTGTTGTTAAAAAATCAGAAGGAATTTTTGAAAAAAAAGCAATAATTTTACCAGTATATTTACCTGATTTTTTTTCTAATTCCAACTGAAGCTTATTTGATGATACAAAAGCTATTTCAACACCAGAAAAAAAAGCAGATAAAATTAAAGTAACAATAGCAAGTAAATACATGATTTAATAATTAATTTTTCATATTAACTGAACCAGTAATATTTGTAATTGTATATTCTGAAAAGTCTGGGTTAGAAGTAAATCCTTCTCCATAAATTGTTTCTTTATTAGTGATAATTTCAACATTCTTTTTGGTATAGATTATATTTTTTTTTTCATCCCAAATCAATTCTTTACATTTTAGAACTTTATCATTATTATTATCTAAAATCACATTATCATAAACTTTCATTATATTATATTTATCAATTATAGCGTTATCAGATTTTAAAACTGATACAACTTTGGAAGAATCATCATAGAATACAATATTAATACTATCTTTTAATAATATTTCTATATCATTGTTCAAATATCTATGTATATTCTTAGCAAATAGTTCAATTTTTTTTTTCCCGTTTTGTGTTTGTAAAATAGACACCTCTTTCATTTCTTCAAATGGAAGGTTACTATCATAAATAAAATTTTTAATGATTGTTTCATCATTGGAACAACTAATAAAAAGACCAACCAAAAAATACAATAAAAATCGCATTAATCGATTGTTCTAGCAATAGTTGTTCGGTTTATCCAGCAACCAATATTATATTTTTCTCCAGATTGAATACCATTAAAGAAACACGTTTCCTTATTAGGAAAATATTTTGAATAAGTATTAATTGATTTTACAGCTAAATCTTTCACATCATCATCTGATTTAGCTTTAACAAAACAATCAACAGCTAGCCAATAAACAGTTGTTTGCTCAAAATCATTACCGCAAGACTTAGATCCTGAAACATAAACATTTCCTTGCAATAAATATGCTTCACCCCAATCTGGTTTAATTTGTAATGCTTTAATTGATTGAGAAATTGCTTCAGAATACTTTTTTTCCATCCTTAATGAATTAGCATAATTAAGTAATATTCTTGCCTTTAAATTTTCATCAAGATCATACTCTTCAAGTATTTTATTAAAAACATTAGAGGATTTCAAAAAATCACCATTGGAAAATAATGCATTTGCTAATTTAATTGCATAATACGAACTATCATCTATCTCTTGAAGAATATTTAATACATCTAAATAAAGATTGTTCTTTATACAATCTTTGTCTGACAAAATTTTCTCAATTCTTTTTAAAAAATCAATATCACTTTGAGAAGATTGAAATCTATCATTATATAATGAAATAATATCATCACAATTTGCATATGGTGTAAACATATCTTCTATTTTTTCAGAGTATTTGATGAAATTTTTTGTTGTTTTAGACTGATTTTTAATATTGTAATCTACAATTTCAGAAACAAGTGAATACGCTGACAAAACATCTTCTTTAGATTTTTTACCTTTTTTTTGCAAGTATATAGTTGCCTTCATATATGCATAAACAGCTTGAACAGATGATGAGTTTTTATCCATGTTTAAACTAGTTTTTAAAATCTGATAAGCTTCCTCTGCTCTATTTTTATCAATAAAAAACAATTCATATCCTTTTAATCCTAATATATAACCCTCTTTTCCAAAACCATACTTTATTCTTTGATCAAAAATCATCATTAAAGTATCTACATACTCGATTTTATTATTTGGATACTTTTTAATTTGAGCCTTAATAATCTTTGGGCCATTTTTATATATGGTTGCATAGGAAGCAGGACAATTATTATAAGCCCATCTCCAAGGGTTTAATGCATCTTCAAAATTCTTTTGTTTGCAATATTCTCTAAATACTGAAACATTTTCTTTACATGTTTGTTCATCTTTTCCATATTTAGATTGAGCACTTATTGTAATGGATAATAAAATTAGTACGTTAGTTATTACCAATTTGACATAAAGGGAGTTAATCATATTTTCTTTTTACGAACCAAATACCATCATAAGATATATTCAATCCAATTTTTAAAAATTGTTCTTTTATTAAACTATTTTCAGTATCACCTCTTGAAGTGTATATTACTGAAATATCATACTTTGTTCTTGATTTATAGTTTGGAATACCTAATCCAAACGTAACACTTGTTTCATTAAGCATTAGATTTGATATTTGCAGTGGACTTTCGTAATATGAAAAACCAAAACGATAAACTAATTTTTTTAAAAAATTATCTATTTCGGATTGTTTAAAATTATATTCTATTCCAGATGAAAACCTTTGGCTATTATAATAATTTTCTTTGCTACCAAAAATCTCAAAATCACTCCAATTTTGTGTGCTATAATCTATTAAAAATAAAATATTATTACTTTTATACGAAAAACCTGAACTTACTGATCGTGGCAATAAAGTATATCCAGAATTCTCAGTTATTACAAACGTATCTTTTACATTCTCAATTTGCCCAGAGTACTCAAACGTCTCAACAATCTCTGTTTTAGTTGAACTAATTTCTGTGTCATTATTGAATACTAATCCAAGTGAATATTTTTTATTTTCATTTAAATCTTTTGAATATAATAAACCTATTTCGTAATAAAATCCTTTTAAATTTAAACTTGCATTTGATCTACTATTTAAAATCAAATCATCACTAAATATTATTTTCTTTCTTTTGTTTAATCTGCCAAATAAATATGATCCGTTCACACCAAATGATAGATTATTATTTATCATATATGAAGAACCAAAGTATAATTTCGTAAGCCCCCCATCACCAGAATAAATCATTTCAGCATCATAATCTTGATCAAAAGTATTTACATCATAACCAACATCACTGTAAGGAAGCAACCCGACACTTGCTCCAATTTTTTTTGTTAATGGAAATGCAAAGATGAAATGAGAGAATAAAGTTGTTTGGTTTAGCTGACTTTCAGTAGAATTTTCTAAATTAAGTATATTATGTCTTATACCAGTAGATAACAAAAAAGAATTTGAATTAATAAATGAATATGTTGCTGGATTAAATGGATTTATTGTATTTGTACTATTTAATGCTGTTGACCCTCCTCCCATTGCGGCATATTTCGAAATAACATTTCCATGTTGTTCACCTAATAAGAAAATTGAATATGGTGATGTGCTTCCAATTTGTGCGAATGACTTAGTTACAACTAACAATAAAAATAATATCCTAATTAATTTATACATTAAAATCTAAAATTTCATTTAATCCACGTAAGACTAAAAATTGATCTGCAAATATGCTATTTTTTAATTCCTTTTCAAAGAAAAAACAATCTCCTCCTGTAGCTATAACGATATTATTTTTATTTTCTTGTTTAAATTCTGTAATTAGAGTATCTATTTCATCAATCATACCATTTTGAACCCCACTTTGGATTGATGATAAAGTACTATTTCCATATTTACGATTTTTGGAACTTTTTTCACATAAAGGAAGTTTTGCAGTGAACTTGTTTAATGCTTTATACCTCATATCTAAGCCCGGTGATATACGACCTCCTAAGTAGTTATTATTATTAACTAAATCTATTGTTAAGCATGTACCAATGTCTAAAATCAAAATATTTTTATTAGTGTATAAATTTATTGCACCAATAATAGCAGCCAATCTATCCTTTCCCAAATCATTAATATTATTATAATTAATTTTTATAGGGTATTTCACACTCTCATCTAATACAATAGCATTAAAATCATTTATTATTCTTAATAATTCTTTTGAATCATCTTTTACAGAAGATACTATCGTATTTGTAATTTTGTTATTATCAATGAAGCATTTAATAACTTCAAAAGTTATATTTTTAAAACTGATAGTTTTTATTATCTTTTTTTTTTCAAATAATGCAACTTTTGCTAAAGTATTTCCTATGTCAATTACTAACTTCAATACAAAAAATATTAATAATCAAAAATATGAAATTAAAATATAAAACTGATTTATGTGAAAAATTTCTATAAATCAAAAAAATAAGTAGATTTGCAAACTTTATGGTGCTATAGCTCAGTTGGTAGAGCAATGGACTGAAAATCCATGTGTCCCTGGTTCGAATCCTGGTAGCACCACAAACAAAAACCCACTTAAATGAGTGGGTTTTATTATTTTTGCACAAAATCTATTCAACTATTAAAGCCTTGTGAGGTTTTAGAACAAGACGTAAATTTTCAACTAAATCGTTGTCAATAATAATAAAAGAGATAGAAGAAAATTCATTTATTAACTTTGTACCCTTATCAATAACATCTATATCATGTTGCAATATATATTCATTTAAATGAACTAAATGATGATCTGCAATTTTAAGAGCATTCGTTCCTGAGAATTTCCAAATTAATTTAATCTTTTTTTTCATTTTCTTATTCAGCAAACTTACTTAATAATTTTCTAAAAAATTTCGGAATAAGAACCAATAGTTCAACTAAAAATAAGCACAGTGAAGATTTATCTAATTCAAACATAATTTATTTTAATGAATATGTATTCATGTAAACTATTATCAAATCTTTTAATTATTAAATAGTTCAGGTAAAACTTCTATATTTATCAGAAATATATAACTGGATTTTATATAATGAGAAGTAAGTAAACAAAGAAAACTAATTGTGATAATATAACATATATACCAAGCTTAGGATGAATATTAATTCGAAACCATAACAATATAAAATGCATAGCTAAACTTACAAAAAACCACATAATATAATTTTGAATAGGAACAGATACATCATGCCAAGACCAAAAAGAAAACTTTATTGCCACAGGTTCTATAATGAAATCTAACAAGACCATTGAAATGGACGCAAATAAAACTTGTAACCACTTATTTTTAAATATATTTGAAAAAAGACTAAATGTTGCTAAGCAAAGAATCAACCAATTTAAACCAATAACTAATGGAACTCCCAAAATTTTAAGACCTAATGTGTCGCCGTATAAATAATCACCAAATAAAAATCCTGTTTTTACTCCAATTAACTCAATAATATAACCTATTAAAAACAATAAAATAAATAGCTTATAATATTTTTTTACAGAGACATAATAAAAACATAATAAGAACGTAAATACTAAATTATAAGGAACTAAACTCAAAAAAAATTTGTTTGAATATTCGTTTGATAAACCAATAGCTCCTGCTAGATGCATAATAACTAACAAAACTCCAATTTTATCTTTAATATTTTTAATTTGAAGTAATTTCATTTGTAACAATTTTCGCGGAATTTAAAGCTAAAGGAATACCTCCCCCTGGATGTACAGTACCACCACAAAAATATAAATTTTTGATTTTTTTTGTGAAGTTAGGATGTCTTAAAAATGCAGACATTTTATCATTTGATGAAGACCCATATAAAGAGCCTTGAAATGATCCAGTCTTTGATTGTATGCTAACTGGATCCATATAAGTCTCACACTCAATAAATTTTTCCAAATCAGTATTTAAAAAAACATTAATTTTTTTTATAATTTTTTCTCTTGCTTCTTGCACTAGTTTTTGCCAGTTTTGACCTTTGTCATAAGACACATTAATCATTACAAACCAGTTTTCAGAACCTTTTGGAGCATCTGATGCGATATGTTTAGATGTAATATTAATATAAACAGTAGGATCACTCTGAATATTTTTAGAATTACTAATCTCATCAAACTCATGTTTGTAATCTTTTGCAAATAAAATATTATGTAGTGATAATTTTTTAAATGTTTTTTTTATTCCCCAATAAAAAATAATTGCGGAGGTTGATCGATTAATTTTTGAATATTTAATTAAATAATGTGGTTTTTTTAGCAAGTTATTATATAAATAATGAATATCAATATTAGAAATAAAAATATCTGCTGTAGAATATTTACCATTGGCATAAATACCTTTGACCATACCATGCAAAAGTTCTATTTTATCAACTCTAGAGTCTAATTCAAAAATAACACCATTTTTTTTGCATATCTCATAGAGACAATTCACGATTGACTTCATTCCTTTGTTAGGCAAGTAAACTCCGTCATTGTGTTCTAAATGAGAAATTACATTTAATATTCCTGGGGCCACATAAGGGTTTGATCCATTATAAGTTGCATAACGATTAAAAATTTTAACTAACTTATCATTTTTCAGTCTAATGGTATTTACCTTATTCATTGATTTAAATATACTCAAAAATGGGATTTTTAAAAATGAAGCTAGTGTTTCAAATGAAAGGTATGTTGATAATTTGTGTAATGATTTTTCAATAAATATTTTGTGTGTTGATTTAAACAAAAATGCCACATAGCTTAAGTACTTGCGAATTATTCTTGAGTCTATATCTAATTTATTTACAAGCTCATCTACAAATCTATTTTGGTCTGAATATGCATTTAAAATAATACCATCATCAAAAAAATAACTACAAGTCGTTTCAATTTTTTTATACTCAAATTTATTGGTTGAATTTGTATTTCCAATACTCACTAACTCATCAATTAAATTTGGCATAGTAAATAAAGATGGCCCAGTATCAAATCTATAACCATTTCTTCTTATTTCAGAAATTTTTCCACCTACATAAGTATTTGATTCATAAACTGTTACTGAATAACCTTTACAGGACAACCTAATTGCACTTGCTAAACCAGCAATACCTGAACCTATGATAATGACTTTTTTTGACACTTTTTTTGAAATTTTTATAATAACTAAATTTAAATTTTAGTATATTTAATAGATGTGCAAAATTAAGTAATATTATAATCAAAAAATAATTAGTTTTATTTTTAATTTTGTTTTATGCTTGAAATTATTTCTAAAAAATCACAAGCCTATGGAGAATTCAATAATGGAGAAATTATTGAAAATAAACCAGTTGGATTTCCAAACGATGGAGGAAAACTAAAGGCATATTCAAACTTGTTTTATTGGGCATACGCAAAAGCAAATTTTGACAGTATGATTGATCTTCATCCGCATAAAGGGTTTGAAATTATTACATATGTAGTTGATGGAGAAATTAAACATTATGATACATTAATAAAAAAATGGATATCGTTAAAAAAAGGAGACATACAAATTATTCAAGCTGGTTCTGGTATATCTCACTCTGAATTTTTAAAAAAGAATAGTTCTATTTTTCAAATTTGGCTTGATCCAAACATATATGTTTCGATAAATAATAAGCCTAAATATAAAGATTATAAAGCAAGTACATTTAAAATTTATGATAATAAAAAAACTATTATAGGAGAAAAATCTCAACTCAAGGTTCAATCAGAAGGAGTTGAAATTTTTGAGTTAATTATTAATAATAATGAGATTTTACAGTTAGATAGCTTGAAATACTATTCAATTTATGTAATTGAAGGTCTAATTAAAATTAATAAAATAGAACTAAAATGTGATGATTTTATAAAAATTTATAATGAAAATAACATATTAATTACAATGAAAGAAAAAAGCAGATTATTTGTTGTTGTTTCTCCAGTTCAACTTTCTTATAATTCTTACGCCAGCCAATTATAGCAATGTTTATCATTAAAAATATTACAATATATGTAATGAGTCTTTTATATATAATTGTTGGAATAAAACATTTTATGGATGTAGAATATTTTGTGTCAATTGTACCAACCTATATCAGCTGGAAACAAGAAGCTGTTTTTATTAGTGGATTTTTTGAAATATTACTTGGTATATTATTATTATTTCATAAAACAAGAAAATTAGCCGCATGGGGAATTATATTGCTACTAATTACTGTATTTCCTGCCAATATATATTTATATGTATCTGAAGTACCAAGAGATATCTTAAATATTTCAAAGACAGATGCATTAATTAGAATACCCTTTCAAATTCCATTAATAATTATATCTTATTGGCATTCAAAAAAAATAAGTTCAAAAATATTGTCAAACACCTGTATTATTTTATTTGTTCCAACAATAATTTATTTCATTTCATTGTAAATCCAAAATAATTTGTTAATTCGTAAAAAATTAAAAAAATGAAAACAAAAATTTCTTTATCAATCGTTGGTATATTTAATATTTTGATGTCTCTTATTATGGCATTTGCTATCAAAAGTATAGTTCCAACTATGCTTAATTCTGATTCACAGGAAACAATGAGAATGGTAGAAGTAATGCACTATGGATTATTTCCAGCTATTTTAATTATTGGCTTGATCTGTTTTTTATGTAGAAATGCACCATTAGAAATTGCAAAAAAAATATTACTATCCTATATAATTGGAACATCTATTTTAATGTATATGTTTTTTATGGTATTTGCAAATGAGCCATTAATGAATTTTGGAATTTCAATGGTAGTTCCTGATGTTGTGGTTTACTTAGGAGCTATTTTTGGGTATTTTAAAGCAAAATAATTTATAAAAAAGATAATAAATATCTATTTATATATTTATTTTTAAAACATCAGAAAATCTTGTAGTATAGCAAGGAGACAATTTTTGTTGCTTCATTCTTATCTTACTACTAGCAAACTGCGAAGCTAAATAAATTTTATCTCTACCCATTAATAAATTTATTTTATCAACCGAATACATGATTTTTCTTCTAGATTTTCTATTTATCTGATCAAATAAAGACATTTGCACGTAATCCTCAGCAATAATATTTTGTACTATTACTCCTGCTTTTTTATAATTATATTCCTTTTTATATATTTTTTTTAATGCCATATTAGCCATACTAACAATTTCCATACTATCATTTGTAGGAGTTGAAAAATTTAACGTAATGGCTGGGAAATATTGTTTTTTATCTTGTTTAAAAAAATTTGTCCTTAAAAAAACAGTAACGCAAGAGCAACAACTTTTTTCTTTTCTTAACTTAACAGCACAATTATTAGCAAATTGACTTATAGCTTGCTTTAACATTGAATACTTACTTATATCTTCAAAAAAAGAACGTGATGTACATATATTTTTTTTTCTTACTTTTTTTAACTCCAGATCATAAATACTTTTGCCATATAATTCTTTCTGTAAATGAACGACATTAATTGAAAAATTTTTTCTCAACCATTTCCTATCAGTATTTCTAAGATCCAAAGCTGAATTTATTCCGAAATATTTTAACCGTTTAGCATATCGTGAACCTATACCCCATAATTCATCCACAGAAAAAAAAGATAATGCTCTATTAATTAATTGTGGACTATCTAATAAAAATACCCCTTTCTTAGTATATTTTTTTGCAATAGTATTTGCTAGCTTTGCTAACACTTTAGTTGGAGCAATACCAATAGAAATAGGAATACCTGTCCACTTCTTCACTTTTTGAATAATATATTCTGCTTTTGCAAGAGAATCTATACCTTGAAAATCTAAAAATGCTTCGTCAATAGAATAGACCTCTACATTATCTATTTCTGATTTTAAAATACTCATAACTCTATCAGAAAAATCTCCATAAAGCGCAAAATTTGTTGAAAAAACAGCAATATCATAATTTTTGATTAATGATTTTATTTTGAAAGCAGGTTCTCCCATTTTTACCCCCAATAATTTTGCCTCATTACTTCTTGCAATTACGCAACCATCATTATTGGACAACACGACAACAGGTTTATTCTTTAATTTAGGACTAAAAACTCGCTCACATGACGCATAAAAATTATTACAATCTGCTAAACCAATCATATAAAGTGATGTATTGCGTGAACAACAACACCGAATATTTCAAAATCCATATCCTTTTTGATTTCGATAAATTTGTACTGTTTATTTTCAGGTTTTAAATAAATTTTATCAGCTATTTTTTGAAATCTCTTAACTGTAAATTCTCCATCAACATATGCCACAATAATATTATTATTTTTCACTTCTACTGATCTATCTACAACTAATAAATCACCACTCACTATGCCAGCATCAAGCATACTATCACCTACAACACGGACATAATAAGTAGCAGATGGATGTGTGATTAGCAACTCGTTTAAGTCTAGTTTAGTATGCATATGATCTTCGGCAGGAGATGGAAATCCCGCGGAGACTCCACCAGAAAAATAAGGTGCTTTAAATGTATTGTCTACGTTTGCAATATATAAATTAACCTGAGGATTTTTATGTAATAATTGTAATTTCAAAACACTTATTTTAACTCATTAAAAATATAAATTATTATCTCTAAAAAAATATAATGTTAATAACTATATTATAGATAAAATTTACCTGTAAATTATCAGCAAAGAAGAATTAATTTTTAAACTTTAATTTATATTCAGAGAGTCTTTTTTGAAACTTATTAAAGTAGTGTTGTATTTCATTTTGTGTTAATTCAAAAATCTGCGGCTTACTATCTTCTTCATTAGCTATCCATATCTCAGCACCATGTGCTTTTATTCTCTTGCGTTGCCAATAAGCAACGTAATATGCAGAAATTTGCAAATAATAATCTTCAACCCACTGCTCTTTTTTAGCTTTACGACTATTTTTATAATCGATTACTAATATTTTACCATCTTTTGTTTGGGACACGTTATCCACAGTACCTGCATAACCTATTTTACTCCACAAAAAAGTTTCTGCCTCCAAAACATGATCTATTCTGTCAAAAAAAAACTCAGAATTAAAGTGAAATTTCATGAACATATCCCATCCCTGATCAATAAATTTTTTTTCAAAACAAGATATTTCTTTATCAGTGGTAGCAGTTTTTTTAAGTTCAATTAATTTCTCTTCACTACTACCAATTAATGGTTTATACAATTCGATTAACCTATGCATTACAGTACCCCTATTCATTGACAATATAGATATTCGCTCAGCCTCTTTCTCACCAACTCTAGAAATCCAGTCATTTAATGAAGATTTATCAGAGGTTTCTGACAATATCGAAGTAACAGACGGAAATACTCCAACTAAATTTGAATTTTCTACAACTTTATAATGACGTCTACCATCTATTTCTATTCTCTCTATTTCCATAAAAATAAAATTATGCTTTTTTAGCTAAATACTTATAAAGAAGTAGACCGAAAAAAAATGCCAAAACACCTTTTTTTGGTCCATCTAATAAAAAATTTATTTGATCTATTGATTCTTGTAACCAAGACAGGATAGCAAACATAATTCCAAATGAGGAAAGTATCAGCCAAGTAGTTTTTGATTTATTCAACATTAACTAGTTTTATTTCTTAGATATTCAAATAAACAAGTATTTAAAAATAATAAAATAAAACTATACAAAAAGTCCTCCAAAGGAATTGTTGCTATCCTAACACCAATTATATTATTACTGTCATACCAAACTGGTGGTAACTCAGTGATATAACCAGTTAAAATTCCATTTACTAATAGAAAAGGGAATACATGAATAATTAAATACATACTAAAAAAATATCCTACCCAATCAGGTCTATAATAAATAATATAAAGTAAAATCAGTATAGTTAGTGTAAGCACAGATATTGTATATGCATTTTTGAAGAACAAAAAAGCGAAAGCAATAAATAGAATACAAATTAATTTTAAAAATGTTATGTTTATATTAAGATTAAACACTTTTTGTTCTGATAAAACAAAATAAGTAAATACACAAACAAAAGGTATAACAAAAAAGAACAAAACCTCTTCAAGGGGTAGATTAGATAACATAATAGAACTATGGTGTGTTTTATCAAAACCCCAAACTCCAATTTTAGTAAAATAAATATCCCAAATAATAAAAAAGAAGCCTATCAAAAATAAAGAAGCAGCGATTTGTTTAAAAAATTTATAGAATTTAATTTTTTTATGAAATGAGAAAATAAAAGGTATAATAAATGAAAATAAAAGAACTTTAAAATACAAACTCATAACTTAAAGTATTTTCTTGGTACAATAAGCATACCGAAATTAACTCCGTGATACTTACCAAGATTTTTATGATGAATTTTATGAGCTTTTCTTATAGCTTTAATATATTTACTTTTAGTTTTTTTTGGAGGAGGCAAACGTCTGTGTATAATTATTTCATGAACTATAAAATAAGCTATACCATAAAACAATATACCTAAACCAATAAAAAAACCAATACTTAAATTTTCAAGTCCATAGTATATTAAAATTATTGACGGGATAGCAAAAATTAAAAAAAAGTAATCGTTCTTTTGTAAAATCTTATTCTTATCAACCACGTGATGATCCTTATGAAGATTCCATAAAAATCCATGCATAACATACTTATGTGTTGCCCAAGCAACAAACTCCATTACTATAAAAGTAAATAATACAATAAGAATATTTAGTACAACAATCATTATTAACTGTATTTAAATTTAGACATAAATGATGTGATGACTTTTTTTAAATCTTCATCTGCATATGATATGTGTTTCATAATAAATTCATAGTCTTCATTAACAAAATTAGTATATCCTAGTATTTTTGGAGCATTTAATTGAATTGAATATCTTAAAAAACGTATTTCTAATATTTTTGGATGAAAAACTAAAAGAGAATCTAACAGTTTTGTGTTTTCTTTAAAGACTTTAACTTTTTTTACTGGATTTATTAAATACTTTGATTCGAGTATTTTAGAAACTATATTATAAGAATGATAAATTGGAGAAATCGTAACTTTATCGCTTGTCATTTCATTTAATTGAGTGCATTTCAAATAGCTATCTGTTGACAATATAAAAATCTTTCTTATATCTTGTATATCTGATTGAGCATTACTAAAATTAACAAAAAACAACAACACTAATATATATTTCATAGTAGGTTGAATTTATTTTTAATTATAGCTAAAAACATGAGATAAGTTTTGTAAAAATTATTAATTCTTATTCTTTTATTAAAGATTTCTTTTGTAGATGTAGCTCGTATTTTATTAAATAGTTTAAAATAGTATAAATATGCTAAGTAAACTCCTGCTCTAGATTTTAATGGTAATTTTTTAATTCCTTCAAGTGCATCATTAAACTCGATAACTATTTCTTTTTCTATTAATATTTTGTCCTGGGAAGAAAAATTTTTAATATTGATGTTAGGAAAGTAAACTCGACCTAAATCAATTAAGTCACTATTTATATCTCTTAGAAAGTTAACTTTTTGAAATGCAGATCCTAATTTCATTGCATGTGGCTTCAAAATCTTATACAAATCATTTTTACCTTCAACAAAAACTTTCAAACACATCAGTCCAACAACTTCAGCAGAACCATATATATACAACTTATATTTTTCAGGATCATATTCTATTGAATCTAAGTCCATAAACATACTATCTAAAAATTTATCAACTAATTCCATGTCAATATTATATTTATGGAAGGTAAATTGAAAACTATTTAGTATTGGATTGAGACTAATCTTTTCTGCAATTGCATCTTTAGTGTCAGTTCTAAATTTATCTAATAATTTGCTCTTATCATACTTATGAAAAGAATCTACTATTTCATCAGCAAACCTAACAAAACCATAAATATTATAAATCTCCTGTTGCAATGAATGATCCAAAGTTTTTATTCCCAAAGAAAAACTTGTACTGTATTTCTTAGTTGTAAGTTCACTGCATTCATATGATAATTTATCGAATAACTCTTTCATAACTATTTTGCAAATTTACTTTAATATTTATTCTTTATTTTTAGTATATAATCTGCAACTAATTGCCCAGAGATAAGTGATGGAGGAACACCTGGTCCTGGAACTGTTAACTGACCAGTAAAATATAAATTACTTAAATGTTTATTGTTAATTTTTGGTTTAAGATTTGCCGTTTGTAATAATGTATTAGCTAAACCATAAGCATTTCCTTTAAAAGCATTGTAATCATTTTGAAAATCTTTAATACAATAGCTTTTTTTTACTACAATATTATCGCTTATTGATGCATCACAATAATCTTCTAAACGATCGATCATTTTTTTAAAAAACTTCTTTCTATTCTCATCGGTATCATTAATTCCTGCAGCAATTGGCATTAAAAGAAATAGATTTTCAGATTCCTTAGGAGCTACACTTTGGTCTGTTTTAGATGGGCAGCAGACGTAAAACAATGGCTCTTCAGTCCACCTAGGATCATTATAAATATCATATACATGATCATCTATGTTTCTATCAAAAAAAAGATTATGATGTTCAAGTTTATCAAGTTTTTTATTAATTCCTAAATAAAAAATTAAACATGAGGGTGATAATATTCTATCATCCCAATATTGTTGACTATAATTTCTATATTTTTTTGGAAGTATTTGTTGGTCAAAATAATTATAATCTGCTGAACAAATAACATAATCTGATCTATACTCAGAACTATCTGTAATAACTTTATCAACTATATTAGAAGAAATATTAAACTCTTTTACATTTTGATTGTTATGAAATTCGACACCAAACTCTCTACACAAACTAACCATAGATTCTATAACTTTAAAAAAACCACCTTCAGGGTAAAATGTGCCTTTTTTTATTCCTGAATAAGCCATCAAACTATATAAAGCAGGTGTGTCAGATGGTGCTGTTCCTAAAAATAAAACAGGGAATTCAAGCAACTGTTTTAGAAAAGGATTTTTAAAATACTTTGCTACATGTTTTCTATAAGAGGTGAATAAACTCATTTTCCCAAGATTTAACAAAATATCTTTTCTTATTAACTCCATATAACTAATACCTGGTTGATAAACTAAAGATTGCATGCCAATATTATATTTTACTTCTGCATCATTCATAAACTTAACTAAACTATCAGCAGCACCCTTTTCGTATGACTCAAATAAATCTAAAATTTCATTCCAGTCGCTACTTATCTTCATTGTATGATCTTTGTCAAAAATTATTTGAAAACCAGGTTTTAATTCAATTAAGTTATAATAGTCAGATGTTTTTTTTCCAAATCTTTTAAAAAATCTTTCAAAAACATCAGCCATCCAGTACCAGCTTGGACCCATATCAAAGATAAAATCATTTTCTTTAAACTGTCTTGCTCGACCTCCAAAAACTTGATGTTTTTCAAGAACATTTACATTCTCACCTGCAAAAGCAAGAGTTGCTGCAGCGCTAAGCCCGGAGAATCCGGAACCAATAATATTATAACTCTTAGGCATAACTATAAATAACTTTTTAATTTTTTAATTGCCATATTTATGTTGTCACGAATTTCATAAATTTTTACATCTAACATATAACATGGTGCAGAAATAATTTTTAAATTTTCATCAACAAAAATTTCTTGTATACTACAATCATGTGTTTCAACTCCAAGATTTGATAAAGACTTATGCATATCAATAATGTTGTAATCTGATTTTGAGTTTTTTGAACCTAATGATAATTTTGGATTATATTCAGTCTTTTCTAAAGTCTTAGAAATTAAAACAGGAGATATACATAATGATAAAATTGGTTTTTTATTATCAATACAGTACATAATAAGTTTCTTGACTTGTTTAATTACTATTGAATTTTCACCATCAAAGGCCCAACTACTCAAATTCTTAGCAGCACCAAAACCACCTGTAATAACCAATGAAGAAATTTGATTGTAATCTAATTCATCTAACGATGATATTTTTCCTCTCGCTATTCTTGCTGATTCTTCTAAAACATTTCTCTTATCACTTTTTTCTACTCCATTAGTATGATTTATAACATGTTTTTGTTCAATATTTGGAGCTACACAATGGTATTTTATATTATTTTCTTCTAGTGAAAGTAAAGTTAATACAGATTCATGTATTTCAGAACCATCATAGACTCCACACCCCGATAATAAAACAGCTGTATACATACTGCAAAATTAATGAATTTATGAATTAGTATTCTAAAGATATTATCAATATTTATTTTTTTTTAATTTTATAATTATGATTATAAGAAATGGTAAAAAAGAGGACTTGAGAGAGGTTTTATGTTTAATTAGAGAACTTGCTGAATATGAAAATGCACTTTCTGAAGTAGAAATTACTTTACAGGAACTAGAAAATGATGGGTTTGGTGAAAAACCATACTTTGGGTTTTTAGTTGCTGAAAAAAATAGTACAATTATAGGACTATCTTTTTATTGGATTAGATATTCAACATGGAAAGGAAAGTTTTTATTTTTAGAAGATTTTATAGTAAAAAAAGAATATAGAAGAAATGATATTGGTTCTAAATTATTTTATGAAACCTTGAGAGTTTGTGAAAAAATGAAATGTAAAGGAATGTGTTGGCAAGTTTTAGACTGGAACAAACCTGCTATAAACTTTTATAAAAAATACAATGCTAGAATAAGTTCAGAATGGTTAAATGGTAAACTAACTGAAGTTCAAATTAAAAATATCTTAAAATAAAAAAACACCTTTTTTAAAGGTGTTTTTTATAAAGACTATTAAATCTATTATTTATTCAATAATTATTTTTCTTGTTGTAATTGAATCAGAATTTTTAACTGTAACAATATATGTTCCTTTTTCGTAGTTTGAAAAATCTATACTCTCAGTTAAATATTTGTTGACTTTAAACGACTTTGAATAAACAACTTGACTTAAAATATTTTTCACAGATATGAAATAAAAGTCATTTTGAACATTATTTAATTCTATGTTTACGATATCATTTGAAGGATTAGGATACAAATATAATGTTCCATTAAATTGACTTTCTGCTATACTAGCGGGCACGGCAATTTCACCGAGATTCATTCTAATCATTAATGTTCGTGCTACTGAATACCAATAATTAAGCCCTCCTGATCCTATATCACAACCATTATCCTGAACATAACTTACTACACCATCTTCACCAGAAGAACTTATAAGTGAAGTGTCAAGTGGATGTTGTGATCCTCTTACTGCAGCTAAATATGCAACGTTTCCTGTTCCAGGTATTAATGAAACAGGATTTAATAATTTTAATGTTACCCAATTTCCAATATCAGGTCCAGTTAATGTGTATGGATCTGACTGCCCTAATAGTATTTGACCTGTAGTATTAATATTTCCTGTAGGGTCGTATTCATAAACCTCAACATTCAGCTCTGCTCCTATAACAGATTGATCGCTAACATGAAAAGATATCGAAGTCACTGTATCCGGTGAATATATTTCAAAGGCATTTGCTAAGACTTGTCCACAGTTTACTCTTCCTAAGTAATATCCACCACCTGCATTAGCTCCATCACTAGCCCAATCATAATCTCTTCCATAAACTGTGTCAGTTACAACTGTTCCTCTTGAAGTAGTATCTGTCGCAGCTGAGTCTGAAGAAGCCCAAATATCTACATTGTGATAACCATAAGTTGTAGGTGTAAACGTATTTTGTGTACCAACTGATATTGTATCCATAATTGGCAGTGTAACTGGCGAACTATTATCTGAAAAATAAACTGTTGTGCCTGATTGATCAGATATAATCGTATTTAACTGAGTATTTATTTGGTCAACACCTCCCATATTTAAAATATTTGCTTCAATTCTATATGGATTTGCTATAGCTTGCTTCATTGGATTAAAAGTGTATGGTATTCCCATATCTCCAGTAGTTGTTGGATTACTTAACAACCATCCACCAAAAGTTTCATCCTGCATACCAATTAAATGTGGTGGTGTTTCAACAATTTTCATATCGTCAAGCATCCAAAAATAACACCTTGAAGTCCAACCAATCTTAATGTAAACAGTAGATTCATTACCTGCAACAGATGAAATATTTAGACTTACTACTTCAGGATCATTAGATGCTGTATTGTTTGGTACTGCAGCATTCACAACATAATCAGTCCAATTTATACTGTCATTACTAATTGAGACTGTAGGTGGAACAAAGGCAGCCTGTCCTAAATTATTGTATCTAAAAGTATGTTCAAACTCTAAGCTGACAGCTGGATACATAGATAAATCGATAGCAGATGTTGTAAAATAAGATTCAATATACTGATAAGTTGTACCTGATGGCTGCCCATATGCATGGTGATTTGCTGAATCTGAATCAGAAATTAAGAAACCATTTGATGCAGTTGTTGAATTTATAGCTGCAGCACCAGACATTCCATTAGTGCCTTGGTAATATCCCCATGATCCATCAAAACTGTGAACCCACGGACAAGTTGCAAAACCACCTTGTGTGTTGTTTGTATATGAAGACCAACCTAATGGAAAACCGTTAGCAAAATCTTCCTCCCAAATTGGTGCTGCAGACGTTGCTAATGAATTGTTTGTTTGATTTTGAACAGAATGATATACATTGTCAATTGTATTTATTCGATGCTCTATCACCTCACTATTCATAATTTGTGCGATTATTAAAAAAGGTGATAAAAAGATTAAAAAGAAAGTGTAGATATTTTTCATATTTATATTTTTAACTGTTAATTTCTGTAAAGATAAAAAAAGCCCGAAATTTTCGGGCTTTATTTTTATTGTAATTTTATAACTATTGAATAATAATTTCCTTACTTATTTTGGTAATGTTATTTTTAAATTCAATTAAATAAACACCTTTCTCTAAATGAGATAAATTAATTTTAAATTTATTATCGTTAATCTTTTCTGAATATACTTCTTTTCCTAAAATATCAACAACGCTTAAGTCAAAAACATTAAAATCTGAAATATCAATACTAATTTCTCCATTTGATGGATTTGGGTATACACTAATACCATTATAATATATCTCTTTAACTCCTGTAGGTGGTGCTATGGCAGACACATTTAGTCTAATCATTGGCGCACTTGCAAGCCCTCCCCAGCTACCAACATTTCCATTTGCATCAGGACAATTGTTTTGTAAATAACTTGCGCTATTTGGATTATTGTTTGAACTTATCATAGATGTATCCAGTGGATGCTGAGAACCCTTAACAGCAGCTAAATAAGATGATCCTGGAAATAATGATATAGGTGCTGTTGATTGTAGTTTTAAAGTTTTCCAATTACCAATATCAGGACCAGTCAATGTGTAAGGGTCTGATTCATTTAATAAAAGTGGTGGAGCGTTGGCAATTGATTGTGATGGATCAACCTCATATAGCTGTGCTGTTACCTCAGCACCTACCACTGATTCATCGTCTACAAAAAATGTAATTGATGTAGCATATGTTGGAGCAAATATATCAAATGCATTTCCTAAAACTTGACCTCCACATGATCTACCAAGAAAATAACCGCCTCCAGCATTAGCACCATCACTATTCCAATCAAAGTCTACACCGTATACTGTATCTGTAACAATCGCTGAACGTGTTACAGTATCAGTAGTTGGAAAAGAATCTGAACTTGCATAAAAATTAAAATTATGAATTCCGTAGCTAGTTGGCGTGAAATTAGTCGTTGTTGCAACTGTATCAGCAGCTCCCATACTCAATGATATTGGACTTGAAGTATGATTTGACAACATCATTCCTTGAGCATCTTCAACATCAACATTCATGACTACATTGTTTTGAGTCATAACACCTGTATTGGCAATAGAACCTTCAAATCTATATGGCATAGCCGTTAGCTGATCTAAAGGATTAAATGTGAAATCAGAGCCATAGCCACCAGAAGTTACATATGCAATCCACCAGCCTCCAAATGTTTCTCCATCAAATTTGATTTCATTATTTGGAGTTTCTGAAAATGAAACATCATCAATCATAATAGCATAATCCCATTCACCTTCATACATAAATCTAAAGTATACATTAGACTGGTTTCCAGCAGAAGAAGAAATATTAACCGAAACATAATCAGGGTTCGCAGAGGAATTATTGGTAGTTATTTCTTCATGAAAACGATATCTACCTGCTACAGTTTGAAAGTTATCTAAACTTATTTCAACAAATACTGAATCTCTGAAAACTCTATGATGACATTCAAAATTTATATTAACATATTGATACTGTGAACAATCAACTGTACCATTGTATGTTAAAGTAGCTTGCTGTGGAACATACTGTGTATTCAATGCATCTGAATCAAATAATGCAAAACCATTTGCTGCAGTAGTTGACGCAATTGGTCCCATTGCATTTGAAAACCCTCCTTGCGGTCCATTAGTGGTAATTACCCAGTTTTGTAACCCCCCATTTAATAAATCAAGCATAGTCCAATCAGATGCAAGAGAAAAATCATTTGACCAAAAAGGTGGAGCAGCAGCAGCACTAGAGGATATAGTAGTTATTGGTACAGAACTAAAAATGCTTTTAGTATTTACATTTAGATTATTGTTGCTTTTTAATTGACCAAAAGCGAAAAAACAAGATAATGCTAAAAATAAAGTTAATAAATTTTGTTTCATTTTAATATTAGTTTTTAGTGTTATAAATTTTAATCTTACAAATATAATATTTAAAGACAGTTAATTATTAAATTATTTCAAATTATTAGGCATACTCACTAATCGGTGTACACGAACAAATTAAATTACGATCACCAAATGCATCCTTTACTCTTCTGACTGATGGCCAAAACTTATTTTTTTTGATCCAATTTAGAGGATATGCTGCTTTTTGTCGTGAATATGAAAAATCCCAATCATCAGAGGTTAACATATCTAATGTATGTGGTGCATTTTTAAGCATACTGTATTCAATATTTACATCACCGTTAACAATTTCATCTATCTCAAATCTAATAGATATCATTGCATCACAAAATCTATTAATTTCATCTATACTTTCACTTTCAGTTGGTTCAATCATCATAGTTCCTGGAACAGGAAACGAAACCGTTGGAGCGTGAAAACCATAATCCATCAATCTTTTAGCAATGTCTACAACCTCAATCTTATGATCTTTATACATTCTAAAGTCTATTATCATTTCATGAGCAACTGTATCATTTAAGCCAGTGTATAAAACAGTGTAGTGACGTGACAATTTCCACTTCAAATAGTTAGCATTTAAAATAGCAATTTCAGTTGATTTTTTTAATCCTTTGGCTCCTAACATTTTAATATATGCATAAGAAATCGTTAAAATTAAACTACTTCCCCATGGTGCAGAAGAAATTGCCATTCCATTACTTCCTCCGACCTTAATTAGTGGATTATTAGGAATAAAATCCTTTAAATGCTCTACAACTCCTATAGGGCCAACGCCAGGTCCTCCACCTCCATGCGGAATAGCAAATGTTTTATGTAAATTTAAGTGACAAACATCTGCTCCAATTAAAGCTGGATTTGTTATTCCAACTTGAGCATTCATATTTGCTCCATCCATATAAACTTGACCACCATACTGATGAATTAAATTTGTGATTTTAATTATATCTTCTTCAAAAACTCCATGAGTTGACGGGTATGTAATCATTAAAGCTGCTAAATTTTCTTTATTTTCTAAAACCTTTTCTTCTAACAGTTTAAAATCAATATTTCCATTCTCATCACACGGGGTTACAACGACTTGCATTCCAGCCATAATTGCAGATGCTGGATTTGTACCGTGAGCTGAGGAAGGAATAATACAAATATTCCTATGATCATCACCCCGACTTTGGTGATAAGACTTAATAACCATTAATCCAGTAAATTCACCTTGAGCACCAGAGTTTGGTTGCAGACTCATTGCTGCAAATCCTGTTATCTCACAGAGCATTTCTTCAAGCTCATGAAACATAATATGATATCCTCTTGCTTGATGAGCGGGTGCAAATGGATGCAAATTGCTAAATTTTGACCAACTTAGTGGGAATAGTTCTGAAGCAGCATTCAACTTCATTGTACATGATCCTAAAGGAATCATAGAATATGTTAGTGAAAGATCTTTATTTTCTAACATTTTAATATATCTCATCATTTCAGTTTCGGAATGATATTTATTAAAAATATCATGTTGCATAAATGATGATTTTCTGTATAAATTTTCAGGAACTAACGCAGTAGCTTGTGTATAATCTCCTTTAAGAACCTCCGAGATTAGATCAGATGAATCTGAATGATTACAACTGTTAGCAAAAATTTCTAATAGGTCATTAATGTTCTCTAAATTATCAGTTTCATCAATACTAATTGAAAGTGTATGATCATCAATATAATTTAAATTTACTTTAGCATCTTCAGCATAAGTAATTATATTTTCCTTAGAAACATTACCAATATTTATTAGTAGAGTATCAAAATAAACTTCATTTAACTGATGATATCCCAATTGCGTCAGACCTTCAGATAATGTTGCAGTTAAAGAATGTATTTTTTTACCTATGTTCCTTATTCCTTCGGGCCCATGATACACAGCATACATACTAGCCATTACTGCTAATAAAACCTGTGCAGTGCAAATATTTGAGGTAGCTTTTTCTCGCTTTATATGTTGTTCTCTTGTTTGCAACGCCATTCTTAGTGCTCTATTACCATTAAGATCTTCAGAAACACCAATAATTCTTCCTGGAATTGATCGCTTATATTTATCTAGTGTGGCAAAAAAAGCGGCGTGTGGACCTCCATATCCCATGGGAACTCCAAATCTTTGTGTGGTTCCAACAACTACATCAGCACCCCATTCACCAGGTGGTGTTAAAATACTTAAGCTTAATAGATCTGCGGCAACAACAATTTTAATATCAAAATTGCTAGCTTTATCAACGAATTCTTTGTAATCATAAACATTGCCATATTTACTAGGATATTGAACAATAGATCCAAAGAAATCATCATTAAGTTTTTCTTGATTATGATCAGAAATAATTAATTCAATACCAAGTGGTTTAGCTCTTGTTTTTAATATTTCAATCGTCTGAGGATAGCATAATTTTGAGACAAAAAACTTAACGGAATTAGTTTTTTTCTTAGATCTACTTCTTAAATTAAAAAGCATTACCATTGCTTCAGCTGCTGCAGTTCCTTCATCAAGTAAGGATGCATTTGCAATTTCCATAGCAGTTAAATCAGTAACCATTGTTTGAAAATTTAATAATGCTTCTAATCTACCTTGAGCAATTTCTGCCTGATAAGGAGTATATGCTGTATACCAACTTGGATTTTCTAAAACATTTCTTTGAATAACACCTGGCAGAATAGTATTAAAATAACCTAAACCGATGTATGATCTATAATTTTTATTTTTTTGAGCCAACTCCTGCATATGAGAAATCATCTTATCTTCAGAAAGTGGCTGAGGTAAGTTCATACTTTTTTTACTGTGTATTTGAGAGGGTATTGTTTTCTCAATTAATTCGTCTATAGAACTTAACTTTAACGAATTTAACATCATTTTTACATCCTCGTCATTGACACCAATGTGTCTTTTAGAAAACTTATTTGATTGCATCTTAATTATAAAATTTAATATTGCAAAAATACGCATTGAAATATTATTTTCAGTTGTACTTTTTTAAAAAATAAAATGTTTTTTTTATTTTTTTTCAACACTTAATTTCATAAACTCATAGTTTTTTGTTTTATAAGATTAAATTTGCAGAAATTATTACATGAAATTTTCTGAAACAGGACTTAATAAAGAACTTTTAAAATCAATAAACAGTTTAGGTTATGAAGTTCCAACTCCAATACAAGAACAAGTAATCCCCTACTTATTAAAAGAAAAAAGAGATTTAGTTGCCCTAGCTCAAACAGGAACTGGTAAAACAGCCAGTTTTGGTTTACCTATTTTGCAAAAAATAGAAATTAAAACTAACCAACCACAAGCAATAATACTATCACCAACAAGAGAACTTTGTATTCAAATCACAAATGACATTAAAAGCTACGCAACATATCTAAAAAAAATCAACATTACAGCAGTTTATGGTGGAGCAAATATTCAGACTCAAATTAAATCACTCAAACAAGGTTCGCAAATTGTTGTAGGAACTCCTGGTAGAGTTATTGATCTTATCAAACGTAAAGTATTAAAACTTCACACTATAAAATATGTTGTCCTTGATGAAGCTGATGAAATGTTAAACATGGGATTCAAAGAAGATCTTGATACAATTTTATCATCAACACCAAACGATAAACAAAGTTTGTTGTTTTCTGCAACTATGCCAAAAGAAGTTTTAAGAATTAGTAAAAACTACATGTCCAATCCAAATAAAATTGAAGTTGCTAAAAGAAATCAAGGAGCAGACAATGTAGAACACTTCTACTATATGGTTAATGCTAGAGATAAATATAAAGCATTAAGAAGAATATGTGATATGAATCCTGAAATTTATGGTATTGTATTTTGTAGAACTAGAAGGGAAACCAAAGATATTGCTGACAAGCTAATGCAAGATAAATATAGCGCGGACGCGTTACATGGAGATCTGTCACAAGCACAAAGAGATCATGTCATGAATAGGTTTAGAAAAAGACATTTACAATTACTTGTAGCAACAGATGTCGCAGCAAGAGGAATAGATATAAATGAACTTTCACATGTTATAAATTATAATTTACCAGATGATAATGAAGTATATATTCACAGGTCAGGAAGAACAGGAAGAGCTGGAAATAAAGGTGTTTCACTTATAATTGCACATTCAAGAGAAGGAAGAAAAATTAAGGCAATTGAAAAAATGATTAATAAAGAACTAATATTAAAAAAAGTTCCTGCTGGAAAAGAAATATGTCAAGCTCAATTAATGAAATTAATTGAAAAAGTAGTTAATACAGAAGTAAATCCTGAAATTGCAGATTATATAACCGAAATAGAAAAAAAATTAAAACACCTGAAAAAGAGTGATCTTATTAAACATTTTGTGTCAGTTGAGTTCAATAGATTTCTTTCATTTTATAAAAATTCAACTGATTTAAATATAAAAGAAAAAACAAAGAAAAACAGTAAAAAAGGACACGCTGAAAGAGGTTATAGTAGATTTTTTATAAACCTTGGAAAAGTAAATAGGTTAGAGACACATAATTTAATAGGTTTAATTAACGAATATACTAAAGAAAGAGATATTCCAATTGGTAAGATTGATATTTTAAGAAAATTCTCTTTTTTCGAAATTGATAGTGAATATGAAAATCTAATTCTTGAAAAATTAGCTAATGCAAAATGGAATAATCATAAGATTTCTGTTGAACTTTCTAAACCACCAAGCAATAAGGAAAATAGCTATAAAAAAGAAAAAAACAGTTTTAAAAAAAAGAAAAAATACTCTCAAAAAAGAAGTGCAAAAAAATCTTCTTTTAAAGATAGGTTCAAAAAAAGAAGATAATTAAATTACCCTAAAACAAAATCTTTAAGATAAAAAGGTTCAAAATACGCTAAATCCTCATACACTTCTTCTTTGTATTTAATATAACCTATTTCACCTAAATCTTTTGCTGAGGGGAAAACATTGCATTTAAAAAAAATATTTTTTTGATTAATTGTATCCTTCAACACATCAATATTTTGCCCAAAAAATAAAACTTTTTTTTGCTTATAATTATCATAATCAGCAATATTAATTTCGTCAGACTTTGTAGAAATAATTTCATTATTTTCAACATCATATAATGCTGAAAAAAATTCTGAACCTCTAGAGTTAATCATTGGACAATAAAAATCATATTCTTTACCTTTAGCCATATTATAAGCCATAGCTTTTAACGTTGTTACCGAAATAAGTGGCACGTTAAGAGCATAACACATTCCCTTAGCAGTTCCTGTTCCTATTCTAAGGCCAGTATAAGAACCAGGTCCTTTACTTAATATTAGCGCAGAAATATCATTAAAAGTAATAGAGTTATCATTTAATAAATTTATTATAAACATAGTTAATCTTTCAGCATGCATGTATTTTTCAGAAACTTCTTCACATGAATCTATTAAAATATTATTTTTAAATAATGCTACAGAACAATTTTTAGTAGTGGTTTCAATTGCTAGAAGTATAGACATTAGTAATCGTAATAATTGTTAAATAAATCCGTCTTAATACCAAAATTAAATATTTGTGAATTAAATTCTTCATTTTCATTTTTGAATAGCCTATTAATAATTTCTATTGTACATTTTAAATTAGTTTTTTTACTTAATAGATATGAAACTGAAATACTTTGATAATTGATTTTAGTTAAATTTCCCTGGTACATTGTAATATTATAATCTGACGGTCTGCCTGAACCAATATTTGATACTTGATTAAGTTCAGCAAAGTTACCAGTTGACATATAAATATCGTTCCCATATGATGTAGGGTCATTAGATATTTTTCCTCCATATTTGATAAAAACAAACTTCGTCTTAAATAAAAATCTATTAAATGAAAAATTATTTAATAAAATTATTTCAGAAAAATTTGCGCCAACTGGATGAGCTAAAGACTGATTGTAATGACCATAATTCTGTGTAGGGTTTTGGTGAGCATAAGTATAAGGCCTAACAAAATTATATTCAATCTGAGTAGTTAAATTTTTAGTTAAGAAATCATAGTGTTTGTATCCAAGCTGATAACCAAATTTATTGCCCCAAAAATTTTTATCATTTCTATATTCATCTAATACAAATTCATCTAATAAAAGCTGACTATATGCATATGAACTAGAAAATACATTATACCTTAAATTTAGTCCTAATAACATGTTATCAGGAGAATTAATTGAATACTCAACTGGTCTTAAAAATATTATTGGATTTAAATATTGTATATCAAAACCATTTTCACCTGGAGCATGGTTAGACCTCCAAATAACTGACTCAAATAATGATAACTGTATTTTTTTGTTAATCTTAAAGTCTAAATAGTGAGTTGACATATATTTTTTGGCAAAACCAATTTGATCGTAATTATCAATTGAATTATTATCAAAATACCTTATATCTTGTAACTCAGCATACAAATTTGTATATTGAATTTTACCTAATTTTGTTTCGATTCTTAAAAATGGATAATTAAATGAATTGTCCGATAAAAGCAACGATCGATAGCCATCTCCAATAAAATGCTTTCCATGACCAAATTGCATTGTAAATATCTTTGAAAAATCTAATGAAAAATATCCCGAAGCCATTGCATAATCGTAGCCACTCTTCTTAAAATTTCTAGCATAGCCTTGCCCCGGAACTATTTTATTTTTTGAAATGTATGAATCAACATAGTTTGGGAAAATCGCTTGATTTTCCATAAATGTAGTCAAAAATGATAAATTACCCCCAATATTACCACTAACTAAATAGCCTCTAGAATTTACAAATAAATCTTTTTTTTCTATAAATTCTTTTCCTAAATTAAAATTAAAAATTGGATCTACGCTTATAAAATAATTTGATCCTTTAATAATAAATAAACCTTTAGTAAATACTCGTTTTATATACTTTTTATCGGATGCTTTATTTTCTAAAAATTTTGAATGGAAACTTTGTGATAAATTTGATTTTATAATCGGTTTAAATGATGTGTTTAATTGTTGTTCACTAAAATATAAGTCTTTTTCTAAAGATTGTGAATAGTCTTTTACTAATAAAAGATTAGGGGTAGGTAATTGAGCAAACAAATTGTAATTAATTAGAAATAAAAAAACAAATGATAATCTCATTTTTTCTTTCTTTTACTTAAAAAATAAAAAGGTAAAAAAAGAACTGTATTCATAAATACAGCAAGAAGGAATATTGAAAAACTAATATTTACTGATATCAAAAAAATAAAAACACTAATTGTAACAATTGAAAATAAATATAAAAGTATTGAAGTTTTACCATGATCCATATCTAGTTCTAGTAAAGCATGATGAATATGATCTCTTGCTGGTTTCAAAGGATGTTTTTTTCTTAAAACTCTAACACAAAATACACGTAAGGAATCAAAAAGTGGAAGTGATAAAAATAATATTGCTAAAAATGGTCCTTTGTTAACATAACTATATTGCTCAGATACAAAACCATTATCAATTAAATTAATTGCTAATATCGACAAAATCATTCCAACAACTAATGAACCTGTATCTCCCATAAATATTTTTGCCGGATGAAAATTATATATTAAAAAACCAAATAAAACACCAATTAAAGTAAATGCCATAACAGCCATATCATACTGCTTCATTAACAAAGCAACAATACCAAAACAAAGTGAAGAAACTATTCCTATTCCTGCTGCAAGACCATCCACACCGTCAATTAAATTAAACCCATTAGTTATTACAATTACCACAAAACAAGTAAACAAATAACTTAAAAAAGGATGAATCTCATATATACCAAGAACACCATGAAAATTATCAATTTTTAAATCACAAAAATAAATTAATACTATTATTGAAGATATTTGACCAACTAATTTTTTTAGCGGAGATAAACTTACTAGATCATCAAGAACTCCTGTAAAAAATATAATTAATAAGCTAACAAATATGTACTGCGTCTTTATATAATCAGAACTGAATTCAGAGATATTGATTCCTCCCCAAACTAAAACTGACAAAATAAAAACACAAAATATAACAATCCCTCCAACTACTGGTATTTTTTTTTGGTGAGAAGATCTTTTGCCAGGCTTATCAAATAACCTTAAGCTTTTTGCTATATTTATAATCCTTGGAGTTGTATATAAAACAAGTAAAAAAGAAGATACTAAAGCTAATAAAATTTGAATAATTGGAAGTGTAAACATCTTTTAAATTAATGTTCTCAAAAATAAGAAAATCTACAAACTATTAAACCAGTCAAGAATAGTAAATTTTGAACTAACTTTTACAGTAATTAGCTTTTCTGAAATTCCTGCTTGAATATCTGAATCCGAATCACCAATTAAATATGATCTATTTCTATTAATTTCTGGGTACTCTTCAAAGGCTTTCTGTATCATTCCAGGAGAAGGCTTTCTACATATACAATTATCACTATCTAAATGTGGACAATAATATATTTTATCAATTCTACCATTATTATAATTAATGGTGTTTAGCATATGTTCATGAATTTTATTTAAATCAGAAATTGACATTAAACCTTTACCTATTCCCTGCTGGTTAGTAATAATTATTATTCTATTGAATAAAAGTGATAAATCTTTTACAACATGAATAAAGTCCGGAATAAATTTAAATTCACAAATTGATTTTACATATTCATTTTCAATTTTATAATTAATTACACCATCACGATCTAAAAAGAGTGTATCAAAATTGTTTTCCATCAAAATAACTTTTCCTCTATTATCTGACAGATAATATGTCCGATTTTAATGTGAGATTCCTGAACTCTTGGAGTATCATCAGAAGGAATATTGATTGTAATGTCGCAGTAATCATTCATGATTGTTCTTTTTAAACCTAAAAGACCGATAGTAATCATGCTTCTTTCTTTAGCTTTTTTAATTGCATTGACAACATTTTCGGAATTACCAGAAGTTGATATTGCAAATAAAATGTCTTGTTCACTTCCAATTGCCTCAATCATTCTAGAATATGTATACTCATATCCAAAATCATTTGCTACAGCTGTCATGAATGATGAATTGACATGCAGCGCCTCTGCATATAAAGCTGGTCTTTTCTTAAGAAATTTTCCACTTAACTCAGCTGCTATGTGCTGAGCATCAGCAGCAGAACCACCATTACCACAAAATAAAACCTTACCTTTATTATTAAAGCAATGAATACATTTATCAACTATTGAGGAAATTTGACTTTTTATCTCTTCACTATTTGCTAATGCATTTGCTAGACCAACAGACTCTTGTAATGCTTTATCTATAGTACTTATCATCTTTTATTTTTTTGCTAAAATACAAATTAATAAATGCTACCATATGCTTTATCAGTTAAGTAACCGATACTATTCCAATCAAATTTTTCTTTAACCTCTTTAAATCCTTGATTAGAAACATCTAATAATTTTTCTGACTCAAAAAATATTTCATTTAATTTAAGGGTAAGATTGTTGCTATCTTCTGATTTAAAAACATAACCATTAACCTTATCATTAATTACTTCTGTTAATGGGGGTAAGTCAGATACCAATACGGGTTTATTATAACTTAAAGTCATCATTAAAACACCACTTTGATATATTCTTTTATATGGTAGAACTACTAAATCTGATGCTGCATAATAATATTTAACAAGAGATTGAGGGATAAATTTTGTATGAAGAATACAATAATCATTTAATTTTTCATCATCAATAATTTTTTGATATCTTGAGAAATTGCTTTTCCATGTTTTTCCAGCAATTAGAAGTCGGATATCTTTATGTTTATCTACAACTTCTCTTAATGATTTTAATAAAACTTCTAAACCTTTTACTTCTTTTATTAGACCAAAAAATAAAATTATTCTTTTATTTTCTGGAACATTTAATTTTTTTTTAGCTTTTGATTTATCTTTTTCTATGTTAATAAATGGAAGATAATTTCCATGTGGAATAATATGAATATTTAAAGGACTTGAAATAATATTAGTGATTTCATTTTTACTAAATTTATTATGTGTTAAAATCAAGTCTGTTAAAGCATAAAAAACTTTTTTTACAAAACTTTCTCTAACTTGATTTGAAAAAGAATGAACATCGTGAATAGTAACTACTACTTTTCCAAAAAAAAATTTTACTAATAAAATATTAAAAAGAACTAAAATATTAATATAAAATATATGAAAATGAAAAACTGAAATATTGGATATTCTAGCATGAATAATTGACTTCAATGATCCTATTATCCAACGAAATCCACTAACTAATTTGAAACTACTAGTAAATAAATTGTTGTAATAATTATAAAATTTTAATTTTTTAATATTGGGATTTTTGGTTTTGTTATTAGTATACAGACTAACTTCAATATTATTATTAATTAAACCAATACATTGTCCGAATGTATAGAAATGAAATGCACCCTCGTGTTCTCCTAATGTATCAATGATTGCTACTTTTTTCATTTTCTCATAAATAAACCACTAAAATAAGATTTATTAATTAGAAAAAATGTTGATAAATTCTTTCTAATTCGTTTACTAAAAACAAATCTTAAATTAAATTTAAAAAACAATAAAAAAATAAAAAAACTAGAATATATTCCACCTACTTTTTTTAAAAAATATACATGATTTTTAAAGTTTTGTTTTATAAAAAAATCACTTCTGTAAATATTTTTTTTATTTTCAACAATTGAGCTAGTTAGACTTCCGACTTTATGATAAAAATCAACATTATAACAATAATATAATTTATGATGTTTTTGTTTATAAACTCGATACAAAAAGTCTACATCATCAAAATAAACAAAGTATTTTTCATCCATATAGCCTATATCTTTAAAAACTATTTTTTTAATTAATAAACAACATGTTGGAGCATAATGAATTAATTCGTCCTGATCATATTGCTTGCTATCATTTTGATTCATACCTCTATGGAGTGGTAAAAATCCGTTTAATGACTTAAACCATGAGCCAGCATACCAAATTTTATTTTTATCATAAAAATATTTCATTTTTGGTGCTACAAGACTACAATCAAATTTACTTTGAGTAATTAATAAATTATTAATTAAATTAGTTTTAAATTCAACATCATTATTAATAATCAGTACTTGATCACAATTATCATTTATAGCTTTTGTAATACCAATATTATTTGCCCGTGCAACTCCTAAATTTTTTTTATTAAAAATAACTTTTGATCTACTATCCTTAAGACTTTTTAAAATATTTATAGTATCGTCCTCAGAAGCATTGTCAATAACATAAAGAATAAAGTTTTTGTAGCTTTGACTAAAAATACTTTCTAAAAATCCAGCTAATACATTAGCGGAATTGAATGTTATGGTTATTATACCTATCTTATCCACTTGTTAAAGTCTTTATTTAACAAATCACTCAATTTATTTACATCATTTTTAAAAATAGCTTTTAACTTAACATGCAAATCCCTAGACAAAATGGGCTTACTCTCTTTGTCAAATAATTTATTATTAATAACGTTCTTAAATTCTGATGGAATTAAGTTTTTTATTAAAAATCGAATGGTATGATTTGAGTATAATTTTTCAGTAAAAATAAATTTTGGTTTTTTAAAAGTATTGTGAGTTAAATTAAGATTTGGCATGAAAGAATTATCAATTTGTAAAAAATCAAATATACTTCTTATACATAATAGTGTTTTACTTTTAAAATCTTCATAATCAATGATTAAAATATTATTATCATTAAATAATCTTTTATAGTTTAATATTTGATTATAATATTTACCTAACTCTATATATTGTTGATAAAATAATTTATTCTTATCTGTTGTTTCAAAACTATCAACTACCGATTCAAAACTTTTAGAAATTAAGCCCAAACGAGCATCCATTAAATAATGTGAAAAAGCTCTTTCTATTGGATTTCTTAAAAGAATAATAATTTTTGCATTCTTGTTGTATTTTTTAATTTTAGCAGGCACTTTTCTATAAAATAAATATGAAACACTAGCTTCACCATAAATATAATTGCTATTTCTAATTGGAAATAAATTATGATAGCTATCTAAACTATTAATCTTCTTAGACTTATAATATAATTTTTGATTATTCAAATCTGCATATGAAAAGTAGTTAGGCTCCTTAACAGTACTCATACTAATATTAGGATGTTCACTCAAATAATAATATAGTGAAGTTGTGCCTGCTTTTGGTGCTCCTACTATAAAAAAATCAACCTTCATATTGTAAACAATAATTTTTTAAAATACTTGAAGACATTAAACGTCCTGTGTAAATTTAATATTAAAGATAATGATAATTTAATTGGTAATGTTAAAAAATAAAAAATTAGAAATAGTGGAAAGGATTTAAATTTTATAGTCTGATAATTAAATTTCATCAAAAATTCTTTTGAAATTAATTGAGACAAAAAGATTTCTGAACTATTTAATCCACCTTTTTTCCATTTAAAAATTTTTGATTTATCCAAAAAAAGCCTACTATTTAAGTCGTTTTCAGTAGATGAGCCAACTAAAGGAACTAACAACATTTTTTTATTATACTCTATTGATAAAAATGAACAAATCTCTTTGAGCATTAATTCTGAATTATTTAAAAACTTTTCAAACAATACAATTTTAAAATTAGGATTTCCCTTAAACAAAAGAGTTTGCTTCAGAGATGCGACCAAAATTTTTGAAGTAATAATAGGATGATAATTTGCATATGATCTAAATGCTTCATAAAATGGGATTTTTGAAGATCCTAAAAATCGCCTCTTCCATTTGTTTTTTTGAGAAAGTAAAACATCTCTCGGATCTCTAACCATATTGATAAAAAGAGCATTTGGAAAATATTTATTAATATCATATGTAAAATGAATATTATTTGGTGTTTGTAAACATGCTATTGTTTTATTATTTTTTTTTAAAATATAATTAATAAAAAAATCAAAAATACCAAATGAGGAAAATAACTTATTTGGCAATATATCACTAGCTAAATATATATAATTTTTGTAACTATTAACTTCAAAAATACTATTGTCTTGAACACACAATAATTTTGCAAGTAAAACTGTAGATTCATGTACACTCAGTTTATTATAAAAATTAGATTTTGAAAGTATATTAAAAAAATGTAATTCTTTGAAAGTAAAAATATTACTATTATTTGATAAAACTCTACCCATCATTGTTGTGCCGCTTCTACTTGATCCTACAATAAAAATAAATTGAGAATTTATCATAAATCAATAAAATTTATACTGTGCGGCATTATATCAACATCACCATTATAGTGCTGTAAAAAATTTGAATTTAATTTGCCATCAAATGATGGCTTATCAAATAAGTTTTTACTGAAAATAGAGCTAATACTAATATTGTTATTGTTCATACTAAACACATGATTTATACTAGAATAATTTAATATAATAATTTTTTTTAATGTATTATTTTCAGATATTCTATATTCGAACAATCCACTTTTTAATTCTTTTACTTTAGTACTAACATTTTTATACGTAAAGATTTCTGATATCATTTTAAAAGGATAATACGTACTATGTATTTCAACAGTTTCTCTATAATTTTTAAAAATAGAACCACTGTAATCTCTTCCCCCAAGATTATGATATGTTGTTAATGTTATTTGGTTATTATTAGCTAATATTTCTAATAAATAATTAACACAAAATAGTGCTTGCAACATTGTGTTTCCAGTAACTTTAGACATTTGTAAATTCCACTCGGTAATCCAAATAGGCTTATTATTAAATATTTCATAATAACGATTAATTTCTTGAGGAAATAAATATTTAAAAAAATTAATCAGACGATCTGCATATAATTTAAATTGATTGACTGATAATTGTTCTTCAATAATCTCGTTTGTCATTTGCCCATATTCAGCTGTTCCTTTAATGATTTTGGGATATGAATGAACTATAACAGCATCATAAAAATCTAATTTTGACAACTTATTGTTCCAGATATTGTGTCTATGATTTTTTTTCTTTCCAAGTGGCGCAGCTACTATTCCGATTTTTATACTACTATCAAAATCTTTAATTTTTTTTGCATAATACAAACAAGATTTTATATAATCGTCTATTGTATATCCTTTTTGAAAAAAATAGCGATTAGTTAACTCACTACCAAGCTCAATTCCAGAGATTTTTATATTATTATCTTTCATTTTTCTAATCATATGTAATATATCATCTGAATAAGAAAACATATTTACAACTAATATCACTTTGGCATTTGTTGCTTGTGCTAATTTTATAAAATCATCAATATAATCATGTTTATGATCTTTTTTTTGTGCTGACCTGACTAGTCCTTTTGATCTTTTTAAAAACTTACCAGCATCATATTTTTTTATTTCCTCAAAATCAAATCCATAACCAGAACCTCCAAAATGATAATAATTTCCTACTGCTCCACCAGGAAATCTAAGTAGCATAGGATTCAAACGAACTACTTTATTAAAAAAATTTGTATCGTTTAAATCACAATATGTGAACGTATTTGAAGTGGCAAAACCAAATATATTTGAAACTTCTTGTTGAGCAAATATCATTTTTGATATGAACAAAAAAAGATAAAAGGATAAAATAAATTTCTTCATTTAAGTAATCCTTTGTTTTTTAACTCATTTTCAGAAATTACATACATATCATTTTCAACTTTTTGTTGTCTAACCCAATTTGTAAAATTTAGGATACCCTGTGCAAAAGTAAATTTAGGATAAAAACCTAAAGTGTTTTTAACTTGAGTTAGATCTGCATAATTATGTCTAATATCTCCTAATCTATATTTACCTGTAATATTAATTTTTTGATTTTTTTCATAATTTTTCATTAGTTGTTTAGCAACACTAAGAACTGATATTGGTTTTCCATAACCTACATTCAAAACATATGATAATTTATCATCTTTTTCAAGTGCTAAAGTTGTTGCATCAACAACATCATCAATGTAAATAAAATCTCTACTTTGATTTCCATCTTCATATATTTCAAGATCATTATTATTTAATAATCTTGTTGAAAAAACTGATAATATACCTGTATATGGATTTGACAACGACTGACCGGGTCCATATACGTTTTGATACCTTAATGAAATAACTGGAATATTTAGGGTCTTTCCCATGAGCATTGTAACTTGCTCTTGATTGTATTTTGTAACTGCATAAATTGATGCGGGTGATATTTTAGCTTCTTCATGAGTCGCTTTTAAAATCAGCTTACAATCATTAGAATCTAAGGATGGTTCAAAAATTTTATTTTTTAATCTTTTTTCAGATCTTGAAAGTGGATATACATCACCAAAATTATGACTAAAATACCTACCTTCACCATATACAGCTCTTGAAGATGCAATTAATATTTTCTGTATATTATGCGATTCATTTGCTAAAACATCAAATAAATTCGTTGTACCTAAAACATTAACATGATTGTATTTGGTGACTTCATACATAGATTGACCTGTACCTGTTTCTGCAGCTAAATGAATGACAGCACTCTGATTTTTAATAGCTAATCTCCAGTCTGAAATCTTACATACATCACCTAAAATAAAATTTACTTTATCTTTAATAGAATTATATAAATAAGAGTTTTTAGAACTACCATGTATTTGTTTGGAAAGATTATCTAAAACAGTTATGTTATAACCTTTGTCAAGCAAATGTAATGCTAACCTAGAACCAATAAAACCTGCCCCTCCAGTAATCAATATATTTTTCATGTTAAAACTTTTTGATTATTTATTTTCGTGAATATATTAACAAATCCTGAAATAATAAAAATAAAAAAGAAAGGTCTAAGCAACAATGGTTCCGAAATAACAGATATTGTAATTAATATTAACCAAATATGTTTTTTAGATTTAATAATTTTTTGTTTACAAAACATATACAATAATATTATTGTAGTTGGGAAACCAGTACAAGCTAATAGAAACATTATGGAGTTACTACTTCCTCTTTCAGTTGTTTCAAATTTTGCTTGAACACCTAGCGAATTATTTATACTTTGCAACCTATTTGATGAAATATAAAACTCCTGTCGCTTTTTTTGAAATTGAATTAAATCTAAACCTATCCCCGTAAGTGGATAATCTAATGCTATAAAAAATGGTTGGGTCAAATCAAACATTCTCTTCTGAAAAGAAGCTTCTCTTTCACCAGCTATTTTATCTTTAACATTTAAACTTAATATTAAATAAATTGGAATTAAAAAAACAAATAACATTGGTACTAATATTTTTTGCGTTTGAAAAGAATTCTTTAAATATAAAAAGGTTTGAAATAACAATAAAAGTAACCCAGTAGTAGAATAAGTTGTTATAATTAAAATAAAAGTTAATATTAAAATTAATTTACTTTTTTTAAAGATAAATGCTTCTAAAAAAAACAGCATATTAAGATATATTTGTAAAATTCCAGGTTCCCAAAATAATCCTTGATTTCTACAAAATTCAAAATTGAAAATTGAAACTATACTTTTTTCAGGTATGTAATAAAAAACATGATAAAATGTTTTATATATATCTTTATCTCTTAAAATAACATCTGAAAGATTATTTTGAACTAAAAAAAATAAAAGAAAATTTATTAGAGCATGAAATGCAACTATTTTTAAAACAAAATAAAATCTATCTAAAAATATCTTTTCATTTCTATTATTTTGAAAATGTATTATAAATAAAATACCTATAATTAATGATAAAAAATGAAACCCATATTTATTGATACTTTGTTCTGAAATAGCAAAAAAGTAGTTTATCGATCCTAATATAAAAATGCTTAGAAAAGTTAAAATTGATGCGTAAAATATTTTTTTTTTAAATTGATTTCCAAAAAAAATTATTGTAAAAACAAGAAAAGAAAAAAGAAGTATAGATAAAATATTTCTGTTCAAAACAAAAAACATACCTCCTGTACTAATTATCATTAGAAAAAAAAGTATAGTATCAATTATTTTATTTTGAATCGAATATATCATAAAAACTAAATTTTCTTCCAAATATTTTCATTTGGACAGTATTTCTTTATCACCTTAGCTGGAGTACCCACTGCAATAGAGTAGTCTGGAATATCTGATAGAACAACAGAATTAGCACCAACAACACAATGTTTACCAACTGAAGCACCAATTACACATACATTCTCCCCTAACCAACTGTTTTTTCCAATATTTACTTTATTAATATTTAATATTTCTTGCTCTTTTATTGGTTTCTGGATATTTTTATAATTATGTACATTATCAGAAATATATACTTTATCAGAAATTAAAACATTCTTTTCTATATTAATATTATTAGTTGAAACAATATGAGCAAAACGTCCAATATACACTCCATCATTAATATTAATATCTGGTTTTGTAGAACTATTTTTTAAAGCTAACAGCCACGAATTTGTATGAACATGAACCTTTTCTCCAATTTTGATAAACCTAGCTCCATTAATTTGAAAAGGCATACAAATAGTTGATTTACTTCCAAATTTTTTAAAACTTGATCTATAAAATAACAAGAATATTAATTTGTTGATTTTGTTTTTTATGTTTTGTATAAATTCTAACATTCTTTCCATAAGTTTAAATCCAAATTTAACATTTTCTCTAAATCTAAAATATCTTTATTAAAAAACTCATTATATATATGATTTCTAACTTCTTGTGTCAAAATTGGCTTAGTAGTATCTTTATTATTATATGCATGTACAATATTTCTCAGTTTTTGACGAACTACTAATGAAGGAATCATTAATTTTAAAATTCTTTTAAATATGCTGTCTTTTTTCATTAATGATTTTAAAGTTTTAGACCTAGCAACACTAGATTTATTACTATAAACATTTATATCAAGATCTTGCTCAGATGATACTTCTAAAAATTTTAATATCTTATTTAGTGTGTTTTTTCTGTCATTTACAAAGTCTTCAAATTTCACAAAATGAAATTGTTTAATATTAAAAAATTTTAGATAATTTTTAATATGTAGATGATATTTACTTTGATATATATAGCTATATCTTAAAAAAGATATAAAATTTTGATTATAATTAATTTCTTCAAGACGTTTATCTTCATTCTCTAGAGCTTGAGTAAAGGTTAATTTTTCATGAAAATCTCTTTTTGTATGTAAAAAATGTGAATATGCTCTATCAACTGGATTTCTTAAAATGACTATAAATTTCATTTTATTACCAAAAAAATTTAATATTCTTTTAGGAGCCTTTTTTGATGCCAAATATGTTGGAGTAAATTCACCTAATGCCATAAAAGAATTTAAATTTTTGTAGTAACTATCTAAATACCACTCTTTGCCCTTTTTAAAATTATTATAATCATCAAAGAAATGCGGCTCTTTAAATGATGACAAACCTATTTGTGGATGTTTTTTTAAAATATTATATAATGAAGTTGTAGCGCATTTTGCTGCACCTATACACATAAAGTTTGGTGGATTTATTTTAGCCATAAAGAAAGATCTTTATTAATTAATTTAGCTAGTTTATTAATATCTTCTCGAAAATAATCTATTAAGTAATCTTTAGTTTCATTACGTATATACTGATTTTTTGTTTTAAACAACAAATTAATTAATTTCCATAAAAAAACCTTAATTCTTTTATTTGTGTGTTTTTTGAAACAATTTTTAAGTAAGTTTTCAGAAGCAAAAAACTCTTTTAGCAATCTGTGATTCCACTGTGAAGCACCAACATTATATTTATTTTTTATATCAACTTGCAAATTTTTAACTTGTAAGAAATTGTAAATCTTTTTTAATTCTAAATATGTATTCTGAGCAAAATCATCATGTAATACTATGTGAACATTTTTAAATTCTTTTATATAATCTGATACTGAGTTAAAATACATACCCATGTCTTTATATCTAATCATAGGTGTTATGAATGGATCTTCAAAATATCTTTTTTCTTCTGATTTTAAAGCTTCTTCAAAAGATAAATTTTCTTTAACTCCTTTTGAGACGTGTTTATATGCAGAAAATGCTCTGTAAATAGGATTTCTGAGAATGATAATAATTTTTACGTCTTTTCCTAAATGTTTTTTAATATTTAAAATTGCTTCTTTCGAATAATATAAATAAAAAACAGACGCCTCCCCAACTGCTTTATAGCCCTTAGATTTTCTAAATAAGCGAATATACTCTTCAAATTGCCATACACCAAAATGTATTCTACTTTTAACACTATCTTTAACAAAAAACTGTGGCTCTTTAACATTTTCACCTTTATCATTATAATCAGGCATAAATATTTCAGGATGTTGATTTAAGTAATTATGCAATGAGGTTGTGCCACTTTTAGCGGCACCTACGATTAAAAAATTTGGCAAATTTTTAGTCATTTTTAAATGGAAGATAAAAAGTATAAAAACCAAATTTTCGTCGAACTTCATAAATCATTAATATGTTCCATATAGCTAAGCTAAACATTGAAGCAATAGCAGCTCCATTAATTCCATAAATTGGAATTAATATATAATTTAAAACTATATTAGCTAAGGCTGCCACAAACAAACTTTTGGCATAAACATTTTGATTATTTGTCATCTGCAAAATATTTCCTGCGGGACCAGACAAAGAACTTATCAACCGTCCAACTGATAATATTAAGAAAGCTATAGTTCCTGCTACAAATTCTTTACCAAAAACTCCTAACAAAAGTTTTGGAAATAAAAATGACAAAATAATTAATGGGAGAGTTGAAACAAAAATCAATTTAGTAGATTGATTAGATATTTTTTTTAGTCCTATAAAATCATTGTTATAAAACTTTTCAGCAAATTTAGGTGATGCAATACTATTAATAGACATTAATGCAATAGCCGAGAACATAGATAATTTGAATGCAGTATGATAAATACCAACAGATTCTGAGTTGACCATTCCTCCAATCATTAACTTATCTGTCCATGCCATCAAAAACTGAACAGATTGCGCAAACATAAGCGGTAAAGAAACTTTAAATATTGTTGAATATTTTAAGATCTCTAACTTAGCTTCTTCTTGACTGTTAGATTTTTTCTTTAACCAAAATTTGAAAGATAAAAAAGATAATACTGATACAATTATTAAACTAATTAAATAAGCATAAATTGGAACAATTGATGAGTCTATAAATTGATATAAAATTAAGATACTTATAATAGCAAAAAGTGATTGAGATGCTCTATAAAAAAATGAAAATTCAGCTATTTTTTTTAACCCTCTTAAACTTTGATAATTGACCATAAAAAAAACTAATGGCATTAAAAAGAATGCATTAATTTTTATAAAACTCTCTTTAGTATTAACTAAAGAAGAAATACTATCTGCAAAAAAGTACATAAATAAAGAGCAAATAAGAGATGTGAAACAAAGAGTATAAAAAATTTTGTTTCTAAAATCATGAATACTCAACCATTTTTTTTTAGATGAAAAAGAAGCAATAAATCGAATTGAACTTGTATCAATTCCTAACTTTGAAATTAAAGTGAATAGTTTTAATACTGTTATAGCAAGAACATAATCTCCTAAACCTTGTGCACCATAAAATTGAGCTATGATAATGGTCAAAACATAACCTAAAAATAATCCGAAAATTCGAAAAATAAATGAAATGCTCGAACCTTTGATTATTTCTATAAAATCAGCATCCTTAAATCTATCTAATAATTTAAAGCTCATAAATTTTATTCAACTATAAACCAGGGATTTAATAAATTATCTTTATTGTATATAATTTCATCACTTGAACCGTATTTCTTTACACTAAAACCTGCAAAATTGACAATTGCATGACCTGCAGCTGTATCCCATTCCATTGTTGGTGCGTATCTTGGATACACATCAGCCTTACCTTCAGCAACCATACACAGCTTTAAAGAAGATCCAACGCTCAGTATTTCAATTTTTTTATGTTTTTCTTTCATTGATAAAAAATACGTTTCTGTCTCAGGAGACATATGTGAGCGAGAGCCAACAATTGTAAAAATATCTCTATCATTAATTATTGGTAATTTTTTGCATTGCTTTAAAAAAGAAGACAAATCATCAATATAATTATTTTCATATTTACATTTAAAAGAACCCAGTTTTTTCATTCCAAAATAAATTAATCCACTAACTGGAACATAAATAACGCCAATAATAGGTTTACCATTTTTTATTAAAGCTATATTTACTGTAAACTCTCCATTTTTTTTAACAAACTCTTTAGTACCATCTAAAGGATCAACAAGCCATAAATATTCCCATTTTTCTCTTTCATTAAAATGAGTGTGTTTGCCTTCTTCACTTAAAATAGGTATATTAGTTGATGCTAGATCTAATTCGATAATTTGATTGCATCTTTTATCTGCAATTGTCAGCGGAGAATTATCTTCTTTATAATCAACATCAAATTCGGATTCATAAATTTTTAATATGGCTTGACCTCCTTTAATAGAAGTCTTAATCGCTTTAAGTAGAAGTTTTTCTAAATCCATTTTATTTTTTATTGTAAATATCAAGTGCACTTGATGTTCCAATTCTATCTACACCTAACTCAATCATATTAATTGCATCATTAAAACATTTTATACCTCCTGAAGCCTTTATACTAATATTTTTTGAAGCTCTTTTAATTATTTTTATATCATTTAAATTCGCGCCATATCCTGAATAATATCCGGTTGATGTTTTTATAAAAAATTTATCTAGGTTTTCTGTAAAATTTTTGTTTATAATTTCAGAAATTCTTTCTGAAATATCAAAAATTTCTTTCTTTGATAAAGCACCTGTTTCAATAATCCACTTTACGGTTTTATTTTTTTTTAAACATAATGAACTTAACTCAGTAACATCTGTATCAAATTTTTCAAAATCCTTTCTTTTAAAAGCATTATAATCACAAACAAAATCAATATCTGAAACATTATAATTCAATACACTATTTAACTCTTTAATTTTATCAATAGTTGATTTGTCTCCTAAAGGAAAATCAACAACTGTTCCAATAAGTAAGTTTGATTTTATATTCATTAGCAAACTCTCTACATAGCTCAAATGGTTTTCTCTAACCATTATAAGTTTAAAGTTGTTAGCCAAAGCTTCATTAACCAAACTTTTGATTATGGACTTTATCTGATTATTTGAAAGATTACTCTCTTCAGTAGTTTTTAAATACGTAGATTCTAAATAATTCTCTATGTCCATATTTTTGCAATGATTACATTACAAATCTAATTATTTATTAGTATTAACTAAATTTTATGCAATAGAAAGGATGATTTATTAGAATATTAGATGTTTAACTTAGTTTCAGTAAGATATCTTTCTACATCTTCCTGAATAGATTCATCTACTAATTTTCTCCAATCATTATTACCGTCTTTTATTGAGTCTCTGATTTTAGTTGCTGAGATCCAACCTATATTTTTTGGTGGTGTAAATTCGTTTATTTCATAACCAACACCTCTACCAAAATTAACACTTTCCATATCTGGAATTATTATAACCTTAACATCATGATTATGAGCCGCATGATACTTCTTAATCATTTCAACTGTTTGTTCAGTTGTAAATGGATTTTTTGAGTCTGGAGCAATATCTCTGACCATAATCAATGCTGGAATTCCACTGTTAATTTTTTGCATGATTAGTGAAATATGACCTTGATGATATGGTTGATATCTACCAATAAAAATAGCGTATTTTTTACTTTCATTAGTTGTTGGATTACCTCCATGATTTTGTACATCCCATTTTTCTATACTCATAATAATTATTTTTTAATAATATTTTCCTTAACTAAATAATCGATGACCTGATTAGCACATGCTAAAATATCATATTTGTCTGTCTCAACAACAAGTTCCGGATTAATAGGTTCTTCATAGGGAGCATCAATACCTGTAAAACCTTTGATTTCACCAGATCTTGCCTTTTTATATAATCCTTTTGGATCTCTAGATTCACAAACAGATAAATCTGCATTTACAAAAACTTCAATAAAATCTTCATCGCTAATAATTTTCCTAGCGCTATTTCTATCTTCTTTATATGGTGAAATAAAAGCTGTAAGAACAATTGATCCTGAATCAGCAAATAATTTTGCAACCTCAGTAATTCTTCTAATATTTTCAGTTCTATCTTGCGGTGAAAATCCTAAGTCTTTATTTAATCCCATTCTAACATTATCTCCATCTAGTATATAAGTTTGTAGACCCATGTCGTGCAATAACTTTTCAGTTGCGTTTGCAACAGTAGATTTTCCAGATCCTGAAAGACCAGTAAACCAAATTACCTTAGATTTATGATCATTTCTTAACTCTTTTAACTCTCTTGAGACTCGATGTTTATGAAAATGTAAATTGTCAGCTGTCATTTTTTTTTTTGCAAAACTACATTAAAAATCCTACCTACAAACAGTAAACTAGTTTAATGTAAAATTAATTGGAATAGTAAACATTACTCTAACAGGTTTTCCTCTTTGTTTTCCAGGTTTGTATTTAGGTAGAGATTTAACAACTCTTACTGCTTCAGCATCTAAATTTTTATCTACTCCCCTTACAACCTTAACATTTGTTACAGTCCCACTTTTATCAACTATAAATTGAACATAAACCTTTCCTGTAATATTATACTCTTTTGCTATTGGTGGATATTTAACATTTTTTTGGATGTATTTCATGAGTCCTAAATCGCCACCAGGAAATTCAGGCATATTTTCTACTACCATAAAAAATTCATCATCATCTTCTTCCTCTATTTCAATAATCTCATCTTCGTCTGACTCAGTATCTTCAATTTCCAACTCTTCTTCTATCTCAACCTCATCTTCAACAATTTCAATTATTTCTGGTGGGGGTGGAGGTGGAGGTGGAGGTTTCTGTTCCTGTTTTGTAATTGGAATAATTTCTTCTTCTAAGTCATCTAAATTTAAATCTCCCAAATTATAATTAGATTTATCGTAATTTTTGTATTCGAAGGCTACATACACTAACAATAATGTAATAATAAAACCTATCTGTAAATACAAACTTCTTTTTTTTTCTAAATCAACTTTTGGATTTTTTTTAATCTCCATAATTAAACTTATTTAAGCAATTAGTTTTTCATATTCCGAACTTGATAGCAACTCATTAGATTCATTTACTGAATTAATTTGTATCTTAACTATCCAACCATCTCCATATGGGTCAGAATTCACTAACTCTGGATTTTCTTCTAATTTTGAGTTGACTTCCACAACTTCTCCGGCAATCGGCATAAACAAATCTGAAACAGTTTTTACTGCTTCAATTGATCCGAAAACCTCTTCTTTTTCAAGGTTTTCACCTTCAGTATCAATATCTACAAAAACTATATCTCCTAACTCTCTTTGAGCAAATTCTGTAATACCTATGTAGCCAAAATTACCATTAATTCTTAACCACTCATGATCTTTACTGTATTTTAATTCTTTTGGAAAATTCATTTTTTTTTTCAAAAATACATATTTTTACTTTCTCACAAAATTATCCAGCTAAAGTAAATCGCAAACTAAATCCTGCATTTGTAATTGCACCTGGAAATGTAGTAGAAACAAATGGGTTAGTAATTACTCTATCATAAAATAATTTAAAATTAACCCTTTGATTAACAACATAATCTGCTGAAAAATTAATTTTCATAATTTGCTGCCCCATTGTTATTTGTTCGACATCCTCAATTACTTTTCTAATTACTGTTTTATTACTCATTATATTAAAATCTAACTTTAAGTCCAAGTTAGAACTAACTTTCTTTTTATTCATACCTGAAATAAATCTAAATTTTAAATCATTGACTCTATATCCCAAACCAAATACATATTCATTAGTAGATGTTTCTGTTATTTGATTATTCGTTAACGAAAGTGCCAACATTCGATTTTTTTTAAACTCAAGTTTTGAAAGAAAACTATTTTTCCAAAGCATATCAATTTTAAATAAAGGGCTAAATTGTTCGTTTATTGTCACTTGTGATATTTCTTTATCAACATGGTAACTCATATTATTTACATTAAAATTATCTCCATCACCATAATCTAAATTAGTTTGATATGAACCTACAGAATATGACGATCGATATGCATGAGAAAGACTAAAAGTTTTAAACTTTTTGCTTATAAATGGCACTCTAACTAAACCATCATATGTTATCCTCCAATTTGGCCTTGGGATTGCTGGAAATGCAGTCAGACTTGAACTTAAAGGATTTGATCCAGAATAAGCTGCTAAAAAAGCTGGAATCATTACTTCCTGAGATGTTGGACCATAACCACCTGTGATTAAAGTATCCCCATTTGAAGATATTTCATATTCAATTGGAAAGCCAGTATTTGGATCTATTCCTCCCTCAAAATTTGGATTATTTGCTGCTAACTGCTGAGCTATATCAATTCTATAACCTCTAAATTTACCAAAAACAGATGACTGATAATCATCATTATCAGATGTAAAGGCTGTTCTCCATGAAATAAATGATATACTATAACTTCCAGATTGATTTGAACTAAATGAACTAAACTGATCTAATTGAGAGTTCCATCTAAAATACTCACTAAGATTATTTGAAGATGTTTTATTAGCAGTAAATTCTATGCGAAATTGTTTAATGGGCTCCACAGTACTTCTTATAGTCAAGTTAGTAGATTTATTTTGATTATACATAGTATTAAGTGTAGAATCTACAGTTAGCCATCCCCTACTAGCAGCACGCATTCGTATATCATTTTGACTTCCAAAAACAAATGGAATAGTAGGAGCCATTTCATCCCACTTCATACCTAAAAAATGAGGTTGGAATTTATATCCTGGAATAAATGTTCCTTCGTTTAATGAATAATTAACCGATACATTTTTAACTGCTAACATAAGTCTGGTTAAATGTTTCAAGATATCATATTTTCCATTCGTATCTTTTTTATTGCTCTCAGAAATATCTTCTTTTTTACTGACATTTCTAGCTCTAACTCTTCTTGATACTTGATTAATCTTCTTAAAATACGGAACTTTATTATAAAGTGTTGTCAAATTAATTTGACCATTGTACTGTCTACTTCTAGAGTTTTGAATATTGTTTCCTAAATTTCTTAAAGTAACTGGAGCAGAAATCCAATCATAATTTGAATTATATCTAGTATTTAAAGATACAAAATTTAAAATTGGAATTTTATTTAGAGGTGCTTGATAATTTAAACCTAAAACCTGTCTGTAAGATGTTGGTCTTCCAAAATTCCTAAAGTTTGACCATATTGTATCCATTTTTTCTCTGTATAAAGGATCTGACTTTGATAGTTTACCCGCTGGCTCATCAATATTAGCTCTGTGTGTAACGTTAAAGTCTAATTTCAATGTTCTTGTTATATCATACTTAATATCATACATTCTATTCCAATTAAATAACTTATTGTAAGTAGGATAAATAATTAAATTAGAGTTACTTAAGTTTCTCAACTTAGATTCATTGTAATTTTTATCCAAATCAGTTCTAAAAGAAAAAGTTTTTGGCATTGTATAAAAATTAATATCTTTTATGAGTTTAAAATAAGGTGATTTAGGAAATTTTATTTTTCCAAATGGTTTTATATTTTTAGGCTGAGTGTTAAAGTTATATGTAATTGCTCCTCTGTAATTAATAGTTCTATTGTACTCTGTGTTAATATTTCTAATTAATGTTTTGTTTTTAGAATATGATAATGTCCAATTTTCGATATCATATATTTTTTGTTTTTTTGGTTTATCTCCTTTTTTTTGAACCCTAGTCTTTCTAACATTAGTAAAATTAATACTCTTTCTACTAACGTAATCTTGTGCAATATATTTTAAAGAATCTCTTTCTTCCTTAGTATCTAGTGTCTTTAACGAAGTTGAAAATAATATATCTGGGTCTAACGGGTTATATTGAGGGTTTTTAAAAGACTCCGAAACTCCGATATACATTGGAGCCTTAACTCCAAAATTTTGCGGAAATAACTTTCCTAAGTTAAATGTTGATGAAAAGTCGTATTGATACGCATTATATTTCTGTCTTTCATTAATCTTCTTCTCAATAGATCCAAAGCCAATTGTACTCATATTTCCTGATAACGTTACATTTCCAAAATCAGCTATTCGTGTTGTTAAACGACTGTTAGCTGCCCATCCTCCATAATCATCAAAGTCAGTTAGTCGTAGCTCATTAACCCAAATTTGACCACATTTAGGTTGTCCATCATCAACAGTTTCTATCGATTCTTTTTTTGGATTTCTAACACCAATCATTATAGTTTTAATTTGAGATAAATTAGGATTTCCTACAACAGTTACTTTTCCTCCTGACATATTACTCACAAAAGGTGTATTTACGTCACTTGAATAAAAGTTTCTTTCTTGCTTTACAATCTGAAAGATTTCAAAATCAATGTCAATATTATTTTCAATTGGCCAAATTTCATCAGGAGAACTAGAAAAATGAGGTGTTGGTTTTAATTGAATTTCATACTCATAAAAATTTGATGAAAAGTCTGTTCCTAATCTTATAAAACAAGACAAGTCACCAAAGTTAAGATCATCATTTTGCCCTTCTGCATGAACAAACATTTTTAACTTTTTATATGACCTAACATCAATATCAGTTGTTTTATAAGCTGCTCTAGCATCTCCATCCTTTAAATTACAAACTTTAAGAACTAATGATTGTTCATTTTGCTGTCTTGTAGCTGTAGTTGTATTATCAATTTCTTGTTCAATACCAGGTGGTAAAACATAATTAACTGGGGATCTATTACCATTTTCTTCTATATTTACGGCTGATACATCAAACAGTGTATTATTTTGATCATCTAACGGAATATATTCACCAGGTTGCGAAAGGTCAAAACTATATCTTCTCCACTCACCTCTTACCAAATCAAATGATGCAAATCTACAAATTATTGGTTCAGAAAAATCAGTGAAAAGCAATCTCATAAACCTTATTGATTTGAAATCATTTATACCACCAACTACTTTTTGAGGTTGATAAATTGGTACTCTAAACTGATACCATTTAATTTTTCTTGATGATCCATTTTCAGTTTTAACAGTATTTTCTAAAATGTCTGAAACATAACTGTCTCCAATTTGCATGTTTGGAAAGAGTCTTAATTTATATTGAAAATAACTTTCAGTTTCACTAAGTGTATAATCTCTATTTAAATCTTCAGAGTCAGGTTGTGTAGATGCGGCTGTAGGATAACTTTCTGGAGAGTTTTCAGAAGTTACAGAATTTCCCTCAGTATTATTAAAGTCTTTATATCTTTCCAAAATTGATGTAGCATTATTATCAAAATCTGTTCCTCTAAAATAATGAAAGTCATCTGCTGATGGATCATCATTAGCTTTGATATAAGCTTGAGAAGATGATCCGTATAAATTTTCTAATCTGGATAAATAAATCGAATCAAAAAATAATCTTTCATCACTATTATTTAATCCATCTAATCCAATATCTTGAAATTGTCTTGAAACTGGGTCATTATCAAAAGCATCAACAATTGAAAAATTTGTAGGAACTCTTCCCCAAGAAGTTGTATCTACATTTTGAATATTTGCTGATGTTGGAAAACCATTTTCAAAACTTTTATATCCATCTTTCAAAATATCTTCTGAAATATTACCTAATTGTAAGTAAATATCTCCACCAGAATGATTAATTAATCCATCATCAGAATTAAAAGGATCCATTAACCAAAACTCTATAAACTCAATATTTGCAGACTCAAAATCATTAGTTTCCAATTTTCTCATAATTCCTGCCCAATTAGATCGAGGATTATCTAGAATTCCCTCTGAATCAATATTATTTATAGTGTAATTATATGGTCCTCTTTCATATGGATAGTACGCAAGATCAAAAGTAGATAAGTTTGTAATCTGACTTCCTAAATCAGGATCTTTATTAGGAAAAACCTCATTCTCTAAAATTTCTCTAGAATAATGATAAGATTGTTGTTTAATTGTATTTCCATTAGACAAATTTAAGCTCTGATTAACATTATCAGGAGTAATTGAAGTGTTACGATAAAACAAAGGATCTATAGCATACCAAGCTAATTTTGCTCGTTTAGATCCATATTTTAATGGATCAAAAAATCCCGAAAATTCCGCTGATGTTTGAAAAACTAAATCTTGTTCATTACCAATAGGAATTGAAGATAATTTCCATGCACTCATATTTTTTATATCTATTGAGGTCTTACTTGCTTCAAAATCATCAATGTACGAAACACCATTTTTACCTACCGCACGATGATGACCTGGTATTAAATGAGCAAATTCAGCAGTTGCAATTAAAGATGATTTTTGTTTAGTTTCTATTAAAGGGAGTTTATCAACGATTTTTGTGATTATTGGTGCATCAGTCTGAAAATTACCATCCATACCCCATATTGTATTAGAAATAGGCTCTTCACCGGTATTTATTTTTTGTGTATAAGGTCTTTCAGTTAAGTTTAGCATTGTTGCTCCAAGAACAAAATCTTTATTTATTTCATAATCTGCATGTATACCAACTAAAGTTTTGTTTTGAATACCAAACATAGAATTATTTTCTAATGAAATTTTTATTGGCACTCCAGATGTCAAAATTCCTTCATTAATAATTGTTACTCTTCCAAGCATATAATCAACTGTATAATCTTGATTCTCTATAAGTTTTTGTGATCCTGCAGTTACTGTAACTGATCCTTCTGGGACATTCATAGCATTTAATCTAATTTCTGCTCCTGAAGAAGATTGATAACTTCCTTTTAATCTAAATTTATTTAATTCAGGATATTGCTGAGCAACAGTAATAGTTGAATCATATAAAGCTTTATAAATATATTTATTAGCAATATTTATATCCGAAAATTTTTCTTGAAAATACGATCCAAATGGTTCTCTTACAGGAAAAATAATTCGACCATTAGAAGATCGTGCCGTTACACCTTCAATGAAGTCAAACAAACCATCCGGTCTAGATTCCATTTGTTGATCTAAATTATCTAAATTTAATAATCTAATTAATGGAACCCCTTCAACAACTCCTTCACTTATGTAATTTGTTAATGCACCAGACTCTTCAGAATTCTCGTAGACAATATCTAATATAAATCCCTCTCTACTCATTTGATACGCACCAATAGCATAAATATTTTTCATCATCAAATGCCAATTTGGTAAATTTGGAGAAAAATTAGTTCCCTTCAGCATTTTTAAAATTAAGGCATCAGGAGCATCAGGACCAGATGATGCTAATTCGCCTACTTGATAAGTTTTATTTCCAACAGTATACTGAAAAGCAACAGCTAAAACCTCATCATTATTTAAGGCTTGATTTAAAGATATATATCCAAGTTGAGGATTTAAAGTATATTCTGATTCTGACAACTTTCTTGCTCTTTCAAGTTTCTCATAATCTTGACCATTTAAAAAGTTTAATGGTATTGCAGAAGATAAAGCAGAGTTTGCATTATTAATATTTCTAATTTCAGAAAAATTTGTAATTAAAGTTGTAAAAAGATCATTAGCCGCATCATTATCAGGAAAAACACCTCCATTTGAAGTGGTGAATTGTGTGTTATATATATTTGCTGTTGTTTCACCTAAATCCAAAAAAGAAATAATATTTCGAGTATTATTAGTTGTACCTGTTTTATTAGTAATCCAAACCTCAACTTTTGTTATATTAATTGGAGAGTTAATAAATGGTAAATTTTGAAGTGCAATATCATAATTGTCTTTAAAATAATGAGACAAAAAATAATGTTTATTTGCTTCATATTGATCAGCATAAATATCAAATTCAGATGTTTGAGCTCCACCATTAACTTCGATTTCAGAAGTTGTACTTTTTTGTTGAGATAATATTCCTGTAATTGTTGTTCTACCGAATTGCAGTTGTGTTTTTAGACCAAAAAGTGATTGACTTCCTGTAATTAATGTGCCATTTAGTGGTAAACTAACGTTACCTACTTCAATTTTTTTAATGATTTCGTCTTCGTAACCAGTATATTCCAACTTCATTTGATTCTCAAAATCAAATGTGCTTTCGGTATTAAAATTAGTTGTTAACTTTAATTTATCACCAATCTTTCCAATGACATTCATTTGTATTTTTTCTTCAAAATCGAAAGATGTAGTTTTTCTTTGATCCTCAGTTAATGCTGGATTATCAAGTCTATTTGTCTTTAATCCAAAAATTAGCTCAGCTGATCCTTGTGGTCTAATATCTACAGCATTACCTCCAAAAATTCGATCAAAAGTTTTTCCAGGGACATATAGCTTAGGAAGGCCTGAGTAACTTTTATTATTTAAAAGACGTTGCTTACTTTTATTATTCCAATAATCAGATACGATTTTTTTAGTTTGTAAATTATTGTACTCTTCAAAAGAAAAACTTTTACTTAAGCCAGTATTTAATGTCCCTACTTTATTTTCAAAAAAATATAAATTTAATGATGGATCGTATATTATATTAGTTTTATAATTTGAAGGATTATTTAAAAACAGACCTCCTGTTTGAGAATTATTAAATGGGTAATTAAGTGTTGTGACTGAATTTGATAGATTAACCTGTGCAAAAGAACCTCCAGCATTGAAAAATACTAAAATTATTAATATATATAATATTTTTTTCAATTCTTAACGAATTTACATCTGACTTAAAGTAGTCTTTACAAGTTCTTCAACATTATCAATATCTGGATTCATTTTTAAAACTTTTTCTATTTTATTTTCAGCAACTTTTTTGCCAAACCCAAGAGCATTCAATGCAGATAACGCTTCTTGTTTAATTGTATTGTCTACATTATCAAATATTAAATCAGAAGAATCATTAATTTGACTTAGTTTGTCCTTTAAGTCTATTATTATACGTTGTGCAGTTTTAGAGCCAATTCCCTTGACACTTTTAATAGCATTAACATCTGCAGAAGTGATATAATGTATAACTTCTTGTGAATTATATGTTGATAATATTATTTGTGCAGTACTAGGACCAACACCAGAAACAGAAATTAATTTTATAAATAATTCTCTTTCACTTTTTTCGAAAAAACCGAAAAGTGTATGTGCATCTTCTTTTATTGAAAGATGAGTATATAATTTACAGAAATCGTCTTTAATTGATGAAAATGTTTGCAATGAAATCTTTATATGATACCCGATACCATTTACATCAATTACAACAAATGTTGGGGTTTTCTCAACTAACTTACCATTAATGTGTGCTATCATTTTTTTGTTTTAATTTAATATTTATAAAGTAAAACCCTACACTTTATTATTAGAGCAGGGTTTAAAAAAAAATATACTTTTTATTTATTGAATTATTAATTTTTTGGTTGATATAATTCTATTATTTTTAACTAATCGAGCAAAATAAACACCTTGATGAAAATCTGAAATATCAATATCTATTGATTGTTGATTAAATAAATTTATGTCTTTAACAATTTTACCTAAATTATTAAATACAATTAAATTTGAGCAATTCTTTTCAGAAAAAATGAATTTTGTAGTATTTGAAGATGGATTAGGGTAAAAATAAGTCTGAATATCAGCAATACTACTTACTACACTGCTCATTATTGCATTATACGAAATCGTAACACATGTTCTATCATTTGGGTCTGTATCAGGATAAAAACAATATTGAACGGTTGCTGAAGCCGGATCACAATATGCATCATAGTAGCCTCCAAAATCTATATTATCGACTTCTCCGGGATCTAATGTATTATGTGAAGTTGAAATGTATGTTTCTGTTCCATAGCAGTTTGCACCCCAACAAAAAAAATTATCTGTCCCCGCTGTGGTATCAACAATAATTTTCTCACATAGCACATCAATGGTATTAGATGAAATATTACTAACTGTTAAAGAAGCAGATGTTTGCAAACAAGGGTCATTGCCTAAGGGATTTGCAAAATCACTTCCTGTTATCGATAAACTTTGTGCAATAACGTTAAAATAAGAGGATAAAATCAGAACTAAGATTAATAATTTTTTCATGAATTAAGTGTTTTAGCAAATATATAAAAAACTTATCATAGGAAATGGGGAAAATTAAATAATCTAACTTGTCTTTTTTCTAACTATTTAGTATTATATTTGTTAACTATAAATTTACAAAACAAATTAAATATGAAGAAAAATTTACTCATTGCTTTACTAACAGTTTTTTGTGTGTTTACAATTAATGCTCAAACATTTGTTAGTACCCAACCTGAAAATAAAAATGTAATTTTAGAAGAATTTACTGGTATTAGTTGTGTATACTGCCCTGATGGACATAGAATCGCTCAAGATTTGCACAATGCTAATCCAAATGATGTTTTTTTAATAAATATTCATACTGGGGGTTATGCAAATCCACAAGGTGCTGGAACAGATTTTAGAGTTGATCCAATTGGATCTAATATTGCTCAACAAAGTGGTGTTTCTGGATATCCAAGTGGAACAGTTAATAGACATGTTTTTAGTAGTGGTATTACTGCTATGAGTAGAGGAGATTGGACCGGTGCTGCCAACCAAATTATGAATATGGCTTCACCTGTTAATGTTGGAATACAAGCTAATGTTGATATGGCAACAAATATCTTAACTGTAGATGTTGAAGTTTTCTACACAGGATCTCAAACAATAACATCTAATATGCTTAATGTTGCTGTAGTTCAAAATAATGTTGAAGGCCCACAAACTGGTGGCTCTCAATTTAATCCTACCGCTGTTTTAGCTAATGGAAATTACAATCATCAACATATGCTAAGGCATATGATGACCGGTCAGTGGGGAGTTCCAATTAATAACATTACAACAGGTACTTTTTATGCTGACCAATTTACTTGGACAATGCCAGCTGATATTAATGGTGTTGCTCTTGACCCAACGAATATTGCTATTGTAGCTTTTGTATCTGAAGGACAACAAGAAATTATTACAGGAACGGAAATTTACCCTAATGTAATATTTGCAAATTCGTTTGATGCTTATTGCATGAGTTCTTCAGCTAACGACGTTATATGTGGTTCAAATACTGATATTGAAGTTACATTTAGAAATTATGGTAATGTTCCTTTAACATCTTTAGATATTAATTATTCAATAAATGGTGGTACAACTCAAAATTATGTATGGTCTGGAAATCTACCATCAGCAGGTACCGAAACTATAACAATATCTAATGTTGCTTTTACTCCTGTAGCAAATAATACTGTAAATGTCTCAACATCTAATCCAAATGGTAATACCGATCAAAACACAAACAATGATAATTCTTCTGTTACTTTTAATCAATTTTTAGCAGCAGGTCAAGTACAATCTGGAGTAATGTCAGGAACAGTTACAATTGATGTTACAACTGATCAATTTGGAAACTCTGAAAACGGATGGGAATTAAAGGACGAAAGCGGCAATGTTATAGCTTCGGCGCCCATTGGATCGTTAACTGCAAGTTCGGTTCAACCTAGTGTAACTGCAAATTTAGATCCAAACAAATGTTACTCTTTCATATTTGTAGACACATACGGTGACGGAATATGCTGTACTTACGGTCAAGGCTCATATACCGTAACTGATGCAAGCGGAACTATAATAGCAGGTGGAGGTTCAGCTATGAGTTTTTCAAACTTTTATGATAAAGAAGATTATTTTGAAACAAATGGAACAGGACCAGCAGCATCATGGAACTGCATAGTTGGAAATACAGACCCTTGTGTTGATCCTGGTGATGGAAGTGGACAATACACTTCATACAGCCAATGTGTTGCATCTTGTGTTCCATCATCAGTTGATGAAAAAATTAATGGCATTTCAATTTATCCGAATCCAGCTGATAACATAATATCAATTGATGGAAAATATATTACATTGGATATTTATGATGTTTTTGGAAAATTAGTTTATACTACAACAAATGATAAAACAATCAATACTACCCTATTACAAAACGGTGTATATTTCATTGACGCTGACACTGAAAATGGTAATATTGTTAAGAAGATCATTATTTCTCATTAATGAAATTATATTTATTTATAAAAAACCCTGATAAAAAATTCAGGGTTTTTTTATAAATAATGACTTAATTTTTTCACTAAATAATTATAAGTATATTTGTATTTATAAAATTTTTTATCATGAAAACAAGAATTATTACCCTTCTATTTTTTATCATTATAACAACTACATATTCACAAAATAAATTACTTCCATCAGTTGACGTGAAGACAATAAATGGAAAATCAATAAATATCAATTCAATTGAAAATAACGAAATGCCTATTGTTATAAATTTTTGGGCTACATGGTGTAAACCATGCAAAAAAGAATTAAATAATATTGCTGAAGTTTACGATGAGTGGCAAGATGAAACTGGTGTTAAAATCATTGCTATTTCCATTGATGATACCAGATCTATGTCAAAAGTAGTACCATATGTAAATTCAGTTGGCTGGGAATACGAGGTGTATCTAGACCCTAATGGTGACCTAAAAAGAGCCATGGGAGTATCAACTGTTCCTCATACTTTTTTACTCAACAGTAAAAAAGAAATCGTTTGGCAACATAGAGGCTATGTTGATGGAGATGAAGATGAACTATTTGATGAAATACAAAACTTAATAAAGTAAATGAAAAAAAGATTTTTTATATTTTTTTTCATATTAGCTAACTATTTTTTGTTTGGTCAAGAAGGACATATAAGTGGAGATTTTAACCTTTCACTTCAAAGTTATCAAGAAGATATTTTAATTGACGCACAAGCTGCTGACGAAATTGTTTTAAGCAATTCTTATTTAAATTTAAATTACACAAAAGGAAATTTTAGAACTGGTATTAGGTATGAAAGTTATCTAAATGCATTAGCTGATTTTGACCCTGAATTTAAAGGAAATGGAATTCCCTTTAAATACGCCACATATGAACTATATAACCTAGAAATTACTGCAGGAAATTTTTATGAACAATTTGGTACTGGACTCATTTTTAGAACTTATGAGGAAAAAGGACTAGGGATTGACAACGCCATGGACGGAGTAAGATTAAAATATGATGGATTAAAAGCAACTAGCATTAAAGGATTCATTGGAAAAAGTAGAACCCATTTTACATATGCAGATGGAATCTTTAGAGGTATTGATGGAGAAGTAAATATCAATGAATTATTTAATTCAAACATTAAAACTCAGTTTTCTATTGGTGGTAGTTTTGTAAGCAGATATCAAGAAAGATCAAACATAGTTTTTAAAATTCCACAAAATGTCGGAGCATACGCTACAAGACTAAATATAAATAATGGTGGATGGAACTCTTACACCGAGTTCGCATATAAAGTTAATGATCCAGCTAATGTTTTAACAGAAAGCCAAATGAATTATGCTAGTGGAAGTGCATTTTTAACAAATCTAAATTACTCAAAAAAAGGATTTGGCATCTCTGCAGCTCTTCATAGAATTGATAATATGATATTTAAATCTGATAGAGATAGAGATGGTAAAGCATATTTAATTAATTATGTACCAACTTTAAGCAAACCTCATTCCTATTCATTACTTACACTGTATCCATATGCTATTCAATTAGATGGTGAAATTGGTGTACAACTAGATTTATTTTTAAATATCAAAAAAGGAACTTTTTTGGGAGGAAAATACGGAACGAAATTAAATTTAAATATGTCTAGAATGAACGGATTGAGTGGAAATTATGGTAGTTCATTTCTAAATGACCAAGTTAATTATACTCCAATGATTTTGTGTTTTGCACAAGAATTATTTTTTCAAGATATCAATTTAGAAGTAAATAAAAAAATAAACAAAAAAACAAGATCGACATTCGTTTTAGCTAATCAAATTTATAATAAAGATTTTCTAGAGGGGAAAACTGAAGGTGAAAATGGAATGATTAGCTCATCAATTATGGTAGCTGACATTACATATAAAATTAAGAAAGGTCATACTGTTAGAATGGAGATTCAAAATTTATTTTCTCAACAACTAAAAGAAGCAGAAAAATTAGCTGAAGGAGATTGGAGCATGGGATTAATTGAATATACAGTCTCACCAAACTGGTTTTTTACTATTCAAGACATGTATAACTGGGGTCATGAGGATTCAAAAAAAAGACTTCATTATTTAAATTTAAATGTTGGTTACTCTAAAAAAAGTAATCGCTTTGAAATAGGCTATGGTAAAAAAAGAGAAGGTGTTTTTTGTGTAGGAGGAGTTTGTAAACTTGTACCCTCTTCAAATGGATTTAATATAAGTGTATCATCAAGTTTTTAATATGAAAAATAATATTTTAATATTTTCAATAATGTTATTAATAATATCATGTGATATTGAAGAGGGACCTTACATAGCAGATTACGATTCTTATGTAAATCCTGAAAAAAAAGTTTTAATTGAAGATTATACTGGTCATCTTTGTCCTAATTGCCCTGAAGCTGGACGAGAAATAAAAGCTATTCAAGATATTTATGGAAATCAAGTAATTGGATTAGCAATACATGTAAGCAAAACTTTTGCTAGACCATACCCTGAAAGTCAAGCCCCCAAGTTTCAATATGATTTTAGAACTCAGTGGGGAGATAATTGGGATGAAACCTTTACTATTTCAAGCCTAGGATTACCAAGAGGTATGGTAAATAGAATATCATACCCCTCTAACCATCAACTTGGGAAAGATGAATGGGCAGGAATAGTTACTGAAGAACTAAGAAAAGAGGTAGATTTTAAAATTTCTATCTCATCAGATAACAGTAATATATATATAAATACTGAAGTAGTAAATACACTGCTGAATAAGCATAATATTTTTGTCTGTTTAGCAGAAAACAATATCATTGACTGGCAAAAAGATGGACAAGAAGAAGTAGAAAATTACGAACATAATCATATACTCAGAAGCGTTATTACAGATGAATCTATTTCTAACAGTTATGAACTTACAAGTGGACAAATTATTGAAAAAGAATATAGCTATGATATTAGTAGTCTTGAACAAGTTAATATTGATTATTCAAATAGTATAGAACTAGGGAATGGAAATTCAGGTAGTTGGAATATTAATAACATGACTGTTATCGCATTCATATATAATAATGAAAACAAAGAAATCGTTCAGGTTGAAGAAGCAAACTTAAATTAATTTATGTTTAAAAAAAGAACACTAATTATTTTACTCTTCTATTCTACTTTGACTTATTCACAAAGTAGCACTGATATTTACTATGGGAAAAATATTTTAAAAGAATATATTAGACCAATAGCGGATGGTTTTTCAGCTGGATTAAACAATGGATGGTACAATACGGCCAAACCACATAAATTTGGCGGTTTTGATATTACTATAGCTGGTAATATTGTTTTGATTCCTGAGTCATATAAAACATTCTCAATATCTGAAATTGGCGGTAATTCTTTCAGTGGAGGTGAAACACCTACTATTGTTGGAGAGAAAGAACCATCTGAAATAACATATAATGGCAACAATGTAAAAATGCCATCTGGTCTAAATATACCCGTTTTTCCAGTGCCGATTGTACAAGCAGGAATAGGATTAATAAAAGATACTGAAATTAATATTAGATATCTACCAAAAATAAATGTTGGAAAAGTAGATCAAATAAATTTATATGGACTAGCTGTAAAGCATGATTTACTTCAATGGATACCTGGTGGAAAAATAATACCCCTAAGTGTTTCTGTTCAAGGAGGTTATACTAAATTACACTCCACTGTTGTAATAGAAAATGTCTTAAAAGATTCGAATAATGAACTTGCTTTTGATGTTGAAGCGATGACAGTAAACATAATTTTATCTAAAAAAATTTTAATGTTTACACCCTATGCTAGTATTGGATATAATTCTTCAAAATCATCATTTAAAATTGATGGTGATTATGCAGTTGGTACGCTTGAACTAAATACAGAAGAATTAGCAAACATTGAATACGAAAATGATACTGAAATAAGAGCAAACTTAGGATTTAGGTTTAATATTGCTATTCTTGCGCTTCAAGCAAATTATACTATTTCCAAGTATCCGGTTGCTACATTAGGAGCTGGCATTAGTTTTAGATAACATGAAAAAAATATCTTTTATTTTTATTCTCATCATAATGCATATAAGCTCTCATTGTCAAGATTTCAAAGGTGGTATAATTCTTGGGTTAAGTACGTCTCAAGTTTCTGGAGATAATCTTACTGGGTTTGATAAAGCAGGTTTGATTATTGGTGGTTTTACTAGTAGAACTTTATCCAATATGAATAGTCTCCAACTAGAAATAGTATTTATACAAAAAGGTAGTAGAAATCCCAACATACTTAATCAAGAATCTATAAACTATGGCAGACCATATATTAGCTTAAGCTATATCGAAATCCCATTGTTATTAAAGTTTATCCATAGTAACACTTTGGAATATGAGATGGGACTTCAGTGGGCCCAATTAATAAATGGATATTACACAGATAACATTGGTGAAATGAATAGTGAAATAGATCCATTTATTAAGAATGACTTAAGCATAGCATTGGGTATAAATTATTTTATAAATCAAAATATTAACTTGAATTCAAGGTTAACAAATTCAATTCTGCCAATTGGTAATGAAGACTATGAAAAAAAAAATATTTATAATGCCAATAAAAAAGGTAAATACAACACAACAATTAATTTTTCAATTTATTATTACATATGAAAAAAAATAAAATAGTTCTTGCAATAACTGGTGCAAGTGGTGCAATATACGCTAAAGTTTTACTAGATAAATTAACAACACTAAAAAGTCAAATTGAATCTATCGGATTAGTTATGTCTGATAATGCAAAATATGTATGGAAACAGGAGCTTGAAAACGAAGATTATAAAAAGTATAATTTAAATCATTATTCAAAATTAGATTTTTCAGCTCCTTTTGCATCCGGATCAGCAAATTACAATATTATGATTGTTTGTCCAGCTTCAATGGGTACAATTGGTAGAATTGCAAATGGAATATCAAATGATCTTACAACAAGAGCTGCTGATGTAGTACTAAAAGAAAGACGGAAATTAATTTTAGTAGCAAGAGAAACTCCATATAATTTAATTCATATTGAAAATATGAGAAAAATTACTGCTTCTGGTGGAATAATATGCCCTGCTACACCATCTTTTTATAGTAAACCTAAAAACTTTGAAGAACTTGCAGCAACTGTAGTTGATAGGGTAATTAAGCTAGCTGAAATCAAACACGATCATTATATATGGGGAGAACAATAATTTTAAAATAATTAAGTTATTATATTAAATAAAAAAATTATTGCAATGCTTGAATTCAGCAAAAAGATTTTAAATAGTGTAAGTTTTGACAAAAAATTATTTAAAAAAGAATTACATAAGAATATTGGATGGCTTGACAAAAAAGAAGTAATAATTCTTAAAATCTGGGCTTTAACAACCTTTTCACAATATAAGAAGATCATATTAGATGTATATGATCAAACAATTTAAAAAAGGTTTCCTTGATCATCATTAGATTTTTCTAAACCTAAATGTTTGAATGCTTTATCAGTTGCTTGACGTCCTCTAGGTGTTCTCATAATATAACCTTCCATAATTAAAAATGGCTCATATACTTCTTCAATTGTTCCAGATTGCTCACCAACAGCAGTTGCAATAGTTGTTAAACCAACTGGCCCTCCCTTGAATTTTTCAATTATGGTAGATAGTATACGATTGTCCATATCATCTAGACCATGTTCATCAACATTTAACGCATTTAAGGAGAATTTAGTTATTTCACTATTTATATTTCCATCACCTTTAATTTGTGCAAAATCTCTAACTCTACGAAGTAAAGCATTTGCAATTCTAGGAGTCCCTCTACTTCTTCTAGCTATTTCAGATGTTGCATCATTTTCAATATTAACATCAAGTATTAATGAAGATCTATTAACTATTTTAGAAAGAAGATCTGATTTGTAGTATTCTAAACGAGAATTAATTCCAAATCTTGCTCTTAATGGCGAAGTTAATAACCCAGATCTTGTTGTAGCTCCAATTAGTGTAAAAGGATTTATTTTAATTTGAACAGTTCGAGCATTGGGCCCAGACTCAATCATAATATCAATTTGATAATCTTCCATTGCAGAATATAAATATTCCTCAACGATCGGATTAAGTCGATGTATTTCATCAATAAATAATACATCTCGTTCTTCAAGATTAGTTAGTAAGCCTGCAAGATCTCCAGGTTTATCTAAAACTGGACCTGATGTTGTTTTAATATTTACTTCTAATTCATTAGCAATAATATTTGCTAAAGTCGTTTTTCCTAGCCCCGGTGGTCCATGTAGCAAAACATGATCAAGTGCGTCATCTCTTTGCTTGGCAGCTGCAATAAAAATTTCAAGATTATTTACAACTTGATTTTGACCTTCAAAATCTGAAAATAATTTTGGTCTTAAAACTTGTTCATTTTCTAATTCAGCATCTTCTGTATTGTAAATATCCTCTGACATTATTCACAAATTTAATAAAGAAAAGGTAAATAATAAACTAATGCTATCTTAATATTATGCTATGTATGTAAATGCTTGCTTTCATCAAGGAAAGGGTGGTGTTTTATTTCAACATCTCGTTTACCTAAATTATAAAATATTATCTTCAAGAAAAGACCTAAAAATCCGATTCCTAAACCTACCTCTAAAATTCCTAGAGATCCGTGTTCATCAAATAAAGTTCCTGGGGCGAAAAGAAGATACGAATTAATCCAATGACCGATTAAAATTATTACACATACTATCATTAGTGTATTTATATTCCTTTTAGCATCCCTACTCATTAATAGTACTGTAGGTGGCAGAAAGTTTAGAATTAAACTAAACCAAAACAAAAACCTGTAATTAGGAGATTCTATTCTTTGTAGATGATAAGCTACTTCTTCCGGAATATTAGCATACCATATCAGCATAAACTGTGAAAACCACATATATGTCCATACAATAGAAAAAGCAAAAACGAACTTACCTAAATCATGAATATGACTATTGTTCAAATCCTTTAAATGTCCTTGTTTGTGTACATATAATGTAAATAATAAAATTGCTGCAAAACCGACTGCAGCCCATTCACTAAAGATATACCACCCAAATAATGTACTGAACCAATGTGTATCTATTGACATTATCCAGTCCCAAGATGCTGTTGAGCTAGTTACTGCAAAAAGTACAATAAACCAAGCTGCAACCTTCAAGCCTTTCCAATATGATTTTTCACCAATACCTCCCTCAAGATCACCTTCCAGAGATAAATCTCTTAACTTTTTAGCAAAAAATACCCAAATAATAACATAGATGAATGAACGAATAAGAAAAAATGGTATGTTAAGGTACTCTTTTTTTCCGGCAATAATTTTATCATAGTTTTCAGCGGTGGGATCAGTTATTCCAGGTTCCATCCAATGATAAATATGGTTCCAATGTAATGCTGCAGCTACTACAATAAATAACATTATCAAACATGTTATAGGAAGAAAAGTCATAATAGACTCTGGAATTCTTTTAATTACTGTTGACCAACCAGCTTCTGCAACATATTGTAATGCAACAAAAAAAACAGCAAACAAGGAGATACCCAAAAAGAAATAATTATTAAATAATAAACTAGTCCAAGCAGCATGCGAATCTGTTATAAATGCTGTTACACCAGAAACTAAACCTAATAATATCATTATTGAGGTCATTAAATTTGTCTTTTTAGTTGTTTTAAACATATCTATAAAATTTATTCTACAGGTATTTTTTGTAGCTCTTGAACATATAAAACAATTTGCCATCTTTCTTTTTCACTTAGCTGTGATGCATGAGGGCCCATAGCATTAAGTCCATAAGTTATTGCATGAAAAATATGTCCTGCAGTTAGTTGTGACATTGGTACATTTGGTCTTCTAATGGATTTATTATCATTATAATGAGGAATTGCAGAATAAATTGGATGGGTTATAGATCCGCCTCCTGCACCTAACTCACCGTGACAATGAGTACAAAACATATTGTATAATTTTTTTCCTTCTTCTACGTTTTTATCGTTCAAAGCATATGGATTTTCTGCTTTACTACCAGCCTCTAAATACCCTTCTAAAGATCCTTCAAAATAAAAAGATGATAAATAACCTCGAGCTATAGTTCCCTTTACTGGTTCTCTAGCATTTAAACTATCATTAAAAACACTATTTTGTCCATATGTTTCTAAAGAAGGAGACCTATACATATCAGGCATGTATTCATAACCTCTACCATCATTATCACAGCCAATGATTACAAAAAAAGATAAAATTATGATTACATTATTTTTCATGATTCATTTCATTTATTTCTATAGCTCCAGTTGCTAATAAAGTTTTTCTAACTTCATCTTCATTTTCAAAAACTTCTATTTCCATTAAAATCTTATCATCTGTTGTTCTTGGATCAGGACTTTTAGAAGTAGAACCAGGGTATAATTTATTTCTAATAAAATATGTAATCGCCATCAAGTGAGCTGCAAAAAGAACAGTACACTCAAACATAATTGGCACAAAAGAAGGTAAATTATGATAGAATGTCCAATTTGGTTTTCCTCCAATGTTCATAGGCCAACTTTTAGCAACACCTGAAATCATAATGTAATAAATCATTAAACCTCCAAATGTTATACCAATACATCCATAAATAAATGCTGTTATAGCCATTCTTGTTTCCTTCAATTCTAGTGCATGATCTAAACCATGTATTGGGAAAGGACTATAAACTTCAGCAATTTTTATATTATTTTCTTTTATTTTTTTAACTGATGAAAGTAGTACTTCTTCATCATCAAATATCCCATATAATATTTTTTTATTCATTTTCTTATTTTTTATATTCAGATCCCGATGATTTTAAAATTGTTTTTACTTCAGCCTGAGCAATAACAGGAAATGACCTAGCATAAAGTAAGAATAACACAAAAAAGAAACCTATTGTACCTAAAAATATTCCTATATCTACAAATGATGGTGAAAACATTGTCCATGATGAAGGTAAGAAATCTCTATGTAATGAAGTAACTATAATAACAAATCTTTCAAACCACATTCCTATGTTAACAAATATTGAAAGTATAAAAGTAGCAACAAATGAGGTTCTGATTTTATAAATCCAATATAATTGAGGAACTATAACATTACAAGTCATCATACTTGCATATGCCCACCAATAAGGACCTGTTGCTCTATTTAAAAATGCATACTGTTCAAATTCAACACCTGAATACCAAGCCATAAATAATTCTGTTATATATGCAACACCAACTAGTGAACCAGTTAATAAAATTATAACGTTCATGTATTCAATATGTTTAATTGTAATATATGCTTCCATATTAACAACCTTTCTTACAATAATCAAAAGTGTTTCAACCATTGCAAATCCAGAAAATAAAGCACCTAAAACAAAATAAGGAGGGAAAATTGTTGTATGCCATCCAGGAATTACTGATGTAGCAAAGTCCATACTTACAATTGAATGCACAGAAAAAACTAGAGGAGTACATAGACCAGCCAATACAAGTGATACTTCTTCAAATCTCTGCCAATGTTTTGCTCTACCGCTCCATCCAAATGCCATCAAAGTGTATAATTTCTTTCGCATTGGACTTAACTTCTCGCTTAGTCTATCTCTAATCATAGCAAAATCTGGTATAAGTCCAATATACCAAAACACAACTGATACAGAAAAATATGTTGATATAGCAAATACATCCCATAGCAATGGTGAATTAAAGTTAACCCACAATGAACCAAACTGATTAGGTATTGGAAATACCCAGTAAGCTAACCAAGGTCTACCCATATGTATAAGTGGGAACAATGCTGCTTGAGCAACACCAAATATTGTCATTGCTTCTGCAGACCTATTAATTGCCATTCTCCATTTTTGTCTAAAAAGTAATAACACAGCTGAAATTAAAGTTCCAGCGTGACCTATTCCAATCCACCATACAAAATTTGTAATATCCCATGCCCAATCAATTGTTTTATTTAAACCCCAAGCACCGATACCAGTTCCAATTGTATATGCCATACATGCAAATCCCCAAAGCATTAACGCAGCTGATAAACCAAACAATATCCACCAATATTTATTTGCCTTACCTTCAACAGGTTTAGCAATATCTACAGTAATATCATGGTATGTTTTGTTACCAATAATTAACGGGTCTCTTATTTTTGATTCTTTTTGCATTATTTATTTCTAATCTTAGTTTGATAAAATACAGAAGGTCTAACATTTAAGTGATCCAATAAATCATATGCTCTTGTATCTTGTCTTAATTTCGACACTTCACTTTTCGTATCATTTCTATCACCAAATACTATGGCATTTGTTGAACAGGAAGAAGCACAGACAGTTTGGGCATCCTCATCTTTTATTGGTTGACCAGAGTTTTTAGCTTTTAACTTTAAAGCTTGTATTTTTTGAATACACATACTACATTTTTCAATCACACCTCTTGATCTAACTACAACGTCAGGATTTAAAACCATTTTACCAAGATCATCATTCATATTAAAATCAAACTTATCATTATCAGAGTACTGAAACCAATTAAATCTTCTTACTTTGTACGGACAGTTATTAGCACAATATCTAGTACCGACACATCTGTTGTATGTCATTTGATTTAAGCCTTCATCACTATGAGTTGTAGCAGCAACAGGACATACATTTTCACATGGTGCATGATTACAATGCTGACACATTACTGGCTGAAATACAACCTCAGGGTTTTCCGAAGGCTCTTCCATTTCAGCATATGTTTTAACTGCAGATAAACCTTTTTCTTTTCCAATTTCTTTAGTCATATCAGAAGAATAATACCTATCAATTCTTATCCATGCCATATCTCGACTTTTTCTTATTTCCTCTTTTCCAACAACAGGAATATTGTTTTCAGCTTGACAAGAAATTACACATTCACCACATCCTGTACATGCAGTTAAATCAATAGATAAATTCCAAAAGTGACCAGTTTCCAAGTCATGATCATCATAAAAAGTAACTTTATCACCTGTTACTTTTTGTTTATTATAATAATACTTATCTCTCTTATTTCCAGAAGATGGATTTTTGATAAAGTCCTTTAACGTTGTTTCCTTTACTAAATTTCTATCCATCATTGTATGATGCAACTGAATAGAAGCAAACTCATGCTCCTCATCTGTTTTAGTAATAGTTACAGTGTTAGTATTTAATAAAGGAAATGCATTAACACCAACATTATTACCCGCCTTACCTGCTTTTTGCCTTCCGTAACCAACAGCAATTCCAACTGTTTCTTTTGCTTGACCTGGTTGAATTAAAACAGGTATCTTTATCTCAATATCTTTAGCTTTAAGTATTACAACATCACCATTTAGACCTCCATTAGAAACATTCCAGTTTTTAAGTCCTAACTTTTCAGCTGTTGACGGGGAGATTGTAAGATAATTATCCCAGCATGCTCTTGTTATTGGATCTGGAAACTCTTGCAGCCATGGATTATTAGCTTGCTGTCCATCACCAAGTCCAATTGTTTCATATAGTGCAAGCTCCAAATCATTACTGTTTTTTTTCACAGACTTTTTAGGTGATAGAGAATTCGGTTTTTTGTAACTAAAATTTAGCTCTTTATCTTGAATCTCAAAATATCCATCGTGTATTGACTTATGCCAGTCCACTGACTTTGACATCCAATATGATTGTAAATATTTCTGGTAGTCTGAACGATTACACCATTTCAGTAAAGTATCTTGAAATTGTCTTGTGTTGAATAAAGGACGAATAGTTGGTTGCATCAAAGTATACTTTCCATGTGATGGATTTGCATCACCCCAACTCTCTAAATTATGATGATCAGGACATACATAGTTCATTAATGATGCTGTTTCATCTAAATACATTGAAGTTGAAACCGTTAATTCTACATTAGATAAAGCAGATGTAAATTCTTTAGAACTAACATATGAGTAAACTGGATTAGAGCCATGAACAATTAATGCCCCAATCTGCCCTTTTTTCATTTCATCAATTAAATTTAATAATTCATTATTGTTTCCTTGCTTAAGGTAGTCAGGCTTGTTAATATTAATAGTATTATTATAATTATTTAACTCATAATTTATAGCATTAACTATTTGTTGTGTATTAGTAATATTGCTATCACAAACAACTATGGATTTTCCTTTACTTTCTTTTAGTTTCTCTACTATAACAGATATTCTTTTATCACTTACTTTTCCTCCTTTTACTCCTAAGTAAACTTCATACAATAAATCCTCTTGCTCAGAAGGTTTAATTGGTGTTCTGTAATCTGCATTAGCTCCTGTGAGAGATAAATTAGTCTCAAATTGATAATGCTGAGACATTTTACCATTTTTTGGATTTCTACCTTTAATATAATCGTTTGAATATTGAGTTGAACCCCAATTACCTAAAAAATCAGCACCAAAAGAAACAATGATATTTGACTTATCAAAGTGATAATGAGGCATAGCTCCTAAACCAAAATCTTTCTTATTGGCATTTAGAATGCCATCGTGAGAAATAGAATCAGTAACTACATGCTTAACATTTGAATAATATTTACTAAAATCTTTTATTAACTTTTTAGTTGTAGGACTTATAATTGTTGAGCTAAGCAAAACTATTTTTTTACCATTTAAATCAGTTAGTTTATTTTTAATTTCACCATCAATAGTTTGCCAATTAGATTGTTTACCATTAATTAATGGGTATTTTAATCTTGCTGAATCATACAATGAAAGTACACTTGCTTGAACTCTAGCATTAGAGCACGAATTATTATTTTCAATTTTAATTGGCCTTCCTTCTCTAGTCTTAACAAGAACACTTGCAAAATCTCTTCCATCAAATATCGTACTTGCATAATAATTTGCAACACCAGGAATGATTTCATCAGGTTTAACAAGATAAGGGATAGATTTAACAACTGGCGTCTCACAAGCAGCTAGAGTAGCTGCAGCTGTACTAAAACCTAAAAACTTTAAAAAATCTCTTCTAGATGTATTTGCTGTGGCTATCTGTTTATTACCTAAAAATTCATCAATTGGAAGAGATTCTCTAAACTCATTGTTTATTAAATCATTTACAACTGGCTCATCCTTTAATTGAGCTAAACCTTTCCAGTATTTCTTTTTAGTTTCCATTGATGTAAATTTATTAATAATGACATTTTGAACATTCTAGCCCTCCAATCTTATCAACTGTTATCTTTTCCCCTTTATATTTTTCTTTTAGCTGCTCATGAAGATGAGTGTAGTAATTATTTCCTTCCATCTTCACCTCTGTTTCTCTATGACAATCTATACACCAACCCATTGTAAGTTCCGAGTATTGATATAATACTTCCATCTCCTCAACAGGTCCATGGCACTCTTGACACTCGAGACCTCCAGCGACAACATGCTGTGAATGATTAAAATATGCATGGTCAGGTAAATTGTGAATTCTAACCCACTTAATTGGTTGTTGTTCATAACCCTCAATGTAAGTTCTAGAGTCAGGATCAAAGCCAACAGCAGTATAAATTTTTTGTATTTCTTGCGTTCCCGCAGCATCCTGACCCTCATTTATATATGTATGACAATTCATACAAACATTAGCAGCAGGAATCCCCGAATGTTTACTGTGTCTTGCTGAAGAGTGACAATAATTACAATCAACACCATTCATGCCAGCATGTAGTTTATGTGAAAATGCAATTGGTTGCTCTGGCATATAATTTGTTGTTACACCAACTCCCAGCATAGCGTCATAAACAAATTTTAAAATAACTATGGCTAATACTAGAGCAGAAAAAACTTTATTTATGTTGTTTGATATAAATAAGTTAAATTGTGAAACAATTGTTTGAGGAATTGTTTCTGTATCATATCCTAAAACAGACTTTAATTTATTTTTAAGCGAGACTAGTAAGTATAATATAGCTACAATCACTATAGTTACTATCATCAAGAAAGTAGAAGTACTCATGCCTTCATCCACTAGTACTGCTCCTCCTTCAGCTACAGCAATGGCAGCTTCTGGAACTGGTGGATTTGCTAAATATGCGAGTAAAGAATCTAATTCTTGATCTGAAAAATCAAATGATTGCATTGCAACTTTATTATACTCCTCATATATTGCAATAGCTCTTTCATCTCCACTTTTTATAAAAGCCTGAGAATTAACTATCCATTTTTTTAACCATTCTGTTTCATACTTATCAGTAACTCCCTTTAAACCAGGACCAACTAGCTTATTGCTACCAAGAGAATGGCAAGCAGTACAATTTTGATTAAACAAATTTTCACCGGATTCCTGCGCAAAGACAGAAGAATTAATAACAGTTAATGTTAAAAATAAACTTAAATAGAAACGAAAATATCTTTTCATACTAATCATTCATCATTTTTCGCTAGCAAATTTAACTTTTTTATAAAAATAAAATATAGAAGAGTGATGAAATTATTAGTAATTTATATCAATTCTAAATAAGACTTTTAGACTAATCAACTTCTATAACGGAGGTAATGTTTGGTAAAGCAGTTTTAATACTAGTCTCTACACCATTTTTTAATGTACTAAAACTTACAGGGCAAGTCTTACAAGCACCAGTGAAACTAACCTTAACAACCATGTCTTCAGTTAAATCAACAAATCTAATATCCCCGCCATCTTCTTGCAAGTATGGTCTAATCTCATCAAGAGCTTTTTCAATTTTATTAATTGTCTGTGTGTTTTTCATACTAAATTTTAAGAACAACCTTTTTTGTGTGTTATATCAACTTTTTTGGTTGGTGGTAAATTTACATTTCTTTTTTTAATTTGATCGTCAATTTTTGCTGCTAATTTCATGAAAGTATTTGAAATTTCAGTATTATCTTGCAGTACTGCCGGTCTTCCAGCATCGGCGGCTTCTCTGACTGATTGAACAAGTGGAATTTCACCTAAAAATTCAATATTCATTTTCTCCGATAAGTTTTTTACACCAGAATTTCCAAAAATATAGTATTTATTTTCAGGAAGTTCCTTAGGTGTAAAATAAGACATATTCTCAATTAAACCAATTACTGGGACATCAATACTTGGCATTTGAAACATATTAACACCTTTTTTTACATCTGCTAGTGCAATATCTTGAGGTGTACTTACTACAACGGCTCCAGTTAATGGAATTGATTGCACTAAAGATAAATGAATATCTCCAGTTCCTGGAGGTAAATCAACTAATAAATAATCAATTTCACCCCAGTGCGCATCCCAAAGCAATTGATTCAAGGCTTTAGAAGCCATTGGACCTCTCCACACAACTGCTTGCTGCGCATCAGTAAAAAAGCCTATTGACAAAACTTTAACTCCATAATTTTCAGGCGGACTCATTCTTCTTTTTCCCTCAACCTCAATAGATCTTGGGACAGAATTAGTTAAATCAAACATTAAATGCATCGACGGACCATAAATATCCGCATCAATAACACCTACTTTATATCCCATCTCTGACAAGGCAATGGCAATATTTGCAGTAACAGTTGATTTACCTACACCTCCTTTACCAGAGGCAATAGCAAAAATATTTTTTACACCAGGAATTTGATCTCCTTTTATTTTAGGTAAATCATCCTTTTTTAGAATATTAAAATTAATTTTAATTTTACCCCTATTTGTAAAAATTTCAGTCAAGCTTTTTATTACAGTTTCTTCAACTTTTTTCTTGTACTGTAAAGTGGGATTTTTTATATTAAGATCTATTTCTATATCATTGCCAAAAACTAAAAGATTTTTAATGGAATCCAAACTTAAATCTTTTATGTTAGCTAAAATTTTTTTTAACTCAGCTAAAACAGCATCTTTATTAATATTACTCATTTTACAAAATTAATAATTCAGACGGAATTTCACATAAGTGATTGGCATTCCTTTTTCTAAATATTTTTGTTCATAGTAAGTCTTAATTTCTAAATGCTGATACAAATGCTCAGTGTTATGTATGTCATTTGATGAATATTCAATAGAATGTGACTGACCATCAAGTATCCCCAAAGTATATGCGTGTAAAAACTGATTGTCTGTTTTAAGATGGATAACACCACTCTTTTTAAGAATCTTATTGTATTTTTTTAAAAAATTAGTATGTGTTAGTCTTTTACTTGATCTTCTAAATTTTAATTGAGGGTCAGGAAATGTAATCCAAATCTCATCAATTTCGTTCTTATCAAAGCAATGCTCTATCCATTCAATCCTAACTCTTAAAAAAGCAATATTTGTAAGTTTTTTAGATAAGCTATCAGTTGCTCCTTTCCAAATTCTAGCTCCTTTAATATCTACTCCAATAAAATTTTTTTGAGGATATTTCTCTGATAATGCAACTGAATACTCCCCTTTTCCACAACCTAGCTCTAATATTATTGGATTATTATTTTTAAATACTTGAGATTTCCACTTTCCTTTATACTGATACTCACTATTCAAAACTTCAATAGTGGGTTCAAAAACATGACTATAACTACTTATTTGTTGAAATTTTCTTAACTTATTCTTAGCCAAAACTAAATTTTGATACAAAAATACACAGTGTTTACTATTTTTGTTTTGTGAAATCAAAAAAAAGAATTTTAATTGCTCCACTAAATTGGGGCATTGGTCATGCCACTAGATGCATTCCAATTATTGAAAATCTATTAAAAAATAACTTTGAGGTATTAATTGCAACAAGTGGAAGACCATTAAAATTGCTTGAAGAGGAATTTCCAAAAATTAAATCTATTGAATTTAAAGACTATAATATTAGCTACTCAAATTATTTACCAATGAGTATTAATATTCTAATTCAAATTCCAAAGTTATTTCTAGCAATTAAAAAGGAACAGAATATTCTTAACAAAATCATTAAATCACAAAAAATTGATGGTGTAATTTCCGATAACAGATATGGACTTTACACAAAAAAAGTCCCGTGTGTTTTTATAACACATCAGCTACAAATAAAAAGTCCTATTTTACAAGCTATAATCCAAAAAATAAACTACAAATTTATTTCAAAATTTAAAGAGTGTTGGATCATTGATGATGAAAATATTAATCTAGCGGGAAGTCTATCAAAACCTGAATATATACCAAAAAAAAGTAAATATATAGGTACACTCTCCAGGTTTAAAAAAATAAAAAGCGCAAAAGAATATAAGTTGATTGCTATTGTATCAGGTCCTGAACCACAACGAACAATTTTTGAAAAGAAGTTGATTGAAGTGATGCAAAAATCAAAAGAAAAAATGCTAATTGTTTTGGGAAAACCCGAAAGCTATGAGACCAAAAAAATAAATAATCTAACTATTAAATCTTTCCTTAATTCAAACGAATTAAATACTGCTATTCAATCATCTGAGTTAATTATTTCAAGATCTGGATACTCAACAATTATGGATTTACAAAAGCTAGAAAAAAAAGCTATTTTTATTCCAACTCCCGGACAAACTGAACAAGAATTTTTAGCCAACTATTTGAAAGAGAAAAAAATTTGCTATTCAATAAATCAGAATGATATTGATTTAGATAAACTATTCAAAAAAAGCGAAGATTATTCGGGGTTTTCAAACTCAAAAAAGAGCGATAAAATAAAGTGGGAAGATTTATTTTCCCTTTTCTAAAATAAATGAAAAAGTTGACCCAACTCCTTTTGTACTTCTGACATTAATTGTTTGATTATGTCCTTCTAGTATGTGCTTGACTATAGCTAAACCTAATCCTGTTCCACCTATCTCTCTTGAACGATTTTTATCTACCCTATAAAATCTTTCAAACAGTCTATTTAATGAAATTTGATCTATTCCAATTCCATTATCTGCCACTTCAACAAGTATATTATCGTCCATATCTAACAATCTAACACTTGTCTTCCCTCCCTTTTTCCCATACTTAATAGAATTACTAACTAAATTAATAAAAACTTGTTGAATTTTATCTTTATCGCCAAGTATTTTACTAGAGTTAGACTGATTATTTAATTGTAATGAAATTTGCATTTCATTAGCACGCATTTCTAATTGATCAAACACTTCTTCTACAAGCTTGTTAATATCAAATGTCTGAATATCAAGTTCAGACTGTTCTGTTTCAAGTCTAGAAATTACTTCCAAATCCTCAACAATATTTATCATTCTTTCAACACTTTTATCAGCTCTTTTTAAATACTTCATATTAATAGTATCGTCTTGTAAGCCGCCATCCAATAAAGTTTGTACATAACCTTGAATATTAAATATTGGTGTTTTGAGTTCATGAGAGACATTACCAATAAATTCTCTTCTATAGTTTTCATCTTGTTTCATTTGCCTTAACTCCTCTTCTTTAGCTTCGGCCCACTCTTCAGCTTCTTTCTCTACTGTGTCAATATCTAACTCTTTAATATTAGATGTACCTTTAAATTTGTAAATATTTTTGTAAATAATTCTGATTTTCTCATAAAAAAATTGTTTAACAACATAAAATACTACTACAAATGTAAATAGTGTAATTAAAATGGATAACAATAATGCACCTACAGATAAAGAAACGAGAATTATAGATAACGTAAATATTATAAGGCTAACAAAAATTGATAACTTTAAAGGATTATTAATATTAAACATTTTCAAATATATATTTTAAACATCAAACTTATAACCAACACCTTTAATAGTTTTAATGTACTGATCGCCTAACTTTTCTCTAATTTTTCTTACATGCACATCTATAGTCCTATCACCAACAAAAGTATCTTTCCAAACATTGGAGATAATTTCTTCTCTGGTAAAGACTTTTCCAGGTACAGTCATTAAGTAATATAGTAGATTAAATTCTTTTCTCGCCAGTTCAACAGAATCACCTTTATATAAGAGCAAGTGTTTATCTTTATCTATTTCAATATGTTCAATCTTGATTAGTTTCTGATCTTTATTTTTACCTTTTCTTCTTAATAAAGCATTCACTCTACTAATAAGTAACTTAGGCTTAATTGGCTTTGTTACATAATCATCTGCACCAGCGCTAAAGCCAGCTAATTCTGAGTATTCCTCTGATCGTGCAGTCAAAAACAGTATAAGAGTTGAATCTAAAGACTCTATTTCTCTAATCTTTTCACATGTCTCTATACCATCCATCTCTGGCATCATCACATCTAGTATTATTAAGTCTGGAATTTCTTTTTTTGCAACTTTTAAAGCACTGTTGCCATTATTTGCTCTAAAAATTTCATATCCTTCCTTTTGTAAATTATAAGACAAAAATTCTAAAATATCCTTCTCATCATCTACTATTAATATTTTCATAAAGTGAAATGTTTTTAGCAAATCTAATTATTAGATTAATAAATATTATTTTTTTGAGTAAAATTTAGTAAATTGTAAGAACACTTAACAATTTGTTAACATTGAAGTAATAGAATATTAACATTTATAAAAAAACATATGCTTATTTTTGACAAAAATTAAAATTATGGAAACTACTAAAGAAGTAAAAGATTTATCTGCAGTTATTTATTTAGCACTAATGATAACAGTTTTCTTTATTGCTATTTAAATTTATTACAACTACATTATAAAAACATAAGCATAGAGTATTCTATGCTTTTTTTTTACAAAATTATCTTTTTCTTAACATTTTCATAACATTAAAATTTAAAAGAATATTTAAAATTGTGCTGAATTTAAAAATTAGAAAATGAAAAAAATATTAAAAGGTTTTGGCTATCCAGAAGTTGTATGGCTTCCTAAAGGCGAAAGGTCATTTTTAGCGTTTATATGTATATGTTTTCTTATTGCAATGTTTGTGGCTCCATACCCAAACCTTGCTATGTGGGCTGGATTTTTATTTGCCGCTTATGCAGCAATCGCAAACGATAGTATACAAACAATCGGAACATTTATAGCTTCTAATCAAGATAAAAAATGGTGGGTATTATGGATTTTCATTGGTGGTATTTTCTTCTTCACAATGCTTTACAGTTGGCTAACATTAGGGGGTGATGTTAGTCATGGAAGATTGACATCAAAAGGATTTGAAAATGCACCAACTAGTTTTCATTTCCTACAAATAGCAGCGCCAGTGTTTCTACTAATATTAACTAGATTAAGAATGCCGGTATCTACTACTTTCATTCTTTTAACATCATTTGCCGCCACACCAACTGCTGTTGGCGGAGTGCTTGCTAAGAGTATGAGTGGTTATATATTATCATTTTTAATAGGCTTATTTTTCTTTTTAGCTGTAGCAAAAGCATCGAAAAAATATTTTACTGGAAAAGCAAAATTTGGATGGACAATTGCACAATGGATAACATCTGGAACACTGTGGTCAGTTTGGCTAATGCAAGACGCTGCGAATATTGCAGTTTATTTGCCAAGAAGCTTAAATACAGGTGAGTTTATAGGTTTTACATCTGTTGTTGTTGTTGGTTTGGGTCTATTACTTTTTTACAAAGGAGGTAGAATACAAAAAATTGTAACTGAAAAATCTGTTGTTACAGATGTTAGGTTTGCAACATTAATAGATTTAATATACTGTGTGATCTTGTTCTACTTTAAACTTCATTCTAAGGTTCCAATGAGTACAACATGGGTATTTATTGGTCTTCTGGCAGGTAGGGAGCTTGGAATGTCTATAATGAAAACTGGAAACAACAATATTTTAAAAGCTCTAAAGCTTGGAATTAAAGATATGTCATATGCGCTTATGGGACTAGTTATATCCATTGCTATAGCAATAGGTGTGAACGAACAATTAACAGTATCATTAATGCTTAATACAATTCCACAAGAATTCGTTTCTGGTATAGTAAAGTTTTTCTCAAAACTTGGCTTTTAAATTTTGTTAATTATTGTTAATGTAATCTTAACCAAATGATAAACATTTTTTAACAATTCTAACAATATTATAACTAATTTTGTAATTAAAAATATGAACATGAAAAAAACAATAATTTTAAGCTTTGTGTTATCTTTTCTTTGCTACAACACAAACGCACAATCAGGAAAAGCTTTCGGTAAAGTTTTCTCAAATTTCAATTATGACATGACACCTGAAGACGGTGAAGATAGTTTTAAAGAATTTGAACTTAAAAGAGCATATCTTGGATACAGCTATAAAATTGACGACAAATTTTCAACAAAAATAACTTTTGACGTAGGAAATAATACTGGTGGAACAGCCTATACCGCGTTCTTAAAAATAGCTCAACTAAATTGGAAATATAATAATAATGTAAGTATTAACTTTGGTATGATTGGTACCAAAAACTTCAAGTTTATGGAAAAAGCTTGGGGAAAAAGATATATCTATAAATCTTTACAAGATCAAAATAAGTGGGCCAACTCAGCAGATTTAGGTGTTACGCTGGACTACTCATTAAACAAAAACATTTCTTTTGATTTCCAAGTTTTAAATGGTGATGGATACAAAAAAGTTCAAGGAAGTAATGGACTCATGAGAGGTGGTGTTGGCTTAATTTATTCTATAAATAAGCTATCTGTTCGTGCAGCAACAGATATTGCCCCAAGATCTTCTTATGAAGCAAACACTGATAACCAAACAATTAATACTCTAGCTGCTGTATATAATATGGGGGCTATTAAAATTGGAGGAGAATACAACATTCAAGAAAATGCTGGTAATGTTATAGATAATAAAAAAATTGGTAGATCTGTTTATGTAGATTATTCATTGGGTAATGACTTATCAGTATTTGGACGATATGATTTACTAGAGTCGGAAGATAATCTAGGAAATCAGTGGAATTTAAGCAAAGATGGAAATATGATGATCATTGGTGTACAAAAAAAGATGACAAAAGGTGTTACTGTAGCAATGAATGTACAGTCTTGGCAAGAAGCAACTTTAGAAACAGAAGAAGAAGCAGATAGAGAAAATACATTTTACATTAATTTAGAATATAAGTTCTAAGCAATAAACTTTAATTAATTAAAAAAGAGGCCTTTTGAAGCCTCTTTTTTTTTGAGAATGTATTTAAAGATTAATTTATATTTTAAATTTGTTTTGTGATAAATATTAGTGAATATAAAAAAAGAATTTTTGAAATAAATTCTAATGATGAATTTGAAAAATTCTGTATGATTGCTTTCAATTATCAGATGCAGAACAATCCAGTTTACAAGCTATATTCGGATCATATTTTAAAAAAACAAACACCAAAAAATATTTACCAAATACCCTTTCTTCCGATAGAATTTTTCAAATCAAAAAAAATAATTTGCAAATCAAAAAAAGAAGAAATAAAATTTTTAAGTAGCGGAACTCAAGGAATTCAAAGTAAACATTACGTAGCAGAAATAAAACTCTATCAAAAATCATTTGAAAAATCATTTGAAAAATTTTATGGCAATATAGATGATTACTGTTTTTTAGCTCTACTTCCTACTTATAATGAAAACAAAAACTCCTCGTTAATTTACATGATAAACCATTTTATTAATAAAACTAAAAACTCAGGTAGTGGCTTTTATATTTCTAATTATGATGAACTTGATCATGTGGTTGGAAAAGTTGAAAAATTAAACAAAAAAATTATATTATTTGGTGTGACTTATGCTCTTTTAGATTTTGCTAAAAATTTCAAAAGAAAGTTGAAAAATACTATAGTAATAGAAACAGGAGGAATGAAAGGTACAAGAAAAGAATTATTAAAAGAAGAAGTTCATCAAATTTTAAAATCTAGTTTTTCGATAAATTCTATTCACTCTGAATATGGAATGACAGAATTACTCTCACAGGCTTACTCTTATGGTGATAATAATTTTAATACCCCAAATTGGATGAAAGTTATTGTTAGAGATGTAAATGATCCATTTACTTTTATCGAAAATAAAACAGGAGGTATTAATATTATTGATCTTGCAAATATCTACTCATGCCCTTTTATAGCAACACAAGATCTTGGGAAAAAAAATCCAGATAATTCATTTTCTCTACTAGGAAGATTTTCCGAAGCTGATGTAAGAGGATGTAATCTTCTAATACAATGATCATTAGACTTGCCCGTATAAAAGATTTACACGACATTATGAAGATGTACAAATCATGTGTTATGGGGATGATTGCTCATAATATTACGCAATGGGATAATAAATATCCTAATCAAGAAATAATTTTAAAAGATTTAAAAAATAAAACCTATTTCGTGGCGGAAAAAAATAATGAAATTATTGGAGGAATAAATATTGATAAGTTACAAGATGAAGTATATAATACTATTAAATGGAATGATAAATCGGATAAATTTTTAGTAGTTCACAGATTAGCAGTAAAAGAAGAATTTTGGAATCAAAAAATAGGTAAAAAATTAATGTCTTTTGCCGAAAACAGAGCTTTTAAAAACAATCTATCTTCAATACGTTTAGATACTTATAGTGAAAATCCTATAGCGTTAAAATTTTATGAAAAAATTGGCTATTTGAGACTTGGAGCTATTGATTTAAAACCAGGTAAAAAAGAGTATTATTGTTTTGAAAAATTATTATTTAGTAATAGTAATTAATATGAATAATAAAAATAGTAAATCGTTGCAACCATATATAGCCATACTTGGAATTGCTCAAGATGGTGGTTTCCCACAGACTAATTGCTATGATAAATGTTGTCATACAGCATGGGAAAATATTGAAAATCGTCGTCATGTTAGCTGCATTGCAATTATTGATCCAGTAAGCAAAGAACAATGGTTAATTGACGCCACACCAGATATTAAATATCAACTTAAAATGCTAAATGATATTTCCAAGATTACAAATTTATCAGGAGTATTTTTAACTCACGCACATATTGGACATTACACTGGCTTAATGAATTTTGGTAATGAGGCCATGGGAACTAAAGAACTTCCAGTTTTTTGTATGCCTAAAATGAAATCTTTTTTAAATCATAATGGTCCTTGGAATCACCTAATAAAATCAAATAATATAAAAATTATTAAGACTGAAAAAAATAAGTTTATTAGACTAAATGAAAGACTAAAAATAAAACCAATTTTAGTTCCTCATAGGGATGAATTTTCTGAAACTGTTGGCTACAATATTGTTAGTAATAAAAAATCAGCTCTTTATGTGCCAGACATTGATAAATGGCACTTATGGGATCTTGAAGTAACTGATTTAATTAAAAAAAATGATTACGCATTCTTGGATGGAACCTTCTTTAAAAATGGTGAGCTTGATAGAGACATGGGTACAATTCCGCATCCTCTTGTTCATGAAAGTATGCAACATTTTAGCGCTCTCTCAAAATCTGATAAACAAAAAATTCATTTCATTCATTTTAATCACACCAATCCTCTTTTACAGAACAATAGTGTTGAGCAAAAAGAGGTAAGATCTAAAGGATTTAGGATTTCTAAAGAAAAGCAAATCATCAAATTATAGTACTGAATTTATTTGACTGACAAAGAATTCAATACGACTTGAAAAAATTCTATTGGCTGTTCAGCATGTAGCCAGTGACCAGCATTTTTTATAGTTACAATTGAACAGTCAATAAAATGTTTGTGTATTTTAACCTCATCCTCCTTGGTGATATAATCTGAATTACCTCCTCTAATAAATGTTGTTGGAATATGACATTTCCCCTTAACAAAAGAATCCTCTTGAATATTATGTAACTTATGTAATAAGCTTTTTACATTAAACCTCCAAGAAAAATTTTTAAATTCATTTCTATAAAGGTTCTTTAATATGAAAGATCTGATATTAAAATCACTAATAGAATACGATAAAGCTTTTTCTACATCATTTCTTTTTGAATACAAATTCAAATTAAGTTTAGAAATTTTTAACAATAAATCTTGATGGAATGAAGTGTTGTATTTTTTTGGGGAAATATCTGCAACAATTAGTTTCCTAATAATATTTGGATGATCAAAAGCAACTTTCATAGCTACTTTACCACCAAGAGAATGTCCTAAAATACTCAGCTTTTTAATGTTATTGTCAGATACATATTTAATTATATCACTACTCATTACATCATAATTAAATTCATCTGAATGCGGAGAACGACCATGATTTCTTAAATCAACTAAATGTACTGTAAAATATTCGGAAAATCTTTTACCTAAGGTATTCCAATTATCACTCATACCAAACAAACCATGTATTATAACTAAATGTTCTTGACCATCACCATATATTTTTGAAAAGAGTTTCACAAACAAATTCTCTTATACATTTGTACAGTATTCTCTAAACCTAAATATATTGAATCACTTATCAAAGCATGACCTATTGATACTTCAGCAAGATTTGGTATGTTTTTAACAAAAAACTCTAGGTTTTCTAAATTTAGATCATGACCAGCATTTACTCCTAAATCTAGATCTAACGCAAACTTTGCTGCTTTTTTGTATGCATGTATTGCTTTTTCTTTATTAATATTATAATCAATAGCATAGTTTTCTGTGTATAGTTCTATTCTATCAGAACCACACAATTTTGCATATTCAATCATTTTTAAATCAGGTTCAATGAATATGGAAGTTCTAATCTTGTTTTCTTTGAACTCTGAGATAATCTCGCTTAAAAAATTATGTTGCTTAATAGTATCCCAGCCTGCATTTGATGTTAATACATTTGGACCATCAGGAACTAAAGTTACTTGATTTGGGTTAACACTGATTACCATGTCAATAAACTCTCTACTTGGGTATCCTTCAATATTATATTCTTTATGCACTAACGGTTTTAAATTAAAAACATCATTTTTAGTAATATGCCTCTCATCTGGTCTTGGATGAATAGTAATTCCATCTGCACCAAAATTTTGACAATCAACAGCAACTTTTAAAATATCTGGGACATTACCTCCTCTTGCATTTCTTAAAGTTGCTATCTTATTTATATTTACACTTAAATTGACCATTAATTTGCAAATTTAAAAAATAGTATTTTTGTAACATGAAAGCTAATGAATTAATTTCAAGCTCTATAATTAATCTACATCCTGACGATAGTGGAGAAAGAGCAATTGAAATGATGGAAGAAATGAAAGTATATCATCTGCCTGTTGTAAGAAATGATTTCTATTTAGGAATATTATCGGAAAGTGAGATCTTAAGCTGGAATAGCCCATCTGAATTCATAAATGAACATTTAGATGAACTAAGCAGTCCATCAATTCTAGCTTCTCAACATTTATTTGATATTATAGAGAAAGTTGAAAAAAATAGTATTAGTGTAATACCAGTACTAGACGAGAAAAACCATTATCTAGGTTCAATAACCAACAGAAAACTTTTATATACCATTGCCAAGAGTACAGTTATTAAAAGTAATGGGAGCGTAATTGTTTTAAACATCAAAAATACTGACTATAGTATGCACGAAATTTCTAAAATAATTGAATCGAACAATGCTAAAATTTTAAGCTCTTATGTTACATCTACTCCAGAAATGGAATATATAGATGTAACACTTAAATTAAACACAATGGAAATCAATAGTATCATTAAAGATTTAAAACGTTTCGATTATAATATTGTAGCTTCATATGAGCAAAAAGATAACCAAGACGATTTTATTGATAGATATGAATCTTTAATGAGATTTATCAATACATAAAATGATTTTACGATTTATTATTTTTTTTGTGCTTACGTGTAAATATTTATATCCACATGAAAATACTGTTATTAGTGAAATAATAATTTCAGGAAATAAGATTACAAAAGAAGATATTATCAAGCGTGAACTACTATTTAGAATTGACAGTATTTATTCAAAGATAGAATTAGAAAATATAATTAAATTAAGTCAACAAAATCTTAAAAATTTAAATTTATTCAACTTTATCGAGATTGAAAAAGAAAAAAAAAACAATTTAACAGTAATATATATTAAATTGATCGAAAGGTGGTATATCTGGCCATATCCAATCTTTGAACTTGCTGATAGAAATTTTAATTCATGGATAGATAAAAGAGATCTTAATAGAGTTAATTATGGTTTGTTTTTCAACTGGGAAAATTTTAGAGGGAAAAATCAGTTGCTAAGAATTAAATCTAGATTTGGATTTAAGGAACATTACCAAATACTGTACGACATTCCCTATGTAAATGACAAAAAAACTTTTGGAATAAAAACTAATATTGAATATTTTAGAAGAAAAACAACATTTTTTGATACGGATACAAATCGGCTACAGTTTTATAATGATAATATAAATAATAATTATACATCTAAAGATTTTCATGCATCAACTAATTTGTCGTTTAGAAAAAATATTTATGCCACTCACAATTTAAATTTAAGTTATTTTCAAACTAAAACAATTGATAAAATCAATGAACTTAACCCAAATTATCTAGATAACAATACCAATTTTGGTTCTTATGGAAAATTCAGTTATTTGTATACATTTGATAAAAGAGACTATAATATATACCCTCTAAAAGGGCATTCTTTAATGATTGAATTAAATAAATACATTCCTTTGACATCTAAAGTGAAACATTATGAATTGATAGGGAAAATTGAAAAACATGTGACTATAAAACCGCGATTATTTTTTGGGTCAAGCATTAAGTTTAAAACTTCTAATGCTAATAATCAACCTTATTTTTCACGACTATCTTTAGGATTTGAAGATTACATCAGGGGATATGAATATTATGTAATAGACAATGAGAGTTTTTTGATATCTAAATCTATTTTGAAGTGGTGTTTGGTAAATGAAAAGAAATTTGATATAGATATACTAAAAATCAAACAATTTAAAAAATCATTTTACTCAATCTATTTTAGCATTTTTTCAGATTTTGGTTATGCTCAGGAAGAATTTAATCGTCCTTCAAATAATTTATCTAACACCATTTTATGGGGTAATGGTGTTAGTATAGACTACTTAACCTATTATGATAAGCTTCTAAGAATTGAATACTCGATTAATCATTTAGGAGAAAAAGGTGTATTTTTGCATATATCTAATCCTTTTTAGCTATGACTATTGCATTATTTGGAAAAAATTACCCTGAATATTTTAGTAAATATATCCAGCACCTAATCAAAAAACTGGAAAATGAACATGTAAAAATTATAATGGAGAAAAATCTATTTGATTTTATAAAGGATAAGATTAGATTCCAAAAAATTCCAGAGATATATACAAATCATCATGAATTAGTTTCATTATCACCAAGTTTTTTGTTTAGCATTGGAGGAGATGGCACTTTATTAAATGCTGTAACATACGTGAGAGACTCTGAGATACCAATCTTAGGAATTAACACAGGAAGACTTGGTTTTATTTCTAGTATCGCTGCTGATCAAATTGAAAAAGCAATTACTGACATACTTAAAGAAAATTTTAAAATCAATAAAAGAATATTACTTAAACTTAATACATCTAAAGAATTATTTTCAGACAAAAACTTTGCGTTAAACGAAGTTGCTGTATTAAAAAAAGATACATCATCTATGATTAAGGTAGACGCTTTTGTTGACAATGAATTTTTAAATACTTATTGGGCAGATGGACTTGTTATATCAACACCAACTGGATCAACAGGTTATTCTTTAAGTTGTGGTGGCCCAATTATTATGCCTGGAACAAACAATATAATTATAACACCTAATGCTCCGCACAACTTAAATGTCCGTCCAATTGTAATTAGCGACAATAGTGTAATTAAATTAAAGGTTGAAGACAGAGACCAATTAGCATTAGTCTCTCTTGATTCAAGATCAAGAGCTTTCGAAAGCAACATTGAATTAACAATTAAAAAAGCAGATTTCAAGATTAATTTAGTACAACCTGAAAATAATTCATTTACATCAACAATTAGAAATAAATTAATGTGGGGGTTAGATAAAAGAACTTAATTTACCACTTAAAATACATAAATAAGTATATTTGCTAATTAATAATTATAATATGTATGAAAAGTAAACTTAACTTAATTAATAAAAGTATATTTTTATTCACATTAATGTTTGTATTTTATGCTGGTCAAACGAACGGTCAGTCCAGTCAGTACAAAGAAAATACTGAAGTTGGAAGTTTTGCTGGTGTCTCTTATTATTTAGGAGATTTAAATACATCTCATTTTAATAATTCCATTCCAAATTTTGGGATTATTGTTAGAAAAAATATTGATAGAAGAATAATCTACAAAGGAACTTTTACTCTAGTTAATATTGCCGCAGATGATAGAAATTCATCAGATGAGTTTGCATCTCAAAGAGGCCTTCATTTCAGCAACAATATGTTTGAAGAAAATGGAAGTTCAATATATGAGCTCTCTGGTCAATTTGAATTTAATTTTTTACCATATGAATTAGGAAATCCATTATATAAATGGACACCATATATATACACAGGCCTTGCTTTATTTAATTTTAATCCGAAAGCGGAAAATAAAAATGGTGAATGGATTAGCTTACAACCTTTAGGTACTGAAGGACAAGGCACAACTCAATTCCCTGATAGAAAAAAATATTCATTAATTCAATTTGCAATTCCAATTGGTGGTGGTTTTAAATTTGCAGTATCCGAATATTTTAATATAATTATTGAATACGGAATTAGAAAGACCTTTACCGACTATTTAGACGATGTGAGCACAACTTATGCTGGAATTAATCCAAATTCATCAAATCCATATCCAATTGGTATGAGTCTTGAAGCGCAAGAAATGAGTGACCCTGTTCCTGCTTCAGAAAAACACTCATTAGGTGAAGAACGTGGTGATCCAAATAAAAATGATTGGTATTCGTTTGCAGGAATTACTCTTTCTTTCAAAATTCCTAATAACACTATTGGTTGTGATTATTAATTTACATCACTAATCATGGATGAAATCGATAGAAAAAATCTCCCAAAACATATCGCTATTACAATGGATGGAAATGGAAGATGGGCAAAAGCAAAAGGTAAAAATAGAGCCTTTGGGCATAAAAATGGAGTACAATCTGTAAGAGAAACTGTAGAGTCCGCTGTCGAAAATAATATTGAATTTTTAACTCTATATGCATTTTCCACTGAAAATTGGTTGCGACCTAAATTAGAAGTAAACTCATTAATGAATTTACTAGTATCTTCTATTATCAACGAAACAAAAACATTAATGAAGAATGACATAAAGTTAATGGCTATAGGAGAGATTAATAAAATACCTAAAACGGCAAAAAATAAGCTAGATTCAGTTATTGAAAAAACACAAAATAATTCTAAAATGACTTTAATTTTAGCTATAAGTTATAGCGGAAGATGGGAAATTTTAAATGCTGTCAAAAAAATAATAAAAAATAATGTTGAAGTAAATGAAATTAATGAACATGTTTTTGAACAATATTTAAATACTAAAAGCGTTCCTGATCCTGAATTAGTTATTAGAACCAGTGGAGAACATAGAATAAGTAATTTTTTACTTTGGCAAATTGCATATTCTGAACTTTATTTCACAAAGGTATTATGGCCTGATTTTAGAAAAAAAGATTTTGTTAATGCAATTATAGAATATCAAAAAAGAGATAGAAGATTTGGACAATAAAATATTTAAATATCAATTACGCTTGCGAATAAAAATTATTGTTTTTTGTTTTATAAGTGGTTCTATATATTCACAAAACAATCAATTTGTTGAATATTTATCTCCAAAAAAATATGAAATTGGTGGAATTACTATTAGTGGAACCAAATATTTAAATACTAATACAATTTTATCTATTTCAGGCTTACAAGTAGGAGATACAATAAATGTTCCAGGCAAAAAAATATCTGATGCAATAAAAAAGTTATGGACCCAAAAGCTATTTTCTGATGTTAACATAAGTATTGAAAAAAAGATAGATAATTTAATTTTTTTAAATATTAATTTAGAAGAAAACAAAAGACTTTCTAAATTTAATTTTGTGGGAAAAATCAAGAAGTCTGATATAACCTCACTTAAAGAAGAACTTAAATTAATGAGAGGGAAAGTACTAAATGAAAATTTAATTAATAATAGCATCGATATTATTAAAGAATACTACATTGAAAAAGGGTTCTATACAGCTAAGATTAATTATAAATTAAAAGCAGATACATCAACACAAAATTCTGATAATTTAACATTCATTATTGATGCTGGCAAAAAAATTAAAATAGATAAAATAATTGTTAATGGTAGAAAAAAAATACTAAATAAAAAAAAATCAATATTTAATAGTAAAGATACAGTTTACGCACTAAGTGATAAAAAAATTAGCAGAGTAATGAAGGAAACTAAGAAGAGGAATTTTTGGAGAATTTTTAAAGTATCTAAATTTATTAAAGAAAATTATGAAGACGATAAAAAAAATATAATTTCTGAATATAATAAACTTGGATATAGAGATGCAAGAATTGTTAGTGACAGTTTTTATATTGACAAAAACTTAATTACTCTAGAAATAAATATTGAGGAAGGTGAAAAATATAAGTTTGGAGAAATTTCATTTGTTGGAAATAAAATATATAGCGATCAAGAATTAAATCAAATTTTAAATATAAAACAAAATGATATTTTTAATCAGTCTATTTTAGACCAAAAACTTTTTGGATCAGAAAAGGGTGTTGATATAAGTTCACTATATTTAGATGATGGTTATTTATTTTTTAATGCGACTCCAATAGAAAAAAATGTTAGTAATAACTTTATTGATTTAGAGGTAAGAATATACGAGGGTGAACAGGCTAGAATAAATCGAGTATCGATTAAAGGAAATACCAAAACTAATGACCATGTGATAATGCGTGAAATAAGAACAAAACCTGGTAGTTTATTCAAAAGATCTGAAATTATTCGTACACAAAGAGAACTAGCTCAACTTCAGTATTTTGACCCCGAAGCATTTGATGTAAAAATAGATCCCGACCCTTCAAAAAATAAAGTGGACGTAACGTATGTCCTTGCTGAAAAATCCTCTGATCAAATACAATTGCAAGGTGGATGGGGTGCAGGAAGAGTAGTTGGTTCGCTAGGCTTAACCTTCAATAATTTTTCTACCAAAAACATATTTAATAGAAAAAGTTGGGATCCTCTTCCTTCTGGAGACGGTCAACGATTATCTCTTACAGCTTCTTCAAATGGAATTTATTATCAACAATATAGAATGTCATTTGTGGAACCATGGCTTGGAAATAAAAAACCAAATTCATTGTCTATATCTTTATATAAATCTATTACATCAAATGGACAAACAGGTGATAATCGACAAGCTGTAGAATTAACTGGTTTTACAATTGGATTAGGTCAAAGGCTAAAATATCCTGATGATTATTTTACAATATATAATGGTATAAATTTTCAACAATATGAATTAGTTAATTCACAATCATTTTTTTCGTTTGCAAATGGTTTTTCTAATAATATAAATTATGAAATTAGATTAGGCAGAAATTCTGTTGATCAACTAGTTTTTCCAAGAAACGGTTCTAATTTTTCATTAAGTTTAAAATTAACTCCACCATACTCGATGTTTGAAAAGAAAGATTATAACAATATTGAAGATCAAGAAAAATTCAAATGGATTGAATATTACAAATGGAATTTTAAATCTACATGGTACTCCTCATTTACTGAAAAACTTGTTCTAAATACAAAATTAGAAATGGGACTACTTGGAGCGTATAACAATCAATTAGGTATCGCACCATTTGAGAGGTTTTATGTTGGAGGAGACGGATTAAGCGGTATGGGCATGGTCTATGACGGAAGAGAATTAATTGCCTTGCGTGGCTATCAGAACAATAGCGTTTCATCAGAAACTGGAGCAGCTATATATAATAAATATGTTACTGAACTTAGATATGCAATTAGTTTAAATCCTACTTCAACTGTTTATGTTCTTGGATTTTTAGAGGCTGGTAATTCCTGGGATAAATTTGATGAGTTCAATCCATTTTCAGTGAAACGGTCTGCAGGAATTGGAGTTAGAATTATGCTTCCAATGATTGGGATGATGGGAGTAGATTATGGTTGGGGGTTTGACGATATACCTGGTATTCCAGGTGCTAATGGAGGTCAGTTTCATTTCTCTATGGGTCAACAATTTTAACTACATTTGTAATAAAAAATTTATATGTACAAAAAGATTATTTTATCACTTACAGTTTTACTAATAAGCGTAAATATACAAGCTCAAAAATTTGCATATGTTGATACAGATTATATCCTTAATAAATTACCTGAATTTAAACAAGCTCAGGAAAAACTTGATCAAATTTCATTAAATTGGCAGCAAGAAATAGAAAAAAAATTTGAAGAGGTTGAAAGCATGTATAGAGCATATCAGCAAGAAAAAATTCTTTTAACTGACAACATGAAAATTAAAAGAGAAGAAGCAATTATTAAAAAAGAAAATAATACCAAGCAATTACAGCAAAAGTATTTTGGACCCAGTGGTGATATGTTTTTAAAACGACAAGAATTAATTAAACCCATTCAGGATAGAGTTTATGATGCCATACAACAACTTGCTGAAAATAATAAATACGCTATTATCTTTGATAGCTCAAGTGACTTAATAATGCTATATAAAAATAACAACTTTGACAAATCCGATAAAGTTCTAGAACTACTAGGCTATTAATATTAAATTATAAAACTAAAAATATGAAAAAAATTATCTTATTATTATTTGTAACTATTCTAGCTAATACAATTTCTGCACAAAATAAATTTGGCTATCTCGATTCTCAAGAAATATTATTGTTAATGCCTGAATATAAAGCAGCAGAAAAAGAATTGCAAGAATTTATAAAAAGTCTTGATGGTCAATTAGTATCTATGAATACAGAATTACAAAATATGTTTTCAGATTATCAAAAAAATATTGAATCCTACACTGATTTGGTTAAGGCTGACAAAGAAGCTGAAATTCAAAGTTTGCAAGTTAGAGTACAATCTTTTGAACAAAATGCTCAAATTTCAATTCAACAAAAACAAACCGATTTATTACAACCTATACAAGAAAAACTAAAAAATGTAATTGATAATATAGCAGAAGAAAATAATTATACTTACATTTTTGAGGCACCAATATTGCTATATGCTAAAGAAAGTGAAAACATTTTACCTCTAGTAAAAAAGAAACTTAAACTTTAACTAAATACTATTGAAACAATCAGCAATTGGAATTTTTGATTCTGGAATAGGCGGTCTAACTGTTGCTCATGCAATTAAAAAATGTCTTCCAAATGAAAATCTGATTTATTTTGGTGATACTCAACATCTACCTTACGGAGAAAAGTCAGAAGCATCAATTAATTTATTTTCAAAAAAAATAACTTCATTTTTAATACAAAAAAAATGTAAGGCAATCATAATAGCTTGTAATTCAGCTGCTTCTGTAGCGCTAGAAACAGTAAAAAAAGTTGCGAAAGAAACACCCGTTTTTAATGTAATTGATCCAGTTATAAATTATGTTGCAGAGAAATATAAAAATACCGAAGCTAATACTAATATTGGAATAATTGGAACAAAAGCTACTATTCAATCTAAAAATTATGAAGAAAAAATTAAATCTTTCAATAGTAAAATAATTGTTAGTAGTTTGCAAACTCCACTACTTGCACCGATGATTGAAGAAGGTTTTTTCAATGAAAACATAAGCAAAGCGATAATTAATAAATACCTAAGTGATAAAAAGTTGAAAAATATTACTGGACTTATTTTAGCATGCACACACTATCCATTGATTCAAAATGAAATTATTAACTATTATCGTGTTAGAAATACCATTAAAAGAAAGATCCACGTAATTGATTCTGCTAAAATTATAGCAAAATATGTTGCTGAAAATATTAAAAACATAAATAAAAGTAATAAATCAGAATATAAATTTTACGTTTCGAACTACACAAAATCTTTTGAAGAAAGCGCAAAATTATTTTTTAAAGAAAATATATTTCTTGAAGAAAAAAATTTGTTTAACGACTAAACCAAGTTGAATATTTAATATAATTTACAGCACTTTTTTTTATTTCATTTATTTGGTTAGAAGTTAACTTTTTAATTTTTTTTGCAGGCACTCCTGCATATAAATAACCTTCCTCTAATATTGAATTTTCTAAAACAACGCTTCCTGCACCTACTATTATATTGCTATTAATTAAAGTATTATCTAAAATTACAGATCCCATGCCAATTAAACAATTTTCTTTAACTTGACAGCCGTGTATAACTGCATTATGTCCTATAGTAACATTGTTTCCTATTATAGTTTTTGATTTGTTAAATGTAGTATGAATTACAGCACCGTCTTGAACATTTACAGCCCTTCCTAGTTTAATCGAACCTACATCCCCTCTAATAACAGAATTATACCATATAGAACAGTACTCACCTATTTCAACATCTCCTATTATAGTTGAACTTTCTGCACAAAAAGTTTTTTCTGAAATAATAGGAGTTTTATTATTTAATGATTTAATTAATGCCATATTTTTTTTTGTTTGTAATTTTGTCAAAAATAAAAATTATGTTGTATACTATATACGCGGAAAGCACACCAAATCCAACAACAATGAAATTTGTTGCAAATAAAAAATTGGTAAATCAATCAATAGAAGCTAAAAGTCCAGAAGAAGCAAAAAAAATAAATATTGCTCAAAAACTGTTTATGTTTCCATTTGTTGAAAATGTTTTTCTGAGTAACAACTTTATTTCTATCACTAAAAATAGATCTGTTGAATGGCAAGATATAGCAATGCAATTAAGAGAATTTATTTTAGATTTTATTAATAATAATAAAATAGAAATATTAGGTCATCCAAAAGATATTTCAATAAATTCAATTAAAATAAAAAAGAAAAAAGTATCAAATTCAGAAATTGATAACCAAATTATTTCTTTAATTGACAACTATATTAAACCTGCTGTAGAATCTGATGGAGGAGCTATAGAATTCCATTCTTTTGAAAATGGAACTGTTACTGTAATTCTTAAAGGATCATGCAGTGGGTGCCCATCATCTCAGGCAACATTAAAAAACGGTGTTGAACAATTATTAAAAGATAAAATTGGAGAAAAAGTTAGCGAGGTAATTGCTCTAAATCAATAATTAAGAATGCATCCAATCTTTTTTTTCTAAAAGATCGTCATTACTTTCAACATTTTCTTCATCAGGAATGCAGCAATCAACTGGACATACAGCGGCACATTGAGGCTCTTCATGAAAACCAACACATTCTGTACATTTTTCGGGAACAATAAAGTAATAATCTTCAGAAAAAGAACCTGTTTTATTTTCTTGATCAGCTGATACTACAGAACCATTAAGTAAAGTAATTTGACCATCTAAACTTGTTCCTTCAGAAAACTTCCATGGTACATCTTCTTCATAGATAGCATTATTTGGACACTCAGGTTCACAAGCACCACAATTTATACAATCATCAGTTATCTTAATTGCCATAAAAAAATTTTTACAAAAATATGAAATTATTTATAATTAATTTTTTGTATAATTATTTGTAAAATATAAATAAAACTACTGTTTATTTTTAAACTCTTAGTATTTTTGGAAAAAAAAATGATAAAGACTGATATTTTAATAATTGGAGCTGGACCTGTAGGATTATTTACTGTTTTTGAAGCTGGACTTTTAAAATTAAGATGTCATTTAATTGACGCTTTAGCTCAGCCAGGCGGTCAATGCTCTGAGATCTACCCTAAAAAACCTATATTTGATATACCTGGATTACCAGAGGTGCTAGCAGGTGATTTAACTAAAAACCTATTAGAACAATGTAAACAATTTGAACCTGGTTTTACTTTAGGAGAAAGAGCAGAAAACATTGAAAAGATAAGTGATGGTAGTTTTATTGTAACTACAAATAAAGGAACAAAACATAATGCACCTGTAATTGCAATTGCTGGAGGATTAGGTAGTTTTGAACCTAGAAAACCTGCTTTGGAAAATTTAGAAAAATTTGAAGAAAAAGGAATTAACTATATAATTAAAGAACCTGAAATTTATAGAAATAAGAAGGTTGTTATTGCTGGCGGTGGAGATTCTGCATTAGACTGGACAATATATCTTGCTAACATAAATGCTGAAGTTACTTTAATACACAGAAGAAATGAGTTCCGAGGAGCTTTAGATTCTGTTGAAAAAGTTAAGGATCTAAAAAATAAAAATAAAATACATTTAATTACTCCTGCTGAAATAACAAAAATTGAAGGAAATGAAAGGTTAGAAAAAGTAACAATAAATAATGATGGAAACACGCAGATTATTGAAACTGACTTTTTAATTCCACTATTTGGACTATCACCAAAATTAGGGCCTATCTCTGAATGGGGGTTAGAAATTGAAAAAAATGCAATAAAAGTTGATACTTTTGATTATCAAACAAATGTTCCTGGAATATTTGCTGTAGGAGATATAAATACATATCCAGGAAAACTAAAATTAATTTTATGTGGATTTCATGAAACAACTCTTATGTGTCAATCAGCTTATAAAATTATTCACCCTGGAAAAAAATCTATATTTAAATATACTACTGTTAGTGGTATCACAGGTTTTGATGGTAGTAGAAAAGAAGCTCCAAAAGCAGTAGTAAAATCTATTAATGACTAATGTCCGATATAAACATCACTGTTACTGATAGAAATGGTGAAAAACATAATATTGAAGCTCCTACTGACATGGCAATGAATTTGATGGAAGTAATTAGAATGTATGAGCTAGCTGAAGAAGGGACAATTGGAGTTTGTGGAGGCATGGCAATGTGTGCATCATGTCAATGCTACATAATATCTAAACATAAACTACCTAAAATGCAAGATGATGAGGAAGCAATGTTATCAGAAGTTTTTGATGTTAAAGAAAACAGTCGTCTAACATGTCAAATTCCGATAACGGAGGATCTTAATAATCTTGAAATTGAAATTGCCAAAGAAATTTAGACTATAAATTTAGAGTCTTTCGCACATTACCATTAAACAATAAGTCAACAGGGTTCTCTAAATATTCTTTTACTTTGCATAAAAACCCAACAGATTCTTTTCCATCAATAATTCTATGATCATAAGATAATGCTACATACATCATTGGTCTTATCGTAACTTTACCATCAACTGCTATTGGTCGCTGAACTATATTATGCATACCTAATATTGCAGATTGTGGTGGATTAATGATTGGTGTAGATAACATTGAACCAAAAACTCCTCCATTAGTTATTGTAAATGTACCCCCTGTCATTTCATCTATTTTTAATTTTCCATCCCTAGCTTTGACAGCTAGATTTCTAATGCTATTTTCAATTTTATCAAAACTCATTTTTTCTGCATTTCTTAAAACAGGAACCATTAATCCTTTTTCAGCGCTTACTGCTATACCAATATCACAATAATTATGATAAACTATTTCATTGCCATCAATCATTGCATTAACATCTTGAAATTCTTTTAATGATAGTGTAACTGCTTTAGTAAAAAAAGACATAAAACCCAAATTTACGTTATACTTATCTTTAAACTTATCTTTAAATTCCAATCGTATATTAAAAATATTATTCATGTCTACTTCATTAAATGTTGTCAACATTGCAGTTTCATTCTTAACAGCTACTAGTCTTTCCGCGATTTTCCTTCTTAAAGTTGACATCTTTTTTCTAGATGTATTATGATTAGATTTTTCAGCTATTGTATTGATAACATCTGATTTTCTTATTTTTCCATCTTTTGCTGAAGCATTTATATTATTAACTAATATAGTATCATGTGAATTAATTATCGCGGATGCTAATGGAGTGATTTTAGTTTTTTTAGAATTACTTTCATTAGATATATTTTTTTGTATCGAATCAACATTTGTTACATTTACTTTTTTTGCTTCACCAATGACGGAAGTATCTATACGACATACAACATCACCAACATTCACAGTTTCACCATTTTCAACTAATATTTTAATTTTACCACTTTCCTCAGCTGGAAGCTCTAATGTTGCTTTATCTGAGTCAATCTCAGCAATAGCCTGATCTTTTTCTACATATTCTCCATCTTCAACTAACCATTCAGCAATTTCAACTTCTAATATTGATTCTCCAGGACTTGGAACCTTCATATCTATTATCATAATAATTTATTTAAATACTTTTTCTATAATTATTTTTTGTTGATCAGCAAATGATTTGCTGGAACCACTTGCTGGAGCCGGTGATGATTTTCTAGATACTAATTTAATATTTAGATTTTTTAAATTTGATAAAATATATCTCCATGCACCCATATTTTCTGGTTCTTCTTGAACCCAAATTATTTCTTTTGGCTGATATTTTTCTACTATTTCGTTAATATATCTAATATTAAGTGGAAATAATTGTTCTATTCTAATAAGTCGCAAATTAGCTTCATCATACTTGCTTCTCTCCCTCAATATTTCATAATAAATTTTACCGCTACAAAAAACTAATTTTTCAGTATTTTTTAATACTATATTATCATCTATTATTTCTTGAAAACTTAAATCAGAAAAATCTTCAAAAGATGAAATACATGCTGGATCTCTTAATAAGCTTTTTGGAGTAAATACAATTAAAGGTTTTCTAAAATTTCTAACTTGTTGTCTTCTTAAAACATGGAAGAAGTTTGCTGGTGTTGTACAGTTTACAATTTGCATATTATATTTAGCACATAATTGTAAATATCTTTCTATTCGAGCAGAAGAATGTTCCGAACCTTGACCTTCATACCCATGTGGTAAAAGTAAAACTAAACCACTCATTACCTTCCACTTATCTTCAGCACAAGAAATAAATTGATCGATCATTATTTGTGCACCATTACTGAAATCACCAAACTGAGCCTCCCAAATAGTTAATGTGTTTGGCAATGTAATTGAATAACCATAATCAAAACCTAATGCACCATACTCTGATAAAAGTGAGTTATATATTTCAAAATTTGTAGATTTATTAATAGTTTGAAGTGGAGATATTTCTTCTTCAGAATCTTCGATTTTTAATATCGCATGTCTATGAGAAAAAGTTCCTCTTTCTACGTCTTGACCGGTTATTCGAATATGATAATCCTCATTTAACAAAGAAGCGTATGCTAATAATTCGGCCATTGACCAATCAATCATTTTCGACGTTTCTATCATTGACTTTCTCTCTTGTAATAGTTTTATAGTTTTTTTAAAAAATCTAGAAGATTTTGGTATATCATACAATTTTTTAGCCAAAAGAGTTAGAGTTTTTTTATCAACAGAAGTATCAACTTTTGAAAAAAAAGTAGAATCAACAACTCGATTAAAGTCCTTCCACTCGTCCTTTAAAAAATGAGTGATTTTAGCCTTTTTAATTTCTTTAGCTTCATTAAATCTATCATCTAATAATTTTTTAAACTCATCTTCTGCATGTTTAACAGAAGCATCTTCAACAATACCTTCATTTAGCAACTTTTTCTTATATATTTCTCTAGGATTGGGGTGTTTTGCTATTAATTGATATAGTTTAGGTTGGGTAAATCTTGGCTCATCACCTTCGTTGTGTCCATATTTTCTATAGCATAAAAGATCAATAAATATATCTTTGTTAAATGTTTGTCTATACTCAACAGCAAATTTTAATGAATGAGATACAGCCTCAACATCATCCCCATTTACATGTAGAACCGGTGACAGGGTAACTTTAGCAATATCTGTACAGTAAGTACTAGATCTAGCATCAAGATAGTTTGTGGTAAATCCAACCTGATTGTTTATAACAATATGTATGGTTCCTCCTGTTTTATATCCATCTAGCTGAGCCATTTGAACAACTTCATATACAACACCTTGAGCAGCTAGAGCAGCATCTCCATGTATAAGTATTGGAAGAACCTTATTTTGATTAGAATTATATTTTGTGTCAATTTTTGCTCGTGCAATACCTTGAACAACAGGATCAACAGCCTCTAAGTGAGATGGATTAGGAGATAAATTTAATCTTACTAGTTTCCCGTTATCACATTTTTGTGTTGATGTAAAACCTAAATGATATTTAACATCACCAGATATTGAATCATCTAAATAATCTTTTGGATGAAACTCTGCAAATATTTCTTTATATGTTTTATTAAATATATTAGCTAAAACATTTAATCTACCTCTGTGAGCCATTCCAACAACAAATTCTTCTACATCGAATTCAGCACCATGCTCAATTAAAACATCTAAAGCAGGTATTAAAGATTCAGCTCCTTCAAGAGAAAATCTTTTTTGTCCAACAAATTTTTTATGTAAAAAATTTTCAAAGGCAACAGCTTGATTTAATTTATGTAGGATATGTTTTTTTTGATTTACTTCAAGCTTTGGGGTGTTAGCGTTTTTATGTAGTCTTTTTTTAATCCAGTTTAATTCATCAGGATCTCTAATATACATATATTCGATTCCAATAGACTGACAATAAACAGTTTGCAAATGTTTTATTATATCAGATAATTTTGATGGTCCTATCCCAACTTCATCACCTGCTTGAAAAACTAAATCTAAATCAGAATCTTTTAAATCAAAATTTTCATGATCAAGAGTTGGTTTGTATTTTCTTCTTTCTCTTACAGGATTTGTTTTAGTAAAAAGATGTCCTCTTTTTCTATATGAATTAATTAAATTTATTACCTTAAACTCTTTTAAAAAGGATTCTGGAATACTATCGCTAGTATATATCTCATTAGCAAAATTATATCCTTGAAAAAAAGAAGCCCAATTTTCATTTACAGAACTAGGGTCCTTAGTGTATTTATCATACATTTCTTCAACCATTGAAGTATGAATAGATCCCAAAAAAGAAAATTTGTCCATTATCAAAATAATATGTAAAATTATCTATTTTATTCTTTATAAAAAAGTATAATTTAATCTTAATTTATCCTATCTAATAATTTATTTGAAAGTTCATAAAAATTATCTTTACCTTCTACATTTATATGCTTTAAACTTTTCATAGCTAAATCGTGATACTTCTTAATTAAAATATTTGTGTGATTAATAATATTGAGATTCAAAAATATTTCTTTTACATTATTTATTTTTTGGATACTATCACTTTGAACAGTATTATAATATTTATTTAATCTTTTAGCTGTTTTTTCATCTGCAGATTCCAATGCTTTTAGATATAAAAAGGTTTTTTTATTTGATTTAATATCTCCTCCTGTCTCTTTTCCAAATACCTTCTCATTACCAAAAGCATCTAATAAATCATCTTTTAATTGAAAAGCAATACCAATATTTTTTCCAAATTCAAAAAGATATTCTTGAATTTTACTGTCTGCTCCTCCAGTAAGTCCTCCAATCTGCATAGATGCTGCAATTAAAACCGCAGTTTTATACTCTATCATTTTAATATATTCTGAAATAGTGACATTTTTTTTATTTTCAAAATCCATATCCCATTGTTGACCGATACAGACTTGAACTGCTGCATTATTATAAATTTTTAAAACATCTTTTATAATTTTGCTATCAACTTCAATCATATGTTTATATGATTCGATCAACATAACATCACCAGAAAGTATAGCAGTATTATTACTCCATTTTTCATGTACAGTTTGGTATCCTCTTCTAAAAGAAGCGTTATCCATTATATCATCATGTAATAATGTAAAATTGTGAAAAATTTCTACTCCTATAGCTGGAGATATTGCTTTCTTTAAATTATCAGAAAATAATTGATGTGACATCATTAGTAAAACTGGTCTAATTCTTTTTGCTTTTAACGATAATATATATTCAACAGGTGAATATAAGCTCTTTGTTTCATCTAAATATTCAATCTTATCTAATCTTAGATCAATGAGTTCGCGTAGCTCTTTATAAGATTTCATTAATTTTTTGTAAGATTTACTAAATATTGCCCGTATCCACTTTTCAATAATGGTTGTGCAATTTTAATTAAATGCTCGGCATCTATTAAGTTCATTCTAAACGCTGCTTCTTCAATACAACCAATCTTTCTACCTTGTCTTTCCTCAATAACCTGGACATATTGATTTGCTTGCATTAGTGATTGAAAAGTACCTGTATCTAGCCAGACAGATCCTCTTTCTAGTAATTTTACTTCTAACTTATTAATTCTTAAATATTTTTTATTTAAATCGGTAATTTCATATTCTCCCCTTTTTGAAGGCTTAATATTTTTAGCTAATTCAATTACTGAATTATCATAATAATATAATCCTGGTATTGCATAATTAGATTTTGGATTTTTTGGTTTTTCTTCAATTGAAACAACTTTATATTGATTATCAAATTCCACAACTCCGTATCTTTCAGGATCATGAACATGATAACCAAAAACAATCGCACCATTAACATTCATACAATCACGTAAAGTAGCAATTTTCATATGAAAAATATTATCACCTAAAATTAAACAGACATTATCTTTTCCTATAAAATCTTGACCTATTATAAATGCTTGTGCAATTCCATTTGGATTTTCTTGTACTTTATAACTGAACGAACAACCTAGCTGAGATCCATCTCCCAATAATTCTTTAAATAATGGTAAATCTTTTGAAGTTGAAATTATTAAAATATCTTTAATACCAGAATATATTAATGTAGTCAATGGGTAGTAAATCATTGGCTTATCATAGATAGGCATCATTTGTTTACTCAGAGCTAAAGTTAAGGGACTTAATCTTGTTCCAGACCCCCCAGCTAATATTATACCTTTCATAATAAAAAATAAATTATACCTTCATTATCTCTTTTTCTTTTTCAAAAAACATATTATCTATTTTACTTGTAAAAGAGTTAGTTAATTCTTGTACACTAGATTCAGCATCTCTTTGTAAATCCTCTGAAAGACCTTCTTTTCCTAACTTTTTCATTTCGTCATTTGCTTTTTGTCTTATATTTCTAATTTGGACTTTAGCATTCTCGGTTTCAGATTTTACTTGTTTAACTAAATCTCTTCTTCTATCTTCAGTTAATGGTGGAACATGTATAATAACTTTCTCACCATTATTAGATGGATTAAATCCAAGATTAGACTCAACAATAGCTTGTTCGATATCTGAAATTAGATTTTTGTCAAATGGTTGAATTGATAATGTCTGTGCATCTGGTGTAGAAATATTTGATGCTTGTGAAAGCGGTGTGTTTACCCCGTAATAATCAATTGAGACATTTCTAAGCATTTGTGGATTAGCTTTTCCAGCTCTAACTTTAGTAAGATTAATTTCTAATCTTTTGATGCTTTCCTGCATGTCATCATTCGCAAGATCTAAATAAAACTTTACTTCATCTTCCATATATGTAGTTTTAGTATTAAAAATTAACTAATGTACCAACATTCTCTCCATTGCAAACTCTAGATAAATTTCCCTGCTTGTTCATATTAAAAACTTTAATTGGTAATTTATTTTCTTTACATAAAGTAAATGCTGTTAAGTCCATAACATTTAACTTTTTATTAAAAACTTCTTCAAAACTAATTGTATCATATTTTACAGCATTATCATTCTTTTCAGGATCAGCCGAATAAATACCATCAACTCTAGTGCCTTTTAAAATGACGTCAGCTTCTATTTCTATAGCACGTAATGTAGCTGCTGTATCTGTAGTAAAATAAGGATTTCCTGTTCCTGCACCAAATATAACTACACGTCCCTTTTCTAAATGCCGAATAGCTTTTCTTCTAATATACGGTTCTGTTATTTGCTCCATCCTAATAGCCGTTTGAATTCTTGTTGGAACATTTATTGATTCTAATGCTGATTGTAATGCCATTCCATTAATAATAGTTGCTAGCATACCCATATAATCTCCTTGAACTCTATCAAAACCAGCCCCTTCGGATTGAACGCCTCGATAAATATTTCCTCCTCCAATTACTACAGCAATTTGCATACCTGAATCTACAATACTATTTATTTCTTGAGCATATATACTCAACATTTTTGAGTCAATTCCATAGTCATTATCTCCTACAAGAGACTCCCCACTTAATTTTAATAATACTCTTTTATATAGCATAATAAAAAGTTTTTCAAATATATATAATTACATTGAAGAGGTAAAATGAAGTAGAAAAAAATTTGAAGAGAAAATTTATCCTAGTGAGACTCTTTTAAATCCAATAACAGAAATATTATTACCATATGAGTTAATGTATTCAGATACTTTTTTATTCTCGTCTTTAATAAAAATTTGATCTAATAGACATTGTTCTTGATCCAAAGTAGTATTGTCTAAAATAAAACGAGTCATTTTACCTGGAACTATTTTATCCCAAATATGTTCTGGTTTACCTTCATTCTTTAATGTGGTTTTTATCTCTTCTTCAGCTTTTGACAATATTTCACTTGTAAGTTGTGACATTGATATATACGTTGGGACATTTTTCAATGTTTTTCCAAGTCTTTGTAACTCAATGTTTTCTTTTTCAATAACCGCAATTCTTGCATCTGTTTCTGATTTTAAATAATCAGATGTAAAATCTTTATATGACAATGTTGTTGCCCCCATTGACGCAACTTGCATTGATAAATCTTTCGCTAAAACATCTGCTTTTTCAATGTTTTTTGATAAGCCAACTAGAACTGCTATTTTAAGTCCGTGTGTATATGATCCTACATATGGTGCATCTAACTTTTCAAATGATGAAATATCTAACTTTTCACCAATTACACCTGTTTGTTCAATTAATTTTTCCGCAACAGTCATACCATCAAAATCAGCATTTAAAAAGCTTTCTTTATCATTACAACTTATAGCTACATTAGCAAAAGAATTTGCTAGTTCTTTAAAGGAATCATTTTTGGCAACAAAATCTGTTTCACAAGCCAAAACTATTGCAACACCTGAATTCATACTTTCATTTATTTTAACCACTGCAATACCTTGACTAGTTTCTCTATCAGCTCTCTGAGCAGCTACCTTTTGACCTTTTTTTCTTAAAACTGTTATAGCATTATCAAAATCACCATCGGATTCAATAAGTGCCTTTTTACAATCCATCATTCCTGCCCCTGTTTGTCTTCTTAATTTTGCTACATCAGCTGCTTGAATTTTAGTCATATTATATTATTTTTCTTCGGTTATTTTTTTTGCTTTTTCTTTTTTCTCATCTGCTTTTTTACTCTGGGCAGCTGCTCTTTCATCTAATCCTTCTTGAACAGCAGACTTAATTACTTCCAAAACACAAGAAATAGACTTCGCTGCATCATCATTTGAAGGAATTGGAAAATCTACCAACTTTGGATTAGTATTTGTATCATTCATTGCAAATGATCTAATACCTAATTTCTTCGCTTCTGCAACAGCAATATGTTCTTTATTAGTATCAACAATAAAAATTGCTTCTGGCATCCTTGTCATTTTAACAATACTTCCAAAATTAAGTTCTAATTTTGATCGCTGTCTGCTGATCTGTAATCTTTCTCTTTTAGAAAGAGTATCGACCGTACCATCTTCCATCATTTTATCAATACTTTGCATTTTCTTAATTGATTTTCTAATTGTAGAAAAATTCGTTAGCAAACCTCCAGGCCATCTTTCAGTTATATAGGGCATATTTAGGGACTTAGCAGTTTCTGCTAAAATTTCTTTTGCTTGTTTTTTAGTAGCAACAAACAAAATCTTTTTTCCTGATTTTGCTATTTGTTTTAATGCAGCTGATGCATCATCTAACATTGCTATAGTTTTGTTTAAATCTATTATATGTATACCACTTCGTTCCATAAAAATATACGGAGCCATAGCAGGATTATACTTCTTTTTTAAGTGGCCAAAATGCACACCTGATTCTAATAATTCTTTGAAATTTTTTTTTGACATGTTTACTTTCTTTATTGTTTCGCTTAGCAATTATTTAGTAGAAGTTTTTTACTCATCTAAATAATTTAGATTCTAAACATTAATTAATAATTTTATCTCTTAACCCATTGGAACTTTTTTCTTGCCTTCTTTTGTCCAGGCTTTTTTCTCTCAACCACTCTTGAATCTCTTGTTAATAACCCATTTGATTTCAAGAGAGTTCTATTCTCATTATCAAGATCACATAGCGCTCTAGAAATAGCTAATCTTATAGCTTCAGCTTGACCAGTATTTCCTCCACCAACAACACTAATACTTAAATCGAATGTATTATCAAGACTTAATATTTTAAACGGTTGTTCAATTTTGTACTGCATTGTACTGACAGGAAAATAATCCTTAAAATCTTTACCATTAACAGTTATATTTCCTTTACCTTTTTTTAAGTAAATTCTTGCAACTGATGCCTTTCTTCTTCCAATTGAGTGTATTATATCCATATTACTTTAAATCTTTTAAATTTAGAACACTGGGCTTCTGAGCATCATGACTATGTTGATCACCTGTGTATATATAACAATTTTTCAAAATAGCTGCTCCTAATTTATTTTTTGGTAACATTCCTTTTACAGCATGCCTTAACACTGATCTTCCATCTTTGTCTAACATGTCTTTAGGAGAAATTCTTTTTTGACCACCAGGAAATCCAGTATGAGAAAAAATTTCTCTATTTTCCATCTTTTTGCCTGTCATAGTAATTTTCTCTGAATTTATAACTATAACATAATCACCACAATCAGCATGAGGAGTATAATTTGTTTTGTATTTACCTCTAAGTACTTTAGCAATCTTAGAAGCACATCTACCTAATATCTGACCTTCAACATCAACTAACCACCATTTCTTATTGGCAGATTCTTTGCTGGCTGAAAGTGTTTTATAACTTAATGTATCCACAATATATTCTTTAAAAAGGTTTGCAAAAGTAAACTTTTTTCTAGATCTACAAAATTTATTTCCTACTTATTTATATGACATTTAGTGCTTTTCCTACTTTTTTAAATGAAGAAATAGCTTTGTTAATATCACTTATTTCATGCTGAGCAGAAATTTGAACTCTTATTCTGGCCTGATTTTTAGGTACTACTGGATAAAAGAATCCTATAACATAAATACCTTCGTCTAATAATAAATCTGACATTTTTTGCGCAATATTTGCATCATAAAGCATTACTGGTACAATTGGATGTGTCCCTTCCTTAATATCAAATCCTAATTTAGTCATTTCTTCTCTAAAATACTTCGTATTATGTTCTAGCTTATCCCTTAGATCTGTTGAATCACTTAATATATCTAACACCTTATTTGCCGCTCCAACAATGGAAGGTGCTAAAGAATTAGAAAAAAGATATGGTCTAGATCTTTGGCGTAATATTTCTATAATTTCTTTTTTTCCTGATGTAAATCCTCCCATTGCTCCACCAAGTGCTTTTCCTAATGTTGAAGTTATAATATCAACTCTACCAATTACATCACAATGTTCATGTGTTCCTCGACCTGTTTTTCCAACAAAACCTGTTGAATGACAATCATCTACCATTACTAAAGCATTGTATTTTTCAGCAAGATCACATATCTTATCTAATTGAGCAATGTAACCATCCATGGAAAAAACCCCATCAGTAACAATAATTCTGTTTCTTTGTTTTTGTGACAAGATTAATTGTTTTTCTAAATCAGACATGTCATTGTTATTATACCTGTAACGAACAGCTTTACATAATCTAACGCCATCAATAATTGATGCATGATTTAATGCATCAGAAATTATTGCATCCTCTTTTCCAAAAAGTGGCTCGAAAACACCACCATTGGCATCAAATGCTGCAGCATACAGAATTGTATCCTCTGTTGATAAAAAATTAGATATTTTCTTTTCAAGCTCTTTGTGAATATCTTGTGTTCCACAAATAAAACGAACTGATGACATTCCAAAACCATGAGAGTCCAAAGTATCTTTAGCAGCTTGAACAACTTCTGGGTGGGAGGATAATCCTAAATAATTATTAGCACAAAAATTAAGTACAGTTTCTCCAGTATTAACTCTAATAGATGATCCTTGTGGATTAACAATTATACGTTCTTTTTTATAAAGACCCTCTTGCTTTATAGAGTCTAACTCAATTTGTAACTGTTTTTGTAAATTTCCAATCATTTTTAGTTGTTTTTGTGCTACAAAAATACAGAAAACAGATTAACTATTGTCTTTGCCAAATTGTTTCTGGACCAGCCGCCCCAATCTTTAGTTTTCCGTTTTTGTAAAACTCATAATAACCTTGTGATGAAACAAAAACATGATTTTTCTTTATTGGATAATTAGAACTTCTTGAGTTAAGTCTATTAAAAAAATATAATTTCTTCGCATATTTTTCATTTTTCATTACATATAAAATACTATCTTTAAATCCAATGTCCAAAACTGAATCTTTTACTAAATACTTTGGAAACCAAGTACCTATATTTCCTTCTATTAACTTATATTTTCCAATATAATTTTTAGAAATAGAATCATTTAAAATATATGTTACATTGTTTGGAATCTCTTTCTCTTGACCTAACAAATAATTGATTTCGTTATACAAATCTATAGCTTTAATTCTATGTTGTCTTGCCATTGTTTCAATAAGATTTGATGCATTAAGGACTTTTTGTACTAATGCTTTATAATATGGTGTAAAATAAAAATCTATCTGCTCTTTGCTTGGCTCACCATAATAATTATCTAACCAAAACCAATGCGAATAAGTTAACTCATTATGAATACCCCAAATAACCTCTTTAAAATTTTTATTAAATTCATCAATTGTTGGTATAGTTTTGTATAAATCTTTAACTTTTAAAAAAACCTCAGCATACTTTTCAGGCACCTCATCTTTCATTTCGAGAAGTAAATTATAGCCATCATCAGTAATTTGAAATTGATCATAATAAACTATCACCTGTTGCCAATATGAAATACCTTTCTCATAATATTCTCGATTAAATTTATTCATCATAACATCATGCCGTAAAGAATCTCTTGAATGAAAGTGAGCTATTACATTATCTGAGTTGTTAATATCTGATTCTAGATTTTGCTGAACAATTCTTAATGTAGATTCAAATTGTTTTTCAAAACTTTTAGTAGAATTCCACCTATCTATATACAGTGCTAACAAAATTCCAAGAACTACCATAAAAAGTTCTGTTACCGCCAAAAAAACAGTCGAACTTGTAACAGAATTTTTATCTTCCTTATTAAATGTTGAACCTATTGATTTAAATCTATTTGTTAAGAATTTAAGCAGAAGCACTATACTATTCCTTGATCAATCATTGCATCAGCAACTTTAACAAAGCCAGCTATATTTGCACCTTTCACATAATCAATGTAATCACCATCTTTACCATACTTCACACATGATGAGTGGATATCAATCATTATTTGTTTAAGCTTTGAATCTACCTCTTCTCTTGACCAGCTTAAACGCACAGAGTTCTGACTCATTTCTAATCCTGACGTTGCTACGCCGCCAGCATTGGAAGCTTTACCGGGCGCAAATAATATTTTAGCTTTTTGAAAAACTGCAATCGCTTCTGGAGTTGCTGGCATATTAGCTCCTTCAGCCACACATATACATCCGCCATCTACTAACTTAGTTGCTTCAGCTTCATTTAATTCATTTTGTGTTGCACATGGTAGTGCTACATCACATTTTACATTCCATGGCCTTCCTTCATGAAAATCACAATCATACTCTTTAGCATATTCAGAAATCCTTCCTCTTTTGAGATTTTTAAGTTCTTTGATATATTCTAGTTTTTCTATACTAATTCCTTCAGGATCATAAATGTATCCTGATGAATCAGACATAGCCACAACTTTTCCGCCAAGCTCATTAACCTTTTCACAAGCAAACTGAGCAACATTTCCAGCACCTGAAATAACTACTGTTTTTCCTTTAATAGAATTATTATTTTCAGCGAGCATGTTTTGAGCAAAATATACCGTCCCATAGCCAGTTGCTTCAGGTCTTATCAATGACCCTCCCCAATTTACTCCTTTTCCAGTTAACACTCCAGTAAATTCATTTCTAATTCTTTTATATTGTCCAAACATATATCCAATTTCTCTTCCACCCACACCTATATCTCCAGCCGGAACGTCTGTATCAGGACCAATATGCTTACATAATTCTGTCATAAATGATTGACAAAATTTCATGACTTCATTATCAGATTTTCCTTTTGGATCAAAGTCAGAACCTCCTTTCCCTCCACCCATTGGTAAGGTCGTTAATGAATTTTTAAACACCTGTTCAAAACCTAAAAATTTTAATATAGATAAATTTACAGTGGGGTGAAATCTCAATCCTCCTTTATAAGGTCCAATTGCTGAGTTAAACTCAACCCTATATCCCCTATTTACTTCTGTCAAACCTTTATCATTGATCCAAGGAACTCTAAAAATTATTACCCTTTCTGGCTCAATCATTCTTTCGAGCAACATTTTATTTTTATATCTTGGATTTTTTTCAATAAATGGTATTACTGTTTCTGCCACTTCCTCAACCGCTTGCAAAAATTCTTTCTCATTAGGATTTTTGCAAGAAATATTATTCATAAAATCATGTATTATTTTTTGCATCAAAATTTTTTTTCATGTTGTTAGAACGCAAATGTATATTATTTTTCAAAAAAAAAAAATACTTATAATATAATAACAACAAAAGTGTTTAAAAAAATTAATCTTATTCACTTTAATGCAAATTTTTATATTTGTAAAGGTTTATAAATTTTATGAAAAATTTATTTGTTTTTCTAGTCTTATTTTTTGTTAGCAATCCTATAAGTGCTCAATCTATTAATGGGAAAGTAATTGATAAAAATACTAAAGAACCTCTAATTGGTGTTAATGTTTTATTAAATACTGGAAGTGGAACTGCAACAGATTTTAATGGAGAATATTCTTTTAAATTAAACAACTCAAATGATAAAAAATATAATATTACATTTAAGTACATTGGATACAAAAGCTATAGCAATAATTATATTATAAATGACAACGAACAAAAAACTATAAACATTTCTTTAGAACAAGATTCAGAACAGTTAAAAACCGTTGTAGTTTCTGCTGGAAGATTTGAACAAAACCTCGAAGAAATTACTGTTTCGATGGAAGTAATGAAACCATCCTTAATTGAAAATAAGAATACCACAAATATTGAAACAGCTATTGATCAGGTTCCTGGCGTGAATATTACAGATGGACAGGCAAACATTAGAGGAGGTAGTGGGTGGAGCTATGGAGCAGGAACAAGAGTTTTGGTAATGGTTGACGATATGCCCTTAATTTCTGGTGATGCAGGTCAAGCACAATGGAGTTTAATTGCAACAGAAAACATTAATCAGGTTGAAATAATTAAAGGCGCTTCATCAGCACTATATGGTTCATCAGCACTAAATGGTGTAATTAATATTAGAACAGCCTTCCCAAGTCAAAATGACATAGAAAAAAATAAACTACCCGGATATACAAAAGTAAATATGCATATGGGTTTAATTGATGTTCCTAAAAGAAAAGAACTTCACTGGAACTCAGTACCATCAAATCAAAACGGAAAGCTAGTAAATAAAAGAAGAGCTTTTAAAGGTGTTGATTTTTTACATGCAATGAAATTTAAAAATATCGATTTAACTTTTGGGGGAAATATATTTAACGATGATGGTTATAGATACGGAGAAATAACAGATAGAAATCGGCTTAACCTGAATTCAGTTTACAAAAGCCAAAAAATAAAAGGTTTAAATTATGGTGTTAATGCCAATGTATTAAAACAAAATTCTGGTAGCGCTATTATATGGTCGAGCTTAGAGCAAGCATATGTTCCATATGGTAGTGAAGTTATTACTACCAAAGGACTTATTTATAATATAGATCCATTTATTAATTTCAACTATAACAATAACAGGCATAGCATAAAAACTAGACATCTAAGTGTTTTAAATGATAATTTAAACAATGGCGTTGATGTGGGGCAAAGTACATCATCAAAAACTTATTACTTTGATTATCAATGGCAAAAAAATATCGAAAAATATAATTTACGATTGACTACTGGTTTAAGTTATGAAAATGTAGCTGCCAATTCAGATCTTTTTAATGGTGTCAGTAAAAGACAAAACAGCTCACTATACACTCAACTAGATAAAAAATGGGGTAAATTTAATTTTTCACTAGGTGCAAGATATGAAAATTTTAGCCTAAAAACAGAAGAAAAATATTATGTGAATGGTGATAGTATTGTGGAATTTAACTCTGCAAAACCGGTTTTTAGAACTGGTGCTAATTATCAGCTTGCCGAAGGAACGTTCATTCGTACGTCATGGGGTCAAGGTTATAGGTTTCCATCAATGGCTGAATTATTTATTTCAACACAAATAGCCGACGGTATATTTGTTTATCCAAATCCTAGTCTTAAACCAGAAAACGGATGGAGTGCAGAATTAGGGCTAAAACAGGTTATTAAATACAATAGCTGGCTAGGTTATGTTGACATCGCAGGTTTTATAATGCGATATGATGATATGATGGAATTTACATTTGGTAGATTTGGTGAAGATAATGGGTTTGAAAATTTTTTAGGCTATGGGTTTAAATCTGTGAACGTTGGAAAAACACAAATAAGTGGAGTTGAAGTAAGTATTTTAGGCTCTGGAAATATTTCTTCAAATTTAAAAATGAATATACTTGCTGGATATACTTATATCAACCCAATCTCTTTAACTCCAAATGAAGTTTATACAACTCTAGAAAATCCAATGTTAAATATTTTTGGGCAAGAAGAAATATCAGATTTAACTTATAATAATAGTAGCTCCAATCCAGAAGTTCTTAAATATAGGTATCAACATCTCGCTAAACTTGATTTAGAAATAGTTCACAAAAAAATATCTTTTGGCACAAGCTTTAGATACAATGATTTTATGAAAAATATTGATGCAATATTTGCGGATGAATTTTTTAGTTGGCTTGTTCCAGGAATTCCTGAAGCAAGAGAAAATGGGAAAAAGGGAGATTTTATAATAGACTCTAGATGTTATTATCAAATAAATAATTACATCAAAGCAGGAGTTGTTATTAATAATCTATTGAACAAAGAATATATGAACCGACCAGCAAATATGATGCCTCCAAGAACTATAGCAATTAATTGTAATATTAAAATATAAATGAACATTTTAGGAGTTATTCCTTCAAGATTTTCTTCAGTACGTTTACCAGGTAAACCACTTATTCAAATTTCTGGTAAAAGCATGATTCAAAGAGTTTATGAGCAGTGTCAAAAATCATTATTATTAAACCAGCTAGTTGTAGCTACTGATGACAAAAGAATATATCAACATGTTAATGAATTCGGAGGTAATGTTATTATGACAAGTAATTCTCATGAATCAGGAACTGATAGATGCAATGAAGTTGTATTGAAGTCAAATATAAACTGTGATATTGTGGTAAATATTCAAGGAGATGAACCATTTATCAATCCGAATCAAATCGATCAAATAGCAAGTATTATGCTAGAATCAAACTCTGATATTGCTACACTTGCTAAAAAAATTGATGATTATAAGTTAGTCTTTGATGTTAATACTCCTAAAGTAATGTTTAATACGAAAACAAAAATTGCTAAAGATTTTATTAGAAAAATAGATGATGTCGATAAAAACAGAAAATACTATAAGCATATCGGTATTTATGCATTTAAAGTAAATATTTTAAATGAAATCTCAAAGCTTAGCAGAACTGATAGAGAAGTAAATGAAAACTTAGAACAATTACGTTGGCTTGAAAACAATTATCAAATTGCAGTAGGAATAACTAAACATGAATCTGTGTCTGTTGATACGCATGAAGATTTGAACAAATTTTAATATAAATTTTTTACTTTTGCTAAAATGAAAAAATCTATAGAAAATTATATTTCTGAACTTTTATACATCGAAGATTGTATTATTTTTCCAGATTTTGGTGGTTTCATAGTTAATGATAAGTCTGCAACCATAAATGAGAAAAGTGGAGAGATAATTCCTCCTTCCAAAATAATTTTATTCAACAGTCAACTAGTTAATAATGATGGTCTTCTTGTCAATCATATTGCAAAAGAAGAAAATATAAGTAACAAAAAAAGCCTTGCAATTGTATTGTCCTACTCCAAAAAACTAAAAAGTAAATTATATGAAACAAAAATTCTACGAATAGATAAAGTAGGGTTATTTACGTTAGGATCTGAAAATAATATTTTATTTACTCAAGAAAAGGGATATAATTACAACTTGGAAAGTTTTGGAATGTGTTCTATTGATTCTAACATAATTGAAAAAAAGGAACGTATTAAAAATGAAATACGAAATACTGTTCATATAATTGAAAAAAATATTATTTCATCCAATCAAATGTTTCTCCGAGCTGCCGCTGTAGCTATTCCATTGATTTTAATCTCTTTTATTAGCATTAATCAAGAAAAAAATATAACAACATTATATGAAAAGATGTCATTAATTAACTTTTCATTTGATAAGACTGAAAATGTTAAATCTATAGAAACAAATGATAAATCAAATGTTAACTTAACCATTTTACCAAATATCAATACTGAAATAAAATATCACATAATTATTGGTTCTTTTCAAGAACCAACAAATGCTAAAAAATTACACTCAAAATTACTTTCAAAAAAATATAATGCACAAATTTTAAATACAGATTTGAATACTAGAGTTAGTATTAGTAATTTTAAAAGTAAAGAAGATGCAATTTTAGCGTTAACAAATGTGAAAAAAAATTATGGCTCTGCCTGGATTTTAACTGAAGAATAATGAAAGGTAAAAACCCAAAAAATAGCCAAGCTATCCTAACTGAAATTGTTTTACCTAACGATACAAACAACTTAAACAATTTAATGGGTGGAAGATTATTACACTGGATGGATATTGCAGCTGCTATAACTGCTCACAGACACTGCAATAGAACATGTGTTACTGCCTCTGTGAATAATGTTTCTTTTGAAAATCCCATTCCTAAAGCAAGTATAGTTACGCTAGAAGCTAATATCTCTAGATCTTTCAGATCATCAATGGAAATTTTTATTGACGTATGGATTGAAGACTCTCTATCAGGTGAAAAAACAAAATGTAATGAGGCAATATATACATTTGTTGCAGTTGATAATATGGGGAAACCTATTAAGGTTCCTGAAGTAATCCCAGAGACGGAATTAGAAAAAACAAGATATGATGGTGCTTTAAGAAGAAGGCAGTTGTCATTAATATTAGCTGGTAAAATTAAAGCTAATGAAGCTACTGAGCTTAAAGCATTATTTAATTAAAACTCTATTTACTTTATTATAAATTATTTCTGGATTAATAGTTTTGACACAACCATTATCTGACACTTTACATTTATTACCGTGCTTTGAACAAGGCCTTCTGTTTTCTGAACAAATATTATATGCTTTTGGATTTAGATATGATCTAAATCCAAGTTCTGGCTTTGTACATCCCCAAAAGGAAATCATAGGTAACTTTAGAGCAGATCCAACATGCAAAATACTTGTATCATTAGTTAATAATAAAATTGATTTTTTAACTAAATATGAAGATTCTGAAAAGTCTATTTTACCACAAAAATTATACAGTTGATTGTTTGATGACTTGTTGATAATATTTTCAGCTAAATCACTTTCCTGAGAACCACCTATAAAAATAATAGGAAAATTTAATTTATCACAAACATAAAGTATTTGTTTTTCTGATAACTTTTTATTTTCATAGCTTCCTCCTATGCACCATGAAATATACTTTTGAGATGTATTAAACCTTTCATTATAATTATCCTCAATAAAAACATCAAGTCCTTTATTGTCATTTTTAATTTGCAAATCCTGTAATGCTAAAAAATATCTATCTACAGTATGTAACTTAGACAGATTTAAGCCCAAATTTAATAACATGAATTTTTTAAAGTTTTCTTTATTGTAAACATAATTTTTAGTTGCTAAAGCTAATCTAAGCATCTTAGATCTTAAGCTATTGTGCAGATCAATAATTAAATCATATTTTTCTTCATTTAAGATTTTTAAAACTGCAAGAAAATTATTATCAAAATATTGACATTTGTCTATATATGGATTTTGACTTATTATATCTTTATATTTAAATTTTGTTAAATAATGAAGATCGACATTTTTACTTTGCAATTTAATGCATCTAATAATTGGAGTTGTTAAAATTATATCTCCAATAGAAGAAAATCTAACTATTAGTATTTTAGTTTTACTATTCACATGGTAAAACTAAGTAATTTATCCTAATTTTGCACTCAATGAAATTTATTGATACACATAGCCATCTTTATGCAAAAGAGTTTGACTCAGATAGACATGCCGTTGTTCAAAAGGCAATCGAATCTGGTGTTGAAAAAATTCTATTACCTAATATCTCTAGTAAATATACTAAAAGAATGCTTTCTCTGTGTCAGAATTATCCTAATAATTGTTTTCCAATGATGGGGTTGCATCCATGTGATGTTAACTTAGAAAACTATGAAACAGAAATCAAACATGTTAAAAAAGAATTATTAACTAAAAAATATATTGCTGTTGGAGAAATTGGAATAGATTTACACTGGGACCAATCTACTATAGAAATTCAAAAAAAAGCCTTTTCAAAGCAAATACTTTTAGCAAAAGAATATAATTTACCTATTGTTATACACGTGAGAAATTCATTTGAAGAAACTATTAAAATTGTAGAAAAGTACAATGATGATAAGCTTTCTGGAGTATTTCATTGTTTTACAGGAAATATTAATGAAGCAAATCGAATTATTTGTTTGAAGAATTTTTACATAGGTGTTGGCGGAGTACTAACCTTCAAGAATAGTAATCTTTATGAAACAATTAGTAAAATAGATGAGACGTACTTACTATTAGAAACAGACTCACCTTACCTAACACCAGCACCATACAGAGGTACAAGAAACGAAAGCAAACATATAATTGAAATTGCAAAAAAACTTGCAGAAATAAAAAATATTTCATTAGAAAAAGTAAGTAGGTTTACAAATGATAATGCTAATAGACTTTTTAAAATATGATGAAGAGAATTTTATTAATCTATACAGGAGGAACCATTGGAATGATCAGAAATAAAATAAATAATAAACTAATTCCATTTACGCTTGAAAGTCTATTATTATCTGTTCCTGAACTTCAAAATGATGATGTGAAAATTGAATATGAAAGTATTGAGCACCCTATTGACTCATCAAATATGAGTATAAAAATCTGGGTTGAAATAGCAGATGTAATTTATAAAAATCATAATAAATTTAATGGTTTTGTCATTCTGCACGGTACTGATACTATGTCATACACTGCTTCAGCTCTAAGTTTTATGCTAGAAAATGTTAATAAGCCAGTTATATTAACAGGTTCTCAAATTCCTATTGGAGTAAGAAGAACTGACGCAAAAGAAAATTTGATTACTGCAATTGAAATTGCTGGAATAGAAAAAATTAATGAAGTTTGTATTTATTTTGAAAATCAATTGTTTAGAGGAAATAGAACTACAAAAATTAATACGGAAGATTTTGAAGCATTTAAATCACCAAATTATCCAGTACTTGCTGAAGTTGGCGTTCAAATTAAATTTAATAACACTCAATTAAAAAAATCAACTAAAAGATTAATTGTTCATAAAAATTTGTCTAACGATATTGCTATACTAAAATTATATCCTGGAATTAAATTAGAAGTTATAGAATTAATCATGAAAAATGTAAAAGGTGTCGTGATTGAAAGTTTTGGTGCTGGAAACGCAATAAACGATCCAGGTCTTGTTAAATTATTTGAAAATATGATTAAAGGGGGTAAAATATTAATTAATGTATCCCAATGCATACATGGAAATGTAATATCTGCAGAGTATGAATCAAGTGCTCCGTTTGAAAATAAAGATATAATAAATGGTAAAGATATTACAACTGAAGCGGCAGTTACTAAATTAATGTATCTTTTAGGATCTACTAACAATGATAACAAAACTAGAATTAAATTAAATAAAAATTTGCGAGGTGAAGTAACTTGCTAAAGGTGAGGTGGCCGAGTGGCTTAAGGCGCACGCTTGGAAAGCGTGTAAACGAGAAATCGTTTCGGGGGTTCGAATCCCTTCCTCACCGCATTTTTTATTTAAATAAGTGTATTTTGTAAAATAATTAAATAATCTATTTAAAATAAAAGTTTAAATAAATAATAATATTGGTAAAGAAGATTAAAATTAATAATTTTTATTGTTTAGATGATTTTTACTAAAGAGGAAATTCAAAAAAAATCAATTCCTGAAAACATTTTAGGAGTTTATTATTTTTTAGATGAAAATAATAACATTACATATATAGGTAAAAGTATTAATATTAAAAAAAGAATAAATCAACATTTAGCAAATGGAAGAAAAAGAATGCTTTTTTCATTTCAAAAAATCAAGATTAAAGAACTGCACTCAGAACTAGAAGCATTACTTTTTGAGTCTCAAGAAATTAAACATTATAAACCAATTTATAATAGGAAACTTAGAAAAATTAGCAATTCTATTTCAGTAAATTTTAAAAATAATAGCAATTCTTACCCAATTTTTTATATTGACAAAACATCATCATTATCATTGTTTGAGTTTTTGAGTAAAAGAAAAGCTTATACTTTTATTGAGAGAATATCAGCTAAATTTAATTTATGTGACAAACTTAATGGATTAGATAAAGTAAATAAATCTTGCTTTAAGTATCAGTTAAGTTCTTGTAATGGTGCATGTGTTGGAAAAGAAAGTATTGTTAATTACCGAAAAAGATTTAACAAATGTTTATCTCATTTATTTGACTTGCCAAATGATTGTGAAATTATTTTTACAATAAATAAAATTAAAACATATGTGGTGATAAAAAAAAATCAAGTAAGTGAATTTGGAGTTAAAGGGAAAAGCAAACATATTATTAAATACAAATCTTACGATGAATTTAAAATAGTTAGTTCTTTCAGAAAAAAAATAAAAACTTGTGAGTTAATTATAAATTCTATTTAAATAATAAATGAGTAAATTTTTAATTCTTAATCTATTGTTATATTATTCAATAACTATTCTTTTCTCAACAGTGCCATCATCATAGATATAAAATAATGTCATAGAGTGTTTTGGAGACACAGATCTTCCATAGACATCTAATACATTTATTAATTTCTTGTCTTGGTTAAAATTTTGTATTGAAGTTGGATTACAATTCATACTGAATTCGGTCCAATTATCGACAGACCAAGTATATTCTGCATAAACAACATCATCAACATCAATACAATTAAGCAGACTATTTCCAGTAGAAGTAAAATACCATAATGCTAGGTTATTATTATTTCTCACATCTAAAGATACTAATTGATTATTATTACAATTTACTTCAAATAACTGTGAGTTATTACTTAAATCCAATATTTCTAGTTGATTGGAATAACAAAAAAGCTGTGTTAGAGAAGAAAAAGCTTCAACACCTGTTAAGTCATAAATATTATTATTTGGAATAAATAAATAAGTAACAGTATCTATACTTGTAGTTTGCACAGAATCATCTAAAAATAAATCATAACCTAGATTTATTAAGGCTTGTTCAAAATTGTCATCAGGCACATAGGTTTTTTGCCCAAAAATTATCATTGGCATGCAAAGTAATATAAGTAGTATTTTTTTCATTGTTAATCTATTGTTTTTAATTCAAATACAAGAAGGTAATATTTTTTTCTATATTTTCTGAAATAGAATGATGAACTGGGCAGTTAAGAGCAGCTCTTTCTAAAATAGTTTTAGTTTTGGAATCATACTCTTTTGGGAAAATTATATCGATTTGTATTTTTATTATTCTCCTTGGGTCACTTCCCATTGTCTTTTTAACTTTTGCCAAAGTACCATTAATATCTTTATTATTTTTTTCGACAGCAATGGCCATAATAGTTAAGATACAACTTGCTAAAGCTGAGCATAGCATATCTGTTGGTGAAAATGTTTCACCTAAGCCGTGGTTATCTTTTGGCGCATCTGTTTCTATTACAGATCCTGAATCTAAATGAGTGGAAGTGGTTCTTAAATTTCCCTGATATTTAACTTCATACAAATTCATAATTGTTTTTTGTTATTATTTTATAATAATATTATTTATTGAATTAATCCATTTCTTACTTCTTTTGACAGTGAATTTATAATTCTTATCATTTTTTGTATTTATTAAAATTGAATTAGGTAGCAAAGGAAATAACCCAAAAAATTTTGTCCAACTAAGGGAAACTGAAGATATATCATCTAAATTAATCTCAAATTTTTCTGATCGGAGTGAAATCATTAGATTTTTAAATTCTAACTTGTCATCAGTTAAGTAAAGCTTGCCTTCTATTTGCCTAAACCCTTTTTTATACTGAGCAGTGGATTTCATTATTATATTTTTATTTGTTGTAGATATGTGGGTATCAACGACACTTTCATTTGTCAAATCTTGTCCCAACATCGTAAATGGTAAAAACCAAATTAATATAAATTTTTTCATTACTTATTTTTTATTAGTTTATTAAATTCATGCTGAGACTTTTTAACGATATCATCGACTTCAAAAGAATCAAATTTTATCGTATCTCCAAATATTATTTCACAATTATATGGCAAAATTAAATTTTTTCCTTTAGGAAGTGTTTTATGTATTCCAGCAAGATAAACTGGTATCACATCAACATGTGGATTTTTGTTAATTAAGTATCCAATACCTTTTTTAAAATCTGTCATCACGCCTGGAGTTCCTCTTGAACCTTCAGGATAAACAATTATTGATCTTCCTTTTTCAATTAAGTTACTCATAACTTGTATAGGATCAACATCTTCTATCGACTCAGCTCTTTTTCTAGGAATTAAAGTTGCGTTGACCATATATCTCATTAATTTTTCCTTCAAATGACTACCACCGAAGAAATCTGCTGCAGCAATTGGATGAACTCTATGTATATATATTGGAGGAATAGAACTCATAATTGCCATAGTATCCATATGGCTATTGTGATTAGCAATCAAAATAAATTGCTTCTTTTTTTTAAGAACATTTCTATTTTTATACTTTAATCCTATAATTATTTTTAGAAAATTTCTCCAAAAAAAAGTATAAATTAGAATTAATATTATCTTTTTCATTTATACAATAACTAAAAAGTAAATCAGATGAAAAAACGGAGATGATGTTGTTGATAAACTATCAATACGATCTAAAAACCCTCCATGTCCAGGAATTGTACTTCCCATATCCTTTACTCCAAAATCTCTTTTAACAGCAGAAATAATAGCGTCACCCATAAAACCAAAAATTGCTATACAAAAACTAATAAAAATCAATTCCATTGAGCTCAATGGAGTCAAAAAGCCCATAAAATATCCTATGGCCGTAGTAGACAAAACTCCTCCAACAAATCCTTCCCAAGTTTTATTTGGGCTAACTTTTGGTAAGATCTTACGTTTACCAAAAAGCTTGCCAAATACATATTGCATAATATCATTTGCTTCTGTTATAAAAATTAAAAATAAGAGTAGTGCCTTTCCAGAAATATTATCATTGTTCATATCTGGAAAACTAACTAACAAAGCTAAGTGGCTAATTCCAAATATTCCTAACATTAATGATGTTGGCAAAATACACATTGAACGAATAATATCTTTTGTATCACCAGCCATTACCAAAAAGAATGGGATTATAATAAACATGAAAACAGGAATAAAAATTAAAAACATAGTATACCAACCTTGATATGCAAAATAGTATTGAATAGGTATTGACAAATAACATAATAACAGTGTAGTTCTATCAGAATCACGTAGTTTTAGTAAGGTGTATACTTCTCTTAATGTGAAAAAAGATAAAAACGCTAAACCGATGTAAGTGATTATTGGGTTAACTGTTGCTGCAAAAAGAAAGATAAAACACATTCCCCACCATGATCTAGTTCTTAAAATCATTTCATTTACTAATTTACTTGGTTTGAATTTATTCCAAATCCAAAAAGTTGTTGTAGCAATAATTAATATTGATAATATTATTGCTATTACCAACTGAATCTCTGCATTTAAATCAATGCTGTTTATAATTTTATTCATTTTTTATAGATTTAGTTAGTCGAATATATGAACTTAAAATCATCAAAGCTGAAGCTACAAATATTATAGTGTTCATATATGGATCCATTTTATTTGTAAAATAATATATTATGCAAATAAGACCAATTAAAAAAGCTCTATCACTTTTTCCCATTGGACCATCGTACCTTCTATTACCTGATACTACCTTAGCAAGCAAACCACAAAACTCATTTACTACAGAAAGAACTATAAAAATTATTGCTAATTCAATTTCTAATGATTCAAACAAAATGATAGGGAAATAAATTGCTATATCCGAAATTATATCTCCCACTTCATTTAAAACTTCACCTTTTTTAGATTGAAGATTATATATGCGAGCCATCATGCCATCAAGAGCATTTAGCATCATTCTAAACAGTAATCCAAATGCAACAAATAAAAAATATAAAGGATTTTCAAATGCATTCCAAAGAAAGTATGACAATAAAAAAGATAATAAAATTGAAGAAAATGTGATAGTATTTGGACTAATTCCTAGCTTTTTTAACAATTTTAATAAAGGTATTAATAGTTTCTGAAACTTTGGTTTTATTTTATAAATTGATATCATCTATTTTAATTTTTTCAAAAGGATTCCAATAATATTTTTCTCGTCTTGAATTAACAGGAAATTTACTGTTTTGCAAAAAATAAAAAATTTCATCTCCTATAATATCAAATCTATTGTACATCAGGTCATGATCAAGAATAGTATGTATAAAATCATCATAATTGCTTTCTATTTGTGCGGCATGAAAATTGTACTCACCATATTTAGCTGCAGACTTTTCAAAAAACCTCATTAATCTTGTTGCTTTATTTTCAATAATTAAACCAATATCTAAGTCTTGATCATTAGTTAATGAAACTAGCTTTTCTTTACTAAAATCAGATAATACTTTACCATACATTATCCGAGAAATTATTGGTAATTTTTTTGTCGCAACTTTAGCTGCTCTTTCTTGAATTGGGCTTCTATCGTATATAATTTTAGTGATTTTTCCTTTACCGTTCTTTTCAATGTGCTTATTTAATATCAACCCTCCAACTATATAACATAAAAAATTCACTTCTTTATAACTATCTAAATTGTTATTGTAATAAAAATTTGTGAAAGTCTCCTGAGTTAGTTTTATAGATTTTCTTTTAACGTATTTTGGAATAAATAAATCATAGCCTTTTTTCTGAAAAAACTTCTTCTGTACTTTTCTGTTTTTTTTCGAATCTCCAAAACCATTTAATATTACAAGGGCTTTCTTGTTAAATATTTCTTTTGAAGTGTCAATAACTATTATCGCTTTCGCAGAAATATTAATAAACAAAAGCAAACAAATTAATGTGCTCATTAATTTCTTCATGTCACAAATATATAACTTAAGATAAAATGTCAAAATAAATAACGTTATATTAAAAATATATTTCTTGAGCTAATCTAAATGTGTTAGCATGCGCATCAACAATTACAGATATCTCAGGAGAGTAACCACCTCCCATGCTTATTTGTAATGGAATACGATTCTTTTTACAGTAATTTAAAACAAACTTATCTCTTTGTTTGCAACCGTTTATAGAAACAGATAATCTTCCTAGTTTATCGTTTTCAATTATATCTACTCCAGAAAGATAAAAAATAAACTCTGGTTCAAATGAATCTATTAATCTTGGAATTTCATTTTGTATGACTGACAAATAATACTTATCTGTAACGCCATCTTCAAAACCATAATCGAAGTCACTTTTTTCTTTTCTAAACGGATAATTTTTTTTACCATGAAATGATGCGGTAAACACATTTCTATTTGTAGAAAATATCTGAGCAGTTCCATTACCTTGATGTACGTCAAGATCTAAAATTAAAACTCTTTTGCAGTAATTATTTTTAATTAAATAATTTGCAGCAATAGATTGATCATTTAGAATACAAAAAGCCTCAGCTCTATTTGAAAATGCATGGTGTGTTCCTCCGGCGATATTCATTGAAACTCCATTCTTTAAAGCATGTAAAGAACACTCTAAAGTACCCTGAACAATTTTTTTTTCTCTTTCAATTAAAACGTCCGACATTGGAAATCCTATAGCTCTAAGCTCTTTTTTGTTTAGTAGAAAATTTGTAAGTCTTTGATAATATTCTAAACTATGTGTCTCTAAAACTACCTTTTCATCAATATCTGCAGGAGCAAAAAAATTACTAGAAGTGCATGTGCCTTCACTTAATAGTTGTTTTGGTAACAACTCATATTTAACCATAGGAAATCTATGATTTTTTTCTAATGGGTGTCTAAAAATGTTATCAAATGCAATTTTTAACATAAACTTGAACTGTGCAAGTAGAATACAAAATTAGATTTTAATCAACTAGTTTTTTGTAATCTTTGATCCCATTAGCTGTTAAAGCTAATTGAAGACAACCACCTGGAGAAACATAGATTGTTGAACTATAATCTGCGGTTGGGCCATCATCAGGATAAGCATCCCAAGTAAAAGTAGCCTGATTATTTTCTGTACTATTTCCAGTCCAAACTATAGTTGTAGTGAGTGTAGAGCCATCAACTTGTGGTAAACAATTTGGAGGAGACGTCCAATAAAAGTCATTTGTTATGCTTCCGATATATGCACCGAAATTATCATAAAAAGCATAGTAACTAATACCCCAGTCTAGCATATATTCTACAGCACTATACTCAAGATAATAAACAACATTTTTACTGTATTGACAAGAGTTCTCTGTTTCAATATCAGCTTCTGGGTTAAAATTGTCTGCCTCAGGATCAAAACATCCTTCATATAAACATGAGCCGTCATCAAAATCAGCAAATGATTCATAATTATACGCGAAAGTGTCCGTACAACCACCTGTTCTACTTTCTTCACAAGAAAAGAAAACAATTGAAACTAAAAGAACTAACAATAATTTTTTCATAATAAATATTTAAATTTGATACCAATAACCTTCTATCCAGTAAAATCCATTTGGTGTAACTTCCCAATAACCTTCACTCCAGTACCAATCAGATCTTTCTGGTTCCCAATATCCATCAACCCAAACATAATTAAAACCGTTCCAAGCCCAAGCTCCTGCAATCCAGAAAAAGCCAGGTCTTTTTAGGGTGGGTCTTTTAATATATACTGGTCTTCTTGGCTTTTTTACAACCACGTGATTGATGTTTCTATTTAAATTTACAGCAGTTGTTAATCTTGGCCTATTTGGCCTTTTATTAGTCTTGACAACAGGCCTTTTATTAGTCTTGACAAC
>TARA_B100001093_G_scaffold180774_3_pt1 | contig 204982 bp, 261 predicted proteins | sample TARA_B100001093 | Tara Oceans TARA_B100001093 (sample SAMEA2623116) | marine metagenome | biome: marine biome (ENVO:00000447); feature: surface water layer (ENVO:00002042); material: "saline water (ENVO:00002010), including plankton (ENVO:xxxxxxxx)" | depth 5 m | reverse complement strand
TGTACCTAAAACATGAGAACAACCAAACACTGCAACTGAATTTGCTACATCTTGTTTGTCAGTATCAATTTCTCTAAACCCTATATCATTATAGTAATACTCTATTGGCTTTTTGGATGCATGATAAGTCCAACTTTTGCCTATTGCATCAGAACTTTCTAAGTGATTTGACTTTTCAAGGTCATTCATATATTGTTTTGTAACTTTATAAGTACCATGTGCCATCCAATCTATTCCTAGATTTTCTATTGTGACAGGATCATCAAAGTTTAAACCTATTTTAATTTCTCTCGGCATGTAATTCTAACCATTGTTTTATATAAAGTTTATTAATAACTTCACCCCAATGTCCACCTTGAGGCCCGTTCTCATCTGTATAAGATACTATGTCCCTACATTTGACACGATTTACAATATACAACTGTTCTTTACTAAGAGTACCATCTGGATTACTATAGTCTATCCACTTCTTATCATTACTTTCTATACAGCCTAGTACTATATCCTTATATGCGTCTGGTACACATTCACTTAAAACATATGGAGACACAGGTTTGACATCCTCAGTCCACATCCAGGCTGGATTGTCTGCACGTAACTCATAAACTCTTTCATCACCCATGATAGCATGAATGGTTTCTTGTGCAAGTGTTCGTCTGTAATACATTTCAGGGTTCGGAAGAAAGTCGTGTTCGTGTACTTGTAAATGTTCCCACATTTTATTTGGACCAATATTGTCCCGATAGTTTTTAGGTGTGCATTGTCCCGGTAACAAATCCCTCCTGTGCCAAACAGAATCAAAATACTGACCTTGTGCATCATATCCTTCTCGTTGATAACCTATGTTCTTTGTAAACCTATAAGGGTAAGTCCATAGAACAAATATACCTTTTGGTTTACCATATTTTCTACATAGATGAACAAAATTATGCATGATAGTATCATTGCCAGTTCCACCTACGGATAAATTAATTACTGGTGCATTTAATTTTTTTGATAATATTTCTCCCATCGTTTCATTCATATACTGACCTATACCAAATGTATGTGAGCAACCTGTAATGACATAACTATTCCTCCAATCTACTTCATCAAAGTCAGTATCACATCTAAACCCTTGTTTGTTAAGACGATATTCAATAGGTACATTATAATATTTCCACTGTTCTCCGATATGCTTTTTCATGTTTTCAGTCTTATCGTCTGTATCAAGCCCCAGGAATCCAGTAGTCCAATAAGGTTTTTTGCCCTTCTTCTGATGTTTCAACCATTTTAAAGGAGTAGCAGATACTCCTGGATTGCTATTATCATTCAACTTAGTAGAAAATATATACTCAGCTGGATGTGTAATATTAACAGAATTTCTCCACCCTAAATCAAATTCATCCATTGGCAAATCGTTAGCACCGTCCCAAGTATCAAACCTCATATATTCCCATGGTAGTTTTCCCTGCTTTTCAATCCACTTATCTTTTTCTTTTTCTACTAATTGTTTTCTTTTTCTATCGAACTCTGACATTACTAATTCCTTGACAAAAGTTCTAAGAACTTACCGGCATAATAATCTTGCATTATCGGACCCCAATGTCCACCAATAGGACCAAGTTCTGGATCCATTGACTTTATATCTCTTGCTTTACATTTGTTTAAGATAAACAACTGTTCTTTCTCACTAAAGCTATCCCAAGGTTTGAACTTCTCAGGTTCTCTCTTTTTATTCTCAATACAGTTTATTACAATATCATGAGTCCACTTTGGTACCATTGTTCTTAAACTTACTGGTTTTGTCTTTTCTGTATCTTCTCTCCAGATCCAACCTGGAAATTCTGCACACAATTCGAACACATTTTCTTTTCCCATTATTGCATGAAACGTTTCACGTGCCAGTGTTCTTCTATAAAAATGTCTAGGGTTTGGTACAAACTCAGTAATATGATGATGTAGATTTCTTAAACTTTCAGGATAGTGATTCATTTTTTTATTGAGTTTAGCTGGAGTATCTTCTCCTGGCATTATATCCTGTCTTTGCCATACTGGTTCGTACACAGAATCCCATGCATCAACTCCCTTTGGTTGATAAGCCAATGGCTCACTGTATCTAGGAGAATATGTCCAGAGTACAAATAATCCTTTTGGTTTACCATATTTTTGGATAGCATGGACAACATTGTGCATCATGACATCATTACCTGTTCCACCTACACCTAAATTAATAACAGGTGTATTAAGTTTTCTACTTATTATTTGTCCTATAGTTTGCTCGTACTTGTTGCCTACGCCCATTACATGAGAGCATCCTACAATAACATAGCTATTTTGCCAATCATATCGGTCGAAGTCTAATGGATTTCTAAAGCCTTCTTTGTTTAATCTGTATTCTACTTGATTGTCAGACCAGTACCAATCAGGACCAATCTCTTGTTTTAGGTCTAACCATGTTTCTTTTTTATCTCCACCAAAGAACTCAGCTATCCAATAAGGATCTTTTCCCTCTGGTTCAATACAAGCCCAATTAGTTTCAGGTGGGGGAGTAGGTGTATCTTCTACTGTTTTGTCTCTAGTACTTTCAATAGGTATTAACGCATTTACAGAACTCCAAAAGCCCAATTCAAAATCATTGATTGGCATTACGGTTGCATAACCCCAATCTTGTACCCTCATATAAAACCAAGGTCTTTGTTTCTTTAGATTAGGTCTATCTGCCCAAGGGTTATCCCCTTGGTTCTTTACATACTCTTTGAATTTCAGATATTCTTCTTTTTTATTCATGTGTAAGTCCTTGACAATCTGGTCGAATCATTATATACTATATTTATGTTCGTAGTTAAAGGGGAAAACTTGACAACTATAAAAAAGGTGTTATTATAATATTATGATGAATTCAGCAGAGGTATATGATATGGAACATGTAGGTGGTAAACACACTCACTTTGAAAGAAACGTACTTTATCACCACAAGTATAATTTCCAAATAGATAATTCAGGTGTTGACTATAAAGATATTTTAGAACGTGAAGAAATTGGTTTCTCACGTGAGCAAGTTGTAGCGGCGGCTATTGTTGCCGATAGTTTCAATGAAGGTACATATGTAAAAGCACAAGGTGGTGTTTTTGATTTTGCTGATACAAAACAAGGTAGTCGATATCTTCAAATGAAAATTCCGAATAAAGATATTCTTGTAGGTATTCTACATTTATATCCACATCTAATCGAAGATAAGCACATTGAAAGTGCAAAAGAAATTATTAAAGAACTTGAAATGGACTTCATGTTTAAAATCATGTCAGAAAAAATGACAGAATTTGAAAGTGGCATTGCAAGTATACTGGCGTCTACAGATAAACTAGCCAAGCAATTTTGGGGTGTAGCCGCATATCTACCGACTTATGCAGTTAAGAAAGTATGGGAACGGGAAGTTACTGACCGTAGTGAAAACTCAGTACACATAACATCAACACGCAACGATGGTAAAGTGTTCATGGACATTACAGTATTGAAATCAAGTGCGAGTCAAACATATCCTGGTTTCAACGTATCTGCTATTTCTAGTGACGGCAATCGTGTAAGTTTCTTTAGTACTAAAAGTGGTTGGGAAGTAGATAAAGAATTTACGATTACTGCTAAAGTAAAAGGTCATGGTAATGTTTGGAATCAAGAACACATAGCAGAGACAAGGTTGAATTACGTAAAGGCTTTATGATTCCATTACTACTTACTCTTTGTTACTTAGGAGCAATATACGGTTTCGTATGTTTACTATTGTTACTTTGGAACAACGAAAACGTTAAATGAGAATAATCTGTTATAAGTCACCAACTGATTACGTCACACACGATTTTCCAAAAGAAGAACTCAATGAAATATTAGACATATGTAAAGAACTTGATATCAAGTGGTATGTCCTAGTATATTAATAACGAAAGAATAAATACGACTATGAACAAGTTACTAGTACACAAGCACCTGTTAATTCGTGCCGAGGTTAATGAGCCTCTACAAAACAAAAACAAAGCAATTAAGTATTTGCGAAAGATGATTAAAGCCATTGGTATGAAACCAATGTATGGACCTACTGCATCTTATTGTAAGATGGAAGGCAATAGAGGTCTAACTGCTTTTGCAATTATAGAAACATCACATATTGCTATGCACATATGGGACGAAGTAAGTCCTGCACTATGTCAGTTAGATGTATACACTTGTTCAGAAATGGATCCTAATCAGGTTCTACCTTTCTTAGAAGTTATGGAACCTGCTAAAGTAGAATATAAATTCCTAGACAGAGAAAGTAAGTTTGAAGAAATATACTCAAGTAAATAATTCAAACGTATACAGATTACTAAATCCCCAAAAGATAAGTATTAATATGAAAGAAGTAGTTTTAGTAACAGGTGGTTTCGACCCATTACATTCTGGTCATATAGAATACTTCAAGTCTGCCAAAGCACTAGGCGATGAACTAGTTGTAGGCATAAACTCAGATGAATGGTTAACTCGTAAGAAAGGCAGAGCATTTATGAACTTTGCTGAACGTAAAGCAATCATCGAGGCATTAGAAGTAGTTGACAAAGTTATAGACTTTGATGATAGTGATGATACTGCCAGTTACGCATTATATAAGATACAATCTATGTATCCAATCGGTACTAAGTTTACATTTGCAAATGGTGGAGATAGAGGTAATACTACAACACCTGAATACAAACAGTATGCAGAAATGCCATGGGTTAGATTTGAATTTGGTGTAGGTGGTACAAACAAAAGAAACTCTAGTAGTTGGATACTAAATGATTGGAAGACACAAAGAACTCATCGTACATGGGGATATTGGCGAGTACTTGATGATAAACAACCTAAGGTTGGGCAGAAGATAAAAGAACTAGTTATCAACCCACGCAAGAGTTTATCAAATCAAAAACATAGATATAGAAACGAATATTGGTATGTCCTAGAAGGAGATATCATGATTGAACTAGAATTTAACAAGAAAAAAGAAGCAATCTATCTGCGTCCACATGACACATTCTTAATACCTAAGGAATGTTGGCATAAAACAACGAATATTGGTGATGAACCAGCACATATTATTGAAGTACAATATGGTGAAAGTTGTGAAGAATCAGACATTTTAAGAAAATAAATCACTCCAAAAACTTGACAATATAACGATTCGTGTTATATTATATACATAATAAACAAATAGAGAGGTTAATTATGAATATGAAAACACTAATTGCTACAGTATCAATGATTGTAGCATTGACTACTTCATCGAATGCGATGGATGAAAGTCAATTTAATCAAATGAAAAAGGAAGGTATGATTACCACGTTTGGTAATTACGTTTCTACTAATAATAAAATAGATACTCCTTGGGGTTCTCATTATTATTTACCTAGTGATACATTCATGAAGAAAACACAAAGCGAATATAGTGAAGTGTTTTGGACTAATGGATTTGCTTGGGGTAACTTTAATGGTGATAATACTCCAGACTTGTTAATGGCATGGGAATTGCATACACAATGTCAAGGACAGATGTATGAAGATAAACATACTGGTACTTACTTTTGTCTTGCTGAATCATTAGACGACAAGAGAGGTATGTTACCATTCTCTATCTTTGAAGTTGATGCTAATGGTAGAGAAAGTTTAGACCATTTACTTATTAACGATGTTAGCATAGGTGCTAGAAATTGTATGAGACCTATCGTAGCTGATTTCAATAGTGACGGTATAGATGATATCTATTGTGGAAGTGCATTCGGTGTTAAACATAATGGTAAGAGAACACATGGTGGTGCAGACTTTGTTTTCATTTCTAATGGAAAAGGTCAATGGATTAGAACTAAAGAAAAAGGTGATAACGTAAATAAAGAGCATGGCATTTACATGGGCTTCTCTCATGGTATTACAGCCGCTGATATTGATAACGATGGTGACATCGATGTTATTACTCCTCATATTAAATGGGAAAGTGTAAGAGGTGGAGGTAAAATTTATTGTCATATAAATGATGGTAAAGGTAACTTCACTGTTAAGTGGTGTGCTGACCAGTTTGCTCATGCAGTTACAACAGGTGACTATAACGGTGACGGTCATGTAGACTTGATGGCTTCACATGGGTGGCATCAAAGTCCTGCTTACAAGCATAACAATTCTAAAAAGCATAACCAAACTGTAATCTTGTTTGGTGATAGTTCAGGTAAGTTTGGTAAATCTAAATCAACTAAGAAGTGGTTATACCCAGAACCAGCATATGACATCTACGGTTCAGGTTACATGTTAACTGATGTTATCGGTCCAGTATCATGGGACTTTGATAACGATGGTGATGTAGATATCGCAGGTTCATCAATTGGTCCTCTTTATGTCGGTGGTACTCATACAGTATGGGCTAACGATGGTAAAGGTAACTTCACTGTTGCAGACCAAGTTCCAATGATCCCTTCTCCTGACTTTGTTAAAACAAGAAAAGGATTTAAGAAGAACATCAAAATGGAAAGCAATCAATGGAATTCATTTTGTACTAGAAGTACGTTGATTGATGTTAATGAAGATGGTCTAATGGATATCTTATGTGATGCTTCTCCTCAAGACAAGCATGGTGGTTGGTTCTTTGTTAACAAAGGCGAACTTAAGTTTGAAAAAGTTTCTCCATACAAAGCATGGGAAAACGGTTGGGTTGACTACTACACAAGTATATATGGTGGTCAAAACAAAAAGTTTGAAGGCTTCTCTGACCCTGATATGATGGCTCCTGGAGCAGGTTGGTACGTATATAAGTCAGACTTCAAATAAGAATTAACTCTCTATTAAACTAAATTAGCCCGGCTTTATGTCGGGCTTTTTTATTGATAAATAAAGTATGTAGTTAATAGAGAATTAAAATGAAAAGAATTATTAAACTAGACCCAGATATAAATCCAATAACAGTTAAAGACGGTAGAGGTATAATAAGTACATTCTATCCACAAACAACTGATATCAAAGAGTGGAGTTATATAGTAACTCTCAAAGGGTCTGTAAGAGGACATCATCTACACAAAGAGTTTGACGAATATATTATGTTTGTAGAAGGCAGTGGCGTATATACTGAATTAACAGACGGAGAAGAACTCGTTACTCCTGTAGCAACTGGTGATTGTATCTTTATTCCTAGACTAACACCTCATACGTTTTACCCAACTTCTGATTCAAAAGCAATCGCTCTTATAACAAAGAAATGGAATGATTGTGATGAACCTTTGACAAGAGTAAACAATGAAGAAACGTAAAAAGAATATCAGAATGATTTTAAATGAACGTACTACTTGTAGAGTATGTGGAAGTCCTGTAAAAGAATTACATGACTTTGGTAGAATACATATCAATGATTTCCCTACAACACCCGATGATACTCCTGGCGAGGCACCAATGGTATTAGACCAATGTGAGGAATGTGAGTTAGTTCAACTTAGACATACAGTTAATCCAAAGATATTATATGGTGAACACTATTGGTATGAGAGTGGATTGAATTCTAAACTAATGAATAACTTATTTGATATTGCAGGATACGTAAATGAGTATACTGATAAAGGCGATGTAGTATTAGATATCGGTGCGAATGATGGTACGTTGTTAAGTGCAGTTAAGTCAGACAGATATAGAATAGGTTGCGAACCAGCACCTAATCTAATTAAGAAGTTAATGAAAAACTGTGAAGCAACTATAAACGATATGTGGCATTATAAACTAATGCAAGGAAAGAAAGCAAAAGTTATTACTGCTATTGGTATGTTCTATGATATGGATAACCCAAATGATTTTATCTATAGTGTGAATGAAGCATTAACAGATGATGGCATATTCATTGCACAGTTAATGACACTTGCTCCTATGCTTAAAATGAAAGACTTAGGCAATGTATGTCATGAGCATTTAGAATACTATAGTTATAAAAGTCTTGTAGAACTATATGAAACTAACGGTCTTGAAATCTATAAAGTAGTAGAGAACGATATACAAGGTGGAAGTTATCAACTATGGGCTAGAAAAAAGAACGAAGGCAGTATAGAATATTTTGAAGACTTATCTTCTTTAGAAACATTCTTTAAAGATGTAGAACGTAATGGTATGTTGTTAAGAACTGTATTACAAGATTCAAAATCAAATGGTAAAAAGAATTATGTATATGGTGCTAGTACAAAAGGAAATACAATGTTACAGTTTTGGAAACTACATGATTTATTCGAAGGTGCCGCAGAAATACATCCAGATAAAGTAGGAAGATATACAGTTGGAACAGGCATACCTATTGTACATGAAGATGATGCAAAGAAAGATGCAGACTTATTCTTTGTCCCTAATTTTGGTTTCAAAGATATGTTTGTTGAAAAAGAAAGTGAATGGCTTGAACAAGGAGGAAGAATGCTCTTTGCAATGCCAGATGTTAATGTAGTAGAACACAAAGGAAAAAATGGAACAAAAGATAGTATACGTGACTAAAGAACAGATAACTTGTATGGGAGAAGATGGAGACCACCCTAAAGTTTATTATACTCTTAAAAAAGGTGAAGCAGTTTGCGGATATTGTAATATCAAATACGTACTAGTTAAGGAGAAAGAAAAATGAAAATCGCAATAACAGGTGGGGCAGGATATGTTGGTTGTAGATTAAGTGAACAACTATTAAACAACGGACATGAAGTTATTTGTATAGATTGGTTAAAGTATGGAGTACAACCCATATTAAACATATTAGATAGAAAAGGATTTCATTTACACAAGATAGATATTTGTAGTCCAGAAGTAGAACCTATTCTAAAAAGTGCAGATGCAGTAATTCATCTAGCAGGTATTGTAGGCTATCCGTCATGTGAACGTGAGCCTGACTTAGCATATAGAGTTAACGTAGAAGGAACTAATAGAGTTATAGATGCTTCTGTAGGTAAACCTTTTGTATATGCAAGTACAGGAAGTGTATACGGTGAACTTGGTAAGACATGTGATGAAACATGTGAGACTAATCCAATTAGTACATACAGTGTTTATAAACTTGATGGTGAAAAGAAATTAAAAGGAACTGATGCAGTTATACTAAGACCAGCAACTGCATTTGGTGTGAGTAATAGATTAAGACAAGACTTACTTGTTAATGACTTTACTTACAAAGCAATAGCTGAAAAGAAATTGGTCTTATTTGAAAAGCACTTCAAACGTACTTTCTTAAGCATTAACGACTTGGCACGTTCATTCAGATGGGCGTTAGAGAAATACGATATTATGAAAGGCGAGATATGGAATGTCGGTGATGAAACTTTAAATCATACTAAGTTAGACATTGCACAGATTATTAAAAGCAAAGTCGATTATGAATTAATTATTAACGATGAATTATCTCACGATAAAGATGGCAGAGACTATTTTGTTGACTATACAAAAATTAGAAACATCGGGTTCACTGCTACCGAAACTCTTGAAGATGGTATTGATAGTTTAGTTAAGTTGTATCACGCCGCGTGATTTTTAACAACACTTGCAATCTTTTTTACGTCTTCTTCACGTAAATTAAACTGACCAGGTAAATGCAAACCTCTACTTGCTAGTTCGTCTGCTATTGGTGTAGGCGTTCTGTACTTTCTATGAAAAGGTTGATTACAAAGACTATCGTATACTGCACGACAACCTATACCTTCTGCACGTAGTTCTTCTACGAGATTATCTCTTTTGCTTACTAGTATCTCTGGATACGTAGGTGTCTGATGTTCTAAATCTGTAGGGATAAAGTCTACTACTTTCTTTAAATGTTTACGATACCATTTGAATAATTGTTTCTTGTGTTGTACGATGAATGGTAACTTCTTCATTTGTGGCACACCGAATGATGCTTGTAAGTCTGTGAATTTAAAATTCAATCCCATTACGTTATATACTTCTCCGACTTTAACTGTTCTGCCAAAGTTTTTTATAGCATGAATTTGTTTACTAATATTCTCATCATTAGTAACTATGCAACCACCTTGTCCTGTAGTAATAATCTTTGGTGCACCGAAACTAAATATTCCCATGTCACCCATAGTACCACAGTGTACATCATTGACTGTTTTACTTCCTAATGCTTGTGCAGAGTCTTCGATTACAATCTTACCACTCTCTCTTAGAGATTTAATTTTTTCTTCAACGTCTTTAGGATATCTACCATTGATTGCTGATACAAATATAACTCTACAATCTGTTGGTATCTTATCAAAGTTTATACAGTAATTGAATGGGTCAACATCTACTATTACAGGAACACCGCCCATTAATATTGCACCATTACATGTAGCCGCTTGAGTATATGCACTTACGGCAAACTTCTCTCCTGGCTTGATATTAGCTATCATAGAAGCACACAGGAGACCCGTAGTAGCACTTGTTACCATGTGTGCATACTTGGCACCTGTATAGTCACATATAAGAGATTCTAATTCTCTGGTTTTATCGTGTTCCATAATCCACCCACCAGAGTTGACGTAGTTATAAACACTCTCAATTTCTTCTTTCCCGTATACGGGATTCATGTGACTATTCTTTGTGAGCATTTACAAAATTCTCCATCTTATGTTTTACGTGTTCGTAGAAAATCATATTTCCTTCGATACTTGGATGAACCCAATTAAATAAGCCTTTATCTTCTAATTGCTTCCAGACATCATATTGCTCATGTATGTAATCAATAATGCTTGGCTCAATGTTATTTTTCTTTATCGTTGAACCTTTCCACGACATTATTGGATTCATAATCAAAGACATAAGTTGTCTAGTACTTTCACCAGGTCTCCAAGTGTATTTATCTAAATTGTGAGCCTGCATATGTTTTTCTATGTCTGCTTGTTTGATATAAATCTTCAATGTTTGATGTAAGAAGTCTGCACCTAAATTTGGATTCATACCTTTGATGCCTGCATGTTCACATAGTATATTCTGCCAACTAGGTTCTAATACTGTAAGATTTTCATATGGTTTAACATCTTCATATGTTATATCTGTATGAGCGCCTAATATTCCAATCGGTACTTCTAAACTATTCATTGCCTCTAAATCTAAATGTAAAAGTTCGTTTCGTTGTTCTAACCAATCTGGGTTCTTAAAAAATCTATCAACCCATGATCCTACATTGATGCCCTTAGTTATTATTTCTGATTCTTGATAAGAGGGCCAACACATCTTTCTTGTTTCTTTTTCGTAATACAATCTTGCTATCGGGTCACACATAACCCAAATCACAGGTTTCTTCTTTACTTGATTAGAAATGTTTCCAGATGATAAACATCGTTGTACACAAGTTAAATTACCTATACCGTGAGTAGGTAACCATGCATGTCTCTTTTTGCCAAACGTATGATTAAATTCTTCTGCAAACATATCTCCTATGTTTATATCTTTTCCTTCACCGTCATTTCCTAAAGGTGTAGAATAACTTTGTACAGCCCAACTAGGACCTATGTAAATAATGTCGTTGTCGTATAGGACATTATCTGATACAAACATGTCATGCTTCTTGTGTTCCATTATCATAATACCACTTATATGTTTTGGCGAATGCATCTTCCATAGAGTATTTAGGAACCCACCCTAACTCTTTTAAACGTGAGTTGTCTATCGCTCTGTTTTTAATTCCTTCAGGTCTATCAGTATTGAACCAAAGTTTGCCTTTGTACCCACTGACTTTAATTAATAGTTCAGCTATTTCTCTAATAGAAATCTCAAAACCACTTGCTACGTTAACTGTATCATACTTGTCGTTGTTTAGAATTATATCCATTGCCTCAACTGCATCTTCAATATAAAGTATATCTCTGCTTTGATTACCGGAACCCCATATCTCAATACTGTCTGAATTGTTTTTACATGCATCGACAAACTTTTGCATTAATGCACCTATGACATGTGCATGTTCTCCTACTCTATCGTGTGGTCCAAACATGTTTGTATTGATTGCAGTACGCCAATGTGTATCATACTTTTCATTACTTGCTCTACATTGATACATACCCATTAGCTTAGGCAAAGCAGTTGGGAAGTAAGTAGAGTACGGTTCGCCTTGTAGTAACTGAGTTTCTTTATATGGTTGTTCGCCAATCTCAGGATAACTACATGTGCTTCCTTGTAGTAATACTCTATCTGTTCTTGCAAAACGACACGCCTCAAATATATTATTTTGAATTGTTAAGTTCTTAATCATTAACTCAAAACTCTTATCTAAGTCTTCTTGTAAGCCACCTACAGTAGCCGCATTTATAACTACGTGTGTGGGCTTCTTTATATGTATGTCTTGTTTAGTTGAGATACGTGACGTATAGTTTGCATTTTGAGTATTGCCTCCTTCTGCATCAGGTATTAGTTTCTTATACCACGTTCCTACTAGTCCTCTATCTCCTGCTATATAGTATTTCATTCATTCTTTTCCTTATGAATAATAAAGTAATTATTCATTTCTAAAGTTGGACAATGTTTAGTTGACTGAGGCTTCTGATGTCCTCTATGTTCGCTTTGCCATGTCGCAACGGTGCCTTGTTCATTTCTAAATCCATCAAACGATGAGTAAGCATATGGGAACGGTTGTATGACTGCACTGCCGCCAACATTGAGTTGACTCATAATACACTTTGTAAAATAATGTATGTCATTAACATCATACGGTGCAAAGAATGTATTAGTATCTTTATTCTTGTCTACTACTTGCCATGCCTGTGATATGTTTCCATTTAGTAGTCTTACAATTTTATCTGTTTTCCAGAATACGTTTGACATATTCATAAGTATTATATCATATCTTTCCGCAGAATCAAAGTCTTTTCCGTACATATTGTCGCTATTGTCTAACAAATCAAAAGGAGTCTGAGGCTCAATATGTATATCTGCTGGTTCTGTTATACCTAATGTCTTCCAAATAAGTTTAAGTTCATCAAGCGAATCACCTGCTTCTTTGTATGAGTTAGTAGAATGTACATTTGTAAATCCTTGACTTTTTAAGAAGTGAGGCATAAATCCAAAGTGTGTTCCTATATCAAGTATCTTAATATCTTTAGGTGCATAGTTTAATCCTAAGTTATCAAGTATCATACTATGATTAACCCAATATGCAGACTCTAAAGATGACTCTAGGTATTGTGAATGTCTTTTTAGTTTCTTAGTTAATACTTTGTATTCTTTTTTATAAACGTCTTTGAATGTATCAAAGTATTGTTCAAACCCTACACCTATCTTTGCGATGTTGTGTGGTTTTCTAAATCTCCAAGAACCATATTCATTATACATTGTCCAATCCCATTTATAGTTTTCATCTACGAATAAAATTTCTTCTGGAGTTAATTGACGTGGAGTATGTATTTCTTCTTCGTATAATATATCTGCGATGCGCCTTCCTGAATCTCTGTGACCAAAATCATCGTTCCAATCTTTGCATCTTGCATAATAACCTTCACGATGTATGTCGTCCATATCAATAGTATAACAAACATTTAGGTCATACATGTAACCAGTCTGTTCTAACAAGTCATTATTAACATCATCATTGTTTTCTAAGTAACTTGCGTATCTTTTATGAGGGTGTCTTGTAATCGCAATAGCTGGTATTTTAGATACGTTATCTAAATTATTTTTATCAACTAATCTATATGCAAGTCTAGGTGCAACTTTGTTTTTTATTGCACCGTCTAAATTTCCTGCTATAGGTATAATTATTGTATTTGTGTTTTCACTATACCATACATATTTTGTCTTTTCTCTTTTAACTTCTTCATCATCTGCTTTGTCTTCTAATTGAGGTTTGTAGTCTAATAAACTCAAAGACTTGAATGCATCTTTGTATACACTAGGTGTATATACATTTTTATAATGATTGTAGTTGTGTTCTAATATTTCTTGTAATTCTTTACTGTATGTTATTCCATTCTTTACGTCAACTGTATCTACAATTTCTTTTACAACATCAGTTATAGCATCTATTCTTTCTTCGTAAGCTAATTCATCATAGCTTTCATCCCAAAATTTATCAAACGTTTTGAACCCTAAGTTTTTTATATTTCTTAAATACTTTCTATCACCTACTATAATGAAAGGTTTCTTACATAGTATTGCTTGTGAAAGTTTTTCACTTATCGAAACATACTCATCACTGTGCGTAAACTCTGTAATTAGTTCTACGTATGTTCTCTTTCTATATGGAAGTAATTCTTCTATTCTGTTTAAAGATGAACTTGCTAACCATTCGTCCCTCTGACAATTCATACTATATGGCAATTCTGTTTTATAATAATCCCATAATATTTTATTAGCCATATCTTTATTATATACATCTGGTACTCTGCCGTATATTGCATTTACATCACTATCATATAGAGGATCACCTTCTCCTCTATTATTTGTACCAAGAAAACTAAAGTAGAAATTATCTTTTATATTAACTTTCTTTTCTAACAACTTACTTAAAGTGTCAAGTCGATGTGGTCTAATTCTTTTATTAAGAAATAGAACGTGTTTGTTTGTTAACTCATCTTCTGAAAATTCCCATTTTTCGTGATACTCATTTGATACTTTGTTTTCTTCGTAATCTGAAAATCTTAAAGTACTAGATGAAACAGTCAAGTAATCTATTGATCCTTTTGGTTTTAGATGTTCATACATAGACCAATACTTTACATTCTTTGCATATGATTTAGTAGAATAAAACTTATCTATCTTCTCATAGTAACTAAATGGTATAAGTTCTGCACCCATATCGAATACAATACAAGTATTACCTTGCTCTAAATCTTTTGTGATAGACTTGTCGTTCAATACTTCATCGATTAGTTTATCAGTAAGAGTTAAGTAATCATACCCATCAAATTCATCTTCATCAAAATACTTACATGCTATCCAAGGAGAAACAAAATAATATTTTTCAAACCTAACAGTAGGGTGTAACTCATCAACAAAGTTTTGATATAAGTCATAATGCTGAGGTTCGCCATGTATAGTTTTGATTAAAGGTGAACGATTTATTATCCATTTATTATAGTACATTAAATCAGACTCCTTTCTGCTTTAATACTATCTTTAGTTTTCTTAAATTCATGATTAGTTTTCTTTCCACAAAATATTGAACATGTTATTAATCGTTTATCTCTGATATCACGACTTTTAAAATTATCTGGCCATCTGCCTTGAAACATTGGACCGTTTATTATATCTTTCAAACTATTATATTCCAAACTTATATTTCTTGTACCATATGAGTTAATGAAATCTTGCAACTGTGAAACTTCATATGAACTAGGATTAGCATAGTATTTACTTGCAGTAAAACAACAAGGAAAAACTAAACCATCGTGACCTATAAAAATACCCTTTCTAGGTATAGCAACACAATGAATATCTGTTTGACCTAATTCTATTTCATGAGGAGATAATGTTCTTTTGTTATCTATAATTTGTTTATCCATTCTGGGTTTCCAGAATGCTTTTGGATCATTAAATTTTTTAGCTAACTCATCTGGTTCAATCGATTGTTCTTCTGACTTAGTAAAGCCTGCATCTTTTAAGTATAGTTTAATTTCATTAGTATTTAAACTCTTATCTTGTTGTTCTATAAAGTAATCTAATTGACCATCATCTTTTAATACTTTCATCCAACTATTATATTTTCTACCATCTTCTGTAATAGGTTGATTAACAAATCCTAATGCCTCTTTAGCAAAGAACTGTAGCAACCCTATATCTACTGCTAGTTGTTTTGCTTCTTCGACTTGATGTTGGTTGTGCTTAAATACAAGAAACTCCCATTTGCCTCTGCCACCCGCTTTAACAAACCACTTCATTGCATTCATTATCTTTTTCCAGTGAGTTCCTCTTCTGTAAATATGATTTGTATCTTCAAGACCATCTACACTAAAAGTTAAAATACATCCTTCATCACTAAACAACTTTCCTAATTCAGTCCAAAATTCTTCATTTCTACCACTAGCATTAGTATTCATTGTTACGTATATTTTAGGATTTATACTTTTTATATATTTTAATATATTAACTAATTCTGGATTAGTCATTGCATCGCCGTAGTTTCCGCATAATTGTAAACCATATAACTGAGCGATAAATTCATTTGGCAACCAAGATTTTAATCTATCTAGTGTTAGATATGTTTCTTTATAAGAAGTATTCTTTGGTCCTCCTTGTTGTCTACGATTGCATATAGGACATTTGGCATTACAAAGACTGCTCATTTCTAAGTCTAAGTGTAGTATATCTTTGTAAAGATAAAGTAAAGACATTAGAAATACTCCCTAAACTCAGGTAAATAATCTTTTATGTCCTGCTTTCTTATTTCATCTAAGTTCTTAGTATACTCAATCGCTTTTTGCCATTTATCTTTTCTATCAGGACCACTAAACATTTTTTCAAATTCTCTTAGCTTCCAACTTTCAAACACGTTAGAAAATTTCTTATGTATTCTATCTCTCATTTCTTTTGGTAATACTGCTGGAGATAATATATCTGGGTCGTATACATAATTGTGATGTACCCATACTCCATGTTGTCTATGAAAGAAATTATAAAAATCACCTAGTGTAGAGTAGTTCATCCATGATACAGTCTGTGTTACATCAATCTCAAAGCCTTCTTCTTTCAGTCTTAAGAAGTTTTTAATAACTGAATCCCATTGTGTGGGATATCTTATGTAATGATTTCTATCTTCTAAATCATCTATGCTACAACTTACTTTCACATGGTCAAACTTTTTCCACAGGTCTATAACTTTGTCATTCATGTTTGTCATGTTAATATTATACCAAAGTTTTATATCTGTTTTTCCTAAATCTACTAGTCTTTCTAAAAATCTAAAGTGTTCTTTAATGAGTGTTGGTTCGCCACCATTAATATAAAATGTTTTTACTCTGTCACAATGTTGTAATAAGTCTTCCCAAAATCCATCACGCTCAGGCCATCTAAAGCCTTCCATCGTATCGTATGTTGTTAACTTAAATGTAGTTTTCTTTTGTAGAGCATCGTAATCATTTCTCCACTTACTTGAACTTGCTGGATTACATGTACGACATGCTACATTGCATACATTACCTAATCTTAATTCAACAAACTCTAGCTGAACATCTTTCATGAAGCCATCGCTATCAGTGGCTTCCCTAGCAACTTCTACAGTGTACTCAGAATAGTTTTTGATTTCTTCTGTTCTTTTAGAAGACATGCCTTTAGCTTCTTCGGCATAACAACGAATACATGCTTTAGGTTTTTTACCCTCTAACACTTCTAGTCTTGCTTTCTTATAGCTTTTGCTATTCATTGTATCAAACACGGTGTCACGGTTTAGATTATAAAATCTATCACCATCACGTGAACTACTCAACGAATTACGATGGTCAGCAACACAACAATGTGTTACCCCACCATGCGGGTGCGTTGCAAGGTGTTGAAATAATAATGGACAAAAAGTATCGCTCACGTTATAGCCATCCTAGTTGTTCTAATTTTGGTTTTAATTTTTCTTTTGTAAACATTTCATAACCTTTAATACTAGGATGATGACTTTCTTCAAACTTATCACCTCTACTTTCTGCATATTCTAGTATACTATCTTCTATATATTCTATTCCTAGTTGTTTAAACGCATCACATAATCTTTCTTTTGAATTCATTAAAGCCGTATCCCAACCAAATACTACTAAAAGTTTTGCATTGCTTAGTTTTATACCATGCAATACTGCTACTAAACTATACATTGTCCAAGGATTAATCCGTCTTCCTTCACCTAATAATGTATAAATCTCTTTTGGTTCACGTTTCATTCCAGACTTAATCCATTCATTACACGATGGATCAAATCCAAATGATGTGATATCACCATCGAATTTGTTTTTTATGTTTGTCACAGAACCGGGTAGTTTCTTCAATTCTCTTTTCTTATACCCTTTACTAATATCGTCTCCCCACAAATCTTTATTAACATTGTTAATAGGTATAGTAAGTCTTCCAGGATTAGTTACTTGAAAAATTACTATGTCATTGCTTTTTATTTCTCCATCAAGTAAAGCACATGTATATTTTGCTATTGCACTATGAACACCTGAGCCTGGTATAGCCCAACTTTTCATTTCAATATTATTTGAATCCCATATGCATGGGTCAAAGTTTTCTATTGCTCCATTTCTTCTCCATACATGACCTGGTTTGATATCATGGGATAGATGGGTCCAATGATGTTGTGCAGTTAAGCTACAACCAAATGCTCTAATTCTTGTTTTCTTTTTAGCCATCAATTAATTCTATGTGATATATACCTGTACATTTCATAAGTTCAGACATCACTCCTTCTTTTGTTTTGCCTTCCATATTTAATTTTCCTAATTTAACTCTACCACTAGTAAACTCAGGTTTACTAAAGTCATAATACTGGTCAAGATTATTATTCTTAACCCACTTCGCTAACTCATCTATAGGATAATAAGGTTCTCCTTCATGTCCCCACCTCTTAAATCTCATTTCAAAACAAGTGTGAACTGTGTTTTGTTGAGAAAGTTTCTTTGTTGTTACTAAAGGTAAATCATTTGAGGCGTAACATGCCATTAAGTCTTTGCCAACTCTAAAGTAGTCAAGAGTCAAATCACCCCAATCATGATACACTGTAAAATTTTTGTAATCAGCTTCTTCTAGCGGTTCTTGTTGTACTGCTCCCATGCCGTCACCTCTAGTGACAACACGACACGTTCCAAAAAATTCTAGTTCAGGATCTTCGCCCATATGATATTCAAGGCCTTCCATAGAGTGAACTAGTTGATTAATTTCTTCTAACCAAACATAGATATCTCCATGCTCAATATATTCAAGAACTTCATTATCTTGTAAATGATTTGACTCATCTTCAAAGTATTCATGCAATGCATTCAATTTATCTAATTCTGGATTAACTGAATTTACATCTAATACAAGTTTAGGGTCAACGTTGTTCACTATGTCAACTGTTTTCATTTTTTCAATTATCCAATTCATTCTATTCTTCATTTGAACAAATCTTCTTTTATCGATAGTTGGATAGAAGTTCCATGATGTTGACCATTCTCCATATGATTGAGTTTTCTTCATCAATCTAATAAATTTGTTTGTAGTACTACATCGTCTTGTTAAATCATAATCCATGACATAACGTTTGCTTTCGGGTATCTCTTTGACTGGTAAATACTTATCTCCTCTTAAAGGAGGTATCATCTTTTCCTGAGACATTGTTACTCTGAGTTTCATTTTCTTTCCTTTCTTGTCCACCACTCGTATAGTTCTGGATCTCGTTTGTAAATATCTTCCAAACGATATTGCTCTTGTCTAATTCTATCAAGTTGTTCCTGATAGTTTCTTCCATTGAAAAACTGTTGCTCATGTGTCTCAGGCCACTGTTCTTCAAATGTTTGCCTATCTTTCATACCTACTAATGTATTTACTAGAGTTTGTTGCTTAGGAGTTGCCCTTGGCTTAATATAGGCTAGTAAATCGTCTAAATGCCTATTCAATATATGCTTAGGCCATGCAAAAGGACTAAACACAATATCAGCATGAAAGGCGAACATAATCTTTGTTTCTATTCTTACGTCTAATTCTAAACTTAAATCAAATAAATCTTTAATACTAAACATGCCGGGACCTGTAATAGTTAAGTCGAATAGCATCTTATCTTTACCACCTGGTGCCGCTAGTCCTTTCTTAAAGTTAGCTAACCACTCGTCCCATACAATACCTTTACGAATGAACTCTACGATATCACCTGTACCATCGATACTTGCACACATTAACCAGTCTTTGAACTGAGGTAGATAATCAAATAATTCCATACCCTTAAATGTTGTACGAGACAAATTAGAGTTATATCTTAAGTGACAATTCTTTGCAGAACCATTAGCGACCATTTCTTTTAATGCCCACCAATGTATATCATACATAAGTGGCTCTCCGCCTACCCAATATATTTCTTCTACAATACCATCACTAATTGCTTTCTTAAATTCTGGTTCAACAACTGTACGCTGAAACTTTACCATCTTCTGTTTTACAGTTGGTTGCATAAATGGTTGATGTTCAATCGACCACATGTTGTGTTTCTTCTTTTCTGCTTCCCACGAACTTGATAATTGTTCACCACACATACGACATTTAAAGTTACATAAGTTAGAGTAACGATAGTCAAATGATATAGCAGGCATTGTTGTATGACCGTCATCATCTGTCTTATCGAATGCTTCTTGTATCTTGTCTCTGAATAGTACACCAGTAAACCATTTACGATAAGATGATAGACTTAGAATATCGTCATTACAAACATCACATTGTGGAATACGTTCTCCAGACATTAGTTTCTTTCTAATATCTTTCATGTATTGAGAGTTCCAATGTTCATCTAATGATGTAGGATTAAAGTCATCTGCATCTGTTTTAGAATCTTTTACTTCACCATATCTTTCATCATTAGATGCATCGATATATTGTTTCTGAAACGAATGTTCTTCACGTGATGCACAACATAGTCTACGTTCACCTTGAGGAGATATATAGGTATGAGACCACGGAGCCATACAGAAAGTTTTGTTTTTACTTTCTTCTGCACAACTTCCGTCGCTTTTCCAGATAGGTATTATCTTCTTATTCAAGTGTATAGACTCCAGTTGATTCGTCATATTCACGATTCCATATTCTCGATTCCTTGATAGCTTTTTCTATGTCATCATAGTTTGTAATAATTTTAGTTTTGTCATCTTTAGATAGTTGTTTTGTAAGCCCATGTGGGTCGTTATCAATATCTATTATGTCACCTAAAGTTTCATAAGGATAAAAATGACATGTATACTTGTCTTTCATTTCTTCAACGACTCTGCTATAAGCCTGATGTGATAAGTCAAATGTTTTTATATAATGTTCAATAAGTCCTTTATCTACTTCGAAAGGTTCGTATATTGCTTTCTTACGCTTTCTTACAACCCAATTACCTGATTGTTCTGCGATAATAAAACTACAAATTGTATCTATCATATCATGTCTGAAACTAAAATGTAAATCAGTTACACCTGTTATCTTAAAGAAATTATGTACTTTAGCAAAATCAAATTCATAAAGTGCATACCTAGATTTTTGTTTCATGCCATCACGTAATCCACACATGATGTTCCACTTCATGCACCATTCTATTTCAGGATATTTTTTGTTTATATCAATCATCAAACCTAGGTACCAGTCATATTCATCATCATGAATTTCTGTTGACTCTAACCCATGCTCATAAAAATTAAATGGAGGTGTACATAAATTCTCTGCTATATGGTTACCAACAACGGTACTCCCAGTCCTTGCATTGTACATTACTAAGTGTCGTTTCATTCAACTTTTACTCCTCCTAGTGCATCGTTTTCAGTATCCCAACCACCAACTTTTTCGTGAGCATCATCACCGCCTTCATAATCTTTTGTAGTAGCAGGGTCGCCTGCTCTGTCACTTACTTTGAATATTAATTCTTTATTTAAGATTTGCTCTCTGTTTGGTGCATCTGCCTTTAATGTTTCATACCAATCTGCGATAGGTCCTTTAAATACTTCTCTGAAATCATGTCCTCTTCGTACATCAAACTGAGAAAAGAATGCTTTAAAATCATTGTATAGTTTCGGAGTTTCTGCTGTATTCTTATGAGGTGTTTTAACAATATCAAGATAATCAATTAATCTTTGGATACTTGCTTTCTCGCCTTCTGATAGTTTTTGTTGTGGTCTTTCTGTTCTAAACCATGCTTCTAGTTTATCTTTGTAAAATGTTTTTACAGTTTCTGGAAGTATTGCCGCACTTTGAAAAGATGGGAAACGCAAAATGTTAAGTGTCATAGTAGGCGCACGTTGTCCGTATTCGTCACGCAAGTCTAACATTTCATCCATGAAATCTGTAATTGTAACTAAGCATAATGAGTTGATAGTCATCATCATGTGTAGCTTTTTTACATTTGATTCTTTTAATACACGATGAATATTTGATTTCCATAAATCGTAATCAAGTCCATCACGAATATATTCTGCTTGAGACTTAGTTGCTTCCATTGATGTATAGATTTCAAAATTAGGAACGAACCAAGATTTCTCAATAAGTTTATCTAGTACTTTTGGTTTCTCAGGAGATAGATTAGAATTGATAGCGAAACGCATATTTCGTCCTCTATCAGGGTTTTGTTCAAACCAATCAAATAATCTCCATGTACCTCTATGCATAATAGGCTCACCACCTGTTATACGAATTTCTTCTAAGCAATCTGCTAAATCACTTTCCCACCATTTGTGGAATGCTTGAATATATGGATTGTCTTCTTCTTTCTTTGATACTGGTGCCGCCCATGGTGCATTATCAACAAAGTGACCACGCCCATCTGATTGTATATTCTGATACGAACCAAACGTATTAATATCTTTAACCCATGCAGTTGAGAATGCAGGATTGCAATATGAACATTTTAGATTACATGCTCTATCGAATGATATTTCAAGTGTACGTAAATTTACATTATCGTCCCATGGCATTTCCATGCTCTTATCAATATCTTCATCTTTGAAGATTTCAGTTTTGAATACACGGTCTGATATGTGGTCTTTGCCCATATCTTCAACTTTCCAACAGTATTCACATTCAGCAGGACGTTTGCCTTCTTGCATATGTTTACGCATAAGTTTTTTATGCTTTGTGTTATGAATAGCACTTGGGTTATCTTTAATTTCTTCTAATGGGATCCAGTGACCAGGTGGGTGGTGACAACTAGCAGTCTGACCATGTCCTAGCCAGATTGTAGCATTGTACCACTTAGCCGCACAATAACTAGCACTCTTGCTATCTATCATACGTTCTTTATATTGATGGAGAGTTTCACCCTCCCAATGTTTACGACCCATATTTACTCTCGTATTCTTCCTTAGCTTCGTTCCAGAAAGCAGTCATTTCGGGGAATGTTTCTAAGAAGTTTAATCCCCTACGTTCATCATATTGTGAAAAATATTCATGAAAACGAATTAAATGATTACTTAAATCTTCATCACTCATATTTAGCCCTTGTTTGGCCCACGCCAAATCACGCTCAAGTTTTAATACTTCGTAATTCTTAAATCCTGTATACTTTCTGCCATATAAATCATTCTCTAATACATTGGCTTTCATAAAATCAATGTTATCTTGTATCATGTCTAGTAATTCTTGGTCAGCTAATTGAATGGTCATCCAGTCAGGATATCTTAGATAAGGAATGTCAAACCAAACTCTTTGTCTTTTCTTTCTTACAAATGGTGGGTGTTTAAATCCATCATGGTCAGGCGGTTGAATTATTTTATCTTCTTGATTTTCATATCCAAATTCTTCACGTAAGTCTAATATCATTTGTAAGAACCCACGTAGATTTGGTATACTCAATAACTGAAACGTATTAATAAAAGAAATTTCTGTACCGTCAGTCTCACTTAACACTCTACGACAATTCTCATATAGTGTATCAAAGTTTAAACCGTCACGCATATATTCTGCTTGTTTACCTACACCATCAACACTAACATACAAACTAAAATGCTTACATGCTGGTGCAACGTACCAATGATTTCCACTATCAGGATTAAATCTTTTTGGATCTTCCCATACACGAATTTCTTCTAGTGCTTTAATCTTATCAATAAACTTATCCATTAACTTAGGACTTGGTGGAGACATGTTTGATGTAATACTCAAATCAAGAAAAGGATTTGGATTTTCATTTACGTAATCAAATACTTTAAATGTATTGTTATCCATTAATGGTTCACCGCCTGTCATACGAAAAACTTTTAAGTCTCTGTATATCATTGGAAACCATTTCCAGAATGCTTCGATATAAGGATTGTCTTTACGTGCTACTTCAAGTGGCATAAGACCAGTCTTACGTAAGTAGTCTATATCATTATGACCTGTACCATTACTAAAACGAAATCCACCATGCTTCTTAACATCATCTTCCCATGCGGTACTTAGATGAGGTGAGCAATAACTACACTTTAGATTACATGCTTGATTGAAGTTTACTTCTACATAACGTGGTGTGATGTTATGATCCCATGGGTTGTTTACGACTTCGTCCCATGCATCTTTTACCCACCATTCACTTGAACGATAATGTCTATCACTCAGTCTACCACCCTTTGGGGCATCAGGTGCATCTTCAACATTCCAGCAATATTGACAACCTTCAGGACGGTCGCCGCATTTCATTTGCTTTCTTTCTTCTAACTTGAAGACTGTGTTGTGTAATGCATTTGGATCCTTTTTAAGTTCAGCTAAAGGAATCGGATGCGTTGGAGGGTGATAGCAACTGTGTGTTCTACCTTGTGGCAAATGCAAACTGACTTGTAACCACTTAGCCATACACATTGATGGCGAAAGAGAATTTAGTTTGTCTCTTGTTAATTGGGCATCATCGTCATAATTTGCCATTAGAATCTATTTGTCCCAACCGGTTTGCTTCTCTGTTGCTAATGGGTTGTTAACTCTTGGTGGGTTAGTGTAAACACGTTTAAAAAAAGATGCTACTTCTGGTGTTGGGTCACATAATTCCATATCCATTTTATCTACTAAGATATCACCGATTTCTAAACATGCATCAAATAGTTTTTCATAATTCCATTCTACTTTTGTCTTTTCGCACTTCTGGTCTCCGCCTTGAAATTTAGGAAGCACTGTGTTATCAAAGTATTCTTTAAACCAGTCAAAGCTAGAAATGTTTGCTAGAATAAAATCAGGGTTAAGATTTGTATCGTAACAACCTAATCTTGCACCGTAACATGCCCATATACCATTCTCTACATTTGCACCAATGTTCATCCATGTAATTAGACGTTCATAGTTCTTAGGCCATATACGTTTTTTAAATTCGTCTACTGGTACTTTCTTGCCTTCATCAAGTGACATTTTAGAACCTTCACGATAACCTGCACGAAAGGCTTGAAACGGTGAGCCTGCATTATGTACTGTTGAATAAATGTTATTCATCTGAATATAATTTAAGTCCCAACAAAAATCTACTTTCTTTGTTTCGTCTACTGCGTTTTCATGTGTCTTCATATCTAATACAAGTTTCACTGGCCAGCATTTAATACCACCATTACCATATACTAGACCGTTTACTACATTCTTTGCAGACCAACTAATAACTGAATTTTCTAAATCAGTACCAGCTGGAAATGTTAGTTCGATATCGAAAAACTTCTCATCTACGATATTATCACCATCAATAGTAACAAATCTTTCTGTATCACTTTGTCTTGCACATTCTTTGTGTGCGTTGTCAAATCCTTTGACACCATCTACTCTTTTTGCAAATGGAAATTTACTTATAATATCTGCCCAATGTTCTTCTTTATTAGGCTCATCGTAACTTAGATAAAAAACATCTAATTCACCGATTTCTAGTTTGCTCATCATGTTCTCCTGAATGAATATGTTTCCAGAAACTTCTGGGTATATAAACTTATACTGTATTTATTATATTCGAATTTAACTCTAGTTTCAGAACTCAATAACTTTGCGAACGGAATAGAGACTGTTTGTATAATAAAATCTGGTCTGTTTTCATATGTTATGAAAAATGGGTGATGAGTTTTACCTGCAACTGTAACATTTTGATGTTCATCTACGTTTGCATTCTTTATTACTTCTTTACTAGGAGAAAAGCAAAGTTCTGAACCATCCCATGTTACTGATATGTCACAATACTTTGTATCTGGCAAATTGTATAACTGAGTATCTTTGCTTCTTTGTTTTATATCTACCTTAGACTTAATAATCTCGTAAACAAATATATCATCTGTGCTTACAACTTTATAGTCTGAGAACTTAAAATCTCCAGTAAGAAAAGGTAATATAGCTTCCATAGAAAACCATGCACTCTTAAGTAATGGGTTATCTTCTGTTTGATTAGATGAAATACTAAGTATATCACCTGCATCATTGAAGTATACTACTCTTGCCTTTTCAGTTTCATGTGTGAACCCGGTGCTTCTCATATATTCAGTGCCTTTTCATACATATTAATTTTTTCTTCTGTTAGCCATTTCTTTTCAACGTAATGAAAAGGAAGTGACTGTTCGTAATTAGCTACACGAATTTTTAAGTCATGTGTCAACGTACTTGGTATACTATCTGTCCAAATACCTGATATCTTATTGTTAGGAATATTTTGAATATAACTTTTCATATGTACGAATGTAGGTACATCTTTAATATCATTATCAATAACTTCCTCTTCTAAATCTAATAAACGTATAGCCAATGCATATGCCAAGTCTGCACTCATCCAGTCTTGACCTGTTCCTTTAAGAAATTTATCATAGTACACATTCCAATGAACCATAATCAATTCAATCATTTTAAACAATTCGAATGCAGTATCAGATTCTTTAAAATACGTGAAGTTACTATATATGTTTGGTAAGTCTAATTGTGTAAATTTCTTACGATAATAATCGTCTGTTATTTGTTCATTTCTAAATGTCTTAACATGTGTACATGCCCAAACATCTTTCTTAGATAAATGTTCCCACCAATGGTCAACAGGGTGTGTGAACAAAACATCTGTATCAAGAATGATAGTTTCTTTGAATGGTGTCATGTGTGGATACTTCCACTTGTTATGAATTTTCCATTTGTCTGCACCAGCATCATCATTCCATGGGATATCAACTATATGGTCAAACACTTCTTTGTGCTTACCAGTAAGTTGTGTTTTAGTATACTCATCAACGCATACACAAATTGCATTTTCTTTTTGTGTTGCTTTGAGTGATAAGGCTAAACCATATGCTTGAGTAAGATAATCATATGTACTATTCTGTGCTATGCAAATATATCCTCTACTCATAGAGTATCTCCTTGCGCCAATAGTTTATCTATATTACGTTCTATTGCAGACTTATTCATAATGTGTATATCTGTGTTAGTGAATCTAGCTAATACATGTTCAGTTGTTTTCTCAGGCTTAGCACAATACATTATAATATCGTTGCTACTATTTACTCTAAAAATATCATCTAAATCGAAACTATTGTTTAGATAGTCCATAGGTAGCGATGGTACGTTAGATGCTACTTGTCCATTTAAGATATGAACAGCCATTGAAAATGCAAAATCATTTCTGAATAATGTACCCGAACAATTATACAAGTAGTAATAATACTTATAGTTTTCTTTTATGTGACTAACTAAAGTAAATAAGTTTTCAGTGTATTCAGATTTTCTAAAATAGAACACTGTTGCCCAATACATTGGTATGGAGAAATCATCAATATAGGATATGTTACCGCCATGTCTACCAGCAACATCCCTATATTGACAATTAATCATGAAGTCGTTTTCACTACCCCATACTTGGTCAAGTGTGTTACTCATTACAAAGTAATCACAATCGATAACCAAACTTTCTTCGTAAGGTGAGAGGTCATATATGTCGCTACGTGACATATTGACAAAAGGTGCATACTGCGATTGGTTTGCAGTATCCTTAAATAGTCTTATATTACTATCTTGTTTTGATGCGGAAATAATAGTTCTATCGAAATACTTGTTTACTAATTCTTCATTATCTAATAATGACTCGTTGTTTGTAACTAAAGCAATTTCATCAAAACCTGATAAGTTCTTTCTAACATAACCTGCACATGTACATGCAATTTTTATGTAATCTAGTAACCCATTATTTGTCGCAAAGATTATAATTCCTTTGCTCATTAGATTTCCAAGACCTTCTCAATCTTACGTGAACTACGTAACTTTTGATAGTCATTATAGTATTCATTGATAACTTCAAAATACAAACTAGAAATATCTTCTAGGAACTTAGTAGTATCTTCAATTTTAACTGGAATATCATTCTTATCAAGCAAGATTACTTCTGTCTTGCCTGCACTAACAATAGTACTCATAAATCCAATTAACTCTTGCGATACTTTAAATGTACCACCATAACTACTGTAACTCAGTAAATTCTGTGTTTTAACTTTTAGGTTGTTTTTATTAAGGTTGAAAGTCTGCATAGTGTTCGAAAACTCTAATGCTCTTTCTAGCCGTTCAAGTTCAGTACTTGAAGGCGTAATATTCTCTTTTTTTGACATGGTTATACTCCTTGTATTCTTATAATAATACAAGAAAATAGGGCGTTTGTCAAGCCTTAAAGTTGTGAAATGTGCGAAAATGTTGGGGAAGTGATTACTACACCATTACCTGATGCATCTTGGTCGTCTGCACGTAGCAAATCTAGTTGTACTGTTAGAGTTCCTGCTACGTAATCTGTCAAATTGAACGTACTTGTAGTGTAAGCATCAATAAAATCTAGCTTAAAATCTATAGCATTATTGCCATTTAGTCTAGCATATACTTCAAATTGGTTATTTGTATAGTATCCACTGCTACCATCACCGCCTGATTTTTCGTAGATTTTAGCATATGTTGATGTTAAAGATGTAAATCCTCCAGCTGGAGTACCTACACCGCCTGTCGCTTCTGTAAGATTATGACTTAGTTTTAATATACCGATATTAGAAAACATCGTTTGCCAATCTACACTTTGCTTGTGTGATGCATCAACACCTGTTAATGATGTATCTATTCTTAAGTCACTGCCTGTATTAAAGAAATGTCTACGTGCATCTTCATCTGCAAATATAACAGATACTTCATAGTTTACGTTTGAACTCCAAGTGTGTACTGCGCCAGCACCTGGAACATCGAATGTTTTTGATGATGATATTTTGTTTGACTCTGCCGTCATTTGTGCTATGTCAAAGTTTAATTTATTTGCACGAACATTGGTGATATCTACTTCTAAGTTCGGTAGCAATTTAATTATTTGTCCTGCAGAAGGAAACTCAGGGTCATTAGTATCTTCCGGTGAGTTGATAGTAGTGCCCTGATGTCTTCCTGCAAATTTTAAGGCAGTTAGGAGTAACTGCATATGAGAAGCATTAATTTTTGTGCCACTTGCTACGTGAGGGATAACGAGTTGGTCTTGACCATAACCTGAGTCGCCCGCACCAATTCCAACAATTTCGTTTATATCATCTGCGAAACCGTTATAATCGGATGCTCGTATCTTTCCTCCTAAGTAGTAACTTTGTGGTGCCATCTTATTAACCTATCTCTTTTCATTAGAAAATCTATTAAGCTAGATTGTCTATTACCGTAAAACTTGGGTTCGAAATATTTACAGAACCCGCATCGGAGTTAGCTAACTTCAATGAATTGACTGTTACTGTAGATGTGCCTACCACTTGGTCTGCACCTGTCCATGACCATGCTCCGCCATATCCTGAACCAGAATCTGACCTCGCTGTATGGGCATCTACCAATTTAATTTTAACAAAAACTTGATTGGTATCTTTGTATGCTTCGATGCATATATAGTTTGAACTATAATCACTATCGTCTGCATATTCTTTTTTAATTTCTGTATAAGAACCAGTTAAGTCTGAATATTTTTTACGTGTTGAAGAATCAACGTTAGTTGAGTCTGTTGGACGTACTGAAATTCTGTATGTTCCTAATTCTGCTGTTAATTGCTCCCATGAAGTTCCTTGCTGATTGTTAGTTGTATCATTGTGTGATGCAGTAACTCGGATTTCTCCGCCAGCTGAGAACCATGCATCCATATTGTTTGCATCTGAGAATGTAACTCTTACGATTTGTATTTTCTCACCGTTCCAGTCACTCACTGTTTGTGAAGTTTCCTGTGTTACACTCATGTCCCAACCACTTGAATTGTTCCAAGGATTATCAAAGTGGTCACTGATAGTTGAAGTAAAAGACGTTGCATCGTTAAAAAATTGCTCATCTTCAATTACATCACCAGCATTAACCGCCGTAAAAGGATTTGTAATGTTATAATAATTTGCTACCTTACTTGCCGCAGAAAAAATAGAATCTTGATATGCATCATCGATTGTATCACCTGCCGCAGGGTTGGCCGCTACCGTGTGACTTTGGTTATAGCCACCGTGAACACCTGTTCCGTTTAGTATCGAATTCAAGGTGTCTCTTAGTGTACTTAAGTCACTGTTTGATATCACCGCCATGTTTTTACTCCTAAATTTGACTAGTCATTAAATTCTTAATCAAGAGATATTTCCGGATTTCTCTTAACTAAGTTGAATAGTTATCGTATAATCTATTTCGATAGTCCTATTCGCTGACAATAACACAGGATGAAATGTTACATGTGTTAGCATCAGGGTCTTTGTTTCGTCTAATACGCCAGCATCTGTTACGCCAGCTAATAGACCAATTTCGTCAAATGTAAACGCCGCGACACTTTGGCTATGGGTATTGCTATCCGTTATTGGTAAATCAACACTTGGATCGCTTGTTTTGACCATTGCTTCGTATTTGTCGTGATCCAGCTTTACATTAAAATTAATCTTTGATGTGTTTTCTGGAATTGTAATTCCAGCTTCATCTTGTCCAGGATGAAATACTGTATTAGTAGTCTCCTGTTGATACGTCTTAGAATATAACTTTGAATTACTCGCAGTCATATCTAACTTGTCGTATGTTGTGAAAACTCTTGGAGAACGGTATGATAGTGTAGTAGTTGAATTACTACCGCCATTACCGAACGCCATCCAATTGATAAACGGTGATGTACCAGTACCATTGACACTTGTTGGTTGACCAGCAAGCCCACAGGCTAGTACATATGCCATATTACCTGGATGAATAGCATTTTTCTTGTCAACAAGTACTTTTCCTGTCTCAACATCTGATATTTTGAGCATTCCCACTACTTGTGCTTGTATATTATCTTTAAACATTTTTATCTCTCTTAGTAATCTTAACTATTTATCAAAATACCTTCCATATCATTTTATATCCACTCTGGCTTCAATTTACCGTGCAACGTCATTTCAAGTGGCGTATCTAACGCATAAATTTTATTAGCAGTGCCAGGAGATATGTGTAATCCTGTATATAGACCTCTTTCGTCAATAGTAAGGTTTTGTGATGCTTTCTTGTTGTATGTCATAAATTCTATGATACCTGTTGTCTCATTCTCAAAAGCAATCAATTTCTTGTTCTTCTTAGATGCAGTTGTGAAGGATGCCGGAGTATTTACTACTAATGTCGTTCCATCGAATGTTGTAGCAGTCGATTCGGCTTTCACTTCTATTTTCCACCCACGACCAAACATATCATACACAAACATATAAGTCTTGTCATGTGTAGTTCTGGTATCGTCAGTGTATCTCTTGACTTTCACAGTTGAGGAATCTAAAAACTTAGGAAGAACTAAGCCAGTATCGAACCCACCTTCGTCATTTGTATTCTGATATCTTGTTCTTAATAGTCTTCCTTGCTCCCAAGTTCCATCTTCTATGTCTGGATAGTTATCTGCATCAATGATATTTTCATTTCCGCCTTCTAGTATGTCATCACTATAACGTGAATGATTACCAAAGTCAAGTTTAATTTTGTGTAATTCTTCTATATCTACATTTGTGTTTGCAACTTCGTTTTGATTGTAGTGTCTTCTCTTAGTTCTTATCTTAGTGTGATAAGGTTTAGCTTCATTAATATACTCTACAATATCTTCTTCACTATCACGTTGGTATATTGCATATTGTCTAAACTCTCTGTGGAATAATCTTATATCTATGTAACTTGATTTGAATAACCAATCTGGATGTGACTTTTCAGTATACAAATAATTAATCATACCGAATATCATATTATTAAGAAGATAAGGTACAGGATAACCTCTCAATAAAGAAAATAGTTCTTGTATCTGAACACCCAATGCGTTTTCGTAATACTGTTCTGATGCTACGTCATTTTCTGGTTTGACAACATCTACATAAGATAAATTCAATGAACTATTAGACCTATTAACTAATCGTAGAACACCTTCATGTTCTGCATAGAATTCATTATGAGTTGGTAATTCTAATTTAAATGATTTGATTCCTTCTCTATATAATTTTAACATGTCAAATGTTCTTGTTTTAGATAGATAACCAAATCTTTTAATTTCTTTGTATTCGTCTTTTAGATACCAATCTTTCATAGACATAGCTAATTCATCTGGGTGTATAAAATCTTTATAGAATGGGAAGTCACCTTTTAAAAATCTGTTACTCATTTCTTTATTCATAAGTGAAGAAAAGTTTTCTCTAGCACTTTGTAGATTTGTAAACCAACTGTTTGCTACAGGCTGTACTCTGTATACTCTAACTACATCATCAACTAATACAGTAACAGATGAAGCAATTTTTAATTTTGCGTTGTTGGCATTTACTGAATCAATATCAAAACTAATATCTTTAGCATCAATTATTTTAGAATTCAATGTAGCAACTATATCGTTTATCGTTGCATCATCGGTTCCTTCACCATATAATCCTGATAAAATTGGGAAAGGTATACTAGCAAAGTTAGGATCACCTAACATAGACTGTTCGACTAATTTTTGGTCATATTGTTGGAACGTTATACCTGCCAGGCTATCTACAAGTTGATTTAATATTTCTCCATCAACTGGTGAACTTGGTGCACCAAGGTCTCCGCCTTCCCTAATAAATTTCCAGTCAACATGTTTAGTATCTATATCTGGTGTTACTCTGTATTCAACTGTTGCTGATATCTTTTCATTTTCAAACACGTAAGCATTATTGCTTATAATAATTTTATTAGCTGAGACTGGAATAAATTTATTATTAATGTCACCAGATTCAATTAGCATTTTTATTTCTGCGATACTTAGAGATTTGTTTCCAACAGGCTCATTACCAACTTCACTCCAATAAAAGTATTCAGTAATAGATTTATTTTTAATCGTATCAAAATAAACTTTAGTTGTGAATGTTGTAATTCCTTCTGGGAGTTCCTGACTCTTTGTCCATTGTTTGATATTAATTTCTGAACCTGGAACTAACTTGCCCCAATATTTTGACACGTGTGCTTCTACTAAGTTTTTGTTCAAGTCACCGTAATCGTTGTATCTATAATAACGTGCAAGACTTGTATCCCACCAAATCTTTCCTAAATTCTCATCAAGCCACAATTCATTAGAACTTGTTTCATCATATCCTGCAGGATCTTCCCAAGTTATATAATCAATGTCTTTAACTGCTGTTCCTGGGAACTTTAAGTTTAGTGGATCGAATAACTGATAGTTAAAGAAGTTTTCACCATCACGTAAAATCATACGTTTCATATAATCTACTTCAAGTGTATTTGCTTGTCTGTTTCTTATTAATAATGTTCCTGTACTATTTCTAGTTAAAATAGCCCAGCCTTCACCATCATAATCGTCTGCCCAAATTAATGCTTCTGAATTTAATCCTAAGTCAGTATAGAATTCATCAAACTTTTCAAACCTAAAGAATGGAGTAAATCTCATAGACTTCCAACGCATTGCTTTGAAATTAGCATTACTTGTTACACTAGTATATTCTCTATACAATCCTAATTTATTTAACATAGCTTCTGTTGTTCCGCTAAATGTTAAACTAACATTACTTGATGTAAATACCATTCTGCCATCACTAGTGATGTTTGCAGATACGTCTGTTGATTGTGAGTTTATTTGGTCTTTGAATTCTGTTGCACTACTGCTAGTAGTTATAGCATTTGAATATGTTCCTACTGGTATACCTATGTCATTAAGTGGGTTACCAATTACATTTGTTAGAACAATACTAGATTGTGTACTTGTAATTTGTAATTGTCTTCCAGAAGTTCCTTTCGTAACTGTTACACCCGTAACGCCTGATAGTGCTTGATTTTCTATATCTTCTTTTATGTTTGTTAGAGAATCTACTGTAACTGTTGTAGATGAAAATCCTAATCTACTCATTGCTCCAGCAGTTACTTCTACGATTTCTAAAGTTGGATTAGAACTTGTAATCGATATTGCACCACCTGTTGCTGTTGCTGTCACTCCAGATAAAGCAGGAATAGAATTTATTTGATTTACTACTGATGTTGATGTTGGTTCAGATGTTGCGTTGTATGTACCAGCACTCATTCCTAATGTCGTTAATGCAGTACCACCTAAGACCATTGTATTGTTTGAACTTGCTATTGTTAGTATGCCACCTACTGATACAGTGGCTGTTATACCAGCGATTGTTGACAATTCTGTAGCAATGTTTTCAAACTTACTTGCTCTATAAGAAGTGCCTGTAGATAGACCTAAATCTTGTAATGCTGATCCTGATAATTCTAAAACACCAGAACTAGTTGTCAATACTAATTCATCATCAACTGTTTTACTTGCAACAACATCTATACTATTTGTATTAATATTTGTTATAACTGCATCAACATCATCTCCTGATATTAATGATAACAGTGTTCCATTAATCTGTAGTGGTTTGTTTTGTGGTATCGTTGGTGCTAGTACTGTTCCTGTGACTGTTAAATCTGCGAAAGATTTTGTTACACTATCTACTATTACAGTTTCTCCAGCAGATATTGCCGTAGTTTCTGTTGCAGTAGAACTTTCACTGATACTAGATACGGCACTAAAATCAACTGTAAGTGTTGTGCCATTGATTGTGACTTCATCATCTTTTTGAGAAGTTAAACCAGATGTTGCTGTTGCAGTTGTACCTCTAAATGTAACAAGTGTATTTGAGTTTTCTATTGTTCCGTTTGCCCCATATACAATCATCTGCATTCTTTCATTTGAAGAAACAACTGGATCAACTGTTGCTGATTCACCACCAATGTTTATTCCACTAGATGATGTTCCACTTCCTGGTACATATGAGAATGTTGTTCCATCTATAACGAGACTGTCACCAGTAGATATAACTGGATTACTTACTGAGCCGATAGCTTCAACGCCTTGTTGTGATGAAGTTGGTACAAATAAACTATTACTTGTAGAACTATCAATCTCAACAATAAGAGGTTCGTAGTTTAATTCAAATACTAAGTATTCATAAATTAATATACCATCAACTGTTTTTGTTCCGTTACTTACTAGATAATAATAATCAGCAACTTCGGGATCAATGGTTGAGTTTTTAATTTTTAAATATACAGTTTCAACTGTATCGATTTCATTTGTTAAACCAATGTATAATTGGTTATCATCTGTTTCACCTATGTAGGCAATTTCTGCAACTTCACTTAATCTTCTTACGTCCCATTCTCTGTTAGGATCAAATTGAATCCATGCAGTATCGCCTTCATATAATGTTTCATTATTTAAATTTACTAAATCATATTCTGTTTTTACTGTGTGATTTACATCACTGCCGTCAACATATCCTGTAGTCTTTACAGGGTAATACTTTGGTATCTCTCTGAATACGAATGGTTGTGGAAGATTATCATATGAAATCGTATGTGGATCACTTAAGATTTCAATAGTATTGACATCTTGTGATACTTTATATCCGTTGTTTAATTTTCCATATTCATTAATTTTTACTGCCCAAACATCTTGGTGTGTAACATCTTTATAGTTACTATTGTTGTTAATAATTCTATTGATAGCAGACTCAGTTCCTTTATGAGATAAGAATCCTTTATAAAACTCTAATGAACTTTCTCTTTCTATTCCATGATTTGAAAGATATGCTCTTTTGCTATAACCAATCTGTGAACCTTTAAGAGTGTTAGTTGAATCTAAACTTTGGTCAATAAGTGTATCTCTATAATATTTTGATTCTTCTGCGATAGTTTCAAAGTTTGGAATCAGTTCATCGCCGTATGTTAAATAACCATCTACTGTTAATGTACCGTCCCAATCGATATTTCTATTACAATCAATTTGCATACGTAAGTTTCTATTATGATTGTGAGGATCATATATAACATCGTTATAACTATCTACTCTGTCTACAACAAATGCGTGTTCAACATCTTTAATATCAATTTTCATTCCGTAAATCGGAACATCACTTCTAAAGTTTATTGTTTTGCCATCTGTCGTAAAGTTAATTGAAGTATTTGGAATTAATCTACCTGATGCATCGACTACACGATAAAAGTTTTTATGTGTTTCTTTTCTTACTGTTGCTACACCGTACGGTGCTGTAAAATTACCTGATAGTAACATAGGAGACAATGTAATAAAGTCACCTGGTTCATGTGTTTCTGAACTCCACTCTAAAAACTTTAATAGTAACTGTTCATAATTTATTGTGTTACCTTGTTCGTCTATATCTGTGAAACCCCAACCTATTAATTCTAAATATTTCTGATAGCCTACCATTAAGTGTGCAACATCATCTATTGAAGTTACTATGTCTCCATAGTTAAAAGATTTAATTGCATCATTTTGAAATTCTTTATACCCATATGCAGTGATAACATTAGTTGTAGGCCATTCTACTAATTGTTTCCAATCTTCAATGTTATCATCTAATAATGTTGTTGATGTATGTTCACGTAAACAAACATAAGCCTGACCTTGATATTTCATGTAACTGTCTTGTCTATAGAAATATCCTTCTTGCCATTCATTAAGATTCATTCTATCGCCTTTAGTACTGAATGCTTTTTCTCCAGAACTTCTGTCCCAATCCATAGCAAAGAATGTAGGATTTACTTCATCGTATCCTTGAACTCTATAACCAAAAGATTGTGTCTTAGGCTGTGAAATCATTACCCATGCTTGATAATCAAAATTTATAGCACCAGTAAATTCTGCCGTTGTTTGTCCGTCTAACTTTCTTTTATAATATTTTTTATCAGATTCGTTATATACAATATCGCCTGGTTTATATGAAGCAGTATTTCCTAATGCGTATATTGGATGTGCAGAATCCATTGAAACTTTTTCAATTACTATTGCACTGAAAAATTCACTTCTATTTGGTTCTCCTGAATGTATTACTAACTCATAATTGTCTTTAGGTATCTCTGTATACTTACTGTTAGACATAGAAGTGTTCTCTGCAAACAATCTAAAGTTGTTTACAAAACCACCCAATTTAGAACCTAATTTAAATTCGTATTCTCTTTTTTGTAAAAGAATTTGAGAAGTGTTATGTCCTTCTCTGCTATTATTAATTTCGATTGTTCTATTAACTTCATCTTTGTATGTATGAAGAATTTTAAAAGGCTTAGTTAACATCATTAAAATAAACTGAGCAAAAGGATATTCACTTGAACGTCTCCACGCCATTTCAACTGGAGAACCGTCACCGAATTCCCAATCTTCACTTAATCTACCTATATCATTGTTGCTAATCTGACCATTAAAAAATAAACTATTGATTGGACGCAACTGATTATTAGAACCAACTGGTACTGGAATATTTGAAATATTATAAGCTGTAAATAAACTATTCCAAAAAGTAGGGTCTGTAAAATCTGAACCATATGTTGTTCTAAAATTCTCAGGCTCTTGTGATAGTCCTACTACTTTCCAAGGTTCTTCAAGTGGATTATCTGTATTATAAGCAAACTCAAATATACCACGCCAGTTTCCCGGAGATGTTGCATCGTAATTTCTATAGTTCCATGACTTCCAATCACTGACATCATATGTAGTATTTTTTAAATCATCTATGTTGTTTCTAATCATCCACTTTTTAAAGAAAGGATACATTGTGTAGTTCTTCTCAGAATTGCTCCACTCTCCGCTATTTGCAGATTGATAAACTCCGTAATTAACATAGTCTAGTGTTGTTCTTTCAATATTCTTATCTAAGTTATTCCAAATAAAAGTTTCGAACATCAACATAATTGAATCTGTTCTATCACCGTATGCCGCCATTAATGATCCGTCATGACCTCTAAGAAAGTTTACATTGCTAGAGTAGTTTTCGTCTACTACTATTTCAGGCTTATACGCAGGATTTAGTTTTAAATAAGTTGAACTTGGTGGAATGAATGCTTCTTTAATACTGTCGTATCTTCTTACTATAATTGTACTAGTGCTTGGTATATCTTCTTTAAATGTTATTTCATTACCTGTATCAGATATTGTATAATCAACATCTAATCTTTGTAATACATTATCTTTAAATACTGATACTGCCCTGTCTTCTCCGAAAGGTAATATTTCTGATGGGACAACTTGTTCTTTAGCATTAGGTGTAATAGTCATTTCTGCTTCTTGGAAATGAGAAAATATTTCACCATGATTAATCATGTCAAGTTTGTCAAATATACTGATGCTATCTCTCTTAGATAAAGAAATAGTATTAAGTGCTTCTTCAAGTATTAATAAATCTGATTTAGATGTACTGCCTGCGCCATCTAAGATTTCTCTTATTGTAGTTACTAGTTTATTTTTGTAACCTTGATATGTTGTAGATAAAAACTCAACTGCTTTGATTGGGTCATAGTCGTCCCTAGTCAATGCAAAGAAGGCATCTTTTACATCAACTGAGTTTGTAACTAATACACTTCCTCTGTTATTAAATGTAGTTGTAATACCTGTTGCTGTTAATTTTCTAAAATTGTTAAAACCGTTTGCATCTCCCGTAAGACCAGGTGTAGTTTCTACTATTCTTAAAAAGTGTTCGTAAACTAATGAATAAGATAAATTTGTGTTTGTGTAAGTTTTATTATCAACGTTAAATTCTAATGAATGATGCAGTCTTTGAAAACCAGTGTCACCGTCGTTTACTACAGGACTGTTTGTACAGTAGTCAACGTATACAAAACCTTCTGGTGCATTGTTCAAAGTTATAATATTATTAGTAACATCAACTGTGTAGTTAGTTGGATTATTTGTATCTGAGTTAAGTCTTTGTAATTTTATACCATCAATATATACATCTATTGCATTTTCACTTTGAGGTGCTTGTGATAATGTTAATGATGTTCCTGCTTCTCTTCCAAACTCTTGTCTAAAATTTCTATAAGGAAATATAGTATCAATATAGATTGGTTGTACTTGACCATCTACATCAAACTGTTGGTCGTCTGCCATGTCGATATTGAATTGAAACTCACTGATATAATCACCAGCAACCATTAACGGGACAAACCCTAATTCTTGGTCTGCATTATATAGTGTACTGTCGCCTAATACATATGAAAATATTTTTGCATTTGTATCAGTCACTATACCATCTTTGTCGTATACTTTAAATGTAGGAAATTCCCAATCTGTACCAGCTACTTTGGCTAAACTATCATTACTAAGTTCAAGTCTACTATCAAATTCAATGATAGGTCTTTTTGCTTGTTCCATGTATTCACTACTATCTTCTGTGATAAGATTTTTAATATCGTCATAGTGATACCATTGATTTTCGTTTGCCCACCAGTTGTCTACTGCGAATAAATTTAATTGGTCTCTGCCAATAGTAACGTAATGTTTTTTAGTACTACCAGTTATAGATGTGTCGAACCCTGGCTTAATCCAATAATACATTTCAAAGTTAATAAACTTATCTAAATGAATTGGAATATTAATTGTTTTCTTTTTTGTATCGAATAATCTTCTGTGGTCGTTTGTTAATGCACCTTTATTGAATAATGCATTAAGCATATCTTCATAGAATACTTTATCATATGTACTAGCATAGACTGGTTCTAATCCGTAATTTTCACGATTGAATGCATGTGGAGGGAAAGTTAGATAGATATCGTTTTCTCTGTTTATTCCCTTTTCTTTTCTACCTACAAATGCTCTAGTTTTCTCAACTGAGCCTTTAGAGAATGCTCGTTCCAGTGTACCTTCAAAGATAGTTTCTAATTCACTATTCTTTAAATGTCCTGGAAGAAAGTCATAAATTTTATTCTTAGCCATTGCTTGTTACATCCTCGCCTTGAAGTTCTGATGTTGAAATTGCTGAAATGCATTTGACATTTTCTGATGTAGTAACACTTAAGAAAATTTCATTTGGTTCACTAGTAATACTTAGTAAGTCTGTAAACTCACTAGTAGAAAATTTAGGTGTTATAACGACACTTGCAATATAATCTCCAAGTTGTTGATGTAAGTATGATGCTAATTCTGAGAAGTAGAACGTATCGCCAAACTCCCAATTATCAAGTGCAAAGTATTCATTTACTTTAGATGATACGGCTGTTTTAACTTCACTGTCTGTGTACGCAGTTCCTGATTTTTTAACAACTTTAAAAGATGCTTGATTTTCAGGAGTAGCATATGCACCAAACAAGTATTTAAACTTAACTGGTATGTATGATATATGGTCTGCGATTGCTGACTTGGGTTCAATACCACCCATTAGAGATTTCAATTCAAAATTATTAGGCGCTACTGGAATTTCTGTTTTAAATCCACCAGCTATCCATTGATTGACTCGTCTTACATAATCACTTGTAAGAACATACATATCAACAATATTACTTGTACTAGGATCAATTCTTTTGTCTATGTCTGCATAATGATCCCATCTGTAACTCATAAACTTATCTTCAACAAAACTTTTTCCATCTACAACTGCATACTCTGAGTCACCATAGTACATTACACTATTAGGACCAGTTACTACTTCATTATAAACAAATGATGTTGTCCATATACCTGCTTGATATAGATACCATGAATTATTATCAGTGTTAAACCATAAAGTATAATCTGGACTTTGTACTGCGGGTGCTATAGTATTATTTGATGCCGGGCCAGCTGTTGCTGTTTTTGCCGCTCGGTGTAATGTTATGTTAAGAGTTGGTTCGATATATGACTCTTGTACGAATTTAGAAATTAATATATTATTTTGTGCATCTGTAGAGTTAAATATATTTAATATTCCGTATGGATTTCCTTTTGTATCAAGTGTAAGTAGTTTAACTTTACGTGCATCATCATAACCAGTATTGATTCTAAAATCATCATAAACATATGCACCAGTAGTTGCATAAGATGATGTTTGTGTTTCAACACCTTTTGCTACTTCGATTTCTGCAATAACTTTTACACTAAAGTCATCTAAGTCTGTAGTTGCACTTCCGTCACCAATGAATATATTATATAAACTTCCTACGCCTGGATCTATAGTCCAGAAAATAATTTTATATGCATTGCCTGAACCAGCTACTAATTCTAAATGTTCGTTATCAATTATATTATCATTAGCATCTTTGATAATCATATTGAATTGCGTTATAGATTCTGTAGTTGAGAAATTAAGTTCACCATATGCAAGTTGTCTAAACCTAACATCATTAGGTATATTGTCTGCACTAGTTATACCGTCACCGCCTGTTCCGTCTGCTAATACTCCCCAATTTTTGAAAGGATATGTAAACGTAAACAAATTAGTGTTTGTATCAAAGCCAGTAATAAAATCTTTTTGTACACCTGTCATACCAAACGTAGCACTTGTTGAAGTTTCTCCTGTTGGTAATGCACTAATATCAATCCATAAGAAATTGTTTGTCGTAGGTGCTGTACCAAAATATGCCAATGAAGGCAGACCTTTAAATCCGTATGTGTTTTCTAAGTTAGTACTTGTTACAGTACTAAACGATGCTTCTGCGTTTGCTACTGCGGCCGCTGATGTGTCAGTTACGATAGGTATAGTATCTGATGAAATAAATGTTTCAGTTGATGAATTCACTGATGAACCAGTTTCGATACTTGTAACGTTTGCAATAAATTGTGATATATCTGCAACTTCAAGTGTTATAGTATACTGTGGATCTGCACCGATAATATTCTCATTAGCGGCTGTCGGACTTGTGACCGAACCATCAGGTAAATCATATGTAATACCTACTGGAGATACTAATTGATGTGTATATTTTGTTGGAGTAAGTGGGTTATCTATATTAACAGAAGTAGGATCTATAAGTTCAAGGTTGTCTTTTGCACCTGTGTGTCTGTATACTGCATTAAATGTTCCACCACCTGTTCCATTGCTTTGGAAACCAGTAACTGGTGCGTAACCGATTGTTACGATATCATTATATTTTGTATCTGGTAGAACATTTAAAGAACCACCATCATAATAGTTAATTAGAATTTTATCTCTTTCAGCAAGATTTGTTTCATTGTCTACGATAATATTTTTGTTACCATAATAAAATTTAACTTGGTCATAGCTTTCGAACACTACTCGCTTTCCAGTAAATTTAGCAGTGTACATGGCTTCACTTGCACGTATACCTGCATTATATTTAAATTCTAAACTAATCTTAGATGATATATCAACTACACCATCCCAAATTTTCCACGTCCATAAATCTGTTGCGTTATCTCTTAAATCATAATATAAAGTGAATGTTGAAGCATCATCAACAATCTTTTGTTTGACATCTGAAATTTCTGTAATTCCTAAACCTGCATCTTCGATAAACTTAGTTCTATATCCTCTTATAGCAGTTTTTACAGTACCATCTTCTGGTATAATTTTATCTAATACAACTGAACTTGGATCTACTGATAGTCCTGATGTATCTGGACTTACTACTCTAACAACACGTGCATGATACTCAGTACCCGATGTGCCTACTAAATGTAAGTAGTCTCCTTGTGCTACACCCCATGGTGCACCTGAGGCACCGTCAATTTGTAAATTATTTAAGTCACTTTTAGTATAAGATTCATTTATAACTCTATTTGCACTAACATCATTTTTATATAAGAAGTGATACTTGTTAAACAATGATGCGTGTCCTAATGCTCTTGACATTTCGTTTCTAACAAAGTCATCTGCATCACCACTGTTTCTATTGAAGAACAAAGCAACACTCATTGGTTCATCTTCGACAAATACAGAACCGTCCGTACCTGTAATACTTAGATTTGAATGATGTCCTGTAACATCGTCCATTTCAAAGTAACGAGAATTACCTGCAAAACTTGTGTTAACTGATTTTAATTTTTTTACAATGTTATTACCTAGTGTTAAAGGATAAACATTATAGTCTTGTGCGTTAACCATTCTATCTTGTGAATAGTATGCCTTCTGTGCAATTCTTCTTACACTTGTAAATGTTTCACCTGCAAAGTTTTCACCAAAGTCTTTGGTGCTTGCCATAGTAATTGATAGTCTGTATGTTTTATCATCTGCGCCTACATATGGAATAGATATAGCAACGTTATCAATATCGCCTGATTGAATAGAAAAGTTTTCATTTGAAACTGTTCTGAACCATGCTCTATAATCTCCAAATGCCGCATTACCAAATATCCCATCTGGATATCTTAATTCTATTGTATTGTTTGTACCTGTTGTTATGTGTACAATATCACCTGAACCTGTTCTTAAAGAATTATATATTGCAGTTTCACGTGTATCATTATCAACTTTAGTAACATCTGATTTGTATAATAAATTTGAATCTAACTTGTGTAACCAAACATCTGTGTTAGAAACATTTTCATTTGTAATTGCTTCTACTCTGTTAGACATTTTCACGCCATAAGAAAAGTTTTCAAATTCTAATGTTCCTGCTTTTGCTAAAACAAAGAAACCTGTTCTGTCTGATGCGGGACCTAGATTATCATTTCTATTAATAAGTGTGAAATTTTTATCATTCAGTGGAGCACCTTCTATGATTTTATCATTCTCAAAACTTGCTCTTACTGCCTCAAATCTTCTATTCGCTCCTGCTACATTTGTTGTAAATGCATACGCAATAGATTTTGATGAAAGTGATTCATTTATTTCGTACAGATAATTTTCTACATTACCAACTGTTAAACTTGCACTAGGATCTTGAATTTTTGTATTTTTATTGAAAGAAGAATTTAGAATTGTAGTGAATTTTTCATACCAATCTACATCGTTAGAGTCGTTCCAGTTTACAACGACACCGGCGAGAGAATTACCTTCGTTGTCTGCAACATCTTCTGTAGTAGTTACGCTTGTGATTTTCATCATACCACTTGCATTGATTGGTCTTGTTTTTATATAACCAAGTGTTCTTGCCATACGCAAAATACTTTCACGGCGTTCAGCCGTATCCATAAAGTTTTCACGTGTGTTCATGTCATTTCTAAATGCTAGTGAATGACCTAAGTATGCTACAAGGTCTAAAATCGCAATGAATTCAGAACTTGCTATAAAATCATTAAATTTTTCTGGATATGTCTTATTGATGTACGCAAGTAAACTTTCACGTATTGTATCGAAATCATAAGACTTCAAACTCACGTTACTGAAAGCAGTATATACACTGGTCCAGCTTTCACTTGCAAATAAGTTATCTACTCTTTCTTGACTCATTTTTTATTCTCTCTTTAAATCTATCGTAAGTGTGATAGGCTCTTTTTCAGGTAAAACCGCTACACTGATAGAGGCTGTGACTGTATGTTCACCTTCAGTTAAGTTGATGTTCTCTAAATTCACTCTAGGCTCATCACTGATGATGTTTGTTAAATCTTCTTCAATAAGTATTCTTGTGTTAGGAGTCAATGGTTCGAATATCATATCATGTATGATAGACCCATAAGTAGGCATCATCACTCTTTCACCTTTACGGGTCATGATATGATTCATTAAATCTTCGACAACTAACTCTTTTCCAGTTAGTGTGTGATTGATTGCCTGTTTATTTTTAGTACTAAAACCTATAAATCTTGCCATTATATACTCTCTTTACTTATTAAGAGTATTTATCATTGTATAAACTTCGAACTTTTAGTATTGACTTTTTATTTCATTTACTATATAATCTATCATAATCATAATAAAAACGGAGAATAAATAAAAGTATGCCTAATTTAGTACCAATGGTCGTAGACCAAACTGCAAATGGAGAACGTAGCTTTGATATATTCTCTCGTTTGCTTAAAGAAAGAGTTATATTCTTAACAGGTGAAGTAAATGACTATCAGTCAGACTTAATCTGTGCCCAATTTCTATTCTTAGAAGCAGAAAATCCAACAAAAGATATACATTTTTATATCAATTCACCAGGTGGGGCTGTCACAGCCGGCATGGCGATATATGATACAATGCAATTTATCAAACCAGATGTTTCAACAATGGTTTTAGGTCAGGCATGTTCTATGGGTTCTCTCTTAGCAAATGCTGGAGCTCCAGGTAAAAGATTTATGCTACCTCATGCAAGACATATGATACATCAACCAAGTGGTGGCGCAGGCGGTCAAGCAACTGATATGGAAATCCAAGTAAAAGAAATTCTAAAAGTTAAAGAAAGTCTGACTAATATCTATGTAAAACACAATTCAAAAGGTAAGACTTTTGATGAATTACATGCTGATATGGAGAGAGATAAATTCATGGGTCCAGAAGAGTCACTAGAATATGGCTTAATTGACGAAATTCTTAACGAAAGACCGGCGTAAAAACTTGACAAAATAGCGATTCGTGTTATATTATTATCTTAACTGAGAGATAATAAATGATAAAAAAATTAGTAATTGCTAGTCTATTTCTGTCTTCATCTGCATTCGCAGATAGCTATGGATATAGCTACAAAAATCTTACACATATAATGGATAGTAAAACTGCAAACATGATGCAGTTTTCAGATAACTCTAAACACATGCCACGTGAACGATTACAGTTTGGTAACTTTCACGGTCGTGATGCATTAGAAATTACATTAAAACAATCTGATATAGGTAGCATCGGTGATGCTGGTCGTGATATGGGTTGGGGTAATGCTCAACGTATTCAAATACGTGAAAAAGAATATAAACGTGAAATGTGGGACGGAAAAGAATACTGGTATAAGTTATCAATGTTCATGCCTAAGAATTTAGGAAGTAATAATCATACAGTTAGTTTGTTTGATTTGAAATTAAGAAAAAATAAACAAGAAGGTACACAAGTATTTTCATGGAATATCACTAATGGTGAATTAGGTTTTCAACTTGAAACTGGTGACTGGTTATGTTGGACACGTAAAATAGACGGTGGGGCAAATCGTAAACAATGCTCTTTTAAAGATAATTTTATTTCAATACCAAAAGACAACTATCGAAACAAATGGGTCGATGTTGTTATGCAAATCAATATGATTAAAGGAAAAGAAATATTTCGTGTGTGGGCAAACGATGAACTAATATTATCATTTGCAGGCGATATCAATCCTTTTGGTCGTGAATTGGGATTTAAGTTTGGATTATATAGACATCATATGACTACTAAATTAGAAGATGATGTTGCATATTATTCTGATATCAAACGAGGCAAATCTTGTTCTGATTTGAATGTAAATTGTGATAAGTTTATGAATGATTTTTCTGGTCTAGGTGCATTTAATATGCAGAAAGTATTACATGTAGAGAAATATGTAGAAAAAAATGGACCTAAACTAAGATTTAATGATATTTGTTATAAAAAAGAGTGCGAAAACTTGACAGAATAGCGAATCGTAGTATAATATACTTATATTGAATGAAAGAGAGGACTAAATGACTACATATCAAGAAGTTGCAAACGAGGCAAAAACACAGGCTGTACAAGCAGTTGATACATTTTTCAATGATGTTTTAAAAGGCGAAGACCAATATGCATGTGGTTTTGCATGGGTTACTGTTTATCCTGAAAACAAAGGTAACACTAAACTTGGTAAAGCAGAACGTAGGGGTTTAGAATCTATTGGATTTAGTAAAGACTGGACAGGCAAGGCTTGGCAGTTGTGGAATCCAGGTGAGTATCGAGGTCAAAACATTGACGCCAAAGAAAAAGGTGCAGAAGTTTATGCTCAAGTAATGAAATCATATGGTTTCAAAGCATATGCTGGTTCAAGGTTAGACTAAAAAACTTGACAGATTCGAGAATCGTGTTATTATAATTACATAATCAAAGAGAGGGAACTATGAAATTTAAACTATATCAAATTCATCTTACAGATGCAGAAGTTGACAAAGTTAATGCTGAAGGACATAATAGTGTTCCTAAGCATCTAACTAAGTTGGATATGTCTTTCGCTAAAGACGAAGTAGGTTCATTAGCTAAAAAGGCAATGGATAATAATTGGTACACTCATGTATCAAACATTACTGCTGACGGTTTAGAAAACGTGTTTGAAATAGGTAACATTGGTCCAGAAGAAAACATTGAGCGATTGGCTCCTATGTATTCTGTTAGTGTTAGTGACGTAGTTGAAAATGAAGATGGCGAACAATTTGTTTGTGCATCAATTGGTTGGAAGGAGGTAGCATAATGGCTGTAGTTCAAAAAAGTAATGTTCGTAATTTCGTAATTGATTTAGATGGCTCGGCTGGCAATGCCTTCTATCTATTAGGTTCTGCACAAGGATTGTGTAACGACCTCGGTCTTGATGGTAATCAAGTTATTGAAGAAATGAAATCTGGAGATTATATAAATCTCATAAAAACATTTGACAAATATTTTGGAAGTGTTGTTACTTTAGAAACAAACAATAAAGAATATTTAGAGGCTTTTAACTAAAGCCAGGAACAAAACTCCACATCTTAGAAGTTTTAATTTTCATGGCGGCTAGTTTTTCATCGAACTGGCCGTTATTCTTTTTTATATTAGTCTGAATTTCATCCGTAATATCATACCACTTTTCATTATTGATTAATGCAATAATAGGATGTTTTTCAATTTTGTCAACACCTTCATTGTAAAAGTAATATAACAATGCATCGAATTGTGGTTGAGATAATTCTTTCTTAACAAACTTTTCTAAAACATTTCCTACATTACGTAATTGCTTTTCTAATATAAAGTTTGCCATTTGTTTAGTAATCTTTTTTGTAGATATATCTATTCTTTGTGATGCAACTGTTATAAACCCATAACGTAATTCTGTATTCGTTACTTGATATCCATAACCTAATATATTATCTTTCATGTCTAATGTTGGTGTGCTTGTATCTATAATTGCATTCTTGCTCATTTCACTGAATACTAAATCAACTACAGGAAATACAGTTAATCTAACATGAGATAAGATATAAGTTGGTTCACCAGTTGCTTTATATCCTGTGCCTAAGTAGGTACCATTAGGAGTTACAACATTCAACGGAAGCTGAATATAATTTAATAACGAACCTTTTCTCTTATCAAATAACATTATGATAACCTCACTGCGGTTGTTCCTGTTACAGAAGAAGTATCTGCTACATTGTATGAACGTTTTAATATGTATGCACCACGTTCTACACTAGCGGCTGAGAAGTGCATCGGATCCCATGGCGCACTCCAGTTACCACCCCAACCTAAACCATGTCGAGCGGCTATTTCACCTACATTTAATGGGAAGTCACAACCTTTGTCAACGCCTCTAGTTACTCCAGGATTCCAACCTGATGGTCTAGTTTTTGCATATCCATTTGGTGCATATGCATTAATATCTATAGCGGCTCCCATTGCATGGAAGCTAGGTCTTGAACCACCTCTTTGATTTCTATTACAGTATCCACCTAATGTTCTTATCACATATCCTGTTGCTTCTAAATCATCAATCAGTCCTTGGAAGTTAGCTTGGAATATTTCTGCAACTTCACAACCAACACCATTACTTGAACGTATAGTTGCTAGACCTTCTCCAGGCGGTAGACCAGGAACATTTTCAGTTGATTGGTTGCCCTGATTTGCGGCATTAACTTGCCCTTCTGCACTAGTAGGGTCTTTAGCAATTTCGTTTCCTGCTTTTTGTGAATCAGTTGTTGCACCTGGGGTAGACCCATCTGCGGCTTTTTGTACTGTTTCTGTTCCACGTAAAAACGGTTCGTGTGTTGGTATCTTAGGTATGATACTTTCGTCTATTTGTGTATTTTCTAAATTCTGTATATCTGGTTGTGCGGCTAATGGTATATCAAAAGCGATAGAAGCCATAGGACCGTTAAGATGTAGTTTTCCATTTACTGTACTAACATACATATTTGTTTCTACTTTTTGATGCAATGCTCCTCCACTTTCTAAAAACGTAGAGCCTTTTGTTTTTGTATGATATTGATTTCCTACATTCAAGTTGTAGTTGTCACCAGTTCTTACATTAATCTTTTCACCTGCTTCAAGGTTTATATTTTTATCTGCACGTAGATTGAAATCTTTTTCAGTACGAACAGACATACTACCTTCAGCATAAACCATTACTTCACCGTCAGCACCTATCTCTACCCAACCAGAACCTGAACTATTAATTGCATATACAAAATCATTTGTACCGTCAACAATAACTTGTGCTCCTGAACCAGTAGAAATTCTTATCTGATTAGGGTGAATAGTTCCATCGTCTCCAACAGACCCATCGTCCATTGTAATACCATTGCCACCCGGTGTTGTCCAGCCGTATACTTTTGATGATTGTGTTGTATCATAGTTTGCATCACGTAATGGACTTGCAGTAGATTGGCCTCTTTTATTATCTGAGAATATACCTTGATTTGCAGTGTTAACATTTCTATTTGAATTTGCTTGGTCTTGTTCGTCTATGCTTTGTAAATCTTCTAATTTAGTTGGTGTTACTTTCGCAACTTTGACATCTTTTGCTATGCCTTCTCCCATACCAGAACCGTCTGCATTGGCAACTCCTGCCGCTCCACCCGATACTGTTCCAGGAATTTCTTGTGCTACTGCGAACCAGTAACCTTCGTTTAGAACTCCGTTGTCCGCAAAGAATACTAATATAGTAACTCCACCATCAGGCGGAACAGAAAACATTCCGTATGAACCTTGCTTATTAGAACCACCAAAAGGACTTGCATACATAAAGTACATTGGTTCTTCTGGGTCTCCTCCAAGTTTAGGTACATAGGCCGCTATACGTCCTCTGCCTTCAGGATCAGGCTTATCTGCTACAGTAATGGCTTTATATATACCACTTTTAATATTCTGTAAAATAGGATTCTGCTGGTCTTTTACGTTCTTTAAAAGAGACTTAGCAAGACTGTTACCTATCATAGTTTCTTTAGCCATTGTTTATTTTCCCATTTGCCTCAGCTATTTTGTTTGCTAATAGTTTCATACTATTATGATCCCAATGCCCACATTCTAATCTTCCTGACATTCCAGCTTCATGTGTTGCCTTAATATGAACTACTTTTCTATCTGGTTGATTCATTTCTTCTAGGTATTTATATACTATATCCCAATCAGATTCATGGTCGTTCAGTTGTTGAAAAAATCCAATAGTGACAAAAATAATATTCCAGTTTTTAGCAAGTGTTAACCAATTTAGTCTTCTTATAATTATTTCTACATTTTTTATAAAAGCATTTGCAGGAACATTAAGATGTAAATTGTGTGAAGAATATGCTTGTTGTAATGCCTCATTGGACTTTCTCTCAAAGTTTTTATAATTATTTTGAAAAATATATAATTCTTCTGAAAGTTTATCCCACGTTTCACTATCGTTGGGCAATGGAGACATACCTAAATCCGGTGGTTCATTGACTTTAAAATCCCATCCTCTTAATGTATCACCATAAGCAGGGTAGGAAGGCTTTGCTAAAGAAGGCTGTATTAGATTCATATACCATGCATGTCTATATATAGAAGATAAACTTATAACAATAGTTTTTGTTTGACTAGACTTTTCTTCATTAGTCCATTGTTCAAGTCTTCTCATTATTGATTCATTTCCTGAACCTGGTTTAGCTAAGTTTATATAATAGATACCATCGTAATTATATTTTCTATTCAAAATATGAGACAGACACCATTTCTTTGGCAACCCATCACCGAACATAAAACTGTCACCAAATATAGGAAGTATTTCACCTGTATATGTCTTAAATCTGTTTAAATCAGTTCTAGTAGGCCATGCGTTTTCCCATTGCTCTCCTTTTCCTTCAGGATCATATTGAGGGTCTACTTTATAAGGAGACAGATATGTTTTCTTGTCCCAAGGTAATTCAGGCCACTCTCGTATTAGTTTACTAAAGCAAGAATATTCAGATGTGTCTTGTGATTTAACTGTCATATCATATCCTATGGCGTTGGTGGGTTAACAACTACAAAATCACCTTCATTATATTTGACGGTCATTTTTAGTGGTCCACCTTCTTCATCATTACTAATATCGTTAACGTCTCCGACACCTCTATTTGGAGATATAGCAACGTCTGGATATTCGTTTGATATTGTTTGTTTAATATTTTTACTGTTTAATCCTGGTTTATAATAATCAAATGAATTAGGTGCCGCAGTACCGTCTACTAATCCAAAGTGTGTAGCAGGGTCTGTGACTGTTACTTCTTGTCCACTTGAGTTTGTATAAGTTATAGGACCTATAGCACTAAAGTCTAATACTTCCTCAGTCATTGTTACCCCTCCGACTGTTTCAGTTATTGTTGCTCTTGGTGCCGCTTCGGCTTTTTCTATTAATTCATTGTATACAGAAGTAGCACTGTTATATTGATTGACTTGTGTTTGTGATATTTGCCCATTTGCTACTGCACCTTCTACATTGTTAATAGCAGTTCCACCACTATCGCCTAATGTTTCTACTACAGGAATAGGTGCATTCTTATTTGGTGCTTTAATAGGTTTAGTTACTTTTTCGTATGTAACATCTCCGCTGGCATCTTCTACTGCAATTACACCTGTTGTTACACCTTCACTAGTATCAAGGTCACTTCTTAATTGATTTACTTCTGCTTGTAATACTTCTGCTTTTGCTCTATCTTTATTTCTTCCATAGTTTCCTGTAAAGTAAAAACCATTATCAATATCGTCATTAAGTTCATCTAACTCTGACTCTTTAGATGTTAGTACTTCTAATTTTTTCTGGTCTTTTACACCTTGAATTGCATCGCCTCTAATACCAGATGTTGCATTTTCTGTTATAGTGTCTATAGATTTTTCTATAGTTTTAACTTCTGCATATTCTTGGTCTGTTAAATCATGTAACCCTCTGCCATCAATTATATCTTGTGCTTCTTGATTCAATGCAGAAACTTTATCAGCCTCGTTGGCAGTCAATGTTCCGCCTTCGACATTAACATTATAACTTCTAGGCATTCTTCCGGAAGCATATGCATCATGACTTGAAGAAAATCCTAAGTTATTAAGTTCAACGTCACCATCAAGAATTGCATTTGGTCCGTCGACACTATTTGCTTTTTCGGTATTTGTTGCCGTCCCGTCTGCATCAACTACCTCTAAGTTATCCATAATTGATAACGGTTCTTTTTTGATATCATCGTTGCCTTTAACATATCTTTCTGATTCAATTCTATTTGCATCATTGATTGCATCTAATTCATTTTGGTCTACTCCAGTAACGTTTGTTCCTATTGTTGCATTACCTGATGCCTCAAGAGCATGGTCTATCTCTGCCATAGTTTGTGCAGAAACAATGTAACCATTATCTATTGACTCATTGTATGCATTACGTGTTGACTCTGCTACTGAATTGTTTCCTGTTTGATAATCATCTGCTAATCTTTTTGCGATATCATTTGCAGATTGTTGTACTGCAACACAAGATTGTTGATGTCCTAATGCACATAGACCCTCTGCCTGTTGTCTAGCAAGTGCTAACTGTTTTGCAACTGATTCATTTGGTACTGCATAATCGTTTTGGTTTGAAGGTTCAAGAAAGTTGGTTGTTGCATTTTGTAATGCCATGACCGCATGCGGACCTGTTGCTGATACATCGACTATATATCTATCGCCTTCTGGAGTAACTCCTGTACCTGCTCCCGCTGGTGCGACTATATCATCTGCAAATTCTTTTGCTTCTATGTCTGCTTTTTCATTTGGATTTTCTAATCCGTTCCCAGGATCATTAACTCCTAGTAACGGTTGAATTTCCATTTGTGCTACATCTAAATTTACTAACTCTGGTTCTGGTGCATCTAATGTTGCATCTATTTTTACAAATTCTTCTGCGGCTGGTAATTTAACTAAACCTAATGTTTGTGTAAATAATCCACCACTAAAAGAACTAATAACAGATTGTACAGAATACACACTAGTTATTAATCTTGTCTTTTTTATACCATCATAATTTTCTGAATCTTGTCCTACACGATTTGGATCATTTAAAAATACATCTTCTGCTTTATCAGAAACTAACATAAGATAGTTACAACCATTAATTTTAGAAAGATGCATCTTATAATCTTCAAGGGAATTCTTATTACCAAACTTTGCTTTCTCCATAGAAGGAGACAGAATACTATCTACCCAATATGGGTCACCCTTAATTGTCATATTAACATTCAACATACTTAAGTTATTATTTCTGCCTTCATAATATTTTTCCATTGCAACTTCAATGTTTTCTTGGTCTGGTGATTTAATAACATTTAAGTTAGTAGGTTGTGACAACATAGACTTTGTAATACGTGAAAAGTTAATTGGGTTTTCTACAAGTGCTTTTAGTAAACTAGAAAACTGGTCTTTGCTTAACTTATTAATCATTTCTTTATCTAGGTCTTCTGAAAGTATAAGTTCTTGTCCTTCACTGCCAGGGAATAAACCAAGTTCATTCCAATTATCGCCTATCATATTTGTACTCTCAATAATTTTAGTTGAGTACAAATGTCCTAATGCTTCACGCATAACTTCATTTTGGGTTACTTCGTTTTCTTTTTGGTCTACTAATGTTTGATTAAGGTCTGTTCTTGTCTCTTGAATTTGATTGTGAAGTTTGTTGTAGTTTTCACGTACTTCGCCTTTGAAAATTTCATTAATGATTTCGTATTCTTCTGAATCCTCATCAAACATTTCTAACATTTGATTTGCATCTGCGTTTTCAATAGCATTTAATATATCTGCTACGTTTGAATCAACTGCATTGTCTGGACCAGTAATTCTTCTTTTAACTCTTTCTTTGAATTCGTTTTTTATTTCGTTATTCAAATCATCAAATCTTTTTTGATATTGATTTGATGCAGTTTTCAGCATCTTAATGCCATCTTTTAATCCAGTTGCTTGACCTTCTAATTCTGTTAATTTTTGTTCTGCCCTTGAATCAATTTCATTTCTCCAATCACCAACAGTTTCTAAAAAACTATTTGCCATATAAGCATCACTAGGAAGCACATATGCTTTTTGTAATTGATTTGATAGACTAATAGTTAAATCTAAAATATGTTCGTTTCTGCCTGTATATTGATAATAATATCTTTTATTACAATGACCTTCTAAAAATACTGAACTTAATATCTTTGCCGTTTGTTCTGTTAGTTTTGCACTGTGTAATTGATTTTGAACAATTAATGCTTTTTGTACAGTAAGAAAATATGTAACTTCATATGTTTGTTTGCTAGTTAAAACATTATAACCGCCTAACTTAGGTCTTGCGTGTGGTAAAATTCTAAACAAGTTACTCAACTTTGGTTTTTCGTCTGTCAATGCTTCTCTTATTTCTTTAGAGTTTAAACATATGCTTTCTATTGCATTATATATAGATGAGCCGGGTGTTATGACACCTGTTTGTTGTCCTATTTTTACTGAATTCTTTTTTGATGTTTCATTATTGCCTGAGGCTTTATTAGCCTCATCTGGTGAAGTCATTTGTCCTTGTGCAAACATTTGTTTGAAGTTATCATCCATTTCAAACTTATAATCGTTTATAAATTCTGAGTCTCCAACTATTGACCTTTCGACTACTTTTTCATTTAATTTTTTGAAAAAGTTTTCTAATGTTTCTTGTAATGTATCAGCAACATCAAACTCAAAGTTGTATTCCATTTGTGATAAATCTGAATCTGCAATAACTTTATCATTTACTATTGTTCCATCGATAACAAGATTTGTTCCTTTTGATTCTGTGACAGATTGTAATTCATTATATTTTGTAATTACGAATGGGAATATTTTTGTTGCTGGTAAATTCTTTACTACGTTTCCATCATTATCATATCCTTTAAAACGCACCTTCATAAAGAATGTTGCATTTTGTAAATCAGGATATCCACAAATTAAAATACTATTGTTTAGCATATCAGGAAGTGATGTTCCGCCAACTTGTGAAATTGTAAATTGTAGATTAGTGGCAGTGCCTGCCATCTTTGATGCAGTAGATGTGCCTTGTCCGACACTGGTTACTGTTAAGTCTGTAATGTTTAATTCTGTTGTTATTCCTGTTCTTGCAATCGTAACCACGTTCATATCATTTGTAGGCCAAGCATCATTTACAATGTCGTCCATCATTTGTGGTGTTTGCTCGTATGCAAGAAATTTATTTGCTTCTTGTTGATTAACAATAAACAAATCTAAATTATAAGTATAATGTTCAAATGCATCTAATTCGTTTTCCCAAAACAAATTTTGTGCTTCCATGTTTTGAATTAGTTCAGCTAGACTGGCAGATGATTTAATTGCATTTCGTTTTTTATCTTCAATATCTGATATGCCTTCTACTTCTGGTTCTTGTATTACTTCTCCATTAGATATTAGTTCTCGTTGGTCATCATCGTCAATAACAGGAACGCCGTCTGGTTGAGTACCGTACGCCATACCTAATCCGCCTTCAATACTGTCTCCGAAATAATCTAATGCTTCTTGTCCGCCTTCTTTTTGGATCATAGCCGAAACCATTTTTTCTGCTAGTTCTGGATTAGCAGATAAATCAATGGAAGCATCTTTATCTATTCCCATTTTTGATGCAACGAAGTCTACATAACCAGTAGTATCATTTTCGTTAGGTGGAGCCCAACGTTGAATTATTCCTTCAACTGTGTTTAGTCCGTGTTTGTCTTGATAAGTTTCTAGTGTTCTACCTAATGCTCTAACACCATGTTCTGGTGTGGCAAAAGAAACAAATGCGCCATCGTCACCTGTCTTACCTTTCCAAGCAGTAGAGTTTGTTCTAATATTGCCTGGGTTATTATTTCTTACACTTCTAACTGCCATTATATACTACTTCATGTTATCTAACTGGTTCTTGCTAGGTATTTTTATTTTTGTTCCTGCCGTAAAATCATTTATTGGGTCCTGTATAATATCAGGATTTCTTTTAGCAAAAATCCACCAGTATTTTGAAGTACCATATAATTCGTAACTGCATAAGTCAGGTCTGAGATTATAAGTTTGTGGTATTGTGTAAGTTTCGTCTAATGCACTTCTTTGTAAAAATACGGGATTTTGTATATCCAATACTTTATTTTTTAGAACAGTAGTCTTCTTCCACGGAGAAGTTGGATCATAAGCCATTATACATACCCCTTATTAGCTAAATTTCCACTTAAATAATCTTGCATATTAAAGTTTTTTCTAACATTCTTTGGAGAATATGTAGTTGTTAATGACATAACAAACATATTCTGTACTGGAACTCTTGCACCATTTGTTTCAACATAGTCGATATCTGAGTCTAAGTTCCATGTAAAATCTCTTATTAAAACAGGAACATTTTTATAGATGCCATGTGCATCTAATCTCAATATTGGTGGGGGAAGACCAGCATTATCTGATTGCATTCCAAAGTCCATTTTCAATGCGCCTCTTAAGAAGTTAGCCATTTGCAATACAGTTTGTGCCTCACTTGTACTACGAACAATAACTGGAGCAGTCATGTTAAATTCAGTATTTGAAGACATATCGAATGCTCTTTGTTGAAAATTAGTGTGAGATAAGTCATAGGAACTGTATCCAGTACTCGTTAATACTGTGATTGTTGGTGTATATGGGAACTGAATAGTGTTCAATCCAGATGCACTTAATCGTCCACTAGGGTCTCTTAGTGATACTGGTTGTTGTGTTGCATACATATTGTCCATGTTTAACTCCTTCTTTGTTGTATTTATCGTTACTTAAACTACGAAGTTTAAAAATAAGTATTTTAGCACTTGACATTGGGTTTCAGATGTATTATAATTAATAATATTAATAGGAGCAAAACCATGGCACGTAGAGGTCAAAATTATTTAAACAATAAAGATATGCTTAAAGAAATTCATATCTCTAAATCAAACTTTTGTTGGTTTGAAGACAGAGAAACACATCATCAATATGATGTTATCTTAGACGATGTAAGTGAAATTCATAAAGCAGAAGAACAAGCAAGAACCAATCGAGCAAATAGATTACAAAAAGCCGCTTGGGACTTAAATGAAGATAAAAAGAAAAGACAAGTAGACTTTGCAGTAGATCCAGCATCTTTCGATAAAGAATTGTTGGTTTTCAGAGTTATGACTTTCGACCATATTCCAGATGAACCTGGTCGTAAAGCAAACCCAAAGTCTGTCGCAGACCACAAAGTAAAGCTACATTTCCCACCATATAAACATTATGTTATTGATGGCAAAAAGACAAGAGAAGTAGCATGGTCACATTACAACAAAGACAAAGAATTTGATTTACGAGGCGGTAAGATTACGGCAACGTTAGCCAATATGTACATCAAATTAGTTGAGCGTTATTCTCAAAGAAGTAACTGGAGAGGCTATACGTATATCGATGAAATGCGTGGACAAGCACTTTTACAACTTGCACAAATTGGATTACAATTCAATGAAGCAAAAAGTGATAACCCATTTGCATATTATACGGCGGCTGTAAACAATTCATTTACACGTGTTCTAAACACTGAAAAGAAAAATCAAGGTATTCGTGATGACCTATTAGAGAAATCAGGTCAGATGCCAAGTTGGACTAGACAATTAGAACATGAAATGAAATCTCAGGAAAGATGGCAAAAAGTAATTAAAACAAGAATTACTGATGAACAAATTCCAACAGAAACTATCAAAGAGATTTACGCCGACAATGACTAATCTATTTAAAAAAGCCGCTTGGTTCACTGATATACATTATGGTATGCGTAACAACGCACGCCAACATAATATCGATTGTGATGAATTCATAGACTGGTTTATTCAAGAAGCTAAAGCTAAAGGTTGCGAGACTTGTATCTTTGGTGGTGACTGGCATCATAATCGTGCTAGTTTGAATATCTCAACTATGAAGTATAGCCTTGCAGGTTTACGAAAACTTAATAATTCGTTTGAAAAAGTTTACTTTATTTTAGGTAATCATGATTTGTTTTATCGTGAAACACGTGATGTAAACTCAGTAGAGTTTGCAAAAGAATTACCTAATATAGTTCTAATCGATGATAAACTAGTTGAAGGCGATGTAGCATTGACTAGTTGGTTAGTTGGGGATGAATGGAAAAAGATACCAAAGATAAAAACAAAATATATGTTCGGACACTTTGAACTTCCAACGTTCAAATTAAATGCGATGGTAGAAATGCCAGACCATGGTGGACTAAAAAGTGAAATGTTTGAACATCAAGATTTTGTTTTCTCAGGACACTTTCATCATCGTCAAGTAAAAGGCAACGTGATATATACAGGTAATGCATTTCCACACAACTTCTCAGATGCAGGAGATGATGAACGTGGTTGGATGTTCTTAGAATGGGACAAAGAACCGGAATTCTTTGCATGGCCTGATGCTCCTAAATATAAAAATATCACGTTGTCTACACTACTTGAAAATCCATCGAAGTACTTGTTACCTAAAACAAGTGCAAGAATAACACTTGATATAGACATTACATATGAAGAAGCTACGTTCATTAAAGATACGTTTGTTGAAGCATATGACTTACGAGACATTGCATTACAGCCAATGAAGAACAGTGAGCATGAAAGCGACACTGGTGCTGAAATTCATTTTGAAACAATCGATGAAATTGTAATTTCACAATTAAACTCTATTGATGATAATGGTAGCTTTAATAAAAAAGTTCTTGTTGAACTATATCAGAATTTATAATATGAAAAAAGATTTATATGTATTAATCACAGGGAACAAGTACTATGGGCTTTGCAAAGCGATATGCAATCTTTTTGATAGTGTGGATAATATTAGTTATCGCACTGCTAGTCGTACAAATGATTGGTCGTTAGATAAGAATTCTGAACAAGAAAGATTGGCTGAGTATTTTGTCAATGAAGGGTTTGATATCTTCATTAACAATTCAGCATTATGGAAATTTCACCAGATAATGATTGCAGAACATGTTTATAATAAATGTGTAGAAAAAGAAAGGTCTGCACATATTATTAATATAGGTTCTACTGCCGATACAGGTGTAAAAGGTAGAACATGGAGATATCCAACAGAAAAGAAAGCACTAAAAGATTATAATCGTGATTTAACATACATGACAATGGGAGGTTCTAATATCAAATCAACACTGATATCACCGGGTAGTTTAACAACACCAAGTGTAATGAAGAAACATCCTGATAGAAAGTTCTTAGATACAGAGTATGTAGCTGAGTTGATTTTATGGTTGATTAATCAACCAGATTATGTTAATATTAATGAAATTTCTGTAGATCCAATACAGACAGGAATATACGCAAGAGAGAGGTAGACGTTTGTTAAAAATTAAGAATATAACGGTCCGTAACTTTATGAGTGTTGGGAACGTAACACAGGCAGTAGACCTGGAACGTGACAACTTAACACTTGTATTAGGTAACAACCTAGACTTAGGTGGTGATGGTTCTCGTAACGGTACGGGTAAAACTACACTCATCAATGCATTATCATATGGTATGTATGGTAACGCACTTACCAATATTAGAAAAGATAATCTAATTAATAAGACAAATGGTAAGAACATGATTGTTACTATTGACTTTGAATTTAACGGAAGTCAATACAGGATTGAACGTGGACGTAGACCTAATGTATTTCGTTTTATCAGAGACGGTATCGATTTAAACGATGGCGGTGGTGATGAAGCACAAGGTGAAATGAGACAAACTCAAACAGAAGTTGATTCTATTATTGGTATTTCTCATTCAATGTTCAAACACATTGTTGCACTTAATACGTACACAGAACCATTTCTTTCAATGAGAGCAAATGACCAACGTGAACTAATCGAAGAACTATTAGGTATTACTGAATTGTCTCGTAAAGCAGAGGCACTTAAAGAAGTAATCAAAGAAACAAAAGACCAGATGAAAGACGAAGAATACAGTCTTAAAGCAAAAGAAGATGCAAACACTCGTATTCTAAAAAGTATTTCAGACATTGAACGTAGACAACGTATCTGGAAAGATAAACACGAAACAGAATTAAAAGAATTAGAGTCAGCCTTAGAGGCGTTATCTCATGTAGACATCAAACAAGAGATTGCTAATCATCAACTATTAAATGAATTTACCGAAAAGAAATCTAAGTTAGATGAAGCACAACGATGGGTTGATAGTATCAATACTGATAATCAAAAATTTTCCGATTTAGAAACAAGAGTTATTAGTGATATAGAAAAGATTAAAGACCATAAATGCTTTGCATGTGGACAAGAAGTACACGATAGCAAACAAGAAGAAATTCTAAAAGAAAAAGAAGAACTATTAGGTGAAACTAAATCTCATTTAATGGAAAATGCAACTAAGTTAGAAACACATACATCAGTAATTAGTGAAGTAGGTGAACTTGGTAATAAGCCTACAGTATTTTATGATGATTTAAATGATGCATACGAACATCAAAACTCAGTTAGTATGTTGAAAGAACAAATCGAAACTAAAAAGAAACAAGAAGATCCTTATACTGAACAGATTAAAGAAATGCGTGAAAGTAGTTTAGAAGAACTAAATTACAATACAATGAATGCACTTGTTTCTTATCGTGAACACCAAGACTTCTTAATGAAACTATTAACAAATAAAGATAGTTTTATTCGTAAAAAGATTATTGACCAAAACTTATCTTATCTAAACACACGTTTAGAAAAGTATCTTGATAGACTAGGTTTACCTCATGAAGTTAAATTTATGAGTGACTTAACTGTAGAAATTACAGAGTTAGGTCGTGAACTAGACTTTGACAATCTATCAAGAGGTGAACGTAATAGACTTATTTTAGGTCTATCATGGGCTTTCCGTGATATATACGAGTCACTATATAGCACTATTAATGTTCTATTTGTTGATGAACTTATTGATAGTGGAATGGATACGAACGGTGTCGAATCATCACTAGCAGTTCTTAAGAAAATGCAACGTGATAGAAATCGCTCTATCTTTTTAGTATCTCATAGGGACGAATTATATGGTCGTGTGACTAATGTTCTTAATGTGATTAAAGAAAACGGCTTTACTACTTTCTCACAAGAGGATGCAATAGAGGCGGAAACAAATGAAATGACTAAACCACAAGAAGGAGTACCAAATGTCTGATTTTAAAATGGTTCATAAGCCACATAAAATGTTAGAATGGCTTGAAGGTGAATGCACTGAATGGGCTCATGGCATAATCAAAGAACATTTTCAAGTAGAAGATACTGATACATTATCTAAGGAACAAATCGAAGAAGTTATTGCTGAATGGGAATTACTAGCCGATAGTCCAAGTTATGATTTCTTGTCAATGGGTTTCAGAAACATAATTAGTTCGTGGGAAAATGAACACGATGATTATTTAATTTAAAAGGAGTATAACATGAGTATACATGAACAAATCGTACAACAATACGAAAACTATTTAAGTGAACATGCCGCATGGGAAGACAAGGGCGTTAAAGCCGCGGCCGCTAGAGCAAGAAAGGCTTTAGGTGAAATTGGAAAACTTACAAAAGAAAGACGTAAAGAAATCCAAGAAAAGAAAAATAATATGTAAAAAGGTGTTGACAAGGCTTTCTGATAATGTTATTATAGAGTCATAATAAAAGATGCAAAGTGTCTCCTCTCAACCTCTCTCATCTAACTGAGCATCTTTTTTTATTCTCACACAGAGAGCAACACAAACCCGGCACTTCTGTGTCGGGTTTTTTTATTTAGAAAGAGTCCGAAAATGCATAAGCCCGTTGATAAAAATAAAATTAAAGAAGAAGAAAAAGAAAAACTAAATAAACAAGTACAAGAATTTTTAAACAAAGGTGGAAAGATTTCCATCATGCCTGAAGGCGCAATCACAGAAGAAGGCCAACTGAATTATAAATTCAGACGTGGAAAGAAAAAGAACACAACTAATGAAAAAACGTAAATTACTTAGTGGAGAAGAAGTAATTGAATTAGAACGTGCAACTACGTTAAAAGTTTACACAAAATGTCCTAACAAATACAAACTTATCGATATGGAAACAGGCGAAGAATATATCGGTATTGATTCAGAAAACTCTCATTGGGACAAGATAGAAAAGAAAGTTTCAAAGGATGGCGAAACCTAAAGTACAAGGATGGGAATTCGATGTAGATGATATACATTGGATTGAACATTCCCTTTCATATAGATTAGGAAGACTAATCAAACGTGAAGGCTTAGTTGAAAAAGAAACCAGTCGTTTAGCAATACAATCAGAAATAAAAGTCATAAGAGACTTGCAAGGTAAAATACATCATCAAAAGAATTTCTATAGACCCACTAAAGGGGTTTATGTTAGCGGTTAACTTAACAACGTTGTTAAGTTAGAGACATTTTTCCATAAATATTTGTATGAAAGTGATTATGATTATTGTCTTTATCCTTGCCTCCGGAGAGCAGATTGTGCCTCAAGGTTGGGAGCCAAGACAAATGACTTCAATAGAAGAATGCCAACGCAAAAAATCTGCGGCTGTAGAATTTATCGAATACGGTATTTCTAATGGTCAGTTACCTAAACAATATATTGGGTACAAAGTTAGTTGTGTTGTACAAGAGATAGATATATTATCTCCGGAGAAATAAAATGTTTAAGTGGCATAAAAAACAAACAGAATATTGGCAAAATAAATTTAATGTAGATTCATATACTATGATGTGGATAGCCTATGTTAAAGGCCTAATTATGGGTTTACTTATTGCTTGGTTTATTTAATACCTTCAATGCAGTGACGTTCAAATACGTCTGAATTGTACTTCCAAAATTCTTCTGCACTTGTTAGTATCCAACAACCATTCTTCTCAGACTTGTAAGTTACACTAATCGGTGAACGCCATCCGAGTCCATTCATACGGTCTTGAAACGCAACATAAGTTCCTATACGATTAAATTTCATAAAGATAATGTTAACATCACTATCTTCTGCAATCTCCATAGTTTGTACAATCCAGTCCTCCAAAAGAGGAATTTTTTTATCATACAATAAATGGTGCCAAGGGAATTCTTTATAAAACTTACACTCACAGTTAAAGTACTTCCAGTTATCAGGAGGTATAATATCTCCTTTAAAACCTCGTACTTGTCCTTCGCTTAAGTTAGTTGCTCTATGGAAATTACTTCCACCTATAAATGCTCCAGAATTAGGGACACGTACAAAACTACCATTATATTTTTCACTTAGAAATTTTGCTTGTTCTCTTTCATATCCAGAACCCTTAGATTTGCTTTTACTTGGCATATGTTTAATCTCTTTTCATTATAAAAGGTCTAAAGACCTAATCCCAATTAATATTCATTCGTTAGCACTCATTCATATTAATCGGTATTTCTATTTCTTTATTATATAACATTAATTGGTATAAGTCAAATGATATTATATTATGAGTCTCTGTCCCGTGAAGAAGCCATAATTGCCCTGTTGCCAGGACAATTAAAAAATGGCTGTACAGAAAATCTTGTCTTATCTGTCCCTTGCTCATCGCCTCTATGTCTAAGTTAGTCGCTAGTTACGACGGAGTCGGTTGACGATCCCTCCTTAACTTAGTATTGCATCTTTCGATTCAACGGCACCCTTTATAATCCACATAGATAGAAACTATAAAAAGCAGATAGTGTTATAAAAACCTATCATCGGTAATATTATACTAGTCAACCATGTTCTTTAGGAACCATGGCTGTTTTATGATTATGAATACTCTTTGTGGTTTACGAGAAGAATGTCAGAATTCATCCTGACTAGTCCGACGGCAAACACTACGTTTGCAGTCTCAATCCCGTGTCGGCAACCCGACAAACGATTCCACTATGTATGCTGAGATATTAGTCATTCCCTTTTCCTATTCGCCGAGATATATATTAGATTGTATTAGTTTTATTAGTTATAGTATTGGCATTCCTGCCTTTTTACTCATTTCAAAATTCTGGTCAATAATCTCATTCAGATGTTTGATATGATTCACTGGCATTTCATGAAGTTCTGAGATAGAAACCCCACCCCTCATGTACCAAGATAATTGTAACAGATTCTTATGTACCTTGTCAAGTTCTTTTTCAAACTTTTTTTGTTTTTCTGCAATTTCTTCACCGCTGGCGGTTGCTAGCCAGCCTAGGAAAAATTTGCAGGATTAATCTCTATATTAACTTTTTGTACATGGTCGCATTCTGGACATTTAAATTCAAAATTGTTTAACGCTTCTGGCTTTTTAGCTATGTCTTTAACTCTTTTATCCATATTTGTAACTACTGATGTAGGAACATTAGCAAGAAATTCAATAATTTGTTTCTTGTCAGTGACCTCACCTTCTGGTGTTTCTATCTTATCGATAGTCTCTGAAATCAAATCAACATTGTATTCAGCTACACGTTTGAAACTTTTGTAAAACTTTTTCGCAAGTTCCAACTCATCCTTATCATTAGTAATATCATTTTTGACATTATTAACGATTCGCTGTTCTTCAAGCTGGATAAGAGCAACCCGTGTAACACTTTCTAGTGTTGGTGGTCTCATATGGATTGTTAAATTTTCATATACTACAGGCTCAACCTTATTAATTTCAGGGAACTTGTTTAGTACAAAATCGATATCAATATTGAAATCATTCTTATTCTCACACTCTTTACATGTATGAGTATATGTGAGATTACTACCGTTTGTTGCGTATTGAATAGCCATATAAAGTGCTTCTGCATCAATGTTGCATAATTTTCTTGCATCTTTGATACTAGGAACACAACTTTCTATTAAAGAAATCATTGCCTCACCATTAAGAAGTGCATCTGGATTACGCATTGTAATCTCATCGATAGCAGTCATAGGCATAACGCCCACTTCTTCAATAATAGTTTGGTCTATTTCTGGGTTAAATTTACCTTTAGTTGGTAAACTAACATATATAGCTGGCTTTCTAAAGTACTTAGTTAGCGGGTTATCGGTCATCATTAATTCCTTGGATTGATAAATACACTTATAATAAACTTTAAGTGGTTATATACGTATATTTAGATGTATTATAAACTACGAAGTTTAACTTGTCAAGAGGTATTTTGTAATGGCTGAAGGAAATGTGTATATTGAAGGTATTGATCCTTCGATCCCTGGTTGGGCAACCGAAACTACGATGTCCCAAATACGCCAAATACTGGCTGGTTTAGCCGCAGACCAAGGCGCAACTAATAAAGCATTAGACCAAATGAAAAATAGTGAAGGTGGGGATGCCCAAAAAGCATATAAAGTTTTACATGATACATTGGGAGAAGTTAGACAACAAGGTGCTAAAGAACAAAAAGCTAACCAAGAAGAAAAGAATGATAGAACAAGGTTAGCTGGACAAAATACTAAAATAGCAGGATACTTTGAACAACTTATAAAACAAAGCGAAATATCAAATGAAATTGCCAGAAGTTCAGCCGAAAGAGATAGAGAACAATTTATAAAGAAAACAACTGGTCAAAATCCAAATATCACAGAAGAAATGGCAGGTATGGAATTTGATAAAGAAAAACTTAAGAAAAACTTTGAAGATGTTAGTGCCGCAGTAGGAAAATCTGCAATCGGTATTTTAGCAAGTACAGGCATGATTAATAGTTTTATGGGCCAACAAACAGAAGACAGATTTAATATGGCCCAAGAAATTAGACAGTCAGGTTTAATGGCAGGTTTTGATTCTGTGACTGCTAGTCTTTCAGAAATGTCTGGAATGATTAATGAAAATAACTTTACTTTGGGTGAAGCGGCAGAATTTACAAAAAGATTTTCAAGGTCTGTTGGTATGGTAGGGGTAGAGGCTTCATTAAAGTTTGCTAACTCACTAACAAAATCTCAGGAAGCAGGTGGTCTTGATTTAATGGGAAGATTTGGTCTTGAATTTGGTGAAGTAACATCAATGGCAGGAGAATACCTAGACTCATTAAGAAACATGGGCATGCTTGATAGAATGAGTCAGCAACAATTACGTGACGGCATGGACGATTTTATGTCAGGTGTTTCTTCAACTGCAAACGTTTTAAAGATAAACATGGAAGATGCGGCTAAGATGATTTCACAAACTCTACAACGTGACGATGTAACATCAAGATTAGTTACTATGGATCCTAATAGAGCGGATGCTATTAGAGAAACTATTGGCTCAGCAGGAATGTTAGAAGGTACATTAGGTCAAGCAGTTATCGAAAGAATGGCATCAGGAAGCCAAGGCGCATTTGTACGTGAACAAACATTCCAACAATTAAGTGGTACCGGTATTGGTAAAGAATTACTTCCAATAGTAGAACGACTTGCATTGGCAGGCGAACAAGGACCAGAAGCATTTCAAACTGCTATTGCTGATTTATCTCCTGACATTGAGTCTATCATTGCAAGTGCAAGTACAGAAGGCAATCGTGCAGTTTTACAAACAGACCAATTTTTACAGTCAATGGTTGCAGACTTGTCTCGTCTTAGAGCAACAGTGGAAGATGCAGATGCAGGACCGGTAGCACCATCACAAGAAGATAAGGCTGTTTTACAAGGAATAGAAAATAGAAGACAGGCTATTATTGGATTAGAAGATATATTCAATACACAAGTTAAAGGTTTTACGGATATATTAGGAGAAATGAACGCCGCCAACGCAGAATCAATTAAAGAATTTAGAAGATTAGGAAATGAATTAGGACCAGTAGCAACTGTTATTACAGATTTATCTGGAACATTTGAGGTAATAAAAACAGATTTCTTTACATCATTGGCAGGTATGGCCGCAGATATAAGTGCATGGTCTACAGAAAATCTTGGGATAAGGGATGAAAATCAAGACCAAAAAAATCTTGAAAACGAAATTACATCCTCAGAAGCAACAAAGAATTTAACCGAAGGTAAAGGAAAACTCAGGGACGAGGATTCAGGTGTAATCACAGATAATAATAATCAAAATATATTCGACCAAATTATGAAAGGCTTAGAGGCAACTGGATCAAACCGGGACGAAAAAATTGCTAAAAGTACAGAAAAAATGGTTGAGTTGATGGGAATGTTTGATAATGGTGATAGCATAGCAGACAGAGAGGCGCAGATGGTAGAATTCGCAAAAGTACTAGAGGTACTTTCGAAAACTGATGCGGCTCAAACTGAGGATGGAAAGAAAAATCTTGAAGCAATATATGAGGCTTTAACTAACATGGATACGAATATGGCTTCTTGGTTTAAGCCAAAATCTGTAGATGACCGTAATACGGCAGAAAACCAAGCAGAACAAAACGCTATACTGGTAGAATTACAAAAGCTAATAAATGCGTTAAATAACATATAAGGAAAGAGTATTGACAACGATATCAAATTATGATAGAATTAACTCTAAGGATTAAAAAATGAGCTGGAAAAAATATTTTAAAACATACGACGGAATGCCAGAGAAAATGCCTGCATCGACAGGTACTGGTTATGCCGGAGATGCAGACACAAAACGATATAGTAGTTGGTTACCTGAGGTTTATCAGGGACAACCTAATCGTGTTCAACGATATGGTCAATATGACCAAATGGATTTAGATAGTGAAGTAAACACTGCGTTAGATACTATTGCAGAATTTTCTACACTAAAAAACGAACAATCTAAACTTCCATTTCATGTCGAATATAATGAAGACCAAACTGAAACTGAAAATGACGTTATTCAAAAGTCATTAAGACAGTGGTGTGCAGTAAATAAACTTTCTAAAAGAATGTTTCGTATTTTCAGAAATGCAGTAAAATACGGAGACCAAATGTTCATTCGTGATCCTGAAACATATAAACTTTTTTGGGTAGATCCAGCTAAAATCGAAAAAGTTATTGTGAACGAAGGTAAAGGAAAAAAGATTGAAGCATATTATATTAAAGATTTAGATATCAATCTGCAAAGTCTTAATATTACAGCCGATACAACTAAACTATTACAAACACAAACAGGGTTAACAGGTGCACCTAACATCAATGCTAATACAACACAAGGCTTTGGTGGCGGAGCGGCAGGCGGAACACGTTTTGTTTCAGACCAAACTTCAACTCCTGTAGATGCTAAACACGTTGTACACGTTTCATTGAATGAAGGTATCGATGGCTTCTGGCCTTTTGGTAACTCAATTCTTGAACCAGTGTTCAAAGTTTACAAACAAAAAGAATTATTAGAAGATGCTATTCTGATTTATCGTGTTCAAAGAGCACCAGAACGTAGAGTATTCTATATCGATGTTGGTAACATGCCAACACACAAAGCAAGAGCCCACTTAGAACGTATTAAAAGTGAAATTCATCAAAGACGTATTCCAAGTAAAACAGGCGGTGGACAAAACATCGTTGATAGTGCATACAATCCACTATCTATTATGGAAGATTACTTCTTTGCTCAGACGGCTGAAGGTCGTGGTTCTAAAGTTGAGACACTACCAGGTGGTGAAAACTTAGGACAGATTGATGATTTAAAATACTTCAATGATAAGATGATGCGTGGACTTAGAGTCCCACCAAGCTATCTAGGTAGCTTAGACAGTGACGGTAACGGCTACAATGATGGTCGTGTAGGCACTGCATTCATTCAAGAATTTAGATTTACTAAGTTCTGTGAACGTTTACAAGCATTAGTATGTGAAGACTTAGACAGAGAGTTTAAGATGTTTATGAAACACAGAGGTGTGTTGATTGAAAGTTCTTTATTCGACTTGAAATTTAATCCTCCACAAAACTTTGGTAAGTATCGTCAAGCAGAAGTAGACCAAGTTATGATGAACGTATTTACTGCAATCGAAGGCGCAGATTATGTAAGTAAACGTTTTGCAATGAAACGTTTCTTAGGTTTATCAGAAGAAGAAATTATGATGAACGAAAAAATGTGGCATGAAGAAAAAGGCACTGGTGACCCACAAGATGCAGACGGACTTAAATCAGTAGGAGCAAGTGTTCCTGGTGGTGAGTTTGAAGGCGGCGAACCAGAGTTTGATGAAACAGATGCAGAAACAGATGAAGAAGGTTCACCAATAAGTGGCGCGGAAAATTCCGAAGAAGGCGAAGAAACGCCTATAAACGTATAAATAGATATAGTAAACGGAGTTTTTAAATGAAGTATAGTGATATTACTGAAAACTATTCTCCCGATAGGGATGAACACAATAGTATAGAATTAGATGATACAAGAAAAAATCGTCTAACACTTACTCACCTTAACGACTTACGTAAGATGCGAGAGTACAGAAAAGTACAGAATTCAGAAGAAAAAGACAGACTAAAAACACAATATGGTGGTAGTTCTGAGGCATCTTCTGAGCCTGAATTATAATACTTAAGTGTCAAATAATTGTTTGAAAAAGCAGTTATATATGTATATAAGTTAGATATGACCTTTGTTAAATAACTTATATCAGTAAAACCGGCTAAAAAATAGCCGTTTTTTACTATTTCCGTAATAAACCCCAAAAACCTCTATAAATACATGTGAAACAAATAGAAGTGTTTCTACAACCTTGCCACATCAAACGACTTTAGTTTTTTTTGGCGATTATAGAAGATAAGGAGACAAATTATGTCAGACAGAAGTACATTAGAACAAGTACTAGAACTTCTAATCAATGAGGAAAAAGACGCCGCAGAAAACATGCTACACGATTTTATCGTAGCAGAGGCTCGTAGGATCCACGAAGAACTTCTTAACGATAGTGATGAAGTTGTAGAAGAAGACCTTGAGGATATTGACGAATCTGAGGCCGAAACTGACCAAGTTGAGGACAAAGAAGAAGTACAAGAAGTAGCATCAATCGAAGATGGCGAAGCTATCGAAGATGATACTGCTGAAATTGAAAATGAAGAATTCTATGATGCAGACGAATCAGACGAAGACGAAGCAGTTGCAGACCTAGAAATGGGTGATGCAGAAGCAGAGGCTCCGGCAGATGATATGGAAGCACGTGTAGACGACCTAGAGTCAAATCTAGCGGATCTTGAAGCGGAATTCGAAAAAATAATGTCAGGTGAAGGCGATGACATGGAAGACGAAGCTGATGAAGAAGAAAAAGCTGAGGACGACATGGAAGAAAACACTGAAATTGAAGTTGCAGAAGAAGACGCAACAGAAGGTTCAGATGAACTAGAACTTGATTTAGAAGAATCAGAAGACGAAGCAGAAGCAGACAAAGTAGAAGAAAAATCTACAGATGAAGAAGCAGATGAGAAGTTAGAAGAATATGTAACTCCAGCAACTGCCTCAGCAGGCGATGACGGCGATAAAGCGGCATCACCAGTTAATGCTAATGCAAAACGTCCTGGTGACGACTCAAATGCAAAACCAGTAGGCCAAAACGATGGTAACACATCAGGCGGCAAAGGTGATGCACCAAAAGATATGTCAACAGGTAACGTAAACGTATCTGGAAACAGTAAAGCACCTGCTATGAAGTCAGAGAAGGCTTCTGAAGGTGATGGCGGCGCTAACACCAAGTCAGTTAGTAGCTAATAAAACTTTGGAGAAAACCAATGACCGTTCTTATTGAAAGATTATCTCACAAACAAGCGAATGTGAAGTCACGTATCGTTGAAGGTGATGACGGTGGAAAAAACATGTTCATGGAAGGCATTTTCGTTCAAGGTAACGTAAAGAATGCTAACCAAAGGGTATACCCTGTATCTGAAATTACTAGGGCTGTTGAATCAGTTCAAGCTAAAATCAGTGAAGGATTCCCGGTTTTAGGTGAATGTGACCATCCGCCAGAATTAACCGTAAACGTTGACCGTGTTTCGCATATTATTGAAAGTATGTGGATGGATGGACCGAACGGATATGGTAAACTTAAAATTGTTCCTACACCCATGGGTAACATTATCAGAACATTAATCGAATCAGGTGCCACGCTAGGTGTCTCATCTCGTGGTTCTGGTGAAGTTGGCAATAATGGGAATGTTAGCAATTTTGAGATTGTCACAGTGGACATCGTAGCACAACCAAGTGCTCCGGATGCCTATCCGAAGGCAATCTACGAAGGTTTAATGAACATGCGTGGTGGTTTCCAAACTTGGCAACTAGCACAAAATGTACAAACAGACAAGGTCGCTCAAAAATACTTGTCAGAACAAATCGTTAAGTTCATTAATGAACTTAAACTATAACAGGAGAAGCAACAATGGCAAACGAAATCCTTGCTAATCTTTTAGAGTCCGGAGCACTTTCCGAAGAGGCAGGCGCTCAGATTAAAGAGGCTTTAGAAGCAAAATTGAATGAAGCAAGAGAGGAGATTACAGCCGAGTTGCGTGAGGAGTTCGCACAGAAGTTTGAACACGACAAATCAGTAATTGTTGAAGCAATGGACAACATGCTAAACACAACAATTAAAACTGAAATGGAAGAGTTTAAAACAGACCGTGAGGCTCTTATCGCAGAACGAGTAGCATATAAGAAAGCAATTTCTGAACATGCTAAACTCCTTGAAAAATTCATTGCATCTCGTTTGGCGACCGAAGTTAAAGAACTCAGAGCAGATAGGGCAAAAGTTAACGAAAATCTACAGGAAACTAAGAAATTCGTTGTTAAACAACTTAGCCGTGAACTAGCTGAGTTCCACAACGATAAACGTGAATTAGTTAACACTAAAGTACGTTTAGTAGCAGAAGGTAAGAATATTCTTAACAAGACCAAAGATTCGTTTATTAAACGTTCAGCGGAACTTGTTGAAAATACAATCAAGAATTCTTTACGTTCAGAAATGAAAAACTTAAAAGAAGATATCGTACAAGCTAAAGAAAACGAGTTTGGACGTAAGGTCTTTGAAGCATTTTCAGGTGAATTCATGGCTTCACAATTAAATGAAGGCACAGAAGTAGCTAAAGTGAACAAGAAACTTGACGAATCTGCTAATAAGGTTGCAGAACTTGAAAAAGTGATAGCTGATAAAGATGCAGACATTGAAGGCGCTAAGAAGGCTCAACGTATACTAGAAGACAAGATGAACAGAAAAGAAGTTCTATCAGGTTTACTAGCACCGTTAGGCAAAGAAAAAGCAACAGTAATGTCTGATTTATTGGAATCAGTAAAAACTTCAAATCTACAAACAGCATTCAAGAAATATCTACCGGCTGTTTTAGATGAAAAGAACGTTTCAACGAAAGAAGAAACACAAACATTAACAGAAGGCAAAGTGACTGAAATTACTGGTGACCGTGAGGTAGCAACACACGTGGAATCACAGTCGTCAGGAAGCGATGCCGAAATTATTCAGCTTAAAAAATTAGCTGGATTAAATTAACCAGGATAATATCAGGAGAATAAAAGATGGAAAATCTTTTTGAAGGAAATAACTGGGACGGTACACGTGATGCTCTTTTAGAAGGTCTAGAAGGCACAAAACGTGACACAATGTCCGCAGTTTTAGAAAACACTAAAGTAGCACTTAATGAAAGTGCAACTGCTGGTGCAACACAGGCTGGTAACATCGCAACACTAAACAAAGTGATTCTACCAGTTATCCGTCGTGTAATGCCAACAGTTATCGCAAACGAAATCATCGGCGTACAGCCAATGACTGGCCCAGTTGGCCAAATTCACACATTACGTGTACGTTACGCAGAAGCAAAAGCTGGCGTGGCGGCAGGTGATGAAGCACTAAGTCCATTTGAAATTGCTAACGCATATTCAGGTGACGCGGCAGGGGCTCCGGCTTCTACAGCATCACTAGAAGGTGAAGCAGGTTCAAAAATGTCAATTCAAGTGTTAAAACAAACTGTAGAAGCTAAAACAAGAAAGCTATCTGCACGTTGGACATTTGAAGCGGCTCAGGACGCTAACTCAATGCACGGTTTAGATATCGAAGCTGAAATCATGGCGGCATTAGCAATGGAAATCACTGCTGAAATCGACCAAGAAATCTTAGGTTCACTATCAAGCCTAGCAACAACTGGCGCTACATATGACATGTCAGCATCTTTCACAGGTACACCAACATTTATTGGTGACAGACATGCCGTTCTTGCGACATTAATTAACCAACAAGCTAACCTAGTTGCTCAACGTACTCGTAGAGGCGCGGCAAACTGGGCAGTTATCTCACCATCAGCACTAACAGTTCTACAATCTGCAACTACATCAGCATTTGCACGTACAACTGAAGGTACTTTTGAAGCACCAACAAATACTAAATTCGTAGGTACTCTAAACAGTACAATGAGAGTATATGTTAACACATATGCATCAAACGATGACGTATTACTTGGTTACAAAGGTCAAGGCGAAATCGATGCGGCGGCATTCTATTGTCCGTACGTACCGCTAATGTCTTCAGGCGTTGTGGTAGATCCAAGTTCATTCGAACCAGTAGTGTCATTCATGACTCGTTACGGTTACGTTGAACTAACAAATACTGCATCATCTCTAGGTAATGCGGCAGACTACGTATCTAAAATCGCAGTCTCAAATCTATCTTTCGTATAATTCGTTATACACAGATTACGAAGAAAGCCGGGATTTATTCCCGGCTTTTTTTATGGCTAAAAAACCAAGAAATCTGATAAATACAATTAAGATAAGAGACATAACCGTTTTGAGAGAGAATTCACATGGCAGAACAAATTAAATTTGGTGACAGATTATTTCTAAAAGGCGAAAAGCTAATATTAGATTCTGTTGCAAATGCAGTAATAAAACCTAATCAAGGTACACTAGAAATTGAAGGTAATTTACTAGTATCAGGTACAACTACCACAGTTAATTCAGAAACAGTAAGTATCGCTGATCCATTTATGTTATTAAATGGTGATTTGACATCATCAACTGCACCAACAGAACCTGTTGGTATTGAAATTAATAGAGGTTCTTCTGATAATAAGAAATTTGGATGGGACGAAACAAATTCTAAATTCTCAACATTTAGTGATGATTTAAAAACAGCCGCCATTGAAGCAACTGATATAGTTCTTACAGGTTCTTTAGTAGGTGATATTGCCTCAGAACTAGGTGATACAATAATTGATGTAACAGGCAACGGTACAGTAGATATCAACTCAGGTAATATTGACGGTACTGTTATTGGTGCAACTGCACCAGCACAAGCAACTTTTACTTCACTTACTTGGTCTACTACATCTAATACTACAGATGATTTAACTGAAGGTACAACAAATCAATATTACACAGATGCAAGAGCAAGAGCGGCTATCAGTATGAATGCTGGTAGTGAATTGACTTATGATCCAGCAACTGGTATAATATCTTTTTCAGGAAATTATTATCAAGATTCAGATGCTAGACAGGCAATCAGTGTAACAGGTAATGAAATAGGTTATGATAATACAACTGGTGTTATTAGTTATGATGCTCCTACAGACTTTGGTCTTTTAACAGATACAAATGTTATTTCAGGAAGCACAGGAGGCTCAACAGGTTCTAGTTTACCAACTAATGTTAGTTCTTTGTTTAATGATGCAGGGTATGTTACACAGAGTTATCAAGGCTTCACCGCAGATTGGCAAGCAGATGATGTAACTAATTTAAATGCGGCAAAGGCTTACACTGACCAACAAATTAATTCGGTTGTTGACGTTGCTCCGTTACAATTAAACACATTAAAAAAATTAGCGGCGGCAGTAAATAACGATGCCAATTATAGTACATCAATACAAAATCAAATTAATGCTATGGCAATAGCCAATAATTTAGCAACTGTGGCTACATCAGGTAGCTTTAATGATTTACTAGACCAACCAACTATTCCTGTAAACGTAAGTGACTTACCAAATGATAGTGGTTACTTAACTTCTGGTGATTTACCAACTAATTATATGATTAATAATGGTAACAACACAGTAGCAGGAAGTATCACACCATTAAATGATGCATCTTTCAGCTTGGGTACTCCAACAAAAAGATGGGAATATGTTTATGGTGAAACAGTTGAGGCAACATATGCCGACTTAGCAGAAAGATATGAAGCAGATGATATTTACGAACCAGGAACTGTTCTTATATTCGGTGGTGATAAAGAAGTTACTAAAACAGATGTACATACTGATTATAGAGTAGCAGGTGTTGTAAGTACTAATCCAGCTTATAAAATGAATTCAGATGCAGGTGCAGATGACACTCATCCTTACATTGCATTACGTGGTAGAGTTCCATGTAAAGTGGTGGGACCAGTAGCTAAAGGCGACTTGATGGTAACATCTAGCGTCAAAGGACATGCAAAAAGTGTCGCTGGTGCTGATATGGGACGAGCAGTTTTTGCCAAATCCTTGACAAATGATGCTTCTGAAGGTTCAAAAATTATTGAAGTTGTAATACTTTAAGTATTATATACTAATAGTCACAAATACTCCAATCCAGATAAATAAAGATAGATTACACTTAACCCAATTCAGTGTAGTTTATAATAAATCGATTTTTTATAGACGGGAGAAACAATATGGCGGCATATGCAATACAGTTCCGTCGTGGGACAACGACACAACACTCATCATTTACTGGCCTAGTAGGTGAGGTTACTGTCGATACTGACAAGAAAACACTTGTAGTCCACGATGGTTCAACAACCGGCGGCTACCCACTTATGAGAGAAGGCGGATCTTCGTCTTCGACAACAGGTTCGTTCTCAAGTAACGTAACTGTTGGGGGTACTCTAGCGGTAACAAATACAGCTACATTCTCGGCAGGCGTAAATGTAACAGGTGATTCAGAATACACCGGTCACATCTTACCTGGCACAGATGATACTTTTGACTTAGGCTCAACAACAAAAAGATGGCGTGACTTATACTTAGGCCCTGGCTCACTTTATGTTAACAACAAGAAAATTCTTGAAGATGACAGTGGTACCATTACTATCAAAACTGATACTGATGAAAACCTAAAATTAGTGACTACAGGTACTGGTACGATGCAAATCGAATCAAGCAACGGAATTCAGTTCACAGGCGAACTTAAAACTTCATCTGGTGATATTCAGGTCGGTGACCACATTGACATGAACTCAAATATCATCAAAGAAGTTGGCGCTCCAACAACTGGCTCTGATGCGGCCAACAAAACATACGTAGACAATGCAGTTAGTACAGGTATCGGTTCAGGCGCCAATGCTGTTTCAGGTACAACTGGTGCGTTTACAAGTGATGTAACTATTGGTGGTGACTTAACAGTTAATGGAACAACTACTACAATTAACACTTCACAAATCAACTTAGCAGACAACATTCTATTATTGAACTCAGATGCAACTGGCTCAGCTACAGCATCAGGTGGTATCGAAATAGAACGTGGCGATGACTTAAACGTTCAGTTACTATGGGACGAAACTAATGACCGTTGGTCAATTGGTGCAGAAGACCTATATTCATCAGGTGACTTTATCGGTAATTTAACTGGTAACGTAACTGGTAATGTAACTGGTAACGTAACAGGCACTACAAGTGATATTTCAAATCACGACACAGATGCCCTAGCAGAAGGTACAAATAAATTATACTTCACAGATGCAAGAGCAAGAGCGGCAATTTCAGTTTCAGGTGACTTAACATATAATCCTACAACTGGTGTAATTTCGACTCAAGGTCTAGCTTCAAGTGATACTGATGACCTTGCAGAAGGTTCAACAAACCTTTACTACACAGATGCACGTTTTGATACAAGATTAGGCACTAAAGATACAGACGATGTATCAGAAGGCTCATCTAACTTGTATTACACAGATGCACGTTGGGACTCAAGACTATCTACTAAGAATACAGATAGTTTATCAGAAGGCTCATCTAACTTGTATTACACAGATGCACGTGTAGGAACTTATCTAACAACTAACTCATACGCAACTGAGGCATTCGTAACAAGTGCAGTTCAAGGCGTTGATAACTCAGACGAAATTACTGAGGGTTCATCTAACTTGTATTTCACAGACGAAAGAGCCCAAGATGCGGTAATGGCTAATGTTTCTGCAGGAACAGGTATCAACGTATCATATGATGATGCGGCGGGTACATTAACTGTAACTAACACACAAACAGAAGTCAATGACTATGTAGATGGTGCTTCATTCTCAGGCGGTACACTAACTTTATCAGTTGGTACTCAATCAGATGTAACAGTATCTTTAGATGGTCGTTATGCACAGTTAGGAAACACTTCTAAAAAACACACACATGCTTATGAGGCAACTGCACAAGACGAAACAGATAACACTGGTTCATCACATGCAATCACATGGGCTAACTTAACTTCTGGTAAGATTGACACTGGTGGTGTTGATTTTGCATCAGAAATTAATGATTCACCGTATGCTGTTGTTTATATCAACAGAATTATGGTGAGAGCAAATGAGGTATCTATTACTTCAACAGGATTAACTTTTGCATCAGACGTTCTTACAGAAGACGATGAAGTAGAAGTAGTCTACATGGACGAGCAATAAAACTTAACAACGTAGGGGAGTAAAATCCCCTACGGTTCAATTATGAACATGAGGTCATCTAAAGACCTTTCGATTTAAGGAGACAATCATGGGAAGAAAATTTAGACACAATGGTTCTACGAATACAAAAATTGGTCGTGGAACTACATTCAAGTACGACACAAGTGGAAACTTATCACAAATTACAGGTACAATAGATACAACTACTGACGATATTATTTTCACTGGTACAAAATCAAACTTAAGACGTATAGCAGACCTAGAACGTAACGTATCTATTCTTGCATCACAAGATAGAGGTGACGGTGGTTCAGCTACTGGTAAACAATTTGGTGGTAAAGTAAAATTTAAAAATCAAATTGAAGTTGATGGAACTTTAAAAGCAGATGGCGATGTTGACGTTGCAGGTACACTAGATGTACAAGCAGGTCTAACTCTTGGTGCAACTGCACAAGAAGTTGTTCAAGACTTAATCGGTGGTATGGCTAACACAGGCCTATCATACGATGATGCAAATAATCAAATTAATGTTGATACATCAACAATCGCAACACAATCTTACGCAGATACGGCCGCTCAAACAGCCGCAGATGCAGTAGTGGCGGCGGCACCTGGTTCATTAGATACTCTAAACGAACTAGCGGCGGCCTTAGGCGATGATGCCAACTTTGCTACAACGGTAACTGACTCAATCGCTACAAAAGCCGCACACGCAAGAACTATTACTGCGGGTAACGGTCTTTCAGGCGGTGGTGACTTAAGTGCAGATAGAACAATCGCAATGGACGGTTCATATACTGGTGACTTTACAGTATCAGGTGATATCACTGCTAACGGTGGTGACATGACAGCAACACGTTTCAACGGTGAAGCAACAACGGCAAAATATGCCGACCTTGCAGAACGTTATGAAGCAGATGCAGAATACGATGAAGGCACAGTAATGATGTTTGGTGGAGAAGCAGAAGTAACAGCGGCAGAAGGTCACGGTTGTGACAGACTAGCAGGTGTTGTTTCAATGAAACCAGCTTATCTAATGAACGGCGAAGCGGGTAGTGATATAACTCACCCAGCTATCGCATTACAAGGTCGTGTTCCAGTTAAAACTATGGGTGCAGTCAAAAAAGGCGACATCATGGTAGCGGCTGATAACAAGGGACATGCTACAGCATGGAAAGAAGACCACGATCCTAAAATGACGGCATATATCGGTATCGCAATCAAAGATAAAATCGAAGAAGGCGAAGGTATGGTCGAAGTTAAAGTAGGTAAGTAAGTAACTTAATAATTTTACAATATAGAGAAGGTCGGCATTACAGTCGGCCTTCTTTTTTTTAAGGAGGAGAAAGTTATGAAAAAACTAATGAAGAACAAGAAAGTATGGATTGCAGTAGCAGTTGTAATAATTGTTGCATGGTACATGTTCGGTGGTCAAGCACCAGTCGAAGCAGTGTAACAATTCAATTATAAAAGATAATCAAGGGCGCTTATGGCGCCCTTTTTATTCGTCTTCTCCGCAGAAGAAATTCTTAAGTGTTTGATATAGTCCCCCACCCTGAGTATTAGTATTTTCTTCAACCCATTCAGGAAACTTTTCAAATAATCTTTTCCATTGTAGCATTTCATTATGTAAATCTATCACTTGTTTATAGTATTCACTTTTATTTGCAAAACCAAGTTCTTCTCTGATTTTAATAATTCTTTCTCTACATTCTTTTAAATCCAGTATATCTTTATCAACTGCAACAATAATATCATCAAATGATTTTTTGTCAGAAAACTTATCTATTAAAAACTTATGATGTTTGTTTTTTGGCTTGCCATCATAAAGAAACATAATTTCTTGTAAATCATAGTACAATGCTTTTACTGGATTTATAGTTTCTCTATATCTTTCTGTAACTTCTTTAATTTCAAATCTTATATCGTCTGTTGATAACTTTTCTAATGTTGCTAATGCAATTATATTAATCTTTTGTCTACTACCTGTAATTTTCTTTTGTGATGATAATCTTATCTTTTTGATTACAGTATCTATTATTATAATTGTATCTTTATCAATATCTTTCTTAATGTATTCTATATATTCAGGTGTGGCACTGTTAACGATGGCTCGTAATTCAGCCTCGGCATTCCCGGTCTTTAGGTACTCAATACAGTCCCTAATGAACTTTTGCTTCTTGAAATCTATTATGCCTGTTTCCACTCATTTCTCCCATACAGTATTTAATAGTTTCATTAAGAAGTTATAGTGACGATATAATATCCCTAATAACTTTTAACTTATTCTTTTTAAACAATGTTCTACGAGTTCCTGGGTGAAGTGGCTTTGGAAAATATTCATGCTCTATCCAAGCATACCCTCCACTTTCATGATTTAGTGTAGGTATAAATTCTTTCTTTATAACTATTACAAAAGAGTAATAACTAAAATCTTTATTTCTGGAATGATATTGGTCTAGTGGATATATCTTTCGTACATCTTTCTTAATATCAAGTCCTAGTTCTTCACACACTTCTCTTAGCAACGCTTGTGAAATATTTTCATTATCCTCAACTTTGCCTCCCCAAAATCCCCAATTTCGTGGATGCGAACCTAACTTGTCTCTTTGTTGAAGGATAATTCTTTTTGTGTCTTTAGCGATTATACATGCGCCTGCGGCTTTTAACATTGATACGACTTTCCTACTGTAATAATTCTAGTCGCCAATAGCCTGCATCATAAATTCCTTGGAATGTATCATTCCATTCACCGTCTTCAAATTTAAATTGTTGTCCAGTAAAAGTATTAGAAACATATGCTCTTAAAGTATACGCACTTGCATCAAATGATTTAACCCATGAACTACCATTATATTCAATGATATCATTCTTAGATGCATCTATTCCCCACGGTCCACTAGCAGAAACGTCTGTCAATGATAGATATCTTTGTCCAATTGCTGGGCTTGGTATATTATTAAAACCAGGTTTCGCAGTTGTGGCATCTATGACTCTATCTACTGCCGTGATAGTATTAGTAGGTAATGTATCTTTGTCTACTGTAAATTCTAATATTTCAGGATTGGCTGTTGAACTCAGTGAACCTATAACGTCAGCCTCAAGGTTATCTAATTCACCGTGAAACTTAAGTCTGAGTCTTGATATTCCATCGTCAAGGGATCCATAATTAGTCAATACATCTTCCCATGTAACACCATCTTCATAGTTTCCATTTTTTAATGGTTGACAGAAGTACTTACCGTTTGTTTCTGTAACTTGTAATGCATAATTCTCTGGTGTTACAACTACTGTTGCTTGTTGTTTTAAATCACTAAAGAATTCAAATGCATCAGGATCATAATCTAATGTATCTAAATCTGTATATGTGTATAAGTTGTGTATAATATTTCTTATTACGTTTTGTCTTGTTACTTGTGCTGGAGGATTAATCCAAATAGGAATTTGAAAGAACATTGTAGCAATGTCTATTTGGTCTTCAATTCCTGCAGGTATTCCTCTGCTACTCCACTGAATATCAGATAATTCAACAGTAGTGATAGTTGTCCAATCTACTGGATTATCATTGTGTTGTATTTCTAATGCTGGATTAAATAAAACTAAAATTTGTTCCATTAACTGTAACTTTTGGTCTGTATTGGAAGTCCAAACATCTACTTGCATATTCAAAAGATAAGGAACAGGCATAAGTCTTTTTACATTAAATCTGTTTCCATCTTCATTTACGTATTTGTTTGTTGCTTGGTCAAACTTTCTTTCCGTTACTGCTACTGCATCATTAAAGAATGGCTCTTGAACTCTTGCTCTATCGGGTTGAAGACTTTGTATCCAACAACCGATAAATGGTGCAGAATTTACGATATTTTCAGAATTGCCTTTCATAATAGTAGCGGCCATTCTTGATATATCACCGTATCTTGCTGGTACACGAATATAATAATCAGTTGTACCATCATTCATTTTCTTCCCTGTTTTTACGCTGAACCCACTGAATATTCTGATAAATTGTAGAATATATCTTCTTATCTGTTCATCGTAAAAGTGATGTTGCTTTATCGCCATTTTAATCTACCTTTGGTTTAACTGCCTTAGACAAGTTAACCTTTCCTGCAATAGTGGTACCATCTTCAAGTTTGACAACGCCATCATTGTTAATGAATTTATGGTGTAAGTGGTTACCAACTTCCCAACCACCATCACTATCTTCAATTTTATACCACTTAATTCCTTGATATTGAAATAATCTGTTAGGATTATAATCAGTTCTTAAGAAGTAAGAATTTTCTGCTGGGTTGCTAGGAAATCTTGTACCACTTGCAACAGTTGCCATGTCTACATCTTTAGGATGTTGTCCTTCGGGTGCATATTGCAAGTTGTTAGTTCTATAATCCCAGTATTTTCCAGGAACATTTTCTTGTGCTTCTTCAACGATTGCATCATTGATTTGAAGTTCTTTATTGTAAGTAGACAGTAGATTTTTTAAATCGTCTGCTTCTTCGCCTGTTCCAAGAATATCTGAGTACTCTTGTGTATCTTGTAATTGCTTACAACGAACACGCCATATGTGCGGCCACCAACCTGGGTCAAAGCCTTCTGCGGCCTTTGATGCATCTTGCACTACCCAATATTGATTGACTGCTGGAGCGTCCTCGTCAAGTAACAAATCTTCTCTCATATGAGGAAGTTCAATGACATCTCCTGTCATTAATTTTCTTCCCATTTTTTCTACCATATCGTTTATAGACATTGTGAATATAATTTGGTCATTGCCCAAAAACATTCCAAACTGAGATAGGTCCATATCTTGGTCTGAAACTGTATACACACCACGTAAGTCATATATGTTATCATCATACTTTCTGTCACGATTCTCCATGAACAACAAATCTTGTATTGCTGGTTTGGTAGGATCATAGTTAGGATCAGTTGTATCTTGTGAACCTAAATATTTGTGAACAAGTAGCGAAGTGCCTCCATGTTCGAAGTGCGCCTTCACCATCTTATCGATGAATTTGTAATCATTTCCCTTACGAGGGTTCCATAAACTTAATCTTGGCATATTTTTTTCCTTGACTTCTAACTGTATTTATCATATAATGAAGGTATCTTGAAGGAGAAGTGAATGGAACAACTTCCAAATAGTAATGGATATACTATTGTACGTGATTATTTACCAGGAATAGCGATAGAACAATTCAGAATGTGGGCAATGAACCCTAATAATGCTCATAGAGGCAACGGGTCAGATGGGATTTACTACGATAAACATGATGGAAAACGAACATATGATGTTTGGTGGACAACAGCACCACCTAAAGAAATGTGGTTACCAGTAGTTTTAGGACTGAAAAAATATATTGATGTATTATTTGGGTCTATTCAATGGGGAATTCATGCAGTTGATTGTATTACTACTGCACCTCAATCAAGTAAAATCTATGCACATATAGATACCCCTTATCGATTCGAAAAATATGCTAAGGTAGATGAGACACTAGGTGTACAAATAATTATACCTCTTAATGCTTTTACTTTAGAGAATGGCGGCACTGCATATCTTCCAGGTTCGCACTTAGAAAATTTATATTATAAAGATATCGAAGATAATCAACAACACTATAATGATAGATTAGTCAATGAAGGTCATCAATTTTTAGCAAAAGCAGGTGATGTATTAATGTATGACGGTCGAACATTACATAGCACAATGCCTAACAAATCTAATTTATATAGGAGTGCCTTACTTATAAATGCATTACGTGAACATGTACTTGAAGATGCTCTTTTGTTAGATAATAACACAGATAACCTTAAAACTTGACAAAAATAGCTATTTGTAGTTAAATAGAAACTATAATAAATTGATTCGAAACATTACGGAGCGAGATTTAAATGGCATTGGCGAAAAAAAGAAAATCACTAAAGAGAGCCCCATCCAAACGCGGAGCAAAACTTGAATCACCTAAATGGGAAGGATGGGAAAAATTATCAGGACAAGAATTCCATCGTAAAAAAGAAGGCGCTCGTTCTTTTTATTATGAAAACTATCAAGCCAAAGATTTATATGCATTTGTGTTCACTTGGATGGCTAAGAATGATTATACAAATGAAGATATTAAATTAGCTAAACTCCCACCAGAACATATGATAAGCATTACTTGTGCGATATGTTGCAAATTGTTACTAGATGGTATGCCAGACTTTGTTCAAGTAGAAGATGATTATTGGCAAACTCTTGCTGGTACTAGCGGACATATAACTCCTATTACTGACTTTATTAAGAAACGTATAACAGAAACAATAGAGGCTGGCAAAGTAATCAAAGAAAAGAAATTAGAAGTAGAAAAAGAAGAAGCTAAAAAGAAGAATGTTTATAGACCTAGTATACAAGAACTTCTACGTCTAAAAGCATTGACTATGACAGACGATATTGAAAAGTTTATCGATGATTTTGATATGGATGTAAAGTCGTTAAAAGACTTTAAACCTCTGAATCTTTTACGTAGAAAAGAAGCAAAGGCAAATCATGCCAAAGTTATTAGAGAGTTATATACTGGTAACTTTGCTGAATATGATGAACTTGTTAACCCACCTTCAACAAAAGGTATGGACGAGAAAGAGTTAGATTATCATAATCAGTTGATAGAAGGGTACAATCATTTAGATAAGTCTGAAATCAAAGCAATGCATGAAATGTACAAAAGCATTGTACAAGCATGTGATATGATTATTGCTAATGCAAAATTTGACCGAAAACCACGTAAACGTAAAGTAGTTAGTGCAGAGAAATTAGTATCTAAAATGAAGTTTATGAGAGAACATACAGAAACAGGTACAGTTAGTATAAATCCAGTTGAGATTGTTGGAAGTAACATATTGCTTATATATAATACAAAGTCACGAAAAGTCGGTATATATCATACAAGTAATGTGGATCCAATGAACCAAAAACGTGAAGGAAGTGGTCTAACAGTAAAAGGCACTACAATGATACGTTACAACGAAGAAACTAGTGTACAGAAGACACTACGTAAGCCTCAAGAGCAATTAAAGATGTTCAAAGATATTACAAAAAGGTCTCTCAATAAACAGTTTGAATCAGTAAAAAGTGTACCTACTAAAATGAATGGTAGAATTAATGAACATACACTGCTCCTTAAGGTATTTTGATAAATAGATGTAGATACTGACGAGTATACTAAATTAACTATTAATTTATATCCCGGGAGAGATAGAATGGCAGACAAAAAAAGACATTATTTTGCGGAAGTTAACATTCCCGATGCCGTAATTACGGCTCAGGGTGGCGCAGAAGTTCCTGGCACAAAGATGATCCAAAATCTTTTAGATGCTTATATTGAGGAAACTAACACTAAATATGCGAGAGCATTAAAAGATTTCATATACGAAACTGCAAAACCATATGGTTGGCATTCATCAGATGCTAATAAATGTGCATATGGTATCACATTTATCAATGCAAGACATTGGGCGAACTATTCGGCGTACACTGCTCCATTTAGACAGTGGTTAAATGATACACATGGTGTAACATATACATATGAAGTTAAAACAGATGTACCTTACGAAATTGCTGAATCAGGAGTTTCGGGTGCAGGCGAACCAGTCAAAGATGATGATGGGTTCAATCACACATATGCAACCGCTAGTCAAAATGAGATATTAGTTAATATCCCTACAGACCGTGGTTACACTATAGCATAATAACTAAAAATTTCAACAAAAAGAGCCCATTCTTGAGTGGGCTTTTTTTATATCTCCACTAAATGATAAATACTGTATATAGTTGGAGTAATATCAATGGCTAAAAATACAAAAATTAGAAATAATGTAATCAAGGAAGTAAGACTATTACTAGGTGATGGTATGGTCGATATTGAACTTGATCCAGACCACTATGATTTAGCAGTAGATGTTGCTTTATCAAAGATAAGACAAAGGTCTGAAAACGCAGTAGAAGAAGATTTCTATTCAATAGAACTAAAAAAAGATGTAGACGAATACACTCTACCAGCAGAGATTACAGAAGTCAAACAAGTTTGGCATCGTTCATTTGGACATGGTATCTCTGGAGGCGTTGATATGGATCCATTTGAATTAGCATATGCTAACTCATACTTTTTCTTAAACAATCACATTGGTGGTATCGCAACTTTTGATGCATTTGCACAATATCGTGAAGCATTAAACAGAGTAGCCGCTACAGATATCCAATTCATTTGGAATCCAAGTACAAAAAAATTAAAACTACTACGAAGAATGAGAGCCGATGAAATGGTTCTAATTCATGTTCACTTAGAAAGACCAGAAGAACAATTACTTGAAGATCCGTATCTTAAATCATGGATGAGAGATTATACTTTAGCATATTGTAAAAAGATGTTAGGTGAAGCAAGAAGTAAATTCTCATCATTACCTGGTGCTCAAGGCGGAGTAACATTGAATGGTGCAGAAATGAAAAACGAAGCAGATGTTTTAATTGACAAGTTGGAAAGTGAACTACAAACTTATGTTGATGGTTCTGCTCCACTTGGGTTTGTAATTGGATAATTCATCTAACACTGCTTGTTCATTATTATGGTCTCATGCTAGACTTAAAGTAGACGGTACCGTTCTGCCTTGTTGTTTCGTAGAAGAAAATAATATCCCAAATTTAAACGAAGCCCCAAAATTATCTGATGGATTGAATAACGCATTCAATTCTAAATTCTTTGACGATATAAGAAGTGAAATGTTGAAAGGTAAAAAACTTTCAATGTGTGACAAGTGTTGGAATGCAGAAGATAATGGTATTGAATCATTCAGACAACAGTATAAACAATACGATAAATTTATAGGGCAACAACCAAAGATAAGATATATTGAAACTGCTTTATCCACACATTGTAATTTATCATGTAGAATGTGTAATGATACATTTAGTAGTAAATGGAAACTTATAAAAAATCCTGGAATGTCAGTTGATGTTTCAGTTGATTCATTTGACTTAGAATATTACGACACTGATTTATCTAAATTAGATTTCGTTAAGTTTGTTGGTGGAGAACCGTTAATAGATAAAAAACATGCAAACTTTTTAAAACAAATTATAAGCAAATCAGATGATCCAAGTAATGTAAAATTGTTCTACAATACTAACGGTACAATAATACCAAAACAAGAAATATTTGATGCATGGTCTAAACTAAAAGAAGTAGAAGTTACATTTAGTATCGATGCTATAGGCGAAGCAAATGAGATACTAAGACCCCCACACAAATGGGATACTATTCAAAGCGCCATAAATCACTTTACAGAGCATAAATCAGATAATATGACGTTAGGTATGCATACTGTGATAAACGTCTTTAACATACACCTATTAAAGGATATAGTAGAGTTTTCATACGGTCACTTTGGGAAGATGCCTTATTTTGATATATTAGACTATCCAGAGCATATGTCATTAAAGAACTTAGAAAGTAGTTTAAAGATTAAACTATCTAATGTACTCAAACATGCATTTGAGGGACAAGAAGAATTACAATTTTTATTAGAATTTATAAATCAACCAACAAAGTATTCATATACCCTTGACCAAATTATAGACAAAGAAAAAGAAAATGATATTAAGGTAAATACATTGATAGAAAAATTAGGAACAAGAGAAATATGGAATTCTTTTTAAAAGCATTAATATCAGGAATAGTAATAGCATCAGTTAGTATGGTGGCTCAAAGAAGTGCTACAATGGCGGCATTTTTATTGGGTATACCTTTTACTGCCTTTCTTGCAATGATTTTTATGTGGTATTCAGGCATTGATGCAGATACTTTTGCAAAATTTAGTTTCGAAACTACGTATTTTGTCTTGACAAGTCTCGTATTTTTTGTTATATTTGGGTTACTAGTTACAAAGATAGGATTTTGGTGTAGTGTTATAGCCGGTTTATCTGTAACGATAATACTGTATAACATTCTTTTGAGGATTATATGAAAAAAATTATAGGTATCTGTGGGCTAATAGGTCATGGAAAAGACACGGTCGCAGGTCACTTAATTGAAAACGGCTTTCAACGAATAAGTTTTGCAGGAGTTCTAAAAGATGCATGTGCAAATATATTTGGATGGGACAGAATTCTTTTAGAAGGTAATACATCAGAGAGTAGAGTATTCAGAGAACAAGTAGATGAATGGTGGGCAAAAAGATTAGGTATTCCTAACTTCACACCAAGATGGGCCTTACAACATGTAGGTACAGATGTGTTCAGAACACATTTTCACCCAGATATCTGGGTAGCGGCTTGTGAAAGACAAGTCGAATTAACAGACAAAAATGTAGTCATTTCTGATTGCAGATTTTACAATGAATTAGATGTTATTAAACGATTAGGTGGCAAGACTACTGTAGTATGGCGAAAAGAAAAGCCTGAATGGTGGCAGAATGCTTGTACATCAAATAAGACTAAATCAGAGAATATGCTTGATCCCATGAAACGATATCCAGACGTACATAAAAGCGAGTATAGTTGGGCTGGATGGGACTTTGACATAGAATTCGACAATTCTAAAGACTTGGAGCATCTATATAGCCAAGTTACAGATGTATTGTCTACGTAGTTAATTCAAAAACAGCCACTTTTTTGTGTTTTTCGATAAATAGTAGTAGCAATAAAAGAATTTTGCTACAATGCAATTTATATAATTAAGGAGAAACAGAATGCCTACATTAGTATCACCGGGCGTGTCAGTTGTTGTTAGTGATGAGTCGCAATATGCGGCCGCTACACAAGGTACACTTCCACTACTAGTCGTTGCTACGGCAACAAACAAAACAGACGCATCTGGTTCAGCAATCGCATCTGGAACACTTGAGGCTAACGCCGGTGTTGCATATCTTGTTTCTTCACAACGAGAATTAGTTGAAACTTTCGGCGAACCTGTGTTCTATGAAGTTGGCGGATCGGTTGTGCAAGGAGCAGAGACAAGTGAATATGGCCTACTAGCCGCGTATCAATACTTAGGAGTTTCAAACAACGCCTATGTTGTACGTGCTAACGTGGACATGTCACAATTAGAAGCGACTTCAAACGAACCAGCTGGCGCAATTACAAACGGAACATATTGGCACGATACGTCAACATCTGATTTTGGTATCTTTAAACATGATGGTACAGACTGGAAAGCAGTTACACCTAAAGTGTTAACAGATGCACCAGGAACAGGTAATGTTGAGGCTATCAATGCTGATGGTTTTGCATCACCGAAAAACACATTCGGTTCTGCAGGAGACATCGCCGTTGTAACATCAACAACAAAAATTACTTACTGGGAAAAAGTAGGTGTTAACTGGGTCATCACTGGTGACACTGGTTCATCAGATTTTCAGTGGTCTGCTTTTGCACCAACAACTAAATCAGATAACAATGCTTTAGCGGGTGGCGAAATTTATGTTAGACTTACAAAACAAGGCGGTGGTTTAGATTTATCAGCGGCTGTTTATAATTCTACTACAGGCTTATGGACATCAGTTCAAGCACCACTATATTCTACAGATGATATCGCAGGAACATCATTAATTGATGAAGGTGATATCTATGCACGTTATAACTCAGCATTAGGTTTCGTTGAGTTACGTAGACATACTGGTAAAGTAGCTACAACAATCACAACAGGTCAAATCCCTGATACTACAAGTATCACTGCGGACTTCACAGTTGAAGGTACACAGTTCAATGTTACTGCGGTAACATTAGATGCTCTTGTAGTACAAATGCAAATGAACACAAATTTAAATGCGGCTAACGTTTCAGTTGAAAAAATCGGTGCTGATAAAGTCAGATGGACTAAATCAGACGGATTAGAACTAAACATCGTATTTTCTTCTGGTTTCAATGCAATGGGACTTGCTCAATCAACAAACATTGATAGTGTTTGGGCAGACTTATCATATGAAGCATCTTCATCTACACCAAAAGGTGCAGTAGCAGAAGGTACTCTATGGTTTGATGCAGATTTAAAAATTGAAGTACTTAGAAATGCTTACGTAAGTGGTGTTCAGCAATGGCAACAACATGCTTGGTCTGAGGACACAGACGGTTTAATGGGCAATGAATTACAATTACGTTCAGGTATGCCAACAAAACGTAAAGATGGTACAACTAATCTATTCACTGGCGACATTTGGGTAGATAGTGATGCTATGCCTTATCCACATGTCTATCGTTGGGACGGTGGCAAATGGGTTAAACTAGATAATGCTGACCAATCATCTAGCAATGGTATCGTTTTCTCTCATTTCTCAGAGGAAGCACCATACGATGCAAACGGAAACATTAATTCACGTACTGCACATGCCAAAACAGCAAATGCTGAATTGCATCCAGACGGTATGTTATTAGTGAACATGGATTACTCTACTTACAATGTTAAAAAATATGTTAACGGTAAGTGGGAATGGGCATCAGGTTCTAACTTAGATGGCTCAGGCAAATTCGGTAAAGAAGCACAACGTAATATGGTTGTGGAAGCTATGCAGGCGTCAATCGCAGGTAATGATGGTATTCGTTCAGAATCAGTTTACTTTAACTTGATTGCGGCTCCTGGTTATCCAGAACTAATGGACGAAATGATTGCTCTAAACAAAGATAAGAAAGAAGTTGCTTTCGTTATTGGTGATACACCAATGGACTTGAAATCAGATTCTACATCTATGAAAAATTGGGCAACTGATAACGTTCCAGCAGAATCATATGCAGGCGTTTATTACCCACATGGTCTTTCAACAGACTTATCAGGTAATGATGTTGTTATTCCATCATCAGCAATCGCACTACGTACTATCGCATTCTCAGACCAAGTATCATTCCCATGGTTCGCTCCAGCGGGCTTGACACGTGGTGTTGTAACGAATGCAAGTAAAGTAGGTTACGTAACAGATGAAAGTGAATTTGCACAAGTTCGTTTAAGTAACGGACAACGTGATGCACTTTACACTTCACGTGTTAATCCAATCGCAGACCTTCCAAATCAAGGTCTAGTAGTTTATGGTCAAAAAACAGCACAGGCATTTGCATCAGCACTTGACCGTATTAATGTTGCGAGACTTGTAAACTATATGCGTTTCAATTTGGATCAATTATCTCGTGGTTTCTTATTCGAACAGAATGACAAAATCACACGTGATAACATGCGTGATGCAGTAGAACGTTTCTGTGGTGAACTAGTAACTAACAGAGGTCTATTCGACTTCTTAGTTGTTTGTGACGAATCAAACAATACTCCGGCTCGTATCGATAGAAACGAGTTATGGGTAGACGTTGCAATTCAACCAGTGAAAGCAGTAGAGTTTATCTACATCCCACTACGTATCAGAAATACAGGCGAATCTCTAGCGTAAGCTGAGAAAAACCAATAAAAATCTTAGAAACCCGGCAGTAATGTCGGGTTTTTATTAACTACAACTTTAATTATATTCATAAAAGATAAATACTCTTATATAAAGTAAAGTTTCGAAACTTTTTAGGAGACAAAAACATGGCAAGAACATTAAATACTTTTGGTGTACCTACAGACAGCGGCGATGGCGTAACTGGCTCAGGTATTCTACAGCCTAAATTAAACTATCGTTTCCGTGTTCAAGTAGCAGGTTTCGGTGGAGTGGCTACAAACACTACCGAATTCACAAGACAAGTTATGAACGTAACTCGTCCAAAGATTACACACGAATCAATTCCTGTAGATTCATATAACTCTCGTATGTATATGATGGGTAAACACACTTGGGAACCTATCACAATTACTCTACGTGATGATATTGCAAACAATTTAACTAAACTAGTAGGTAGACAAGTACAATCACAGTTGAACCACAGAAATCAAGCTGGTCCGGCGGCAGGTACTAACTACAAGTTTTCTACATTAATTGAAATACTTGACGGTAACTCAGGCAATCCAAACGAACAATGGCAACTAGAAGGTTGTTTTGTTCAGAATGCAGATTATTCTCAGTCAGATTACTCAGTTTCAGATCCTGTGACAATCGCACTAACACTACAGTACGATAACGCAGTATTCACTGATACTGAAATTATGCCTGACACAACATTCGTTAATAATTCAAGTATTCTTGGTTAATCTGAGGTAGGCTATTATGGCTACACAGAAACAAGGCGGCAACAATAAGCAAGGCAATATTGTAGTTCAGGATAGCAGTAATGCCAGAAAAAGATTTGGGTTCGACGGCGTCGGACCCATTACTACAGCTCCAAAATTTGGAGATATGTGGTATGTGGAATTCCACACAGTTGAATCAGGCGCCTTAGGCCAATCACTTCCAAATAACAGATTCGTTAAAGCAGTAGGTGGGGTATCTATTGCCACTTCCACTGTACCAATCGATAGATATGGTAAACGAACATATATTCCTACACGTGTAGATTTTGGTGAAGTATCGATTAGTATGTATGATACTATTAATGGTGATACTTTTAACTTCATGAAAGATATCTATAAAAGATTTTTTAATAACAGTGATATACCAACCGATACAGCAAATATAGAAAAAAGTATTGCTGATATAAATCAAGGTAGAAGGTTCCCAACATCTGGAAAATCATTTCATCAAAATTTTGAAAAAGTTGTAATATTTCACTTCTTTGGTAACTTAGACGGTGCACCAAGTCCAACTGACTTTACTGGTACTGTACATGACCAAGTAGGCACAGGAAAAATTCAAAAAATTACACTAGTTAACCCTTTAGTTACATCTATTAATTTCTCACCGAGTGATTATGCCGATGCACAATTAAAGATGATTGACTTTAATCTGCAACCAGAAAATGTCACATTCGAAACAGTTACAGATGAGATAGCATTCCCTAAATGGATGACAGATGGTCAACCGTATATACTGGAGTCTTTAGTTAGTCAATCAAGTGTTCGTGACACAGAAGCAGGGACGAATGAATGGAATAATAGACTTAATGACCTATTAGCACAATTTAAGAAAGATCCAAGTGATGTTCTTAGTGCAGTAAACGAAGAACAAGAACTTCCTTTCTGGTCAAAGAATACTGATAGGTCTTCACTTGCTAACCAAACTGCGGAAACACAAGCACTTATCAATCAACAAAAACTTGATGAGTTAACAAAACTTAATAATGCAGTAAAATTTTCTGGTTTACCTATGAATGAATTCAATGGCCAAGACATTGACCCTGCTCAATTTTCAAATGTGTTAGATGCACAGAATGAAATTGCACAAGCAGAATTTGAAGAAGCAAAATCAAGACATCAGTTTGTAGAGGCTCTTCCAACAAATGAAAGATTTACTGATCCTTTTGTTCCAGAAACAAAATATCCTCAAATAGCAGATTTTGCCAACTTAGGTAACACATATGACGGCGGTACAGGAAGATACGGTGGAAGTAACTTAGGAGGAGCGATTAAAAACGAATTAGTAAATGCTTTCTTCAATGGAAGAAGTATTAATTGGGGTAACATAAGAGATTCAGCGGCTCAAGGCCTTTTAGGAAATTCGGGTATCGGTTCTATACAGAATTTAAGTAAAACGAAACAAAGTAAGTTCGGTATCTTAGGAGATTTAGTTAGAGACGGTATTAATAATTCAAATACAAGAAGTGGTGGACAAGCAAATCAGACTGTTACTGTCCCTTCAAATGGAACATCGGCAAATGCTACTTCACTTAACAACGCACAATCTTCTATTAATGTGTTAAAGAATTTAACGAGGGGTTTATAAGATGGCATTCGACATAGATGTATTAAAGGCAAAATTCCGAAAGAAAGGCTTCACAGAAGCCAAAGCAGATACGTTTGCTAGAGAAATAACAAACGTAGCAAGAAGTTACGGACTAAATCCATACCAACTAGTCGATGAAATTAAACCTAACTTTGACTTAAATGATTTAGGCGCATTTGTAATTAATAGTTCTTTGAGATTTGGTTATCAGACTGGTACAATAAAACCATCTAAACCTAACGCTATGGTCCAAAGAGCAATTATTAAATGAGACAGAAATATCATCAAGGAAAATATACAATAAAAAACCCACAGAAGTACTCTGGGAGGGGTGAGCCTACTTTTAGAAGTAGTTGGGAACACACTTTCATGAATTTCTGTGATGATAATCCAAGTGTTGTAGCTTGGGCAAGTGAACCTTGTAAGATAACATATCAAAACCCTTTAAATGGCAAAGTTACTGGATACGTTCCTGACTTTATCATTGTTTATATGGATAAAAAGGGCAATAAGAATGCAGAGTTGGTTGAAATCAAACCTTCAACACAATCTAACCCAGAATTAGCAAGAAGAAGAACAGACAAAGCGGCTGTTGTACAGAATTTTGCTAAATGGGATGCGGCAACCTCTTGGGCTAAGAAAAGAGGCATGCGTTTTCGTGTATTAAACGAAGGTGACATATATCAAAACACAAAAAAGCCTAAACCTGTCAAAAGAAAAAAGAAATAATTTTTAGCAATGATAAATACTATTAACTACTGATATAATAGGAATAACAGATGACTAAAAAATTAGAAGAAACGTTTAACATTACAGGCGCGGAAGAAGACAAGACATATGAGAATGAAGTTGAACGTGACACACCTTCTATAGAAGAATCTAACGAAATTACCAAAATCATCAATACTGAAATGAAAAATGCAGAGAAAATCGATGCATCACTTCCTATGGTATCAGATTTAAATGAACATGACAGAGAAATGGACGATATTCATGGAAAAGCCATGCAAACATTTGAAGATTTACTGCAATTAGGTATGAATGTAGAAGTACATGCAGGTGCAAAGATATTAGAGACAGCAAATCAGCTATTAAAGACAGCTAAAGAAGCCAAAGACAGTAAAGTAGACAGAAAACTCAAAATGATTAATCTACAGTTGCAAAAAGCGAAGCTAGACCATCAAAAAGATAGGGATACTAGCAAAGATGACAACGAATTAGAGTCAGAAGGCTCTCTAAACCTTGATAGAAACGAATTATTGAAGCGAATTGCTAATGCACAAAAGGTTGCAGATGAAGTAACTGGTAAAAAACCAGAAAAAAATAACAAAAATGATAAATAAGAGTAGTACGTTGGAGAGCAACATGAAACAATTTAAAGAGTTTTTAACAGAATCAGAAAAAGAACATAAATTCACAATGCGTTTTTGCTGTGAATTAGATACTAATGCAGAAGATAGAATTGAAAAGTTTTTAGGCAAATATGACCTTAGAACGATGTCAAAAACATCTACTACACCAGTATCAAAAAACCCAATGTTCTTTAAAGAGGTAGAAAATTCAGAAGTATCGAAGATTGATGTTGTTACAGGTTATCCTGTATCAGCCGATATCTTACGTCAACAACTTTCTGATTTGTTAGGTATGCATTTAACACACGTTGCAGTACATCCAGAAGGATGGGAACCAACAGAGGAAGAAGCAGAAGAAAACAAAGAAGCAAAACTTACTTCCGAAGAAGAATCAAAATCAGACGATGGTGCAAACTATGGTCGTACTTTCATAAGTGATTTTCTAAAGTCATTAACACCAAAAGAAACTGACACAGTAGAAAATGAACTAAGTCCGAAAGAAGTACGAGACCAAGCACCAGAACAAATGGATACAGAAGAAAAATCTAGTCCATCTGTTATCTCAGGAGATAAAAAATGAGCAAACATTATAATTTAACTGTTACTGATGATAACGGAAAGTCAGTTACTACATCGAACACAAGCACAGAACATCCAGAAGAAGTTCTACGTATGATGCAACTTGCAGGTATGCAATCAGAACCACAATGTGGTATGGAAAGTGTTGAAGAAAACGAATATCAGGCTACACCGGCTAATGACAAGTTAGATTTAGACGATTACTCAAAGAAATCTCCAGAAAGCATTTCAAAACAACCTAAAAAGTTACAACCTTCAAGAGGCGATAACCCGTTAGAATATTCACTAGATGAAAATGAAATTTTTGAATCTTTAATGAATGAATTTGAAACAGTTGACGAAGGTAAAGTTAATCCAGGTCTTCAAGCATACCTAGATAAGAAAAAAGGTAAAAAAGATGACAAAGATGACAAAGATGACAAAGTAGAAGAAAAAGCAAAACCAGATTTTGCAGATATCGATAAAGACGGCAATAAAAAAGAAACAATGAAAAAAGCGGCTAAAGATAAAAAAGAAAAAGCTGACGAATCAATCAATGAAGCAAAATGTGATTGTGATTGTGGAAAAGACCCATGTGAAGAATGTGGCAAGTCTCATCATAAAGTAAAAGAAGAAAGCACAGAATTAGCTAGACTAAGAAAACTTGCAGGCAACGAAAAAGTAGATGAAGTACTTCCATTGGCGGCAATAGCTGTTGGTAAGGCTGTCGGCGGTGCGGCAAAGTTGGCAGGAAAAGCTATCAAGCATGGTGCTAAAGCAGTCGGCTCTATGGCGGCGGCTCATAATTCTAACAAATAATCAATAATTTAAAGAATCCTCTAAATACAGTTACAACTTGATAATTCTATCAAGTGTGAAGAGGAGACACACTAATGTATCATTCAGAAACTATGATCCAGATGATGGAAGACCTGCAACGTCAGGCTTCTGAAATGGAAAAACATGTCAAAGACATGATGGAAGCAGAAGGTAGAGCATGTGGCATCGAACTTGATAAAAGAAAAAATGCACGTGACCTAATGCACGAACTAATGGAACATCAATCACATCAGGAAAACCAAGCAGAAATGACATGGGCTTATGTACCTGCAGAAAATGTAGACTATGACACTCATTCAACTGATTGGGATAACTCAATGCATTCACCATGGGCAGGAGCAAATGGCGAAATGTTAACAGAGCAAGATTTGTGGCATGACGGTGGCGACATGGATGGCCACGAAGACCACCAAGAATAAAAAATTCATTAAAATTTAAAAGCAGTCTTTATTTAGACTGCTTTTTTGATAAATATGATTAACAGAGATTAAAAAGAGTTATTCTAAGGGAGACTAAGATGGCAAAATATCGTGGTTTAACCTGGCAAAATGCCGGAGCAGGACCAAAAGTAAGAGTAAGACGTTCTATCTGGCTGGCAGAATTAGGAGACTTCGGAGCAATTACAGACTCCGCAGATGACTTACCAACAAGAGGTGCTCTACACAGAGGTTCTAATGGTTCTACATCAGGTACACGTGGTTATGTAAACCTTTCAACAGTAAATGATTTAGCAGTGGTCGATACACAAGACCAAGGACTAATAACAGATACAGCTATATCAGCCGCTATCTGGAAAACAAATTCAGAAAATACAAACGTGGTTGTCCCAGCAACACAGGCAGATTTTGCAATTCAATCTTCTTCTAACTTTACAAGTTGGAATTTCGGAGACAGTGCAAATCCAGTAAACAGAAGTAATACTATGGGCGTTTACAGACTTGCTAAGACTATGCAAACTACCACTTCATCAGGTAATCAAGAACCAGGTGATAGTGGATATGAAGTAGTTACATCGGCAACTGGTGGTTCAGGTGATACACCTATTATTGGTTGGCGTAGAATCAATAATCCTTCAACATCTTCATCTACAACTTATAGAGTTTACTCATATCAAGCAATGGGTATTAGCAGAAACAATGCAACAAACCAAGAGTCAGGTCAACAAGTAATACACGCCTGGGATATTGAAGTTCCGGCAAATGGTGCATTATTTGTAAGACCAGGACAAAATGCCCAAAGAGGTGTTTGGGGTGATCCAAATAATGGAGGTTCTCTGTCTTACGCAAATAGTTATACAGGCGGTACTGGTGGTGCAGGTCAGATAATGATTTATGATCCAAGCGTTTCAACAGGTACAACTATAGACGGTGTTGCAACAAATAGTATTCTTGCTATAACTTCATCAGGAGCAGGAACATCAAGTAGTAATGGAACAACGACTTCAACAATTACTGCTTCAACTAGTTTTCAGACGTACTATTCAACTGATGGTACAACAAATATTATTCAACAAGGTTCAATGTCGGGTTCAGCCCCGCCTGCATATATTGAGGCTTACGGTGGTTATCCAAATGGTTCAGGTAGCACAAGTTTACCTAGAAGCGATAATGGGTATACATCAACTTATGTGACACCCGTAAATGATTGGGATGGCAGTGAAATAGGTGTAAACTATGGTGCAGTAACTGGAACAAACTATTATTTAGGTGGTAGAGCAAATAGTACAAATACTCCAGGACCAAAAGGCAAATTTGTATTTGTATCTGGAGCAGTTAAAGATTCATAAGGAGATATATAGATGGCAAAATATCGTGGTATAACTTGGCAGAACTCAGGTGCTGGCCCAAAAGTAAGAGTAAGACGTTCTATCTGGTTAGCGGAACTAGAAGACTTCGGAGTAATAACAGATTCGGCAGATGACTTGCCAACAAGAGGTGCTCTACACAGAGGTTCTTTAGGAGCAACATCAGGTACACGTGGTTATGTTAACTTATCTACAGTAAACGATTTAGCAGTGGTTGACACACAAGACCATGGACTAATAACAGATACGGCTGTAACAGCCGCATGGAAAACAAATCCAGAAAACACAAACGTTGTCACTCCTTCAACACCTACTTATGCATTAACACATAATGCAGGAACAAGTGTAAACGAAGGCACAACAATAACATTTACATTTACTACAACACTTGTAGCAGATGGTACTCAATTCTTGACCTCAATTACTGGGCAACATACTACAGGTAGTAGTTTTGACTTCAACACTGATATCTCTGGTGGCGGTGTCACCGATGGAACACAAGACGGTTCCGCTCCTGGCTATCCAATTGGAACACAAATAATAACAGTTAATAATAATACTGCTACTTTTCAAATAACAATTAATGCAGATGACATGGATGATGGTACCGGTATAGAAAGAATTAAAGGCAAGGTTCATAACACAGATTTAAACGGTCTAGCTTTCCCAGCCACAACGGTAGCCGAGACTGCATACATTACAATTAACGACACATCAACGTCAACACCAGCACAAGCACGTACTCATTATCTACGTATTACAGGTGCTAGTTATAATACTAGTATAAATTCTTACGTAAATGACCATGTTGACATGTCTAGTGACCACCCTGATTGGACTGCAAATGGTATGACTACAGACGTAACAATCGTTAAATTTGCACATGCCCCATCAGGTAGAATAATAGAATTAAGTGATACAATACCGTCTAATGTGTTTAATTTGACAACTAACAGTGCATATCATATTTGGGGATTAAATGATACTGCATACACGACTATTCATGCACCAACTGGATATCGTATATCAGGATTTACAAAAGATTCTCAGACAAGTTATACAAGATGGAACATTGATTATGACGGTTCTCAATTCGGTGCAAGAGCAACAGTACTTGACCAATTGTTTGAAGGACAAGTAATTAATAATTATGAAAATACTACATGGCTTACTTTATATGATACTGATGGCTATAAATATGAGTTTTCTCATCATAGAAGAAGTACAAATGGTTACTCTGACCAGTTCGAATATAACGGCACAACACAAGTATATTAATAATTTTCAACTTATCTAAAATTAAAAGGGAGTTTAGGCTCCCTTTTTTTATGCATAAATAGTATTATATTAGAAGTTAATTAGGATAATACATGATATGGACAGAATGGGATAAACTAACAGAGATTATTGTTGGTTCCACTTATGATACAAAGTCTTTAGAACAATTCGATGATACACAATTTGTTGATAGTATGTCAAAGATACTAGAAGAAACAGAGCAAGATTTTCAAAAATTATCAGATATATTTAAATCAGCAGGTGTTAAAGTTCACAGACCAAATCCTCTACCTTTGAAATCTGAAAGTACAAGACAATGGAAATCAGATTTTCCATATCCTGCTATATGTCCTCGTGACCATCATATAGTTTATGGAGATACTATTATCAATACTATAGGTGGTGACTGTAATAGATATACTGAAAGTGATTACTTCTTAGATATAATGTTAGAAAAACATAAAGAAGGAAGAAACTATATTGCAATGCCTAGACCTTTATTACAATCTCAGTATCAACATTATGAGACAATGGAACCTCAGATAATGTATCATGCCGCAAATATTATAAAATGCGGAGATACATTAATTCATTCAAGACCTTATAATGATTCTGAAGGCAGAGACTTTGGAGCAAGAGGCACAAGAACAGGATTAGATTGGGTAAAAAGAAATATAGGTTGTGAAACTAAATGGATAGAAGTACCTGAGTGTGGACATGTCGATGGTATGTTAGCAATTATTAAACCAGGATTACTAATGACATGGAAAGAAGAATATATTCCCGAAGAATTAAAACATTGGGATAAGATTATTTTAACACCATGGGATTTACCTGAGTGGTTTCATGAAATGAGAATACAACACTTCTATAAAGATAAAGTAGAAAATTGGCTATCACATTGGATTGGATATGTAGACGAAACAGTATTTGATTTAAATGTAGTAAGTATTGACGAAAACACAGTAATTACAAATGGTCATGATAAAAGAATTGAAACTGAGTTAAAGAAATATGGTGTAGAAATGATACCGTTTGATTTTAGACATAAATATTTCTGGGACAGTGGATTACATTGCGTAACACTTGACTTAAGCAGAAATGGAGAAAGAGAAAGCTATGTATAATGTTGTAATGAGAACACCTGAGTGTTTAGTAATTGATGACTTCTTACCAGAAGAAGCACAAGATAAAATTTTAAATCAAGTACAAGTCGATGAGTGGGAACAAACTCAAGGAGACGATAAGTTTTGGCATTATACAGATGGTGCAAATTATAAAAATCAAAAGCGTTGGCAAGGTAAATATCCTTATGGTGATAATTGTGATGTTTGGTTTGAACATTTTAATAAGTTTTTAAATGAGTATGAGCATATCGGTGACTATGTTGAAGGTGGAAAGTTTGAAGATTATGCAATGCGTTGTCATGCATATCCTGTAAACTCAAAAAACCCATGGCATAGTGATTTAGGTTTTACAACATATACGTATTATGTTCATAAAGATTGGCAAATAAATTGGGACTCTACATTATTAATTGTTCCTATGGGAAGTGTACCAGAATACTCTCAGTGGATAGAATTAATGGAAGGAACAAAACATTATGATAGTTATAAAGAATTACGAAGTCCAATGGAAATGTTTCAACAAAAAGAAAAGTTTCAATCATTAATAGATAAAGGTGTGGGTACATTTGTAAGTCCTAAACCAAATAGATTAGTATTAATACAAAAGAATTCAGTACACGGTATTACACGTGTTGATCCAGATGCTGGTGATAATATAAGAGTTACACTCACAGGTGCAATCGGAGAAGTAGGTTGGCGTGATAGAGTTACAAGACTAGCAGATGCAGAAATTAAAGAAGACGGAAAAGTCGGAATAAAAAAGTAAATGGCAGATTTAACTAAAAAAGCATATCAAAAAACAAAGTTCAGTAATGCACAACTATTAGAATTTAGTAAGTGTGCAAATGATCCTTTTTATTTTTTAAACAATTATTTTAAAATACAACACCCTACTAAAGGTAGTATGACATATGATGCTTATAAATTTCAAAAAGGATTACTGAATTCTTATCATAACTATAGATTTTCTATTTCTATGCTAGGTAGACAGATGGGTAAATCTACTACTGCGGCAGGTTATCTATTATGGTATGCTATGTTTATGCCAGACCAAACTATTCTAATTGCGGCTCACAAGTATTCAGGTGCTCAAGAAATTATGCATAGAATTAGACATGCGTATGAATTATGCCCTGACCACATTAGAGCAGGTGTTACAAGTTATAATAAAGGTAGTTTAGAATTCGATAATGGTTCACGTATCATAGCACAAGCAACTACAGAAAACACAGGTCGTGGTCTTTCAATTTCTTTACTATACTGTGATGAGTTTGCATTCGTTAGACCTAATATTGCAAAAGAGTTTTGGACTTCAATATCTCCTACTCTAGCAACAGGTGGTAAAGCAATTATTACTTCAACACCAAACTTAGATGATGACCAATTTGCTCTCATATGGAGTGGTGCTAATAAAAATATAGATGAACACGGTAATGAAAAAGAGACAGGTATCAATGGCTTTAAACCATTTAAAGCTATTTGGGACGAACATCCTGATAGGGATGAAATCTGGTCTAAAGAAGAAAGAACACGTGTTGGTGAAGAAAGATTTTTGCGTGAACATGAATGTCAATTTATTGCGTTTGATGAAACACTTGTAGATAGTATCAAACTTTCTCATTTAGAAGGCAAAGAGCCTCTTATGAAAACTGGGCAAGTAAGATGGTATGAAAAAATTAATAAAAATTCTACTTACGTTGTTGGTCTTGATCCTGCTATGGGTACTGGAGGAGATTATTCAGCAATCGAAGTTTGGTCTTTGCCAGAATTAGTACAAGTAGCAGAATGGCAAAGTAATCGTACAGATGTAAGAGGTCAAGTAAAAACAATGCATGATATCCTAACTATCTTAAATGATGAAATGAATGAATTAGGAAATCGAAGACCAGAGATATATTGGTCTGTAGAGAATAACTCACTTGGAGAAGCCGCTCTTATTGTTATTGATGAAATGGACGAAGATAAATTTCCAGGTGAATTCTTACATGAACCAAAGAAAAAAGGTATTCAAAAAGCGATAAGAAAAGGATTTACTACATCTTATAAAACAAAGATAACTGCATGTATGAAATTAAAATCTTGGATTGAGAGTGATAAAATGGTACCACTCAGTAAGAATTTAATTAGAGAATTTAAGACATTTATTGCAAAAGGTAAAAGTTTCGAAGCAAAATCAGGCGAAACAGACGATTTAGTAAGTGCTACATTGCTTTGTATCAGACAAATTCAAGTAATATCACGATTCGATGAAGAATTTATGGAGACATTAGGAGAATCACTTGATAGTGAAGACGATTTTAATGACCCTCTTCCTGTACTATTTTGATAAATACATCTATAAGGAATCAATAATATGGCTGTAAATTATTCAACTATCGCAGAAAAAATAATGAGAATTATTCAAGGGAATGGTATTCCTTTGAAAATGTTTAATTCTGATAATGGTAAAAGTGTTGCTAATCCAGAGGAAGCAAGATTTTTTTACATTGACGAACCAAACATGATGGTGTCTATTGATGAGGGAACTAATGAAGTTAAACTTCATTTTGGTGAAGGCGTTGATATTGATAAACCAAAAGCAGAAAAATTAATGAATAGTTTAAGACAGTTATCACGTGAGTACATGTTAGATTTTGACATGCGTTCATTTGGTAAACATATTGAACCTAAAAACTATGCTTATAAATTAGAAAATGATAAGGAGCAGACTATGAGTGACGTAATGAAAGAAGGCTTATCGCCTTTAGAAGGCTCATCACGTACCAGTCGCCAAACACTAGAAAATGTAAGACTAATCGTCAAACACCGTGCTCCAGTAAACGAGGAATCACGTGGATCACGTTCTCGTAATATTTCAGCAATCTTTGTTGAAAATGCTGAAGGTGAACGTTTCAAATATCCATATAAACATTTGAACGGCGCAAGAGCAATGGCGAGACATGTATCACATGGTGGTGTACCTAGCGACATGGTGGGCGAAGCGATTGTGGAACTTTCAACAAACTTAGCAAAACTAAAAGAGTTTATGAATGTTGTTAACAAGCAATCACTAATCAACGAAAACAATCGTTCAGTTGTACTAAATGTAAAACGTAGAATGGAATCAATCAAAGAATCTATCAAACGTGTACAAGGTGCAAAAGGATATACAAACTTTGTTGAAAAATTAGCAACAACAGAAGCAAAAGAAAATGCTGAAATCACAGAAGATACAGTAAACAAATATGTTTCTAAATTTACAAAAACAACTTTTGAAGAATCTTTAAGGGATGTTCTTCCGCTTATACATCGTGTAAACGAAGAAGAAATGGAAGATAATCGTGCAGACCAAATCTCACGTGTTAGAGAAATCATTGTAGCAAAAGACAAGAAAACAGGTCAAAAGAAAAATAAAATTACTTTTCCTAAAGACCCTAATGCTGAATACAACTTTGATAAAATCAAAAAACAATATGCTGAACCTCGTAGTCCACAAGAAGCTGAGGAACAGAAGAAACTTATGTTAGCTTTATCAATCGATGATTTAGCAGATAGAGTCGATGTTGATACTACAGATGATAACAAACGTAAAAATAAAGGTCACGATAGAGCGGCTGAATTGTCAATGTTCTTAATGGATATGGCAAATGCGATTCGTTCAGGTCAAGGTCTTACAAAAGAAAAGATTCAAATGACTGGATACTTAAGAAAATTAGCGGCACAGAGTAACGAAGCAGTAGAAACTGTGGGTAAACCTGTGAATGAACAATTCGATTCAATGCTTTCAGAAGCATTCGCTAAGTTCGAAATACCAGCATAACGTACCAAAAAACCAATAAAATCAGGGATCCTTAGTGGGTCCCTTTTTTTTGTGGAAAAAATTACAAAAAATACGTATTTAACGCTTGACTTTGACTCCAAAGATAAGTATAATTGTAAGCATGTTTAAAAGTAAACTGTTTACATTTAGGCTAATACAAACAAAAACTAATACAGGCTAATATAGGAGAATACAATATGGCTACACTAGCAGAAATCCGTGCAAAACTTCTTGCACAAGATTCAAAATCGGCAGACAATGCCAACGCAAATAGAGGCACAGACGCCATCTATCCTTTCTGGAACATGGACACTGATTCAACATCAGTAATTCGTTTTCTTCCAGACTCAGATAACTCAAATACTTTTTTCTGGCGTGAGCGACAAATCATCAAGATGCCTTTTCCAGGTGTCAAAGGGGGTGACGTGTCAAAACCAGTAACAGTTCAAGTTCCATGTATCGAAATGTGGGGTGATACTTGTCCAGTACACGCAGAAATTCGTCCTTGGTTCAAAGATCCAGCAATGGAAGACATTGGACGTAAGTATTGGAAGAAACGTTCATACATCTTTCAAGGATTTGTAGTAACGGATCCGATGAATGAAGAAACTCCAGAGAATCCAATTCGTAGATTCGTAATTGGGCCACAGATTTTCAAACTATTGAAATCGGCTCTTATGGATCCAGATATGGAAAATCTTCCAACTGACTATGATGCAGGTACAGACTTCCGTCTTACTAAAACTCAAAAAGGTCAGTATGCAGACTACTCAACTTCAAATTGGGCACGTAAAGAACGTTCTCTAAATGAGGAAGAACGTCAGGCGATTGAAACTCATGGTCTTTATGACTTAAATGATTTCATGCCAAAGCGTCCTAATGAGGAAGAGCAACGTATCATTATGGAAATGTTTGAAGCATCAGTTGATGGGCATCTTTATGACCCAGAAAAATGGGGTTCTTTCTATAAACCATATGGATTGGATGTTGGTAATTCTAAGCCAGCTAATGCACAAACAACTGCACCAGCAGTTGAAGAAGCAAAGGCTCCGGTAGCACAAAATTCAACTCCAGCTGAAACACCGGCTCCTGCTCCAAAGGCAGTAGCAACTCCTCAACCAGCAATGGCAGAGGCGAGTGCACCAGCAAGTGGTGGTCAGGGAACTGACGCCGCTGATATCCTGAAAATGATTAGAAGTCGTAAGGCTGACTAATTGTTAACAAACGAGGGAGGCTTAGGTCTCCCTCATAATATCAAACGGAGAAGAATATGGCAAGAGCATTTGACGTAAGTAAATTCAGAAAAAGTATTACAAAAGCGGTACCAGGCGTAAGTGCTGGTTTTCGTGATCCTGATACTTGGATTTCAACAGGTAACTACTGTCTAAACAAGTTAATCAGTGGAGACTTTTATAAAGGTATTCCATTAGGAAAAGTAACAGTACTAGCAGGTGAAAGTGGTGCAGGTAAATCATATATCGCCGCAGGTAATGTTGTTAAAAACGCACAAGACCAAGGTATCTTTGTAGTTCTTATCGATAGTGAAAATGCACTAGATGAGAAATGGCTACATGCATTGCAAGTAGACACAAGTGAAGATAAATTATTAAAACTAAACGTAGCAATGATTGACGATGTTGCTAAAATTATTAATGACTTTATGAAAGATTATAAGGCAGAATATGCCGATAAAGACGAAGAAGAACGTCCTAAAGTGTTATTTGTTATTGATAGTTTAGGAATGATGTTAACACCAACAGATGTTGACCAGTTTCAAAAAGGTGATATGAAAGGTGACATGGGTCGTAAACCTAAAGCACTTGCATCATTAGTACGTAACTCAGTTAATATGTTTGGTGATTATAATGTTGGTCTAGTAGCAACAAATCATACATATGCATCACAAGATATGTTTGACCCTGATGATAAGATTTCAGGTGGTCAAGGTTTCATTTATGCTTCAAGTATTGTTGTAGCAATGAAGAAACTAAAACTAAAAGTAGATGCAGATGGTAACAAAACATCACAAGTACATGGCATTAGAGCGGCATGTAAAGTGATGAAAACAAGATATGCAAAACCATTTGAAGGTGTACAGGTAGAAATTCCTTATGAAACAGGAATGAGTCCTTATAGTGGTTTAGTAGATTTCTTTGAAGCAAAAGGAATCTTAGTTAAGTCAGGCAATAAGTTGGCTTACACAACTAAGTCAGGTGAGATTATGTCAGAATTCAGAAAGAATTGGACAAATGAAAAACTTGAAGTAGTAATGAATGAATGGAATGATAGGAATTTTGATGATGAATCACATGAACTTGAAGTTCCAGAAGATAATAACTTAGAAGTAAATGAGGAAGCATAATGGCTAAATATTTTTCGACCAAGTGCTATGGGCATAACATTGGACTAAGTGCAGTGTTTAGACAGCCTAACGCACACTCACATTGTAAATTGCTACACGGATATAGTTTATCTTTTAAATTCACATTTGGTTGTGATGAATTAGATGAACGTAATTGGGTAGTTGATTTCGGTGGACTTAAACCTCTGAAAGCATGGCTTGAAGATACGTTTGACCACAAAGTTGTAATTGATGTAAATGATCCTAAGAAGAATGATTTACTATTGTTAGAGAAACAAGGTCTCGCAAGTATTGTACAACTAGATGGTGTGGGGGTCGAAAAATTCTCAGAACACGCATGGCGTTTCGCTGATAAACTTGTCAGAGATATGTCAGACAATCGTTGTTACTGTGTGAAAGCCGAATGTGCGGAACATGGTGCTAATTCAGCCATCTTTGAGGCTTAGGTCTAATGGCGGCAGTTGAATTAGAAACAGTATTTGAGTTATGGGACAAAGTTAAAGGCTTTATTCCGGCGAAAGACAAATTAGAAGCGGCAGAAACATTTATTAAAGTATGTGATGATAGTGGTATCGAACAACATGAGATAGATGAATTTGCAGATGGTGACAAAATACTTGAGACGGCGGTAGACAGGTATTTTGATGAATGGGAAGACGAAGAGGAAGATTGGTAATGGAAAATTGGTATAATAAGGTAGTTAAGGATTGGAGTAAAATTCCAGAAGCCGTTGACTATTTTACCAATGAAGTCGCAGAAGCAAGAAAAGAAGTTAAAATATATGGTAATGTAGAAAAGAATGCTACACATTTGCCGTCATATGTAGAATTGCGTTTTGCACAGTTACAAGAACTAGAGGCTATCCTAGAACACTTAAATATACAACTTAGAAAGAAACGTAGTGAGTATCTAAGAAAATACTTAGAAAACTACAATAAAGCACTTAGTTCACGTGATGCAGAAAAGTATGCAGATGGTGAAACTGAGGTTGTAGCAATAAGCGAATTAATCAATCAAGTTGCATATACACGCAATCAATATTTGGGGATAACTAAAGGTTTTGAAATTAAACACTTTCAACTAACTAATATTATCAAATTACGAGTAGCAGGAATGGAAGATGCAGAAATAAACAACAGACATTAATGAACAGTGGGAATGTGTAAATACATTACCAGCAAGAGAGACAGATATGAGCGAAATACAAGTAATTAAAAGAGACGGCACTCCAGAGCCGCTAGACCTGGAAAAAATGCACAAAGTTGTGATGTTTGCATGTGAAGACATTGCGGCGGTTAGTGCAAGTGAAGTAGAATTAAAATCACATATTCAATTTTATGATGGCATAAAAAGTGAAGAAGTACAAGAGACTTTAATTAAAGCGGCCGCAGACTTAATTTCAGAAGAAACACCAAATTATCAATGGGTTGCAGGCAATCTAGTGAATTATCATTTGAGAAAAATGGTATATAACAGTTTCGACCCATGGCATATTAGAGATATTATCAAACTTAATACTAAAAATGGTTTTTATGATCCGGCATTACTTAGGGATTACTCAAAAAAAGAATGGGATGAAATTAATAGTTTTATCAAACATGATAGAGATTTTAATATTGCATATGTTGGTATGGAACAATTTCGTGGAAAATATTTAGTACAAAATCGTGTAACTGGTAAGCATTTTGAAACGCCACAAGTTGCATATGTTTTAATTGCCGCTTCATTATTTGGTAATTATCCTAAGGAAACAAGATTGAAATATGTCAAAGAGTACTATGATGCTATTAGTAGTTTTGATATATCTCTACCTACACCTGTCATGGCTGGCGTAAGAACACCACAAAGACAGTTTTCATCCTGTGTTTTGATTGAGACAGACGACTCACTTGATTCTATAAATGCTACCTCAAGTTCAGTAGTTAAGTATGTTTCTCAAAAAGCAGGAATTGGTATTGGTGCAGGTAGCATACGTGCTATCAATTCACCGATACGTAATGGTGATGCAAGTCATACAGGTGTTATTCCTTTTTATAAACTATTTCAAGCAAGTGTAAAATCATGTTCACAAGGTGGTGTACGTGGTGGAGCGGCTACTTTGTATTATCCTATTTGGCATTACGAAGTAGAAGACTTACTTGTTTTAAAAAATAACAAAGGCACAGACGATAACAGAGTACGTCATATGGATTATGGTGTGCAATTTAATAAACTAATGTATGAACGTCTAATGACAGGTGGAAACGTTTCATTATTTTCACCTAGTGATGTTCCTGGTTTATACGAAGCATTCTTCAATGACCAAGATAAGTTTAGAGAACTATACGAAAAAGCAGAACGTAATACAAGATTACGTAAAAAATCTATTCCTGCAACTGAGTTATTTTCTTCATTTATGAATGAAAGAAAGAATACAGGTCGTATCTATTTGATGAACGTTGACCATGCAAATGACCATAGTTCATTTGTAACAGAGAAAGCACCAATCAAACAATCTAACTTATGTTGTGAAATTAATTTACCTACTAAACCTTTGAAACATATGCATGATGAAGAAGGTGAGATTGCTCTTTGTACTCTTAGTGCTATTAATTGGGGTACTATTAGAACACCAGAAGAATTTGCTAAGCCTTGTGAATTAGCAGTACGTGGATTAGATGCTCTATTAGATTATCAGAGATATCCTGTACTTGCGGCTGAAATTTCAACTAACAATAGAAGACCTCTTGGTGTTGGTATTATTAACTTTGCATATTGGTTAGCTAAGAATGATACAAACTATTCAAATCCAGATTTAAAACTAATAGATGAATGGGCAGAGGCTTGGTCATATTATCTTATTAAATCATCAAATATCTTAGCACAAGAAAAAGGTGCATGTCCATTATCTAACGAGACAAAGTATGGTAACGGACTTTTACCAATAGATACATATAAACCTGAGGTTGATGAATTAGTTAAAAGAAAATATACCCAAGATTGGACTTCACTAAGAAAAGATTTAAAAGAACATGGTATTCGTAATTCTACATTAATGGCTCTTATGCCAGCAGAGACATCTGCACAAATATCGAATTCAACTAATGGTATTGAACCACCAAGAAGTATGGTCAGTATCAAGCAATCAAAACATGGCGTTTTAAAGCAAGTTGTACCCGGTATTCACAAGTTAAAGAATAAATATGAGTTACTATGGGAACAAGAATCTCCTGAAGGATATCTAAAAATTATGGCAGTATTACAGAAATATATCGACCAAGGTATATCTGTCAATACAAGCTATAATCCAATATTCTTTGAAGATGAAAAGATTCCTATGAGTATTATGTTGCAACATCTTATTATGTTTTACAAATATGGTGGAAAGCAACTTTACTATTTTAACACATTCGATGGACAAGGTGAAATCGATGTGAGCAAAGACATTCCAGAAGAATTAAAATCAAGGGATGAATTTGATAGTGATTTAGAATATGAAGAATATTGTGATAGTTGTGCTATCTAATGAGAGATATAAACTCTGTATTAGCTAAGGGAACTATCGCAGAATATTATTCATTTTTTAAGAGTGACGAGGAAAAAGTGGGATGGGTCTGTGTCAGACCAGATTATAATCCTGCAATACCTAATTTTGTGTGGTCTAAAACATGTAGACAACATAAACACGACCAGAACATATGTAATATGTTTATGGATAGTAAGGAAGACTTTAGATACGTTGACCTTAAAATTAAAGGAGATAGGGAACACAAAGACTATGATGAATTTTTAGATAAACTAATTGAACGTATGAATAAAAATGCAATGCTTATTCATATATCTAGTTGGATTAGTGGTAAAGATACATCTACAACCTTAAGTAGTAATGGATTATTTGAGTACGTTTTAAATAGAATATGTGATGAAGTAAACAATCACTTTATTTTAGAAATAACAGACAAAATGTCAAATATAGACGAACCATCGGCTTTAGATTTTATTACAAAAAGGGTAAATACAATAGATAATTGTGTAACTGCATCTTATCAAAGAGAATTAATAAACGAAGATTTAATTGATTATGTTAGAATCAAATGACAAAGAAACAGAATAAGAAAGATAAGAAAGAGAGAAATAAAATGTCAGTATTCAATTCCGACAATAGGGCAGACCATACGAAAGCCTTAGCATTTTTAGACCCATCGGGTGGGGTAGCAATTCAACGTTATGATATGCTAAAGTATAAACAGTTTGATAAGTTAACAGACAAACAGTTAGGTTTCTTTTGGAGACCAGAAGAAGTGGACGTTCTTAAGGATGCGAATGACTTTAAAAATTTAACAGCCCACGAACAACATATTTTTACAAGTAATCTAAAGAGACAAATTCTTTTAGATTCTGTACAAGGTCGTGCACCAGTCGAGGCATTCTGTCCGATTGTATCTATTCCAGAACTAGAAGCATGGATTCAAACTTGGACATTTTCAGAAACAATTCACTCACGTTCTTACACACATATTATTAGAAATGTGTATTCTGACCCATCAAAAATCTTTGATGAAATGATGGACATCAATGAGATTATGGATTGTGCAGATGATATTTCTAAAAACTATGATGAATTAATTGAAATGACAGGTTACTATAATTTACTAGGTGAAGGCACTCATACAGTAAATGGTAAAAAAGTAGCAATCAGTAAATACGAAATTAAAAAATCTCTATACAAAACTCTTATGAGTGTAAACATTTTAGAAGGTGTTCGTTTCTATGTTTCATTTGCTTGTAGTTGGGCGTTTGCTGAACTAAAAAGAATGGAAGGCAATGCAAAGATTATTAAACTTATTGCACGTGACGAAAACTTACACTTAGCAAGTACACAAACTCTACTAAAACTTCTACCAAAAGACGATCCAGATTACATAAAGATTGCAAAAGAAACAGAAGAAGAATGTATTAAGATGTTTGTAGATGCAGTAGAACAAGAAAAACAATGGGCTGAGTATCTATTTAAAGATGGTTCGATGATTGGTCTAAACGCAAAACTACTTGAAGATTATATTGAGTGGATTTGTTGTAAACGTATGACCGCAGTTGGACTAAAATGCCCATACAAAACATCACAAGCTAACCCATTACCGTGGACACAAAAATGGATTGCTGGTGCTGATGTACAAGTTGCACCTCAAGAGACAGAGATTTCATCTTATGTTATTGGTGGTGTAAAACAAGACGTTGATAAAGAGACATTTGGCGGAATGACTCTATGATTGACACAAATGCAATAGGTGATATTGTATACGATGTAGAAGACCATGTAGCGATAACACCGAAAACTGATGCTCATTATTGCTTAATACCAAAGGTTGTAGAACAAAACGTTATCTTAAAACTACAAAAGATAATGATGGATATCGGCAATCATAATGTTGAAAACGATAACTGTCAGAGTTATGAAGTGACAATGAGATTTATAAACAATCACCCTGTAGTGGAAATGTTTATTAACAAAGAGGACTAAATGACTGAATTCACAGAAGAATGGATTAGACTTAATAATTTCAAATTTGCTATGTCTAATGAAGTAGCAAGATTACCAGAAACTGAACTAGATAGAAAACTAATAGATAGACAATTACCACCATTTGTACAGGCTTCATATCCAGATAAGAAAGATATCAATATACTTGATATTGGCTGTAACGAAGGCTATGCTATGGAAAAATTTTCCGAGTTGGGATATACCAACGTTCAGGGAATTACTATTGAAAAAGAAGAATGGGATAAATGTAAAGCAAAAGACTTAAAAGTGCATCTTATGGATTATAACTTTAATCAAGTAATGAACAACTATTTTCATATTGTATGGATGCGACAATCATTACAGTTTTCTCACATGCCTTTTTATACTATGTTAGAACTCAATAGAATGATGAAAATCAATGGTTGGGCTTACATAGAAGTACCACATTCAGCGAATCAACACAAATATTATGCTACATTGCATCCGGATAATTATAGATTGTTTATGATTCGTGCAGGTTTTGAAGTAGTACAATACGACTCATATGAACTATCTTCTGGTGATGAAAAAGAAAATCATGTCTTTTTTGCGTTAAATAAAAGAAGAAACGTAACTTTACCTGACGCCACTGCTTAAAAAGTCCAATATTTCTGCGGCTTTTTAATATATATTTTTTCCTTGACATACTATGCAACTTATGATATTCTATATCCTAAGAAAAGGAGGTACTTATGTTTAATTGGTTAAACGGTACAAGTACAAAAAAATCTTTTTCTAAATTAGAAAAAGGAGAAACGATGAAAACATCAAAACAAGACAGAATAATCAATGCACTAAAAGACGGAGAGGCATTGACGGAAGCAACTATCAAAAATAGATATGGTGTTGCTAATCCGAGAGCAACTATCAGTGCTTTGAGAATGAAAGGTTACGCCGTATATGCTAACAAAAGCAAACACGGTAAAACTGTGTACAGACTCGGCGCTCCACTAAGAAGGGTTGTAGCCGCTGGTTACAGAGCCCTAGCAGACGAAAAAGTGTTTGGGTAAAACATAACATAATGCCCTGGCCTGATGAAGAAGCACCAGATTGGCCCGATTGTCACATTTGTGGTCAATCACTTGATGAGTGTGAATGCATCTGGCCAGGGCAAAACAATCAACCAAAGATGATTTATGACGAGAAAAATCAAAGTGAAATTCACTGATGATAAAGAATTTACAGAAGAAAAAGAAGGTTTAGGACTTAAAAAACTATTCAAATCAATTAAGGCGCCCGATGGCCTTACTCATTTAAGAGTAGAATATACTAACAGAAAAGGCACAAAAATCGATAGATGGGCGAAAATACCGAAAAATAAAGACTAAAAATGGCGAAAAACTTGACATTATAGTGATTCGTGTTATTATATATACATAATCAAAAGAGAGGGACTAAACATTATGGCTTATATATCAACTAACGAAGTTAAAGAAGTAAGAAAAGCATTAAAAGAAAAGTTCGGTAAGAATATTAAATTCTCAGTAACACGTGACCATTATACAGGTATTCGTGTTGCAATTATGGAAGGTGTAATGGACTTCTATAATGATGGAGACATGGATCACACTGATAAGTATTCAGGTCGGGTTCATAAGTTTGATGGATACTCTCAAATCAATCATTATCACACACATTTTTATGGCAAGTTTGCATCGTTGTTTGACGATATAAAAGAAATTTGTCATACTGCTCCTGCTAAAGCTGAAGGCGGTAGAGCATACTACGATAACTCAGATGCCATGATTGACTACTTTGATACTGCATTTTATGTAAGCATCAATGTTGGTAAATGGGACAAACCTTATATTCAAAAGGCGGCATAATTTCAATGTACATAGTAAAGGTGAAAGAGACTGGTGAAGTTGTAGCATATTGTTCCGACTGGAAAGATGCTCTATCATATTTTGCTAGTGGTAAAATCGATAAAGTAACATATGTTATCGAACAAGAAGTGGAAAAGAAGAAATGAATTTGAAGAACCAAACTTTAGAAGAGGCTGTCTCTAAAAATATTCCGGTATATTTGGTATACAAGGAAGACACTAAAGAGATTTTAGAATGGTGGCCTTTCGGTGAGGGACTAGCAAGTTCCAGTGCAAGTATGCGTAACAATATGCATGGACCTGATAGTCATAATTATGCAAGTTGGAAAGATTACGTAGTGATACGTGATAATCACAACAAGCATCTTAAACAATTGGAAGAAATAGAACGGAGATTATGATGCCTGCATGTAAAGGAGATACGTATTCGGTTCCACGCCCGTTTTGTTTAACAGAGGGTTGTGATAATTTGGCACACAATACTGCATCAGCGGCTAAGCCAGTCTGGCGTAAATATTGTGGTAAGTGTCATACGATACGTAGAAAGAATTTTCAAAATTTATCAGCTAATTTATCTAAAAGTCAATATCCTACTTGTTGTATAAAAAACTGTAGGAAAAAAGTAACACTATTAGGAACAGACCATCATGGTAATTTAAAGTTTTCTCAATACTGCGAAAAACACGGAGGAGTCCCATTTCATTTAACGTGGAGAAAACCTGCATGTGATAATATAAATGGTAAAGGAATGTTATCAGATAGAAGTCCTATTGGGTTTAATTGTACAACTTATATACATTACGATCCGCCCCTTCCTAAGGGAACAAAGTGGTTAGTAGATTATGGCTTCCCACAACCAATGTTACAAGTTGACCATATAGACGGCCATCCATATAATGAACCATTAGATGGGTCTAATTTTCAGACTTTATGTGCTTGTTGTCATAACTATAAAACTTGGAAATCTGGTGATGGACAAACCGCAGGTAGAAAAACCGCACAAAAATCAACAAATAATAATGTTGTCCAAAACTTGACAATATAGCGAATCGTGTTATAGTATATACATAATGAAAATTAACACACAAAGGAGTGAACATATGAGTGAGAACATAGTAGCACAAATTGAAAAAGGCACATACAGAAATCAATCTGTAGAAGGTGCGTTTCCCGTAGTGCAGGAACTTAAACAAGCTAAAGACGGTAGTTGGTTTATTACTGTTAATGCTGAGGACACTAAGTTTAAAAGTTCTAAAATTAGAGTTAAAGTTAACCCAGAAAATGTAAAAGTTTCTGAAGGTACTGTTGAATCAATCAACGAGTCTGATGATGATGCAATGAATAGGATTGCAGAAAGGTTTGCAATTCTTGATGAAATGACCGAGGCAACAATCGATGGTGTTGTTAGAGGTATGGTAGTTTCAGGCCCTCCAGGTGTTGGTAAAACATATGGTGTTGAGCAAGTACTTGAGAAAGATTCAATCTTTGATATGATGGCTGATAAGCCTCTTAGACATACTTTTGTAAAAGGTACAATGTCTGCGATTGGTCTTTACTCTACACTTTACAAATACTCTGATCCAAAGAGTATCGTAGTACTAGACGATTGTGATAGTATTCTTTTTAATGAGGATGCACTAAACATTCTTAAGGCCGCTCTTGATAGTGGTAAGAAGAGGAAGATTTCTTGGAACTCTGACTCGCATTTCTTAAGAAGGGAAGGTGTTCCTGATACTTTCGAATTCAAAGGTTCAGTTATCTTTATCACTAACTTGAAATTTGATAAAGTTAAAGGTAACAAAATCAAAGACCACTTGGAAGCAATTCTTTCAAGGTGTCACTATCTTGATTTGACTATGGACACTGCAAGAGATAAGATTTTGAGAATCAAACAGATTGCTAGAGACGGTGGTTTATTTGATACTAAAGGTCTTACTAAGGATCAAGAAGTTGAGATTATCGATTTCATGGTTGAGAATCAAAAGAAACTGAGAGAAGTTTCTTTGAGAATGGCTCAGAAAATTGCAGACCTTAGAAATATGTCTAAGTCAGGAGATAGATGGAAGAGTTTAGCCGAGTCAACTTGTATGAAGAGGTCAGCGGCTTAACAGTTAACTAAGAGCCATCTTAGTTAAAACCGGGACGGTATTAGGTTTCTCTCACTCGCCTAATACCGTCTTTTTTTATATCTACTATTGCATTTTCTTTCGAAACATGCTATAATTTAAACATCATGAATATAGAAGAAACAAAACAAAAGATTATAGAGAATCTTAAAGGCGTTCACGACCCTGAAATGGATTGTGATGTTTATAATCTTGGATTAATTTACGAAGTAAACGTTGGAGAAATGCCTGATACTAAAAAGTATTGTAATATATTAATGTCTCTAACCAGTGCTTTTTGTCCTGCCGCGGACATGATAGTAAATGATGTAAAAGGAGCGGCGTTAACAGTAGAGGATGTAATAGATTGTCAAGTAGAAGTAACGTTTAACCCTGCTTGGACTCCTGACAGATTAACGGAAGACGGTCATGCATATCTAAACTATATGTATTCAGATTATATGGATTAATAAATGAAAGAATGTATCATCAAAATTAAGGACGAAGTAAACATTAAGTTGGAAGGTTTGGATCCTGGTACACGTAGAAAGTGTTCTAATAAACTCAAATTCTTTTTACCACATGCTTATCATATGCCAGCTTATAAACTTGGTCGTTGGGATGGTACAGTTAGATTCTGTGATGTTGGTGGTCGTACATTTTTAAATTTACTTGATGATATCTTGCCTGTAATTATGGAAGAAGGATATGAAGTAAAGATTGATGATGACCGCCAGTTACACAACCTAGAGTTTACTCAAGTTAAGGAAGATTATTGGGGTGATGCAGTATGGCCAGCTGGACACATACAAGAGGGCCAAAACATACGTTTAAGAGACTATCAGGTAGATATAGTCAATAAGTTCATAGAACACCCTCAATGCTTACAAGAGGTCGCCACAGGCGCAGGAAAGACGATAATAACTGCTACTTTATCTAGTCTAGTAGAACAATATGGACGTAGTATAGTTATTGTGCCAAATAAAGATTTAGTTAGGCAGACATTTGAAGATTATGAAAACTGTGGATTAGATGTAGGTGTATATTTTGGTGATAAAAAAGATATCGGTAAAACACATACAATCTGTACTTGGCAAAGTTTGAATTCATTATTAAAAAGAAGTAAAGCCGGAGAGGCTAATATACAAGATTTTATTGAAGACGTAATCTGTGTTATGGTTGATGAGGTTCATCAGGCAAAGGCAGATGTATTGAAAGATTTACTTACAGGTGTTTTTGCTAATATGCCAATTCGTTGGGGACTAACGGGAACGATACCAAAGAGTGATTGGGAATCAGCTTCATTAAGAAGTTCTTTAGGAGAAGTTATTCATAAACTTGCGGCTAAAGAATTACAAGACCAAGGAGTACTTGCTAAATGTCATGTCAATATTGTACAGACGGCAGAAACGGCAGAATATGGGGATTATCAGAGTGAACTAAAGTTTTTATTAGAAGATAAAAAACGTATGCAGTATGTGTCAAATATGATTAGAGATATAGCTAAATCAGGTAACACATTGGTTCTAACTGGTAGAATTAGTAACGGAAATATGTTACAGGAACTATTAGACGGTTCTGAATTCGTTCAGGGATCAATGAAAGTAGTTGATAGAAAAGATGCATACGATGAAATAAATCAAGCAACTAACTCAATAACTATTGCGACTTACGGTGTCGCCGCAGTGGGAATTAATATTCCAAGAATATTTAATCTGGTTTTGCTTGAGCCAGGCAAAAGTTTTGTAAGAGTAATACAATCAATAGGACGAGGTGTACGTATTGCAAAAGATAAAGATTTTGTTAATGTTTGGGATGTAACTAGCAGATGTAAATTTAGTAGACGCCATTTAACAGAACGTAAAAAATATTATAAGGATGCTCAGTATCCTTTTACAATAGATAAGGTAAATTACTAATGAAAATTTTAACACCAGAAAACATATGTTATGAAATGAATTCTCTTCCAGAAAACGAGATTGAAGACATAAGATATTGTGTAATGGATGTAACGGATAAGAATGAACCAGATTTCTTTTTTATACCGTTAGTATTCATTGAAACATTTAACGCACCTAGTATTAACTTAAGTATAGGTCCTTGGACAATAGAAATGCCAATCGATTGGAATATTCTTATTGGGGATCCAGATATGGGACAACTAGAATTTATTCCATTAACAAGTATTAATGAAAGACCTTTTCAAACTATCTTGACAAATCCTCTCGCAGGCTTTACAATGGGATGGGAAGACATAAAAGTAAACAATGTATTTGCAGATGTAAAATGGTTTTTTCCAAAACTCAAATATGGTCATATATTAGTTATACCATTAGAGCATGGACCAAAACCAAAGTGTGCATATTTTGTAAAAGACTTGAATAGAATACCAGACGTATTAAACAGTTATGACTTTTTTTAAGGAGTAAACAATGGCAGAAAAAATACCATTAAAAGAAATTCTCGGTGCAATGGATCGCCGTGATTTTAATTGGTATTCGAATCTTGATGATGAGAAAAAGAAACAATTTTCAAGTTGGTTATTTCTCAGATATGCAAGTAGTGCCAAAGGTAAAGATAAAGATGAAGTTCTGTTGAATACAAACGAATTTGTAAACAAGTATTATAAAGATTTATATAAGCATGAAGACTTGATGTGGAAGTTATTTTGCTTAACATCTACAGGAAAAAATCAATTCCATGAGTATATAAAACCGCCAAACTCACGTATCAAGACAGATACAATATCTCAGTTTATATCACAAACATATCCTCACATGAAAGGTGATGAAATTGAATTGTTTAGACAGTTGAATTCTGATGATGATATAAAACAAATGGCAAGAGATACTGGAATGACTGATAAAGAGTTTGATGAAATTTTTGGTAAAACGAAAAAAAGGAAAAAGAAATGACAAATGACGAACTAGTAACAACAATTAAAATACTCGTAAGTGAAATCGAGGTACAAAAATTAAGAATTCAACCACATGACACTGGTCACATACATACTACTATCGGCGTATTAGAGGATAGAGTAGAAGAACTTTTAAATGAAGTTAAGACAGGTGTTAATATGTTTTCTTCATCTACCTATGTAGGTGTAGAAAATGGAAAATACGTAGGCGTTAAAGATGTTTAGTGGTTGAGATAAACGGACCCGTAGTTCAGCTGGATAGAACGCCTGTCTACGAAACAGGAGGTCAGAGGTTCGAATCCTCTCGGGTCCGCCAGAAAGAGAAGTCTATGTTTGAATGTAAATTTTGTGGAAAAAGTTTTAAGAGAGAAAAGACTCTTATTGCCCATATGTGCGAACAGAAAAGAAGATTTACAAACAAAGATTCAAAATATGTAAGATTAGGATTTCTTGCATATAATCGTTTTTATGAAATATCTCAAAGAGGCACAAAACAAAGAACATACGAAGACTTTTCTAAAAGCAATTATTATACTGCATTTACAAAGTTTGGTAAATATATTATAGAAGTAAATGCTATAGACCCAGAAAAGTTTATAGATTTTGTTATAACAAGCGGCGTAAAGCTGGATAAATGGTGTTCTGATACTGTTTATGAAACTTATATCAGAGAACTAAATAAAAAAGAGACAGCCGAACGTGCAGTTGAAAGAGGCATCTTATTGATGCAACAATGGGGAATGGAAAATGATAGACCGTTTAATGTATTCTTTAGGGAGATTAGTAAGCCACGTGCTATACACTGGATCAAATCCGGACGCATTAGCCCTTGGATTATTTTTAATTCTATGTCTGGTACTGAACTTTTAAATAGTTTCAATGACCATGAGTTAAATTTGATTAATGAATATCTTGAGCCTACTTTCTGGACAAGAAAGTTTGAGGTCAGAAAAGACGATGTTATTTTTGTAAAAGAGATTCTAGAGAAAGCAGGTATTTAAAATGAGTGAAGACATTACAAAAAGAATTGAACAAGTAGAAAAAAAGGTAGATAAATTACAAAAAAGTTTAGATGAACTAAATGCAAAGCTAAGTAAACATATAGAGTTCATTGACAACACATACGAAGGATTAAGAAATCCTATCGATGCGGCTAAAAGATTTTTACGGAGATAATATGGCAACTAAAAAGGTAACAAAAGCGACTTCAAGGATAGTAGAAATACAGGAAGATCCTGATACAAAGGAATGTTATTTTGTTCTACCACAAGACGTTATTAGAAGTCTAGGTTGGAGTGACGATGATGAGTTGGAATGGATTGAAAATCCTGACAAAAGTTGGTCTCTTAAAAAAGTTAAAGAGGACAAAAATGACAAGTAAAGAAAAATATATCTATGAAAGCCCAGATGGAGGAAAAACTGTGACTAGAAGAAAGTTTGGAGAAACTGAAAAAGAATTATTAGAAGAATATAACGAAATACAAACTTGGAAAAAAGAAGAAGACAACCACTTAACATTAGATATGGGTGATAGTTTAGATTTAGATGTTTCTAACTCAACTACTATAACAACTACTATGCATGACACATTGTCTGTGGCAGGTGATTACACATATACAACATCGCCTTCTACTTTGACATTAGGTGGAAGTGGATATCAGTTTGAAGATGTAGAACCAGATTTACATGTGACAGTCAATGGCGAAGAAAGAAAAATGAGCGAAGTAATTGAACAAGTAGATAGCATTTCAAAAAGATTAAAAGTTTTAGAAAAGCCTGATGAAAAAACTTTAGAAAAATATAAAGTACTTGCAGATATATATGAACAATATAAAATTGCAGATGCATTTCTAAATTCTCCTGGACCGGAGGACGATGATGAAAACCATTGATTATGATTGGATTAAAGTAGATAAAGCTATTCAACATATAGCAATGCAAATGTATCAAAGTGAATGGAGACCGGATTATATTGTTGGTATAACTAGAGGTGGATTAATACCAGCAGTTATGTTATCTCATATGACTAATATTCCAATGCATACACTTTCAATACAACTTGGTACAGAAGGACTTGAAGAAAATACAGAAAGTAATTGTTGGATGGCAGAAGATGCCTTTGGTTACAAAGATAAACAAAAAAATATATTAGTTATTGATGATATTAATCGTGGCGGTGATGCTCTTGCATGGCTTATGAATGATTGGAAAGAAGGTTGCTTACCCAATGATACATTAACTTGGGAAAGTGTTTGGCACAATAATGTTAAGTTTGCTTCACTTATTATGGATCCAAATTCTATTGTTGATACTGATTACTACTATGAAGAATTATATTCAGAAGACGAAAATTGGGTAACATTTCCGTGGGAAAAATAGACGTATTACCACAAAAAACTTACTTGCTAGAATACTTTGCTGGAACATATGGAGACTATATATCAGGTCTTATATCATATTCAGTAAAAGGGTTTTATGATGATTATGAGTTAAAAGACCAATGGAGATATTGGTCTGTTGATTATGCTTTAGTAAAAAGAAATAGATATTCGCTAAGTTTAAGAGGTGGTGGATATGAGTTTGTAGAAAAGTATAATGAGTTTATGCTTTCACGTATGATAGAAGATTTTCGCCCTCACTTTGACGAAATGAAACCAACTAAAGTCTTATTCAATACACACCCAAGACTTGTACAGAACAGACAACCAAATAGCAAAGAACATTATAGAACACTTGTAAATGATTTTACTAAAACAAACACACTGTTTTTGGCAGTGCCTTTAGAGTTTGAATCTATATTCAAAGTTGCATGTAATGAGTATTATACAAGTAAGATGCATACAGAAAATAATATGGAAAATTTTTTAGAATTATTTAAACTACATGCAGACAAACAAGCACTTGCTCTAAAAATAATACCCGATGAAAAACGTTTCATGCTACATGATGTAGATGATATTTCACCAAAAGATATAGTACAGTTTGGCGATGTTGATAGAGAACGTTTTCTTTATTACCAAGATATGTATAACATGGAAAAGATGGAGTTACTAAATTGGCATACTCAACGTCTTTTAAAAAAGACAGAATATAGTAATCCAGAAATAATTAAAGAAATGAAAGACTATGTTAAATCGTTAATGTAGTTAGAAAGTAATTTTCTATCTACGTAAGGTCTTATATTGTGTGTTTGAAAATCTGAAATCTTATAGTCTATTTCTTGTACATTTAAATTATCAAACTTAAACTGCTTAACATAATCAGCAAATCCAACATACTCAGTATCATACTTACCATATAGATAGTCTACTTTGATATTAGGATATGCATCTAAGTATCTGTATGGGTCTAATATCTTATTATCAATATTTAACTTTTTAAATCCCCAACATTTTACCATATGCATAATTGCAACATTAATCATATCTAGCTTTTGTTCTTCAAGGTGTGATGGTCTATTAAACCATTTGAAATAAGATTTAATCCAAGGAGAATGTTCCCAAGAATATGTTGCTTGACCGGCTGTAGTTAATACGTTTGTTACTATATCACTTAGATGATATGCGACACTTAATGCACTACCGGCATGTTTAGAGTCTGCGTATATTATTACGTGCTTGTATTTTTTCTTAACATATTCTCTTATCTGATTACACATCTTTTCTTGTGTATCGTTCTTTTTACTTACACCTAATACCATTGCACTAGGATATAAAGACTCAGGATATCGTAATGGGTCTTCATTTACAATCAACAAGTCAGTATCTAAGTTTACAATTTTCTCACTTACGTTTGTTAGTGGACTTGTCAATCTACCTTCATGTCCTGCATAACTTGTAAAGTGAATTATTAGTTTATCAAAATCTTTGTCAGTTTTCTTCCAACACATAGTATAATCTTCACTGACATTTTCAAACTTATCAGTATCATATTGATATACCATGTCGGAATGAATATCCCAACTACCTGTTCTTGCTTTTTGGGTGTAAGTATCTACTACATCTTTTTTATAAATCTTAGTGTAGATATCGCTACTTTTTATATTACGTAACTCTATATATTTTTCATATACTAGTTTTTCGTGTAAAAAGTATAAATCAAGTTCATCGTTTAGGTCTATATCTAAATCGAGTAGTTTAATTTTCATTAATCATACTCCGCTAGATACTCCACTAAATCTTTAACGTTTTTAATTTCGTCTAGTCTTTGGTTGTCTAATTCGATATCTAACTCGTCTTCTAGTGTAACTAGAATTTCAATACTATCTAACGAATCAACGCCAATGTCTTTAAATGGTTGACCTGATTCGATAAACTCATCAGTTAGTTCAACCTCTGCCCTGTCAAGTGTAATTTCTTTTAGTGCCTTTAGTGTTCTGCTCATTTTAATAGCCGCCTTCATTCTCTTTTGTGTGTTCGTAAAATGGTGCAAGTTTGAAGTCTTGTGTAATACGTCCTCTTCTTTTGCTACCTGGGTCTGGAATACCACCTTCATTGTCAGTATCCCAATTAGTAATTTTTACCCATCTTCCTCTATTTAGAAGTTTATTTCCTTCCTTCAGTGGGAATAAAATAGTGTTCTTTTCGCTAAACTTATTGTAGTAAGGTACACCGTGAAAGCTCCAAATATAGTCCTCAGAGACATTAAATTGGTCTGCACATAGTTTTACTAGCCCTTCTAATTTAATGTTACCGTCTTTGTCTTTCTGATATCTACCTAATTGTCCAACGTTTTTAATTCTCATCATTACGTTGTTTATCTTTTCTTTCTCTATAAGTTCTTTTAATCTTGCTGGTGCTTCATAATTAATCTCTGGAATAATAATAGTACCAGTATTCAAATTCATTTTTCTATCTACGATATTACGAAGTGCTTTTAGTTTTTTAGTTGCACAACGTAGTTCATCGATTTGTTCATACCAATCATCGTTATCTACTCCATTCAAACTTAAAGTTACACTACGTAATCCTGCTTCAATTAAAGTATTTAAATATTTTGGACGTGATAATCTTAATCCATTTGTTACTAAAGTACAACTATGCTTTCTACCATTGGTACGTCCATGCTCATATACTGCACGAATAAAATTTGCACAGTTAGGAGACATTGTAGGTTCTGCACCGATAATACGTACAAATGCTCGACCACCAAGCCTATCCATGAAATCCTTAAATCTATCTAAGTCCATATCAGGTGGTTCTCTGCTAGGTATATAACAGTTCTTACAAGTCATGTTGCATTTATGCGTGATATCTGCACATATATCTACAAACGTATTTTCTTCTGGTTCTGTAATCTCATAATTAAAGAGTTTATGAAGCATATAGTTTTGTACCTTAATAAATATGTTTATGTACATCTATTTATCGTCCCGGGAAATGCGCCAATGTTAAAGCATTTATACAAATTCGATTATCGAATTGACAAGGACCAACTCAGAAAAGAACACAAGTTGATGCAAGAAAGTAATGATACTTCTTTGCATAATGTTAATACCGATTTATTAGAAAAAGTTAATGCAGGCAGAGAAACTGGTGAAGATATTTTCCCTACATATCATGATTTAAAAGATAAAGAGCAATGGGATAATATGGATACTTTGAAAATAAGAGCATTCAATGAATATCAATATCAAGATGATTGTCCAGAAATGAAAAGATTAACTAATGATTTTGCTAAGATATTAGATAGTAAAGACATAACACCGTTCTTTGTATTACAAGAGCAAAACTCAGACTTTCCAATGCATATTGATATGGGGTTTCAATGTGCAATAAACTTAATTATAGATGGTGGAGATACACCAATTATGTTCAGAGAAGACGATGGATCTATACATAAATACAACTACGATAACGCATTACTTAACATCTGTAACGTCTTTCACGGTGTACCTAAACAACAAGATATGAAAAGAATGTTACTTAAATTTAGAATAAAAGATGTATCGTATAATAATGCATGTAAGCGAATGATGGAGTACTTTAGTGAATAATTCTATACATAATATAGATTTTGATATTGACAAAGATAAGCTAATAGAAGAAAGCAATCATTGTCAGTTTGTACCAATCAATCGTGTTACATTAAAACGTGTTCAGTTAGGTAGCTATGATGCAAAAGGTAGAAAGTTTTCTGATTATCTTAACAAGGAAGATAAAGATTGGTGGATGCGACAAGATACTTGGCAATCAAGTATGAATGCTGATGCTGATATGTTAACTAAGATGCCAGAGACTACTAGAATACTTTCTATATTTAAAGAGAGATTAGACACTAATGATATTGAGGCTAACTTTTTTACGCAAAAAGTAGGCACTAATGTTAAGATGCATGTTGATGTTGGTACATCTTGTGCTATAAACTTTATACTCAGAGGAGAAGAAACTCCGATAGTATTTGAAGAAGATGGTACATTTTATTATAAAGATGCATTAATAAATGTTAGTAAGAAACATATGGTACCAGAACAAACATCTACAGATAGAATGCTTTTTAAATTAAGAATTTTAAATATGCCATTTGAAGAAGTAAGAGAAAAACTGATATGAACAAAAGCCAAATATTTATATTATTACATCATGTATCGTTAGCAGTAGGCATTGCGATGTATGGGTTTCAATGGCCATGGGCTATCGTAGTATTTTTGTTTGGAATGTTTTGGGCTTGGGTAGTAGGACATAATATTATTCATTATTATTTTGCTCATGGCAAATACGAGGACAATCTTAAAAGTTATTTTTATACTTTACTGTCATTAACGTCTGGATTAGGATCACCAATATCATTCAGTGCTTCACACAGACAACATCATAGATTTACAGACACAGAAAAAGATCCACACTCGCCACATCATATAGGATGGAAACGTGTATACTTTTTAGATTGGGAACCACAAAATATCAATCCTAGACTTCTTGCTGATTTTGCCAGAAGTAAATTTCAAAAATGGGTTCACAAACATTGGTATTATTTGCATATTGCAATCGTATTAGTGATTGCTCTTATAGATTTAAGATTGCTATTCTTTGCGTTATCTCCAGGAGTTCTGTATAGTTTTCACAGTGCCAGTTTGACAAATACATTGTCTCATATTGGCGGAGTGCATAGAAATGTACAGTTGCTAAAACCCCTTGCATGGTGGGGGTGGAACCATGCTGACCATCACGATTATAAGTAAGTATTTTTTATGAGGGAGAAAATATGTTATTTGAAACTATCAAAGCCGTTCAGTTAGCTTTGTGCGTTATTATGGGAATAGATGATTGTCCAAACACTAAAATTGTGGAAATGGAAAATGAATGGACACCTGCGTACTATTACTATACTAGTGGAGAAGGTCATATTCATTATGATGATAATCAAATAATTCACGTAGGTATTATTATACACGAATTAGCACATCATTTAGAAAAGACACAAGACAAAGATTTCAAAACAGTCTGTATTAAATATGGTGGTACCAACTGTCATATACATGACAAATAATTAGCTATTGACTATTAGTCTAAAATAATATATAATTACACAACATATTGGAGAAAAGCCTATGGCTAAAAATGGTGAACTAATTAATACGCCTGAACTAATGCGACATGCCAATGTCAAAAGTCGTTTAGATAGGCTTAGAGCATTGCAAGGCAAAGCAAAAGATTTAAGACAATTTCATAGTGACTTTGAAAACTATGAGTTTTTAAAATGGACTTGCTTATCCCATGATGATATTAATTACGAAAAGTTATTGGTATCAGGTGCTGGATATGTAGTTCAATTAGTAGATTGGTGTAATAGTCATTGTGAAGATTATTATGTTGCTTATCAAGGGAAACTGTATTTTAAAAGTGAAACTGATGCCGCATACTTTACAATGGTCTGGAAATAGTGTATACTAAAATTATGAATAAAGTAGAAACAGATATTGATATTGATGTAATTGACCGTGACACAGTCCTTACACATTTTCGACACATAACAGCCAGTATCAAAAAAGGCGATAACTGGACAAAGCATAATAGTGGTGTATATCTACAGCCTATTCCATATGATCCAATATCTGGTTTATCTGCTATCGAATATAAAGAAGCAGAAGAACGTGGATACTTTAAACTAGATTTTCTTAATAACAGTTTATATGAAGGTGTCCGTGATGAAAAACACCTTGATGCATTGATTGATAAAGAACCTTTATGGGATTTATTACAACACGAAGATATTGTAAAAAATCTTGCACACGTACATAATCATATAGATGTTTTGAAAGTAATGAAACCTCAAAGTGTAATGGAACTGGCAGAAGTTCTAGCGGTCATTAGACCTGCAAAAAGGCACTTGCTTAATGAAAGTAAGTCTAAGATTTCTGAATTAGTTTGGCAAAAGCCAGAAGATGGTACTTACTATTTTAAAAAAGCACATGCTATTGCATATGCAGTAAGTATTGTGGTTCAGCTTAATCTATTTTGCGAACAAGTTGAACAGAACGCCTCTTAATACGTTTCTGTATAATATTTGATAGACTAGTCTCTGGTCCCCATGTTACCTCAACATCTTTTGAATTCATATTCAATATCCAATTCTTATACTTGCCAATCTGTGAGCCTAAAAATAAATTAATCGGCATAAGCCTATTAGACTCCCACCACCATTGTTCTCCTAATTCTACGAACTTCTTTCTTAATTCAGGTGTTGGTATTGCCTCAAAGTTGTACATCGAAGTGATTACTTGGTCTGAATTTATAATTATACCTAGATGCTCAGTAAATTCTTTTTTATTTCCGTATCTAACATATGAGAAGAACGGATAATTCTCTTGCATCCATTGTTGTTTTTCTTTGTCCATCGTTATATTTAGCTAACCTAGAAAATGGTCTCTGGGAGATAAATACATATATGAATTTAAACATGTATCAATATGAAAAAACTATTGAGATTACTTGTGCAGATGGTGACAACACAAGTAACATGACAACTTACCTGAGGAATATGCCAATGTATGACGGACAACACAAACTTCATAAGGGTATTGATAATACTCTTAGATTTAATTTACGAGATACCGATAGAAAACCTATCGACTTGACTAACAAAACTATTATATGGAAAATGTACGATAGAGAAACGAGAGAGAACGTACTATTCAAATACCTTACCGTCACCAACGCAACCAAAGGTATGGCACAATTAACTATATTTACAACAGATACGATAATGCTACCTCAGGGCTTTTATCAATTTGCTATGTATACTGTAGAAAATGGTGTAGAACAAATCATATACACTGACACATACGATAATGCTAAAGGCGTAATCGAAGTCATAGACGATGTATATCCAGAGTTTGTAGATTCACAGGAAAGTTCAACATTTTTTAACGATGGCTCTTACTTTATGTCAACTGCTTTCGATGGATCTTCATCAACATCTAAGTCAAAATCAATTCATACTGTAGCTTTATACTTTGACAATTTCTCTGGAACTGTTAATTTACAAGGCGATTTAAGTGAACAACCAAGTTCACAACACTCAGATTGGTTCAATATCAATCCAAAACTATTCTCAAATCCAGATATCACAGTTAATAATGAGACTGGTGTACAAGCATTTGTGCTTGAAGCAAACGTAAATTGGATAAGAGTTAGATACACTGCGACTAACGGTTCTATTAAAAAAGTTCTACTAAGAAACTAATATAGCACTTGACTTTCTGGTCCTAGTTTGCTATTATACTAGTATGGACCTTCAACAAGTAATATTCACACATATCCCTGGAAAGAACAGACAATCTAGTGGTGGCTGGACTAGTTTCAACTGCCCATGTTGTATCGAGGAAGGCGAGCCTCGTTTGGATACTAGAATGCGTGGGGGTGTTCGTAGCGACGGTGATTCCATATCATACCACTGTTTTAACTGTGGGTTCACTGCAAGCCATCGTCACGGAAGAATACTTAACAAGAAATTTTTAAAACTCATGCGAAATATGAATATTTCTGAAAGCGAGATTAAGCGTTTACAGTTAGAAGCAATCCGTCAGAAAGAGTTGTCTGAAGGTCCATACCTATTTACATCTAAAACACAAGTGACACGTGTTCCAAGTTTTCCTGATGTCGAACTACCTGAAGGTTCGGAAGATTTGGAAGTTTTACTAGCAAAAGATAGTCCTCCAGAAGGAGCCATCTATGCAGTTAAATATTTGATTGATAGAGGAGTATATGATAATATAGAGGATTGTTATTGGTCTCCAGATAAGTTTTTTAAAAATAGAATTATATTTCCATTTTATCAAGGAGATAGAATAGTAGGATATACTGCTAGAGATATAACTGGAAAGTCCTCGTCTAAATACATGACGAAAGCACCGAGAAAATTTTTACATAACGTAGACAAGGTAAAATCTAATAATAAATACTTAATCGTATGTGAAGGTATAATCGATGCTCTTGCATTGGATTGTATTGCGATTACAAGTAACGAGGCTTCACAAGACCAAATTGATTATATAAATCAGTTTAAAGGAGAGGTTATTGTTTGTCCCGACAGAGACAAAGCTGGAGAGAAGTTAATCAAACAAGCCCAAGAAAATGGTTGGAGTGTATCTTTCCCTATGTGGGAGGACGACATTAAAGATGCCGCAGATGCAATTCAACGATATGGTAAACTATATACCTTACAAAGTATTATAGATGCACGTATAAGTAACAACACTAAAATAAGTGTGAAAATGAGAATAGGATAAACTATGAAAAAAGTAAAGAGTACAATTATACCACAACCCAAAGAACAACCGGCACCACCCCCACCCCCTCCGATGCCAACTCCGCCAGTACCACCAAAGCAGGCAGGTGAGTTCTTAAGAGAGAATGGTGTATTGTTCATGGACAAAGAGTTCAACCAAGACAACTGTATGCCTCTTGTAAGAATGATTTTAGAATACAATCTGATGCCAAAAGATAAAGCACCAGATATTATTCACTTATATATTAATTCACCAGGTGGTTTGGTAGACAGTTGTATGCATCTAATTGATACAATCAAACAATCACGTATTCCAGTATATACATATGGAATGGGTTCTATTGCAAGTTGTGGAGTTATGTTGATGATGAGTGGTGTAAAAGGTCATCGTTATGTCACACAAAATACCGCAGTAATGTCACATGAATTCTCAGGTGGTCAAAAAGGTCAATATCATGATATGTTAGATAGTAAAAAACATATGGATTGGACTAACGAAAAGTTATTAGAACATTATATCAAGTGTACAGGTAAAACAAAAACTTACATTCGTAAACATCTATTAGCACCCAAGACAGACCATTGGCTTACTCCAGAAGAAGCAGTTAAGCATGGTATCGCAGACGAATTAATTACAACTTATTAACAGTTTTCTATTGACTCTTTCAACTAAATCTGTTATTCTAACAGTAATAATTTTGTAACAAAGGTGGGTTCTATGAAGATTATCGCAGGCAACAGTAATGTTGAACTGGCTGAGAAGGTAGCTGAACATTGTTTTACAGATATTGTTCCAGCAGAAATAAAAACATTTGCAGATGGTGAATGCTCAGTAGAGTTTCATGAAAATATCAGAGGTGAAGACGTTTTCATTATTCAAAGCACAAGCACTCCTGTAAATGATAACTTAATGGAATTATTGATTATGATTGATGCGGCAAAACGTAGTAGTGCTAGTCGTATCACTGCGGTAATTCCTTATTTTGGTTATGCAAGACAAGATAGAAAGAGTGCATCACGTACTCCTATAACTGCAAAGTTAGTTGCGAATCTGCTTACAAAAGCAGGTGCTGATAGAATTTTAACAATGGACTTACATGCTGGTCAAATTCAAGGATTCTTTGATATTCCTGTTGATGATTTAACGAGTAGGTTAGTCTTTGCAAAAGATATTCAAAGAACTATTAAAGTAACAGAAGAACCAATTGTATTTGTTTCACCAGATGCTGGTGGTACAGTAAGAGCAAGAAAGTTTGCTGATATGTATCATGCCAATTATGCAATCGTTGACAAACGAAGACCAGAAGCAGGCAAGGCAGAAGTTATGAATTTGATTGGTGAAGTAAAAGGCAAACATGCAATTCTTGTAGATGATATTGTTGATAGTGGTGGTACTCTTTGTAATGCGGCTGAGGCAATTTTAAATGCAGGTGCATTAAGTGTTAGAGCATATATCACTCATGGAGTGCTAAGTAACAAAGCATGTGAAAGAGTTGAAAAAAGTAAATTAGATGAACTTGTTATTACTGATAGTATCAATCATAAACTTTCGTGGAAAAAGACACGTTCAGTAAGTGTTTGTGGATTATTAGGAGAAGCAATCAGACGAGTTAATAATGAAGAAAGTGTAAGTAGTTTATTTAAGGTTAAGATACATTCATGAAAATTAAATTAGATATTACTAAGATTAATAGTAGGTTGCATTGGACAACACTTTATAGTGAAAAATTATTATTAGCAGTAATTGGATTACTAACTATGTTTGCGGCTGGTTCAGATATTTTTCACATGTTAAAGAACATGCAAGTAGAACTAGGCGACTTGTTTTTACTTTTTATCTATGCAGAGATTGTAGGAATGGTAGGAGCATTCTATATTAGTAATAGAATACCTGTTACTCTACCTATTATCATTGCTATGACGGCACTTTGTAGATTAATTGTTCTACATAGTAAAGAAGCAGATCCTTGGATGCTTGTTGCAGAAGCAGGTGCTATTGCAGTATTGGCAGGCGCGGCATACTTAATGAGTGCAAAAGAAAAATTAAGTTTAGAGAAAAAAGAAATAAGAGAAAACAAAAATGTATAAAGTTACCGCATATTTTAAAAATCGTACATATACAGAAACTTTTAAAAACTTATATGATGCGATAGAAGCCAAGGATAATGCAGATGCATATTATCCAATAAGAGTAACATTAGAAGGAGTATTTTCTATGAAAGAATGGGTATATGATTGTTGGAATAGTGTAATGGATGATAAAAGAAATCCTCTAAGTAACATTCCAGATTTTAGTACACGACATATGATTATGCAAATATTAGCATGGATGTGGTGTATAACTTTTTCGTTTATTGTAGGCAGTTTATGGATAGGTATAATTAGCATGATGGCACATGTAGTATTACTAGGAGCCATTGCCGTAACAGTAGCGACATTTGAAACTGCAAAACGTAACCCTATAAAATTAATGAATTTTGCTAATGGGTATACGTCATATGGACGTGGCAGAAACTATACTATCTACAGAGATAAAGATGGTAACGCACATAAAGTAGAGTTACCAGAAGGAGACCCGGGCGGCGAACACGAATAAAGAAGTTGACATTCAACGTTGGATTGAGTAGAATAGAAGTATGGCAGAAGAAGTAAAAGATTATAGTTTAGATTTGCAGAAATTGTTTGTTCAGTTTATGATAACTGATCCTGAACTTTATTCAAGAGTCAGAGCGATAGTCGAACCTAAGTATTTTGATAGAAATATCAGAAAAGTAGTCGAAGTATTAGTTAATCATAGTGAAGAATATGCTACGATTCCAACTACTGAAATTATCAAAGCACAAACAGGACAAGAGATAGAAAAATTAGATAACATCAATCAACACGTAGATTGGTTTATCGATGAGTTTGAAACTTTTTGTAGACACAAAGCAATCGAAAAAGCAATCATTGATAGTGCAGACTTGCTTGAAACAGGTAAGTATGGAGAAGTAGAACTTAGAATTAAAGAAGCAGTACAAACTGGACTTGCACGTTCATTAGGTACAGATTACTTTGCAGATCCTAGAGCAAGACTTGAAAAACTAAAAGACAATAACGGACAAATCACAACTGGTTGGAAATCATTAGATGATAAACTTTATGGTGGTATCAATCGTGGTGAGATTTCTATTTTCTGTGGTGGATCAGGTGCAGGTAAATCTTTGTTCATGCAAAATATGAGTTTGAATTGGGCAGAAGCAGGAATGAATTGTGTATACTTTACACTTGAACTTTCAGAAGAACTATCAAGTATGCGTATGGATGCAATGCTTACTGATAGAAGTACAAAAAGAATTTTTAAAGAATTAGATGATGTAGAATTACAAGTTAAAACTAAAGGTAAGAAGTCTGGCATGTTACGTGTTAAGTATCTTCCTTCTGGTTCTTCAATTAATGACTTGCGTTCTTACATTAAAGAACTACAGATACAAACTGGCAAACGTGTAGATTGTATGTGTGTAGATTACTTAGATTTGTTAATGCCAGCAACAAAGAAAGTGTCAGCAAGTGATTTGTTTATTAAAGACAAATATGTAACAGAAGAAATTCGTAACTTTGCAATGGAAACTGAAACTGTTTTGGTAACTGCATCACAGTTAAATAGAAGTGCAGTTGAAGAAATCGAATTTGACCATTCACATATCGCAGGTGGTATCTCTAAAATTCAAACTGCGGATAATGTTATTGGTATCTTTACAAGTCAAGCAATGAGAGAACGTGGTCAATATCAATTACAGTTATTGAAAACACGTTCAAGTAGTGGTGTAGGTAGCAAAATTAATCTAGTATTTGACAGAGATAGTCTTAAGATTTCAGATGATACAGAAGGGTTAGCTGATGCTCAAAATACATCAAATACGATGAATGTAGTCGATACATTACGTCAAAAAACCGTAGTAAAAGCACCAGAAACTAACGAAGAAGAAAAGACTGATGTTGCAATGAACCTGAGAGCAATGTTAAAGACCAAGACACGCACTCCTTTTGATGAAAACTGATAAATACAGTTAGAACGGAGAAATATCATGGATAAACCTCGTAAAAGTCTATTTGAAGAACTAAATTCTATCTCATATGATAGAGATAATAAACGTTTAGTAGAGCAAAAAGGCGAACATATCATAACGGGAGCGATAAATCTTATAGAATTTATCAATCGTGAGTTTGATGATGAGACTGCAAATGACTTAACTAAGAGATTAGTTAATAGTATTAGGTCTCAAGATCCGAGAAAGTTTAAACGTGGTATAAAAAGTGTCAAGGCTAAAACATAATGACTTTAGAGCAACAGTTAAATAGATTAAAAGTACTATCAGGTATATATAAACCATATCTACCAGAAGAAACTCAACAAGAGAACATATCTTATACTGGTACAGAGAAATCTAAACTCCAAAAGAAGCATAATATACAGCCAGGCACAGATGAATGGTTTAAGTTATGGTTTGCTAAGCCTCATTTAACTGGCGAGAGACCTTTTGGGGATAAACAATGAAAGTAAGAGATATATTAGGCAAAGGCAGAGAGCGTAGATTTAGAGGACCACGTAAACCTCGTTTTAAACAAGTAGGTTTTCATAAAAAATTAAAAGGTCTATTAGATGCTGAATTAAAAGAAGAAGATAAGAATACACACCTAGACCATGCAGAAGAATTAGTATTCATAAATGGATCAGAAGGTATAAAACGTGTTGTAGATACGTTCACTAAATTATTAAATACACTTGATGGACAAGGTGGCGGTGATGCAATCACTACTAAGTGGGACGGATCACCAGCAGTATTTTGTGGAACAGATCCAGCAGACGGACAATTCTTTGTAGGCACAAAAGGCGTGTTTGCTAAAACACCAAAACTTAATAAATCTTCACAAGATATTGAACAAAATCACGGTGATACTGTAAAGAACGGCGAACCAGTGAGCAAAGAAGGTCTACGTAATAAACTTAATGCTTCATTAGAACATTTGAAAGACTTAGGTATTGATGGTGTCTTACAAGGTGACTTATTGTTTACTAAGGGTGATTTAAAACAAACAAACATAGAGGGCAAAGCCCATATAGCATTCAAACCAAATACAATTACGTATGTTGTACCAACAGACAGTCAGATAGCGAAAGAAATGATGGCGGCTGAGATTGGTATTGTGTTTCATACAAGTTATTCAGGAGATAGTTTAGCAGATATGAAAGCATCATTTGGTTATGATGCAAGTAATCTTAAATCTACTCCAAATGTTTGGTTTACAGATGCACGTATTAAAGATGTATCAGGACAAGTAAACTTAAAGAAAGAAAATGTTGCAAGAATAAGACTAGCAATTAAAGAATTAGCAACACTGAAAGTTGATGCAAAGACTTTTAAAGCAATCAATCAAAAGATTGGTCAGATAGAATTAGTTGATGCTATTAAGGCACATGCAAATAAACCAATACGTACAGGACAAGCATTAGAACAAGATGCAGATGTCTTTGTTAAAGGATTTTTAGAAGGTTTACAAGCAAAATTAGATAAAGAAATTAGCAATTTAGCTACAGGACCTGAAGGAAAAGCAGGTCAGGCTAGATTACAAGCAAAAGATGATATAGCAAATATCATAAATACATATGAGAAACAGATTGCAGATATGTATCGTGCTTATCTAAAAGTTGAAGCAGTTAAAATGATGTTTCAACAAAAGATGAAGAACATAAAAGCAATAGACAGTTTCATTGAACAACCAGATGGTTCATTTAAAGTAACAGACCCAGAAGGATTTGTTATTGTTGACCATGTAGGTAAAGCAATGAAGATTGTTGACAGATTAGAATTTAGTGCGGCAAACTTTGCACCAAGGGATTAGTTAGATGTTAAGTAAGAAATGCAAATTGCACCTAGAGGAAGTAGGCGAAACACGTTGGCAACATTTTAAACATGCAATGTGGGTTTCGTGGCAACTAGAAAAGGCCGCATATGCGTGTATGATACATGCGTTTGCACCAAGATGGTTTACATCCTATGCAAGTGATAGATGCAATCAAGTATTGCAATCGAGGACAAAATGATGGAACAATATAAAGGCAAATTACAGTTAGTTAACACATTTACAGAAAGTAGATTGTTTAGAACAAAACAAAATCAAAATAAAACAAATGTAGATGATGCGGCTGAGTTATCATTTGCTTACATGATGATTTTAAATATGTTTAATAAAGACTATGAGTTTGCTCCATTGGCGTCTGATTATGCAAGTAGAACAGTAGCATATCGTAACTTTGATTATTTCAGAACAAGTGGTACAGACTTGTATGTAATGATTAATAGATTGATTGGCAAAGAAGTCAACGATGATGATCCAAGAGATAAGATTGCATTAAGTCGTATTAATTTAAAAAGACAAGAAGCTATAAGATATCTAAGTCATATAGCGGCAAACAAGTCTGAATCAGGATTTGAACAAAGAATGCTACTAAGATTTCAAAGAGATTTAAACATACAAGATGGAATGCTTAAATCAATGAGAAGATTAATAGGTGACTGGGATAATTTAAGTCAGAATCAAAGAGCCCTAGTTACTACTAGAATGATGCAATATTTACGTAGAAAAGCAATGCGTAGTGAGTTGATGCCAGCGTTAGCTAAGTTCCAAAAGCGTGGAAACTACATAGTTAATGACAAAAAAGACACTAAAAAGAAGATTTGGGACAGCCCAATCACTAAAGCAGGTGTGGCAATTGGTGCAATTTACGGTGCAGGTAAGCTAGGAAAAGAGTTAGGTAAGACTTCTTATCAAACTGGACGTAATTTAGGCGGAAAATTCCAGTCTCGTGGCAAGTAAACGCCCACTTTTTTGCAAAAAAAGATAAATAAAAGCATAGAGCAATACAATTTTATAATGCTCGAGGAAATATCTATTTAGGAGAACTAAAATGGCAAAAGTACATGAAACATATTCAGCAGGTCAATTCCTTACTGGTAACTTAAATCACTTCACAGTGACAAAGACTGGTATGGCGGCGTCTGACATGAAAGCAGTAATCGAAGGTGCAGGAACACGTGCTACAGTAGTACTAGTTGGTGCTATCGATGGTAACGATGTAAGAATCGCAGTAGAAAACAACGGCGCATGGGATGCCGCTGGTTTAGACGCGGCTCTAGGTGCTGATTTCTCAGTAGCCGACTTCGCATACTAATTTTTACCCCCCTGGACTTAACAGTCCAACCCACACTTTGCGTGTATTTAAAAAGACCCTTTAACGAGGGTCTTTTTTTACCTCTAACTTACCAACCACTTTGATAAATACATATATAATTAAATATTGGAGAAAACAATATGGCAAAGATACATGGTGCCGCTAGTGCAGGCGAAACTTTAGGCGGTAATATAAATTTTTATACATTATATGTTAGTGGTTTAGATATAACTGCAACAGGTAGTGTAGCAGACCAGACACAACAAAACCTTGATGATGTTGTTAACCTAATTTCATTGGTTGCACAGCCAATCATAATGAATAATCCAATCGCAGTTACACTTAATGGTCTAGCACCGTCGTTAACAGGCGCAGGATTTTTATTTAAGTTTGCAGTAGAGCATGGTAGAGTATTTGAAAGAAACGGAGATACAACTTCTGTTCTTAAAGAACTATTTGAAAACGTAACTATCGATGGTGTTACGTTAGTAGAAGGTTCGAATATCGAATACGTAATGTCAGATATACTTTAATTCTAGGAGTTCACTTTGGATTGGAATCAGTTAATAGAATCCAGAGTACAAACCACTACTTGGGATTTAGAAAAAGAAGTTTCAAAAGATACAGTTGAATCTATTATGGATGAAGTCCATAAACGTTCAGCTTCCAAACAAAATCTAGTAAGATACGAAATTCAAATATTCGATTGGTCAGATACAGAGTTTAGAAATCATTTCAATGAACTTTGTATCAGAGAACCATATAAGACACCGGTAGAATACAATACTCAAGTCTTAGCACCTTGGTTAATTATATTAAAACGCAGAGACGGAATACATTGGAATAGAGCAGGAGACCAACCAGGATATCCTGATTTAGATTATTCGACACAACTTTATAATAGATTTGTACCAAGTGCTATGGAAACTGGTATAGCATCAGCTAACATAATATTATCTGCTAAAGCAAAAGGTATAGATACAGGCTATTGTCAGTGCTTTAATTGGGAATATGAACATGCAAATGTAATACTAGATAAACTAGGAGTAGATGATGCAAAGGATGTTTATGTATCTCTAGGACTAGGACATGGTTCTTCTCTAAAAAGAACACTTAATTTACATACAAATCAATGGTATAATACTTTTGCACATGTTGGTAATATGTGGGAAAGAGAACCTAAGCCAAATAAAGAAGATTACATTAAATTCGCATAAAAAATTTTTGAATTAAAATGATAAATACAAACAATGGGATTATAGTTCCCTAGTTTGGAGTTATTATTATGGCAGGAATTGATAGCAAATTAGCACAGTTAGAGACAGAGAGTTTAGAAACTCATGTGGCTGTTGCTCATGAACGATTTAAAAACCTTGATACAAGCATTGCTAGACTAGAAAGTGTAGTCGAAAAGAATGCCTCTGAAACTAAGGAAGGTCTTTCAGAACTTAAAAAAATTATTATCTGGGCAAGTTCTACATTATTTGCCACTATGTTATTAGCCTTATTGACAACTGTTTTTGGTACATCGGTAGGTTTATAATGCAGGTATTTGAAGTACTCCAGCCAGTAGAAGAAGCCAAGCTAGTTTATGCCAGAAAGGGCAGACAGATTGTACGTAAGTACAGATGTTCATCTGGCAGACTAAAGGGTAAAACTGTTTCAAACCCAACTGCTTGTTTTAAGCCAGTTGATATTAAAAAGAGATTTACTCTTGCAAGAACTAAAGCAAAGCTGGGATCAAGACTAAAAAGAAAATCAGCTATGACAAGAAGAATGAACCCGGCAAGTAGACGTTTAAAAACGTTGAACAAAAGGTAAAGAGAGGATATTATGGATTTAAAAAATAAAATCAAAGAGTCTATGAGAACAGAAAGTATAAATGATAAGATTGCCGACATTGCAGATTTAGTTGGTGAGAAAGAAGAAGTTGTACGTGAAAGATTAAAGACTTTAGATTTCAGACAATACATTGAACTTATTAAAGCAGTTAGAGATACACAAATGGAAACTGCTAGAGACATTTTAGGTCTTGGTATGGGTGAATCAAAGTATTATTATGATGGAAAAGTATCCCTAATATCTCCAGAAGAATTCAAAAAAATTCATAAAGATTTTAAAAATGACACACCAGGTGAAGAACGTATGGTTATTTTAGATCCTGAGTCAGGTGCAACTATTTCAGTACCAGTTAAATTTATGAATGAAGAAACAGAAGAAGTAAACGAAGACGAAAAACAAATCGCGGCAGATATTAAAGATTATGTTGACGACCACAAAAAACATTTTGATGCATATCCAATGGATGTAGAAGTTGATGATAGAGTTTACGACTATGATGAGTACTGGAAAATATTAGATAAGTATTATCCAGTGAATGAATATAATCAAGGTGGAACAATGTCTCCGGGCGAAATGAGAGGTGCTCAAGCACAACAATCAGCGGCGGCTCAACAACAAGGACAAGATACGTCTCCACAAAATAAAACTAAAAAAGCACAAGCAATGCAGAGATTAGGTAAAAAGAATTTAGGTGGTGCTACTGCACAACAGGCGGCAGATGCATTAGACAAAGCAGGACAAGGTAAAACACTTACACCAATTCAACGTAAAGCAATGGCCCAACAAGCGGCATCAGTTGACCAATTAGCGGCAGATCCAAAAACTGCAACACAGTTTAGAAATTTATTAAATAAACTAAATCAAGGGAAATAGTTTTATGAGATTGCAAGAAGTTTTAGGCGGAATTTATGTAATGATTACTGAGGAAGAAAGTGATTTATTTCTTAAGTACTTTTCAGAAAATCAATACGTACATGAATCTCAATTATCTGAAAGAGAACAGGTAGTTGCAGAAAGACTATCACACAAAGGTGTTCTTGTACCTTCACTCAGAGGGTATAGGACTGTATAACGGAGGACAAAATGACTGGACCAAGTAGAGCGGATGTAGGTGCAATGGCAAATCTTCTTAAAGCATTAAATGGCGATAAGAATGGATTAAAAGCACAGACAGAAGCACAACAATCTCAGGGTGGGAACGAGATAGTGGATGTAAGTCCTGGTGTAAAAACTGCGGACATCAAAGCAATGGAAAATATTATGAGAAATTTCCAGAGTGCTACATCTAATGTTGCACAGAAAGTTGCAACAACAATTAATGAGTCGAAAAAAACCGAAAAAGGAGTACAGGTAGGTTTATATTCTGTAGAAAAAACTCCTGAAACATCATTTAATATTGTAGACAGTAGAACAAATGATACTCTATTTGAAGATTTAAGAGCATATGAGACAGCATATGTGATTGTACATCATTTAAATGAAGGTAAAAAGATTAATTCACAAGAGATAACTAAGGTTATTTCAACAAATGCAGTATTCGAAAAATTCTATTTCGATGCTTTACAGCATAAAAATACTTATAAACAAGCAAAAAAGCGTGGTGATTTAGGCAAGATGGACATTGCAGAAGCTAGATTTAGCAGAGCAAAAGCAGAAGCCTGGAACGCAAAAAAGCAAGTAAATGAGATATATGAGGCTGTGTCTAATCAAAAACCACTAATTTAATTTAAAAAGATAAATACATAATATAAACACATATTATGTAATGGGGCAATTACCATGAGAAGTACAAACTTTTTTAAAACAGATACTATAATAGTATCGTCAAAATTAAATGACTATCTAAAGTCTAACTTCAATTATTCAGTTGAAGGTGACTTAGAATCATTAAGCGAGGCTAAAGATAAGCTGGAAGCTAAGAAACGTGAAATGCGTTCAGACTATCAAAATCGTGAGTATGTAGAGACTATGATGATGCTAGAAACAGTAAAATCATTGTTAAAAGCACACAAAGAGCAAACACTAGACGAAGGTGGAAAACACAAGTATGTCAGTGATGCTCAACGTAAAGCAGTTCACGCCAAGAAGGCCGAAGAAAACACTAAAACAAAGGAACCAAAAATGGAAAACACAGATAAAAAATCTGCCGAGGTTTCTAATGAAAATTTAGAAGAAAGTCTTTTAGACCAGTTGAACAAACTACTAGAAGGTGATGCGGCTGAGGCTGAAATTACAATGGCGGCACGTGGTATCGTAGATGAACTACAAGACGTTATCGAAAAATTAGGCAAAATTCAAAACGACCAGATAGGACCACTATCTGATGAAATGGCTTACACACATGGACCAGACCAAGCAGAGACATTTAAATCTTCTGTTGATTCAGCGATTGCTAGTTTACTAGACTCGGCTCGTTCAGCAAAAGATTCAGTAAACAGTGCGGCTCTAGTTCTTTCAGGTGAAGCACCGGCAAGCGATATGGCACCAACTGATACAGAACTTGGTGGCGATATGCAGGCAGATATGGAAGATGATATCACAGCCGATATTGCAGGTGGCGATGAGTCAGCATCAGGTGAAGTTGATGAACCTCTTGGCCGTGCGAAAAGAGACTAAGAATGAAAATTTCGAGTCTGTTAAGCGAAGATGCTAATTATAATGCACAGATGCGTAACGATGTAAATGCGTATCTAGTGAGATTAAAAGCAAATGATATTGGTACTGTTGGTACTGATATGATGGTTGACGAATTGACTCAAATGGGGTACAGTGTTACTCCCGAAAGTTTAGTAGATATGTTAGCTAACAGTAAGTATGTTAGCAAAGTAACAGTTGACACTATTGATTTAGCTGGAGCCCCATCCGGCAAAACTGATGGTGAAAAGGATAGTGAGAAAGTTAAAAAACTTGCTATCAAAACAGCGAATAAGAGGATAAAATAATGGGCTTAATTGTAAAAGGCGAACATAAAATTATTTCTAAAAAAGAAATGGCAAATAAGGTCGCTCAGGATATCGAAAATAACGCTAAAGACGGTATGGAAAAAATGACCGATTCTCAAAAAGAAATTCGTAAAGAAATCGCCAGTGCTAAAAGACACCGTGAATTCATGCAAAGAGTAGCTACGAAAAAAGCAGTTTCAGTTAGAGAAGAACGTGAAATAGCTGAGAAAGAAGTTATCGAAACACCTGAGATTATTGTTGAAGCAAGAGCAGAAAAAGAAGAAGTAATGGCTTCTAAATCTGTATCACTTGGACAAAGACCAGATTTCAATTCAATGACTAAAAAAGAAATTGATATGTGGGCTGATGAAAATCTAGGTTTAGCACTAGACCGTAGAAAAACTAAAGCAGATTTAATTAAACAAATCAACGAAAATCTATAAGTTTCTCTTGCATTGTTTAAGTTTTTATAGTATACTATAAGTATGCTAAATGAAAAATTTAAATATCAATCGCTTGAGCGTGTCAATATTGATGGTTCCCGCCATTATCAGACACCCGGAGGCAAACCATTGCCAAGTGTAACTACAGTACTAGATGCACTTAAAGACAAAACAGCATTACATGAATGGCGTAAAAGAGTAGGCGATGATGAAGCAAATCGCATTATGAAACTTGCTACAGGCATAGGCACACAAGTTCACTTACATATCGAAAAATTTATACTTGAAGAAGATAGACCAAATGGATCTAATCTTATTCATCAAATGGCAAAAGAATTATCAAACATTGTTATTGAAAAAGGACTCTCAAATGTAGATGAAGTTTGGGGTACAGAAGTTCCTCTGTATTATCCCGGATTATATGCAGGCACCACAGATTGTGTTGGTGTATGGAAAGGTAAACCTGCAATCATCGACTTTAAGACTTCTCGTAAACCAAAGAAACGTGAATGGATTGATGATTACTTTTTACAAGGTGCCGCATATTCGGCCGCACACAATGAAATACATGGAACAGATATTAAAACTATTGTAATTATGATGATTGGTTGGGACGAAGAAGCAGACAATAAAGGCAATTATCAAGAATTTGTCGTAGAAGAACCTGAATTTAATAAGTATTCACTGCAATGGGCGAACAAGGTTCAAGAGTATTTTGATAAATACATGTAGTAACTAGGAGTTTTTAGATGGCTACAACAAATGTTAAAATCTTATTAAGACGCGGATTCAGAAATGAAATTGGCAACGATACCCTTGAAACTGGCGAAATGGGTTTTGCTACTGATACTAATCAATTATACATTGGTATAGATAAAGCAATAAACGAAGTACGTTTTGATCCATTTGCAAACGCACAATCAGTTATTCAATCTTGGTTAGACAGTGCAGATAATCCAGAACCTGGATTAAAAGTTGATGAAGACCTAGTTATTCGTCAAGTAACAGATGTTGATGCATTACTTGATGCAATGAATTTCTTTGTACAGACAATTACATTTGATACGATATCAACAACATTTACACCCGGTCATACTTTAAATCAAAAATATAATAAAGAATTAACAGATCCTGCTCAATATGTAATTTATGAAACAGGTGAAATTCTTTCTACAACTGTTACAGCCACTACTACTGAGGTTACAGTAAAAATAAGTGAATCAGGACGATTTGATGAAGTTGGTCAATTTTATACACCAGGCGGATTCAGAGGAGTAGCTGATGTAACAAAAACTCTTACGGCAGATATCAACGATGCAAGTGATCCACTAATCACTCCTGTTAGTTCAGTAGAGATAAGTGATCCAGCTTTATTACCAGATGATTATTATATTCCTGAAACTATAGATGTTAATAATGGGGTAGATGCAGAATATCAGTTAACTAGAGCAAATGCAGATTATACATATGTATACGATAGTACTAATAAAAAGTATACTATTACTTTTGCTACACCTATTGCAGATGGTAAAGTTCAACAAGAACAAATTGGTTCAACAAGTACACTAACAGGTGATGGAACAGAAACACAATTTAATTTGTTAACTTATCCAGACCCAGCACCATCAAGTGTTGTAGTTAAAGACAGTGGCGGAAATGTATTGGCAACTCCAGCAGATTATGAAATCTATGACCAAAATCATGCAAACTATAATGGTGTCGTAGAAGAAATAAAATTTACTACTGCTCCAGCAATTGGTACAGTTACTATTGAATATAATGAAAACGTTGACGTAGATGAAAACGCAAGAGTTGACACACTAAAAGTTAATTTTTCTGATAACGGTGCATTTATATATGAAACAGTTGACACTGCCGATGTAGTAACAGATTTATCATCATTGGTTACAGTTGCTCCACATATCACAGGTGGTTCTGATTTTCGTGTAAACAGATATGCAGGTGCAAGACGTAATGTAGAAGTAGTAACAGAAAACTCATTTAATCAAATGTTTGCAGACCAACATTTAGAGGCTTTAGATGCCTCAACAGGTCTACGTTCAAGTTTATTCAACAAAGAATTAAAGCAAAGACAACACGGTCCTGATAAGTTAGAGACTGGTTTAGAATATAAGATATTAGTTGTTGGTACAAATACTGATGCCCAAGCAAATTGGAATACAGTAGCAGGAACAACTGGCGTAACATATGCAGTAGGTGATACTTTCACTGCTACTAGTCAAGTAGCGGCAGAAACAAACCAAGGTTCTGCAATTACAAATCAAGGTACATTTTTAAAATACCCTAAAAACGATTGTACATCATTTTTTATTGATTACTCGCTAAAACAAGCAGATGCAACTAATACATATGTAAGAGTTGGACAGATAAAAGCAATTAATGGTGTGCCTCAAGGTATCAATCAAGTAAAATTAAGTGATGATAACACAGAAATTTGGCAAGACGATGGTGACAATATTGCGGAAGCTGATGAATTTTCAAACATAACTTTCACTGCTACTATAGTTGGTGATGATGTCATATTTAAATTTACACAAGATTACGACTTTGAGACAAATATAAGTTTTACGGTTAAAAGATGGACAATGTAATATGCAAGATAAAGCTACTTTGCTTTATGAGTGGCGACAGATTAGACTAAAACTACAAGAAAACTTCACACAAAAGCAACTACAAGATACTATGGATTGGTTCAATAAATTGAATCCAGCAGTCCATGGATTCAATTATGATGATATGTATACTTGGCCAGATATTTGGGAATATATCAATGAAGGTTGGTATACACTCAGTGGTAATGGTCTGGCATGTTACTTTACTTTAGATTTTGCATATCCGAGTAAAGATGTTGAGTTATGGTTAATACATGACATGTTCTATGGTGATATGTATTTGGTTGCATATGTAGATGGATATGTGTTAAACAGGTCAGATGGGAAAGTATGTAAGTATGAAGAACACAAAAAAGACTTGCATATTATGGAAAAATTTGATAGAATGAAGATTATTTCGACACTTAAGGATCGGAAATAAATACATACATAATTAACTAGATAAATACGAGAAAGCAAATGTTAAAACAAAAAAGATACGATAAAGATGATATTGTCACACTAGTAATGGTAGGTGGACAAGAATTATTAGGGAAGTTTGTTAGTGAAAGTGGAGAATATTTTATTCTAAAAAAACCATTAACACTGGTATATGGAAAGCAAATTTCATTTCAGCCATTTACTGTAACAGGTGATAGTGAAAATGAAGTAGTTCTATATTCTGATAAGATAGTTTCAGTTTTACAAACAAACAAAGAAACAACAAAGGCTTATCAATCTGCAACAAGTGGATTAGTAACGCCAGATAAAGGATTAATTACGTAATGCCGGGAGCCGCAAGAACAACAGATAGCACAACTGCACACTCACCCTGTAGTCCAGGTAAATGTGATATGGGTTCTGATAATGTTATTATCAATGGACTGAATGCATTTAGAGTTACGGACAAAGATACACCACACGGTTATATTTTATGTGTACCTCACGTTACTCCACTATCTGCAGGATCACCAAATGTAATTGTCAATGGTAAACCATTAGGCAGAATTGGTGATGCGTTTAGTTGCGGTATTAAGGTAGCATCAGGCTCAGGCAATGTTATCGTAAATGGTTAGGAGTTGAGGATGGCCAGTGAAGCAGAAATCGAAAGACTATATCAGGAATTTGTAAATAGAGGCGGAGGTCAATTTACATTCTCTAATATAAACACTACACCTGCACAATATTATAGTGCAACATCTTCTACATCGTTAACACCAGGACAACAAGCGGCCTTATTAGCAAAGCAAGAACAGTTTAATAGACAATCTGCATTATCAACTATTGCCAGTGAGTTAGCTGGAAACAATTTTTCTAATCCTTATATAGCAAGAGCAGATAACAGTACAGGTATAATAAACAATTTTACAAGTATTGGATTAAATCCAACATTAACAAATATAACTGCATTAGCAGGTGCATTCGGTTCGTTTTCTGCTATTGAACAAACTGCTATTTTTGCCGGCATATTAGAAATGACTGGTGTAGATATGGGTAGTTTTATTAAAGTACTAGGAATAGGTGCATTAGGTCTTGCGTTATTCAGTTCTTTAAAAAATCATACATCAGGTCAGATGGCTGATTTACCAAAAACATTATCAGATGCAAGTGCATTAGCAGGAATGAATTCACAGTTTGGTGAACAAAGAGATAGTTGTTCATTTTTTAATGAAATACTAGGAGTTCTAAGTGGTGCATTCGATGGTACAATGGATTTTATCGATAGTGCTTTTGAAAAGATAAGTGGATTTTTACAACAATCTGGATTAGGCGGAATTATAGACCAAATTACAAATGCAATTAGTGGTGCAGGAGGAATTATAGGTGATGTTATTAATGCAGTAGGTAATATTATAAATGGTGCAACATCTTTACTCAGCAATGCATTAGGACAAATAGGAAGTTTAATAGGTAAAGTAACAAATGCAATAGCAGACGTAGTAAATCAAATAGCAAAAGAGGCAGAAAAACTTTTAAATTTAGCAACAGAATTAGCAAGTAAGGCATTAGCTTTAGCAATGGCGGCCGCGGCATTAGACCCATGTCAAATGGCAGTTATTCTTAATACAGGAAGTAGTGAAATGAAAGGTGCAGTTAATAAATTAACTCAACCTATGGATACACTTTCTACTGTACCAACTACTATTGATGGTAGAGCCGATGCAGGTACAGTTATAAAAACTATGGATCAAGCAAAGAGAGAGGCTTCACAAGCACCTGGTGTACCACAATCTCCATTTACTGATACTGCTAAACAACATCAACCATTAGATGCATACTTGCATAATTTATTTAATGAAGTTACAGGTATCTTTGGTGATACATTCGATACTATAAAGAATGCAGTTGGTGGAGCAGTAGTATCTACTGCATCTAACACAGGTTCTTTAGGATCCTCATCAACTTCAACTCCAGCTAAAACGACAACAACTATTTCAAGTGATGCTTGGAGACAATGGCAAGGAACTTTTTCAAATACATTATTAGGATTAAAAAGAGATATCAAACATCTTAAGATGTTTATACAACAAGCAATTAATACTAAAACTTTTTCTACAGAAGAATTAAAGAAACAAGCAATCATATTATCAGAAGTGTTAGCAGAAAACGAAACTGCGGTATCTGCCGAATTAAAAAGTGCAAACAATCAGCTAGTATATGAATCAGAAGGAAACAAGTTTAGAATTGATACTAAAGAAAAAGAAAAAATTGAACTTTTAAATTCTAAAGTTGCACCTCATACACAAAGATTAATCAATCGTGTACAAAGAGCATATTCTGATTCAGTTGTACAGTGGAATTCTATAGACCAAAACGTTAGATAAAGGATTTAAAACCATATGAACAGAGTTTGGTTATTTGGTGAAACATCTGATTTTTCTAAGACTTTATTAAGAGCAATACGAGAGAAAACATCAGATGTTCAAACATTTGGTAGAAGAAATATATCATATGATGAAGATTTAAGGACACAGATTAGTTTAAATGAAAATCTTCCAGATAAAGTAATCATAAATGTAAATTTAGGTTTTACTTGGGGTAAAACAAAGGCACTAAAATGGGTAGATCCTTTACAAGTTATATATTTTATTTCAGAGTTACTTAAGGCTTTTCACGAATCAAATAAAGATATAACAGTTGTATATATTACAAGTTCAATAACAATGGGTGTATGCCCTGAACAATATTTTCTAAAACATAAAGATTATGTTTCTATCAGGCATGTACAACAAACTATGTGGTCTGCATATACATCAGACAAACTTAAAGTATTAGCAGTTAGCCCTTCTAATGTGAATACTGATAATATGGAAAAGTATGCTGAAAGAATAGTAGGGTTTCTTTATAATCCTCCTTCTGTCAGAAAACCAATAATAGATTTAAACCAACATAAAAGTATTAGAGATGAATGGTTTGAATTGTACAAACTTGATAAATAGATATATGCGTGTAGAAGAAATTATAAAATCAGTTGAAGAAGGGATAAATGACCCTCATATATTTAAAGCAGTATTCATGGCTGGCGGCCCTGGCTCCGGTAAGTCTTTTGTTGCTAAAAAGTTTCTTTCAGGAACAGGCTTAAAGATGGTCAATTCAGATGAAATATTTGAACACCTAATGAAGAAAAATGATTTACCACTAGAACCAGACACTATTGTTTCACCACAAGGTAGAGAACAAAGAGATAGAGCAAAGATACTAACTAAGTTGCGTAAAGATACTTATATCGACGGACGTTTAGGTTTAGTTATTGATGGTACTGGTAAAGATGTAATGAAGATTGGTAAGATTAAAGAAAAATTAGCACAAATCGGCTACGATAACATGATGCTATTTGTTAATACAAGTGAAGAAGTAGCACAAGACCGTAATACTCAACGTACAAGAAGTATTCCAACAGAACTAGTAACAAAGATGTGGAAACAAGTACAAGATAACATTATGAAATTTCAACAAATGTTTAGTGCAGGTCGTTTCTTTGTTGTTGATAATTCTGGTGGACTAGAAGATCCAGAAAGAGCAGAAAACTTTACAAAAGTCAATAAGCAAATTGATAAGTTTCTTGTTCAACCACCAACTAAGCGAGAAGCTAAGAAGTGGATCGAAGACCAAAAAGCAAAACGTTCAAGTTAGCACTTGACATTCCCCACTAAATATAGTAACATATAATAAACTATAAAGGTGAAGAATGGACAATAGTGTAATAGAAAAATTTCAAAACTATCGTAAAGATATTGACATGGATTTTATACAAAAAACTCATGTTCATTATTGCACACCTTGTTACGGTGGACAAGTAACAGAACCTTTCTTTCGTAGTTGGAGTCGGGCACATATGATGTTTACAAAATATCAAATACCCTATTCAGTTACAACAAGTGCAAACGAATCTCTCATTTCAAGAGCAAGATGCCATATGGTGGCTTACTTTATGGCTAATCCAAAAGCAACACATATGATGTTTATCGATGCAGATGTTAATTTTGATGCATTAGATATATTACATATGTTACAACATGATAAAGATATCATTGTAGGTGCATATCCAAAGAAAGATTTAGATTGGAGAGGAATAGAACGTAAAGTTTTAGGAGGTCGTGCAGATACATTAGAACAACTGCAACGAGCAGGTGCCAACTATGCATTAAACTTTGATTGGGAAATACTAGAAGATAACACACGTAGAATAAAAAACAAAGATGGTTTAGTGAAATTACGTGATGCGGCTACTGGATTTATGTTAATTAAACGAGAAGTAATTGAAAAGATGATTGCTTCATACCCAGAGTTGTATTTTGAAAATGATTTAAACTTAGATGAAGAATTCGCTAAGTGGACTTATCTATTTTTTGATTGTATGCATGAACAAGATACTAAAAGATATTTGTCAGAAGATTATGCATTTTGTCGTAGATGGCAAGCATTAGGTGGGGAAGTTTGGTTAGACCCACTAATCAATTTAGACCACGTAGGTCATTTTACTTTTTCTGGAAATGTTGGTAAGATATTCCAACACGATGCTTCAATAGAAGATGATATAGAATAAAGGGGACCTAAGCCCCCTTTAAAATTTACTCACCGTTAATAAAATCTAGTTCTTCATCTGTATAAGGCCACATAGCTTTTTTCCTCTTGTTTGTTTCGTTTAGATTTTTTATCTAATATTCCTCTACCAGAATCATCAGATAAGAATATCGTTGATACTAATAGAGAAACAATAACTGTTCTAATGAACTTAGGCAACCTCCTGGTCACACATCAAGCGTTTTGCTTGTTGATGATAACCTTGTCTTGCCAATTCGCTTGCCGCTCTCATACGACCAATATGTTCAAACCATACTACTAATCTCTTAAACATTACACCCACCCTTTTAAATTCTTATTCATTAAAACTCTTTGTCTACGTTCTAAGTCTTGCAAATCATGTGAGTTAGCAAGATAATCATACTCTTGTTGTGCCTGTGTTCTAGGTCTTATTGCATTCCATACTTTCTTTATCAACTTAATCATTAATTTTTACCTTTCGTTGGAAACATCTTTCCATTGATATATGTAGTCTTTGGTCCAATACCTGTTTGGATCATTGTTTGATAGGCATATTCCCAATCGTTCTTGTACTCTGTTTTGGCCCATGTTTCAAATTCTCTTTCTCTACGCCCAGGTTTAGCCGAAAAGACATTGATAAGGCCGCTGAAAAAATTCAACGTCATTTTACGTTCTCCGTATTAAATAAATTTTTGTTATGCTTGAGGACAGCAATACCCTGAGTCTTTTCTCAGTGTCACAGGTCTTTCCCAGTCGCCAATACAAAAAAGGACTTTTTGTATCACTTTTATTTATATAAATATAACAGAAAAAACAAAGGAAATACAGTGTTTTTTCGACATTCCCGCTATGTCGAAAATGCAACGCTAGTTCATAGTTGACATAACTAAACAACATATGCAAATAGCTATTGATTTTCTATAGTAAATATGTTATTATAGTTATGTAATATTACAAAGGAGACATGATGCCTAAAGTTTTTTGTGCAAAATATAATGAAGAACTACCCGGATTAGAAAAGGCACCCTTCCCTGGAGAAGCAGGTAAGAGAGTGCTTGATACTGTTTCAGAAAAAGCATGGAATGAATGGTTAAACTTTCAAACTATTCTTATTAATGAAAATAGATTAAATCTAATGGACGAAGGTGCTAGAAAGTTTCTATCAGAAAATAGAGATAAGTTCTTATATGAACCTGGTGAACTTGCAATGCCTGAGCAATATAGAGATCCGAATGTTCCTGATTTGAGATAGAAAGAGATAGTAAAAATGGAAATAAGATGTGTAGACCCAGAATATCCCGTATGGGAGTTGACTAAACTTGAACTACCTGATTTAGACGTTAATGCATTAAGAGGTGACGAAAGTAAAAGTGCGTTACCGATTAATAAGAAACGTGAACCAATGATGTTGAATTGGAGTAATCAAAATCATTTTAATTTTAAGGAATGTTGGATTCAACGTAAAGCAATCTTACAAGATTATATAAAGGGACGAGCATACGAAGAATGTGATGAAATAATGCCTATGTGGCCTAATAAGTTTGAAACGTTTGATTGGGGAACTGGAGAAGGTTCTGTACAAATAATACACGATAGAACAGGATTTCAAATGGGACCTCATATTGATAATCGTATGGTAATAGGAGTAATGATTGTAAATCTACAAGATAACCCAGAAGGATCTGGTACAAATTTTCATGTAGATAGGGATACACCAGAGCATTGGTATAGTGGTCCTACAAGAAGAAACACAGGAATATTTTTTCTTAACAATTGGAATACATGGCATAGTATTCAAAACAATGGGCATGACAGACTTATCTGCTATGATATTATGCATTTAGGTGAAATGTTCAGATTTGGAAACGGATAACATTGAAGAAATTAGTTTGGAAAATACACTTAACAGCCTCAGATGTCAATGCTGGCGGGACAGTTAGTGGTGGCAGATTGTTTGATATGGCAGACGTTTCTGCTTATACAATGATTAATGAAACGTTTACTAGTATGAGACCAGAGTTATCAGTTGTAACAAATGGTGCAAATGTAAAATTTATTGCACCTGCATTTGCTTATGGTTTTATAGAATCATATGCAGAGATAGTTGAAGTTACTCCTGCAAAGATAAATGTACTTATTACTATGAATTATAGACAAAATAAAGGCTTAGATTGGTATAAATGTTTTGAGGGTATATTCAGTTTTACTTGTTTAAATGCTGATACTCGTAAAGTTTATAAAATGACGAAAGAGGATATGAATGAAATTCAAGGCTAAAGTATTAGTAACAGGTGGTGCAGGTTATATAGGCACAGAATTAGTTAAGCAATTACTGGATAAAGGATACGATGTAACAATATTAGATAAAAAAGAAAAGCCTGAATTAGATAGTAGAGTAAAATATATTCAAGGAGATTTGCAGAGTGCCGCACGTTGCGTAATGGCATGTGCTGGTCAAGAATTTGTTATTCATCTAGGAGCAAAGCCTCGCATACCAGAAAGTTTTATTAATCCAGATGAGTACTTTGATAATAATGTTACTGGTACTAAAAATATACTAACAGCCGCAAGTGCAGTTGGTGTAAGAAAGTTTGTATTTGCTAGTAGTAGTTCTATTTACGGTAATAATCAGACTCCACATAAACCTTATCATAAGCCTGATCCACTAAATTATTATGCAATGACAAAAATATTTGGTGAACATTTGTGTAAACAATATAAGAATATGTTTGGATTGACATATAACATATTGCGTTTCTTTACAGTATATTCAGAAAATCAACCAAACTCTAATACTGGTGGACTGATGATAGGAAAGTTTGGAAGACTTGCAAAAGAGAATAACCCATTGACAATACACGGCGACGGAGAATATAAAAGAGATTATATACATGTTTCTGATGTAGCAAAAGCATGTATTTCTAGTATTGAGTCAAAAGTAAGAAATGAGATATTTAATGTAGGAACAGGAACTAATATTTCAGTTAATAAAGTAGTAGATATTATAAGAGAGTTTAAAGATGTTACTGTAGTACATGAAGAAAATCCAAGAGGTTATGCACAAGAAACATTAGCAGATATAAGCAAAGCAAAGAAGTTATTAGGGTGGGAACCTAAAATCAATCAAGTAGAAGGAATAAGAAAAACATATAAGGAGATATTTAATGAACAAACAGATTGAACCTATTAGAGAAAAATTAGACGAAAAAATTAAACAACTTAACTCTAGTAGAGTATTCAAAAAGGTTACACCTAAATATGATTTATCTTGGTATGTAAAATGGGTTGCTTCTATAATGATATTGATTGCGACTTGTGCCAGAGCAACTGGAACTATACCGCAAGTTGATTTATGGTTTGGTTTGTTTGGGACACTAGGTTGGTTTTGGGTAGGTATGTTGTGGCATGACAGAGCATTAATAATGCTTAATGGAGTGCTTGTAACCCTAATTTTCATGGGTCTATTAAAGTTTTATTTTGGAGTTTAAATTATGCACAGACAAGCATACATACCACCCGGAGCAGGTAAAAATTTCATATCATTATATGTTTTATGGGAAGGTGACCGTTCTAAGATTTTAAAGTATCAGGAACAAGTAAATGAGTTTCAAGTACTAGGTCAACACTCTACTCTTTGGGATTATACACAATTAAGAAACCCAACTGTTGAAGGTGCTATAAAAGAATTTGAAGCTAAGAATCCAAAAGTAGTAAATTTGTTGAAACCGTTCAGAAGCAGGGTAAAAAAAGAATGGTTTCTTGAAACTGCTGAAAAATTTGGTGCATCACCTCAGGGTTTACATGTACTTGAAAGAGATTGGTATTGGCTACCTATAATGGATTTCTCAATATTTTATGTATTATTTTTTGGTAAAAACAAAGAGTTAGATTATGTTATAAATCAACTTTGCGATTATCCTTGGTCATCACATAACGTAGCTAAAAAAGAATTAACATCTATAATACATTATTCACCAAATGATACTCTTGGTATGTCTCAAGTAAAAAATGAAATTAAAACATTACGTATATCATTTAAGGATAGTGAAGAATATATATCAGACTTGCTTTATGCAAAACATTCCATTCCTACTCAACATGAAAGAAATAATGCTGATACAGTAGCAGAAGAACGTTTCTATATAAAAGATACATCAACAACTGTAGTAGACGAAGTAATATCATATAGAAAGATATTTATGGAACAAAACAAGGCAGAATTAGAAAGGCTATTTGGATTTTTTGGGAAAGAAGAATATTTTGATAAGAATACAGAAACGATTATACAAGATTTTCAAGAATATCATAAGACAAATAAAACTATGGTTAGAAATTTTGATTTCTCAAATGTACCTGGATATGAAAAATCTTTTTTTAAAGGCTGGAAAGATAAACACGCCTCTGTAGAACATGTCGCTAACCTTGAAAAACATGATAAAGAATTTGGAACAAACTGGAAAGCAGAACACGATGCCTCAAAAATTTAAAGAGTTATATGCTTTGCCAGGTGCGGCAAGTAATTTTATTTCATACATGGCATTATATGGAGAACCCACAGACCTTGGTATAGTAGGACAGAAACACAACGTATCAAATGAATATGATATATGGAGAGAGAAATCAAAATTCGTATTTACTGAGAACTTACAAAGATTAACTGTAAAGCGGATGCATCTTGAAGGAAAAAAGCATTGTTGGCATTGTGGGTTTCCAAATAATACTACATACAAGTATGGCAATTCTTTGGGTATGTGGTTACAGGATAAGTTGAGACATGAATATCCTAAGCAATGGGGAAAATGTCAGGCTTTCTTAGCAGGCAAAAAACCATGGTTTGAAGACTTTGTAGAAAAATACAAAGATGAACCTAACCACAGTGATAGAGTAGATTTTCTCAAGTATCATTGGGATCTTATAGGAATTTATGATGTTACAATGTACATAACATCATTTTTAGGATACGAAGATGAAATGGATAAGTGGATTGCTAAATGTATAAATTTACGATATGCGATTGCTATAGATGTAGGACTTGAACCATATGTTATTACTCACTTTCACCCATTAACTCAGTTTAAGTATTTAAAAATGCCTGATGCAATTAAATTCGATACAATGGCAATTAGCATAGACAAAGATGAAGACATAGAATTAGTTAATGCAATACATTACAGAAAGAGACCAGAAGTAGTAATCATTGACGAAATGAATAAACTTAGTATTGCTAATAAAAAGTTTTCAGATAGGAGTATAGATTATAGAGATTTGTTCATCGAACCTAAAAAAGAATCGATAAGAGAATTATATGATTTTTTTGATAATGTAGAGTTATTTGATTCTAAACCAAATTATATAATCAGTAAATTCAAGTCTTACCATGAAATAAACTTAGGGTTATTAGAAGATGCAAAAAGTAGATAACTTAAGGTTATTAATAGTAGGTGCTGGAGCTGGTAGTAATTTTATTGCATCTAGGCTAATTGATGGACAAACCGATGATGCGAAAGAATCAGATTTAAATAATGAGTACCGTGCAAACAGAGAGTATGGTGGAATAAGAAATACAGTAAAAAATGAAGTCAAACATATGTCAGGAGAAGTATTTGACTTCAAAGAAAATGAACGATATCAGATTCTTATAGATGGAATATTAAAATCTAAATTTCCAACTGCGTTAGAACTTAGCAGAAAAGTAAAGAAACCTAAGTTATTATCAAGTATTATAAATGTCATAAATCTAATGAGTAGATGGGATGGAGAAAAATTCTTAGATAAACCTCAAGCAGGTTATATAACATTAACTAACAGAATAAAACGTCAGTGGAGATATAATCTTTTTTGGAGACAACCACATTTTTGGTTTGAAAAAATTGAAATGTATATGGCTAATTTTGAAAAATGGACTAGGGAAAATAAACATAAAAGTAATATGTCAATATTGCTTACTGATGATTATAAAAGAACTAAAGAGTTTATAAGCAAATGGAATATGTTGGCTTGGGAAGTGCATAAGATAGAAAATCAACCTTTGACTTCTATAGAGCATTACTTGCCTTTGTTTATGGATAAGAATGTTACGAAAGAGTTATCTAAACTAGTAAATATATGTGTAGTACACGTAGATGATAATACTACGGGCTTTGTTACAGATATACTAAATATGAAACATATGACTGAAACTATTAGAGAACAAACAAATTCTGTTAAAGTGATGGGACCAAACTACGAAGAATTAGAATATGCAGATGTTGTAGTAAGTTATAGAAAGTTGTTTTATGATGCTAGTCCTACAGAAATACGTAAGTTATTTAAGTTTGTGGGTAGGGAAGAGTATTTTGATAATAATAAAGAAAAAGAAATAAAAGCATTTCACGATTATCATATGAGTAATGTAAACTATTACGTTGATAATTGGGAAGAACTAAGCGAGGAGATTGTATGACTGTATTACAGTTGATAGATGAAAAAGACGAGAGACTAAAACAAGTATGTGCTAAACATGAAATAGATGAAGCTACAGAAAAATTAGTATATGATATGATTGTAACAATGCAAGAACATGATGGTATAGGACTTGCGGCACCGCAGTTAGGTGTTATGGAACAGATATTTGTAATAGGACACAAAGATGCAGGATTTGTTGTTTGTATAAATCCAACTTGGGTTCCTACTACAGATGCTAAGTTAGAAAAGTTTCAAGAAGGTTGCTTAAGTTTTCCTCATCTAGCATTGAACATAGAAAGATACAATCAAGTACATTGTACATTTACTAATCTAAAGGGCGAAACACAAACTCGTTTGTTTAATGGTGTATGGGCACAAGCGATACAACATGAACACGACCACTTAATGGGTATAACATTTGATAAGAGAGCAAAGACAAGTCAATTAAGTAGAGCATTAGCAATACGTAAAGAGAAACTAAAAAGAATTAAAAAGAGAAGTAAAGATTAATGGACTATTCCAACTATACATTACTAACCGTAGGGTGTAGTTTTACTTTTGGACAAGGCGCAGTTCCGCATTTCGATAAAAGTAAGTCAACTCCTGAGAATAATGAAGCTAGAGATAGATGGCGTAAAGAATGTAACTTACTTTCTTATAGTCAAAGAGTTAAAGAAATAGTAAAATTTAAAAAAGTTGTTAACTTGGGTACACCTGCAGGAAGTAATGAACTTGCTTTACTCAATATGAATACTTGGTTGGATAAAAATAAAGGTGAAAATGTTTTTGTATTATTCAGTTTAGCTGATCCACAAAGAGAAATGTTCTTTACTAAGAATAAAATTAGTAGACAACCAGATGCTTATGGATTAGAAGTATTCAATGTAAATCACACACAAGGTTTACATCCTAACGTAATAGAAGGTTTCTATACATATATTAATACTGACCTTAATATGACATTTAAGAACTGGATATTTAGAAAACAACTAAGTTCAATATTGAGTTATAGAAATTTACCGAACTTAGTATTTCATGCTTATGACCCAATGGATATTAGAATTACTAAATTAAGAAAAATATTTAAATTAACTGAAGGTACTACGCATTGGCATGATTTAGATATTATATCAGACTTTATACAATGGATGGAAACAATAGAAGATGAACCTACATTTGAAAATTATATAAGCATTAACAAAATTAAAGAGTGGGCCCTATCAGAAGACTGGTCTAAAGACCTAAAAAATATAATAAAAATAGAAGATTACTTACAAGCATATTGTAAAAGAAACAAAAGACACCTCTTTGCACACAAAACACAGTACGGTAACAGAGGAGAAGCATATTCACCTTTCGATAATGCTCATTATAATAAACAAGCACATGTGATTTTAGGTGACAAATTGTCGCAAGAAATACACAAAATCAGTTAAAAATCAACTAAATACAATAGGGTATTATGATATACCCGCAAAACAAAGGAGATTAATATGATGAAATGGATAAAAGATAGAACCAAAGAAAGAACATCATGGGATGGTGCAGTTTGTATAGCACTAGGTCTTATGATTTTATTCATGGCACCTCTGGCAAAAATAGCGGCAGGCCTTGCTATTGCATGGGGCGTTTGGACAATCTGGAAATCAGAGTAAGATTGTGAATTTTCTGTATGACACCTGAATTCCGAAAAGAAGCATACCGTATGTTTTGGCTCGTAAAGGGCCATCTTGGGTGTCATACGTGGCCAGACGAAGACATTATCAAAATGCATGATAGTTATTTTGTAAGAAATTGGAGATCCGGATGCGACGGAGCGCCGCATTATGAGAGAGAAGAAGGATTTGAAGAAGCATACGAGGAAATAATTGGAACAGAAAATACCCCCTAGATTAATACTTTTGTCTGAGTTTTTAGACCAGAGCAAAAGAAAAGAAGATGAAATTCACTTTTATGAAAAGGAACTCAGAAAGATTGAAGAAAAACTATATTGGCTACGTAGAGAAAAAAATCTAACAGAAACGATTATCAATATAATCACTCAGGAAAAAGTTGTCGATATTAAAGAAGAAATGGAAAAGCGATACCTAGCAGAAAGAGAAACACAAGAAGATAAATAAAAAAGAAAAAAGGCGAAGTAATGGATTTATTTTTATTCTACCTTGCAGTAAGCGTAATCGTTACTTCAAGTCTCATCATATATTTTAGAGAACATTTAAGAAAGCAGATTGGCTGGTACTTACTAGGCATGTTGGCCTTTATGGTCATTACAAACTGGAACGAGTACTGGTGGATGATGTTTTTTAGTTTGGTAGTATTTTTTCAAGTTCCACCATTTAGTGTGGAAGAAAAACTACTTACAAAGGCCGCTAATTCGGACAACCGGTTCAAGAGGTGGCAACGGAAGAAAGGAAAGTTTGTACAATTTATAGTATACATTTTATGTATGATATTATTGAGTGCATTCGTTACCTGGATTTCAGGCGATGGAAATATACATTTCATCTTGATAGGATAGCTATTGACTCACAATACAACCTATGATATAATGCAATTAGTATTAATCTAAGAACAGGATTAGTATGGACTTAACTAAGGAGGATGTTATGAAAACATCAATTATCGGACTGCTAGTCGCAGTCTTTTTTTCTGCAACGGCGTTTGCAGAAGACACAAGTGTATCAAATGATATTTCTTGGTCTCTAACATTAGAGAGACAAACAGAAGCAAATGCTAATACAGGCGAACTAATGGGGACTATGGAAGTTTTAGGACTTGATGTTTCTGCGGGTGGACTGTGGAACATTGATAAATCAGGTGAAGATTTTATTGACTTGAATAAAACGATGTTAAATGTTAGCCACTCGCTTTCTGACCAAGCAAAAGTGTATCTAAAGAATGACTTTAGTACAGATTGGGACAGAACTGAGTCAACAATAGGTCTACAAATTACGTTTTAATTTGTTGACAAAAACACCTCTATAGTGTATAAATATAGATGTTAACGTTGAAGCAAGTTCAACACTATACAGGACCTGGGGGCAGTACCCAGCAGGTCCACCATAAACACATTATCAGTTTGCATTAGTGTGTTTATGATGGGCCTGAACTAGGATCGACTGGTGGTTAATAGGCGAGTGGAGTTAACCGAGTGACTTCGTTATTGGTCAAACACTATAATTGCAAACGACAATTATCAGCCAGAAATGGCAATGGCGGCCTAATTTAGGCACGTAGGGGTTGGTGACTTGCCTGGCAACAGAAAAGTCACATTTTTATTTGGGAGTGGGTTTTTTGTAAATGGCATACGTAGTAACGCAAGATTGTATAAAATGTAAGTATACTGATTGTGTGGAAGTTTGTCCCGTTGATTGCTTTTATGAGGGCAAAGATACTTTAGTTATTAACCCAGATGAATGTATAGATTGCGGTGTTTGTGAACCCGAATGTCCTGCAGAAGCAATAATTCCTGATACGCATGAAAAATTTACAATGCGACTCTACGATATAAATAAAAAGTGGTCAGAACAATGGCCAGTAATTACAGAAAAGCAAGATCCCTTACCTGATGCTGATTCACTAAATCCAGCAATGGGATATTCAGAAGATAAGACAAAGTTGTTAGATGAATACGATTGATGATACTATCTGGAATGAAAGAGGCTGGGAATCAGTTACTTTATCTTCATTTAATCAGTATAAAGAAATAACAACAAAAGCCGATACAATATCAAAACAAACTACTTGGATTTATAAAGCAACTTTATTAGATATTTGGGAAAATATACGAGGAGTTAAAACTTTTTATAAATCACTTGACAATTCTTTCAGACAAAATATTGACGAACTATTTGCTAAAGGCAATAAAGTTTGGAGTAATGCAGAATGGCTACAAGAATATTATGCACCTGCTGATTGTTCTTTAGCAGACCATTTGTTAACAAGAATGAGTGCTATGCATTATATGTTAGAAGAATTAAGAAATGGTGGAAAGATTAATGACCCTATAAGTTGTTGTTGGTACCCAGATTGGTATATGCCAGGTATACCCGCTGAAAGACAAAAAGTAGAATTACAAAAAATTAAGAAACTTTATAAAAGTTCGGTTGGTAGATTTTTTATGCATCCTGGAACTACTAGGATATATCTAGCAGGAGTATATAAAGAAGAAGTCGATGTAATTATAACAGATTACTCAAATGGAGAATTATATAATCTTTTTCCACAACCTGAAAAACTAAAACATATAAATGATGCCAAAGAGTTTGATGTAACAGGTAGAACGTTATATTTCTGTTACTCAGGATCTAAATCTCCTTCTCTTAATAAAGGTGACATAATATCGCCACGTACTCATATTAAAGATAAGTACAGAGAGTTATACGATGATACTGTAAGAACTAAATTACAATCACCAGGTAATAAAGTTCCTCCTGAGTTTTACGAAAAAAAGAATAATGAAATATTAGTAAATGGAAAAGTAGTATTAAGATGTAGTAATAATTTATGGGAATTAGTTTTATGAAGGAACCTATAATTGTTCATTGGGGTAATAACTATATAAATGTTGAAGATTATCAAACCAATGATTGTAAAATAAATGATTGGGAACATTTTGTTGCTTTAACTAATCAAGCAGATGCGATTTCTAAAACTAAGACTTTTATATATAAAGGTTCTATAAGTTCAGTAGTAAAAGACTTATTGAAATGGGGTGACGATTATGATGAATATTCATCGCATAGATTTAGTCAAGAAATCGAAATGTTGTTTAGAAAATCAGATAAAGTTTTAAGTAATCAAGTTGGTCCAATTAAAAGTACAAAAATAAATGCATTTGATTACATACTTGAAACCTTCAGAAAAGGATATACAATTATGGATCCACTTAATCTTCATTATTTTGGAAACGGTAAACTTACACCACACCCAGGTTATACTAGATTATTGTTTGGAAAGTTATACACAATGAATATTAATTGTATAATATATGATTACACTAATGGAAAATTTGTGCAAGATTTTAAAGACATAAATATCTTTACACCAGACGAAACAAACTTTGATATTAGTGAAAGAAGATATATGTTTAGTCACACAGGACAAACTAAAAAACCTAAACAGATACATAAAATGTCTGGCAAGAAAAATGGAGTTAAGTATAGAGAAGTTAATGGCAAAGATCCAATTCCAAAAGAATTGGGAGATCCTAGATTATATAATCCTCCAAAAATATATATAAAACAAAATAATTTAGTAACAGTAAATGGTAGGAAAGTACTTAAAAACAATAATGGACTTTGGGAGTTAGTATTATGATAATGACTAAAAAAGATTATGGTTATCCTGTTTGGGTAGTTGAAGAAGTATTTGAAACTAATGTGGCAGATGATGTATTAAGACAATCAAAAGATTTACCATTTGTTCCAATGGAAGGCAAGAGAACAGATAAAACAGGTAAAAGAAATTGGATGAATCAATATAAAGGCAAAGAATGGAATTCATTTGAAGAAGTATGTTTATTGTTTGATAGTAAATATATGAAAAAAAAGTTTAGTGACGTTTGTGAAAAAGACTTTACTAACTTAGGTACAAGAATAGAATTATGCAAAGATGCAAAAGGAAGTTGGTTGCACAATCACTTTGACGATAAAGCAAAGTTATTTACTTTACAGATTTACTTAACAGACACAGATACAAGTACAAGTTTTATGAAGAAAGATACTCCTGCAAGAAAAAATACAGGTTGGTTCTTTGCAAATACAGGAACTGAACTTCATGGACTAAGTGCTTTGACACAAAATAGAATAAGCATCATTGTTAACTATTGTGATGAATCATGGAGAGATAGGTCTGTAATTGTATGAGATATAAAAATAGTAATCAAAGAACTAAAGACTATCTAGCTAGATTTGACAAAAATAAAGTTTTACAAAACTTGGTAGGTACGGATACGCCTGTAATTTTAGATATTGGTGCTAACATTGGTCAAACTGTAGAAAAGTTAAAGATTATATGGGAGAATGCAGTAATACATTCTATAGAGCCTTTACCAGAAGCATATCAGGAACTATACTTAACGAAGGGCATAATGTCAGATGTATATGTGTATAATCATGCTCTAGGCTCAGTAAATGGTTGGCAAGAGTTTAATGTCAATAAACATCAACCTATGCTTAGTGGTTTCTATAAGCTAAATGAGAATAGCAAAGATAGTATTGCTATCAATAAACCCGAAAAGGCACATAAGAACTTCTTAGAATCTGAACCCACACAGATACCTGTTATGACATTAGATACGTTTACAAAGCAACATAACATAGAAAATATAGACATAATTAAGATGGACGTTCAAGGTGCTGAGCCTGAAATACTAGAACATGGTATTGAAACATTAAAAAATACACGAATCGTTCTTACCGAACTATCACTATATGATTTGTACGAAAAGCAGTGTAGTTTCTATGATATAGAAAAAACGTTGATTCCCTTGGGTTTTGAATTATATGATGTTGCTCATGTCAGCAAAAATCCAATGAATGGTCGTACAGATTGGGTTGATTTAATTTATTTGAAAAAAAGTTAAAAAAAGGGTTGACTTTCCCGAATCATTATGCTATATTAATAAACATAAGCATAAAACAATTTAGCGGTTGTTTTATTGTAGTGCAAGGAAGAGGCTGTTACCAGACGGTCGAACTTGACTAGTTAGGGGTGGTACCCAGGCTTAAAGCTGAGAGGCTAAGAGTCACATCGTTCTACCGAACGGAACTAGGTTCCCTGGATTCAGAATGGTATCTGTGTCGAGGGGTTGGGGGTGTAACCAAGTCCCTCCTACTTTGCTTATATTTCTGATTGCAATACCAAGCAATCAAAATTAAGAGACGGTTAGCAAACCATATTTTACTCACTTTCATTTCATATTGCTAACTGTCTCTTTTTTATTTCTCTCCAATTATAGATTTTATTTTCCAAGGTGTAAAGCATACAGTACCTAAACTTATGTGGTCTGCTCCTGCATCTATATAAGTCTGAGCATCTTCTTTAGAATATACTCCACCACCTGCTATGACTTCTACGTGAGGATACTTATCTTTTATATAAGCAATAGTCCCCAAGGTATAGGGTTGAAGAATCTTTCCAGAAAGCCCACCCTTTTCACTGTGTAATGTGTTACTTGCATGAATTTGTTTATATCCTTTATCTACTATTTTATCTATTAATTTATGTTTTGCAGTTGGAGGTATTTTAACTATACACCATTTATTCTGCATATGTTCTGGAAACTTATCGAAACCTTCAAATGTCGTAGTGTCTTCATGTGAATCTAAGTTAGGACAACTTATATTTAATTCTATATTTCTAACACGACTAATAGTTGTTCTTATTGTTTCCCAATCTGATTTTTCTATGGCCGCAAGTGATAACAAATTATCATATGATGTCTTCATCATTCCAGCACGTAATCCAGGATTGCGTAAACCTAATTTGTTTCTCCAACCCTGTTTAGTATATCTTAATGTTTTGATTATTTGTTTTAGTCTTCCTGGTCTTGGTTCTACTGTCCAGGTACCTGTAACACTAACTGTATCTTTAAAGTTGAGATAGTTTCCAAATGGTGCGGCTATAAAAAACATTTATTATTTTCCTCATAAAACTATTTATATAAGATTATTTCTTATCTAGTGCAGAAATCATCCTAGTCATTCCAATTCCTCCACCAACTCTTGGGAAGAAATCAAATTCTAAGAATTTTTCTAGTTCTGCTTCTACTCTTTCTTTAGAAAATAGTTTGTACAATAATTCTGAGTATTCACCATTTGTTATTGTGTGAAAAGTATCTCTCATCATTTCTACATCACATGAACGTTCTGCGGATCCAATAGTTTCCATTCCACCTAAGATAACATCTATCTTCTTACTAGTTGCACCGCCTTCATTTCTGCTCATATTCCAGAACGGAGATGTCATTTCAGGAAAATCTGTAATCATTGTTGAACCGAATTCTTCAAACATTTTAGTTTCATGTTCTGCTTCCATTTCTACTGTTGGTTCTAAGTTGTAATGTTTTTGCCAATCAGCATATGTTCTTTCTTCTGGTTTAGGGAACTCTAAGTATTCACATAGTTCGTATTCCATCTTTTTCAAATCATCAATGTCACCTGGCATTTCAAATTCAAACATTGGGAAGATAATATCGTGTCTACCTGGAATTGCATTTGGCTCTTGTCTATAGGACGTGGAGACACAAAAAAAGCCCTTTGTATCGGGCTTTGAGAGTAATTCGTGTTCTAACCACATTTGGCCTGTTTGGGGAAGCGGCCAGACTTGGCCTGCGTAATTGTATGTTGCTACATTGAACGGGTCTTCACATGCCGCCAATATAGATAATCTGTTTTGGGTATGGACTTCTAAAAATCCTTTATCCAAAAAAAATGACCTTAAAAGGCCAACTGTTCTTGTAAATTTATCCGGAGATATTAATTGTGTCATTTTCTTTTCCTTTTTGTTATCCAAAAAAAAATATAGCCAAAAAAAAATTTGGTATTCGTTTTTGATGTTGTTTTTATTTATCTTTTTTATTTAAAAAGTTATCAACAATTCAATTAAAAATTGTATTGATTTCATATCTATTTTGTGTTACATTTATAAATATGAAAGTAACAATGAGGTTACAACCAGGCACCAATCGAGCCTGGTCTAATTATGTGAGCACCGTGGTAAAGACGGTAAGCAGAAGGAGATAAAAAATGGATGCACTCACCCTATGGATGGCAATAGGATTTCTATTTGCCGCATATTCAGTAATCGCAAACGATTCAGTACAAACTCTTGGTACTTGGATTGCATCAAATAACGAAAAATTTAATTGGAAGATAATGTGGGGAGCCGCAAGTGCGGTACTGCTTTATACTTTGTGGTATGGTTGGACAACTAATGGCGGAGATATTAGTTACGGACGATTAAACAAAATTCCATTTCAAGAAATACAATGGTATCATGCCGCCGCACCAGGCTTACTATTGATATTAACAAGAATAGGTGTACCAGTAAGTACAAGTTTCTTAGTGCTAAGTGCATTTGCTAGTACGTTTGTATTAGAGAAGATGCTAGTCAAATCAATGATGGGTTATGCAGTTGCGGCTGTGGCGGCATATGTAATCTGGATTGGTGTTACTAAAATACTTGATGAAGCAAAACCAGTCGCTGAAAATCATAAAATGTATTGGCGAGTAGGTCAGTGGGTAACAACTGGCTTTTTATGGTTTACTTGGTTATCACATGATATGGCAAACATTGCCGTATTCTTACCAAGACAAATCCCATTTGATTTAATGGTAATGGTAAGTGCAGTATTTGTATTTGGCTTAGGTTATATATTTTATACTGGTGGTGGTAAAATACAAAACATCGTAATTGAAAAACATAACACACGTTATGTAAGAAGTGCTACAATAATTGATTGTGTATATTTTCTAATTCTTTGGTTCTTCAAAGAACTGAATGATATACCAATGTCAACAACTTGGGTATTCGTAGGATTACTTTGTGGTCGTGAACTTGCTATGGCAACTATTACAGGTAAAGAAAAGTTTAAAACTGTTTTCCCTCTTGTAACTAAAGACTTCATAAAGATGATGATTGGTTTAGGTGCAAGTGTTGGTGTAGTCTTATCTATTCACTATATAATTGTTCCCAACGGTTTACACTAAAAAGATAAATAACTTTATAGAACAAAACTAATAACTAAGTACGCATAGGATTATAAACAAAAGTATAAGTGTGTCGGACACTGCGTAACACATTCTGACATTCCACAAAACAAATTTATTGGAGCCCATTCTTCGGAATGGGTTTTCCATTTGTACCTGTGACATAAATGATAAATACATATATGCGTTATTCAGATATTATAAACATCACATTTAACCAAACACTCAATGAAGCATTCGATGTCAATGAGGCAGGAGAAAGTGCGGAAAGACAAGAGAATGGTTTTGTGAAAACAATAGCAGAAGCGATAGAACAGAATGGTGGTAAGCCTATTAAATTAATAGCAGGCGAAACTACTATTGATGGAGTAACCGGTGCAGTAAAATACACTGGTAGACAAGATTCAGGTTCAGAGCCATATACAGATATTGTACTTAAAACAAGTAAAGGTGATTTAAATCTTTCAATGAAAGGCCCATCAGCACCATCATTAGCTGGCGGTGGGTTACGTGGTATTCAAGCAATTATACCAGATATCGGTGAAAACTTTTTTACTGCGGCCTATAAGAATTTATTAAATAATGGTTACAAATCTGGAGATAAGATTCCAGATACAGTAGGTAAATTGAACGATAAGGACAAAATGTTACTTGTAGTTGGAACAAAGGCTATGGGAGGTCCTATAGATTATATGTATATTGGTCCAATGGACGTATCGCATGAACAAAAAGATAATACAGTAAAAGTCAATGGATCTTTATATACATCAAAGTACTATGCAGAAAAGAAAGACTTATATTTCAGACTACGTGCTAGACGTATAGACCAGACGTTTGATGAGGACGCAAAATATAGTAATGGAATCCCTAAAATATATGGAAAATCACCATCAAAAGGTGATAGTGCAGGAAGACTTGTTATCACAGATAAGCCATCTTCTAAGGCATTAAAGATTATATTCTAAAAAAACATCTAAAAAGCAAGTAAAATATGGCGTTTTTTACGCCTTTTAAACTTGACAAAACCACCAAAACCGTGTATACTGTAAGTATATTAACAATGAGAAAGGTATATGAAATGAAAAAACTAATTGTAATGATAACTGGTGCAGTTATGCTATTCTCAAGTGTAGCAATGGCTAATGCACATCATATTAATAAAACTGTAAGAGTACAGGCAGAAGTTGTATCTTCTACTGCAATCACACAACAGGTAGTACAAAGAGTACCTGAGCAACAATGTACAGTTGTAGACGTACCTATCTATAGTACACAAAACAATGCTACTACGGGTGACGTAATAGTAGGTGCTATTATTGGTGGTGCAATCGGTAATCAATTTGGTAAAGGTAAAGGTAACGATGCGGCGACAGTATTAGGCGCTATCATCGGTGCAGATTCAGTTAACAAAAAGAATAGTAGTAAAACTATTGTTGGTTACAAACAAGTAAATCAATGTAATACTATCTTTATCGAAACAGTTGCAGACAAGATTGTAGGTTATACTACAACTATGAAAACTACTGAGGGCGAAACATATACGTTTCAAACTAGTTCTCAATATGCAGTTGGAACAATCGTATTCTTAAAAAAGCAAGTTTCACTAAACTAAACATAACATAGAAGTTAAATTCTCCTTCTTAATTAGATAAATACAGATGAGGTCTACTAAGAAGGAGAATATTATGTTATTTCCAATTATTACCTTTGCTACGGCTATTGCGATTGCTTTTATAGCCGCGTGGTTTTCAATCGTCGGACTTATGGCGATTTTTGCCGCCTCAGCAATACCAGTAGCATTAATGGCAGGTTCACTTGAAGTCGGTAAATTAGTTGCCGCCTCATGGGTGTACCGTAATTGGAAGAGGGCTCCATTTCTATTAAAATTTTATTTGACAATAGCAGTTGTCGTTTTGATGTTCATCACAAGCATGGGTATTTTCGGTTTCTTATCGAAAGCACACCTTGAACAAGCCGCTCAGGGAACGGCTAACGTGGCAAAGGTTGAACGTATTGACAACGATATTATCAGGTTTAATGCATTAATAGAACGTACTGAAATTAAAATAGCTAAACTTGAAAATGAAACTAGTGATGATTCATCTGATATCAATGCTCAGATTGATGCAGAGCAACAACGTATGGATAATGCGTATGCTCGTATTCAACCTGCTATTGATGAGCAAATGGAAATCATTAGAGAAGAACAAAAAGGTTCTGATGAACAAGTAAAATCTTATACAGAACAAATTAATCGTATAGATGACCAGTTACAAAAGTTACAAACTTATGCTGATAACATCGAAGATGAAAATAATGTTAAGAAAATTCAGGCTATGATTGGTACAAAAGTAGATGGAAGATATGGATATCGTACTGCTGGCAAGGTTACTGATTTTATTGAGAAATCAAATGCTGAAAAACAGAAACTAATTGCTATTGTAGAAGATATTCGTAATTCAGTAAACACAGATATTATCGACCAGGCACGTGAAGAAATCAAAAGACTACGTGCAATGGCAGACAGAGAAATACAAAATGCACAAGATAATATTAATCGTCTACGAAACGTCTTATCACAAGTAGGAGAAATAGACAATACAGATGAAATCGATACTTTAGTTATAAAGGTGTCAGATACAGAGCAAAGAATCGAAGTTCTTTTAGATGAGAAGTTTGAAATTGAAAGCGAAGTTAGACAACTTGAAGCAGAAGTAGGACCAATAAAATATATAGCAGAACTAATATATGGAGAAACCAATCCCACTATTATTGATTCGGCTGTACGTTGGTTAATCATCGTGTTTATATTTGTTTTCGACCCATTGGCTGTTATATTATTGGTTGCGGCAAACTACAGTTTTGCTAATAGAAATAACCATGAAAACAGACAACAAGAAATGTTTGATGGACTTTTTCACAGAAATGAAGAAAAAACGCTTGACAAAACGACCTCAATGAGCGATAATAAAGATATTGATTTGGATACAGAAGAAGAAACTGTTGAAGAAATTAAAGATGAAATTAAAGATGAAAAAGAAACTGAAAACGTGGAAGTAGTTAAATCAGAAACTAAAAAGCCAGGTGGCGTATATTTAGATCCAGCTGAAATTGATTTAAAGAACATCGATGAGAAATCATTGAAAGAAATTAAATCGAAAGTAGAAAGAGAAATAAATACTAAAGCAGAGAAACGTTCTGGCTGGCTAGATGATTTAAACAATGGAAAATAACAGAGAAAGTATAAACATTGGCTGACAAAAAAGATTATCATTGTTCATTTTGTGGGAAACATAAGAATGAAATTAGTACATTAATTGCAGGTCCTTCGACATTTATCTGTAATGAATGTATTGACCTATGTCACTCTATCGTATATGAACGCAAGAATGTAACTAAAAAATCTAAAACTGTAAACAGTGACATTCCGACACCTGACGAAATTAATGAGTTTTTGAATGCTCATGTAATTGGTCAGGGAGAAGCTAAAGAAGTCCTGAGTGTGGCTGTTTACAATCATTATAAAAGAATTAATCAATCAGAAGATGATGATGTAGAGTTAGAGAAATCTAATGTTATGATGCTCGGTCCTTCTGGTACAGGTAAAACACTCTTAGCAAAAACAATCGCAAAATTCTTAGATGTTCCTTTCGCACAAGTCGATGCAACTACATTAACAGAAAGTGGTTATGTAGGTGAAGATGTTGAAAACGTAATACAACGTTTACTTATGAATGCAGACTTTGAAATTAAGAAAGCAGAACAGGGTATTATCTACATAGATGAGATAGATAAGAAAGCTAAAAAGGGTGAAAGTATTTCAATCACTAAAGATGTTAGTGGTGAAGGTGTTCAACAAGCCTTATTAAAAATTGTTGAAGGCACTGTTGTTCGTGTTCCGCCAGGTGGTGGGAGAAAACATCCAGGTGCTGATATGCTTGAAGTTAATACTGATAACATTTTATTCATTGTAGGTGGTGCATTTGTAGGACTTGATAAAGTAATCAAACGAAGATTGAATTCAAATGGTTCAATTGGTTTTGGTGCAAGAGTTATGGCACAAGATAGCAGTGATGATATGACAGTATCACAAGAAGTGTTGCCAGAAGACGTAATTAAATATGGTATCATTCCAGAATTTATGGGTCGTTTTCCAATACTTGTAGGCATAGACGATTTAACTGAACGTGAGTTAAGTCGTATATTAACAGAACCTAAGAATAATTTAACTGCACAATTTAAGAAGATTTTTAAATTAGATGGTGTAGATTTAAATTTTACTGAGGATGCAATAACAGAGATATCTAAAATAGCAAAAAAGAATAAGACTGGAGCAAGAGGTCTAAGAAGTGTTTTAGAAAAGTCATTGTTAAAATTACAATTCAAATTACCTAAGCTATCAAAGAATGCTGGCTTAACGTCTGTTGAAATAACTGGTGACTTTATTAATAAAAATGCTGATCCAATTTTGGTATTTAAGGATGAAACAGAGGAAAATATAAACATTAATGAAAAGAAACTTTAAAGATGAAAGAGGGCGAAAGCCTTTTATTATCGCTAACCAACGTATCCGTGCAGACGAGTTACGTGTGGTAACAGACCAAGGTGAGCAACTTGGTATCATGCAAAAAAATCAAGCACAACAAAAAGCGGATGCTGACGGATTAGATTTAGTTCTTATAGTTCCTAACGCCAATCCTCCTGTAGCAAAAATCATTAGTATAAATAAGTACAACTACGAAATCAAAAAACGTGAGAAAGAGAAGGCAAAACTAGCCAGACAAAATTCAGTTGAAGTTAAAGAAGTTAAGTTCAGACCAGCTATAGGCGAGAATGACCTAAAGATGAAACTTAACCAAGTTCAAAAGTTTATTGACAAAGGCAATAAAGTAAAAGTGACAATACAAATGAGGGGCAGGGAAAATGCAAAAGCTACAGAAGTTTTAGCATATTTCAATTCCCAAATCTCTGAATACTTGAGTAGTTTTAAGTATGACCTTCCTCTAAAAACTAACGGGAATAGAATAATAGGTGTAATAATAAAAAATGACTAGTTACAATAATAGTTATAGAAACAAAAATAATAGAAATGATTTTTCACAAACAGGTAAATCAGGTCTAACAGTAGAAGTAAGAAACGGGCAGTTTGAAAGAGCATTAAGAAAGTTCAAAAAGAAAGTGCAAGAAGCAGGTATCATACAGGAAGTACGAGACAGAAAGGCTTATGTTAAACCAAGTGAAGTTAAACGTAAGGCTAGGGACGCCGGAAAAAAACGTTGGTACAGAAAAATGAAAATGCAGGAACTAGAATAAAAAAGGGGAACCTAAGTCCCCCTTTTAATCTTAATAATTATGTCTCTATTAGAACAAATGATTATCAGAGAATTCTTCAAAGATAGGTTGACTATCAGCAAATCCTTGCATTTGAGTACCGATAGCAGTTTCAATAGCATTCATAGTTTCGTTGTTTGGATAAACAACTGTAATCATGCCTTCAAACTTATCAGCAGTCAATTCTTCTTTGTATTTTGTAGCATCATTCAAATCAATACCGTTATCAGAAAGAATTGTTCTCATAAGGTTGTAATATGAACTGTAGCTATTCTCAGAAATCAGTTGAGCATTATCGTCATATTGTTTCACAATATGTGGATAAAATACTTTTGTTTCTTTAATCATAATAGGTGGCCTCCTAAAGTCTGTTTGATTATACTGTTATTTATCAAAATTAAAATAAGGATTGTGAATTGGATATAGATTTAGACAAATTATCACTAAGAGAACTGCAACAAGAAAGCACCAGAGCATTGCTTACGCAGGACGGAACTAGTGTAGGTATCTCAAAATACAACAAAAAAGCTAATCATAATAGTCAATTATGGTACAAAGCAGTACTTGAAGACTATATTGAGAAATATGGTGGTTTACCTCGTGATGCAGGCCCATCTAAGGGAATTGTACTTTTTTCAGAAAAACTTGATAAAGGCACTTGACATTTGGAAAAAAATCACTATATTATAATATATGCATAAAATTATGCATAAATAACTGTGTAGATTGCTTTAGATAGGATCTACATTTAAATTAACTTGCTTAATAAAGGAGTAAACAATGACAAACGGACTATCTATTTTTAACCAGTTACGACCTGTAACTGTAGGCTTTGACAACATGTTTGACCACTTTGAACGTATGTTCGATGGCGATGTTGCAACATTTCAAACTCAAGTAAACTTCCCACCTTACAATATCGTAAAGACTGGAGATTTCACTTATGATGTAGAACTAGCATTAGCTGGATTCTCAAAAGATGATATTACAGTTGACTATGCTGATAACATTTTGACGGTTAAATCTGTTAAGAAAGAAAAATCAGATGATGATAAAGACGGTGTTCTTCACAGAGGTATCTCTAAAAGAATGTTCTCTAAAGCATTCACTATTGCAGATGATGTTGAAGTGAAAGGTGCAGAGTTGAAAGACGGGTTACTGAAAATATCTTTAGAACGTATCGTTCCAGAAGGTAAGAAGCCTCGTAATATCGAAATATCATAAAATATTTCTAATCAAAATAAAAGCGAGGGATTCGTTCCTCGCTTTTTTATATAAAAATCACTTGATAAATTCCTTTATAAATGCTATAATACAGATAAATACTATAGACAGTGAGGAAAATAAATGCACGTACAAAACGATAGTGAAACAGTAGTTGATGCATCTACTAGGACTTCAATAGAACCTCCTAAGAGATATTATATTGTTATGCATAATGATGATTCAACTCCTATAGATTTTGTAGTAAAGGTGTTAATCGAACTGTATAAACACGAAGACCAAACGGCGGCTGACCTAGCAAATAAAATTCACATAGATGAAAAAGCTATTGTCGGCATGTTCAATTTAGAAATAGCAGAACAGAAGGTGGAAGAGACTCACGGAACAAGTAGGGCGCATGGTTACCCATTAACGGTAACATTAGAACAAGCAGATTAACCGGAGAACTCCCCATGATTTCCTATAAATTTTTACAATATAACACGGATAACCTCCGCCTCGGATGGCCTATCCTTGAACAGTTAGCTGGACAAAGCGACTTTTTATTACTACAAAGATTTCCAAAAGATAAACAAAAAGAACTATGCAACATAACTGGCAAAGCATTCTTAGGTGAAAGTGTAACGAATAAAAATTTATCACTTGCTATAGGTAGAGCAAATGGTTTAAGTTCAGTTGGAGGTATAGAAACTATAAACTTACCAAGTAGTCAACTAGTACAAGCAGTTGGTAATGAATGGCAAGGATGTAGTGCCCTAAAAGGTATGTATAATAATAAATTATTAGTTTCAGCATTACCTTGTTATCCCGAATCAATTGGAGAATTTCCAATATCAAAGGCAGATAACGAAAAAGATATAAAATTTCTTTTAGAAACATTCAAAGATGAGCCTACTATTATTGCAGGTGATTTTCATTTTAGTCCAGAAGACAATGCGATAAATGACTTAATAGAAGCAAATGGATTTAAGAGTTATTTGGATGGACATAAGACATTCAAATCCTCAAGCAATGGACAAATGATGAATTTAGATAAATTATTATGTAACTTTCCTATTGACATTTCGGATATAATAGTGCATAATACAGATATAGATATACAACAAGGACATTTTCCTATAACGTATACATTGAGTTGGGAAGCAAACCCAAAAGACTAATATGAGGACATAAATGAATTTAAAAATCTTACACGAATTAGATAGAATTCTAAAACACAATCCAAGTTTGCAATCAAATAAACACACACTTTGCCAAGTTGTAAATGGTGTATTTGATATTGAACTAAAGCAAATTGATAATACAGAGGTTCATGCACTAGCAGAGCAAATTGATAGAGAAGTGTTGTCAAACTATTTTAGTAGAGTTTGGCAACCTGAAACAAAGAAATACAAATATAGCGGTCTTTCAATCATAGATGAAGTGAATGCAATGAACCCTAATAATGTAGTTGATATTGGTTGTGGTTATAACGAGTTCAAAGGAAAGATTAGTAATCTAGTTGGTATTGATCCGTATAATGATAGAGCGGATATTAGTGTACATACATTAGATTATAAACCAGACGTTGAATTTGATGTTGCCATATGTTTAGGTAGTATTAATTTCGGTAGCAGTGATAAGATACTTAATGAACTTGAAAATGTAGTAAACATGGTCAAGTCAGGCGGGCTCTTATATTTCAGAGTTAATCCTGGTATTCAACATGATAAACCAGCGGCTAAATGGATTAACTTTTATGATTGGGATCCAATCTTCATTTCAAATGCCGCAGAACATCTTAATTGTAACGTATTAACATTACGCCAAGACGAAGGCGATAGATTTTATTTTGTTTTACGTAAAAAATAAGCATATATAATTATATACGAATATAAATGATAAATAAAAGTAATACGGAGCCGTATTACTAATACATGTATTGCAGAGTTGCAACATGTCTTATCTCACTTAAATCAAAAACAAGAAATAGGATATGGGTGTAATATGCAATTCCATATACTATTCTTTATAACTAAACTACATAAAGGAGAAATATATGTTTAGAAAATTAGTAATGACAGTTGCATTGACTTTAGGTCTAGCAACATCGGCATTAGCTGATTATACATTGATTGTTCCTCAGGAGCCTGGTAAAGGTACTTCTGTATGGGGAGAAATCATTGCTAAGAACTTAGAAAAGTTCATCGGTGAACCAGTCGTAGTTCGACATATCCCAGGTGCAAGAGATATTCCTGGATTCAATAAATTCCACAAAAGCCTACGTTTTGATGACAAAACAATCATGGTTGCACACGGTGGTAACGGTGTATCATACTTACTAGATAAAGTTGATTACAATTATTTCGATTATGAACTAATTGGTTCAATGAACAATGATATCGTTCTTGGTAAGCATGAAGGCGCAAGTGAAAAAGAAGACCATTGGACAATCGCAGGCGGATCAGGTTTCGAACCAGATGCGGCGGCAGTTGCAATGTTAATCTGTGGACCAACAGGTAATAATTCAGTTGATGATTATCTAGCATGTTGGAGAGAACGTGTAACTTGGGTTAACGGCGTATCAGGCGGTGAAAAACGTCTTGGTTTTAAAAACGGCGAATTCGATGTAGCACGTGAATCACCAGCGGCATGGAAACGTTTCTATGAAGGTATTGAAGGTAATGAACTATGGTTCACACACGGCATCCTAGACTTAGAAAACAATGTACAAATGGCAGATCCAAACTTCCCTAACACACAGTTTGAGGATGTATACGAGTCACTATGGGGCGAAAGACCATCAGGTGATTTATATCAAGCATATAAACTAACTCGTAACTGGCGTGATGCTATTCAAAAATCACTTTGGATGAACAAAGGTAACCCAAATGCGGCAAAAGTTAAAGCGGCTGTAACTGAAATGATTAATGATCCAGTTGCAAGTGCAGAGATTTATGCTAAGACTGGTGTTTACCCTTGGATTCAAGATGGACCAGCTTTATTGGCGGCTTTGAAATCTTTAATTACAGAGAAAGCACTTAAAGATGCGGTTCGTTGGAACCAAGAAGCATATGGCTTCCCATCAATCTATAAGCCTGAACTTTTAAACTAAGGATATAGCTATGGATTATGTTATCTGGGCATTAATTGGCACCTGTTATGGAATGCTAGTTGGTATTATACCTATCGCAGGTGTAACTACCGCCCTGATAACTGTCTTTAGCATGGGAGCATACTTTATGGCCGACCCCTATTTGGGGTTGGTCTTTTTAACGGCTATCGTGGCAAGTTGTGCCAGTGCAGATAGTTACACAAGTATTCTTACTGGTATTCCAGGCGCAAGTACAACTGCGGCATGTGTTATTGATGGTTATCCTATGGCGAAGAAAGGCCAAGCGGCCAGGGCAATGGGAATTGCTATCGCAGATTCAACATTTAATGGTGTAGTATTTGCGGCTCTAACCTTTTTCTTACTTCCTTATTATGGGAAAGTAATTGTATTATTTGGTCGTCCAGAATTTCTGGGCTTCATGTTGATGGCACTTGCATGTGTAGGTTTCGTTGCAAGTAAGAATGTTTTCTTAAGTATCTGTGCAATCATATTTGGATTATGTGTGGGTATGGTAGGAGAAGATGTAGTAAGTAATCCTAGATTAACATTTGGTTGGGAATATTTACAAAACGGAATAGGCATGGTTGTTCTATTATCAGGTCTGTTTGGTGTTCCAGAATTATTAGATGGATTTAGAAGAAAACTAAAATCAGCGGCACCTCCAATGGAAGGAAGTTATTGGGAAGGGCTAAAAGAAGGTTTTGGTGATGTTCGAAAGAATTGGAAAGATATGATGCGTGGTGGTCTAATTGGTTTTGTTACTGGTTTGTTACCAGGTGTAGGAGGCGCAGTAGGTGACTTCTTAGCATACGGTGCCACAAAAGCCGCACATAAAGATAAAGACCAAGAAGTACCTTTTGGATCAGGGAATCCAGTAGGGTTATTAGGCTGTGAAGGAGCCAACAACGCACAGAAAGTATCTAGTATGATACCTGCTTGTTTGTTTGGTATTCCAGCGGCGCCATTTGCGGCTATGGTTATGGCAATCTGTATGTATTTTGGTATGGAAATCGGTACACCTAGTTTACTAGATGATATTCAATTTACAAATAGTTTAGCATTTGGATATATCTTTGGAACTATTGGTGTAGCACTATTAAGTATATTCTTATACAAATGGATTCTTAAAGTACTAGAAGTTCCTTTCTGGATTTACGCAACATTTATTTTAGCAGTAATTGTTTATGCTAATATGCAATACACAGGTGGTTGGGAAGACCTAGCCTTACTGGCTATATTAAGTGCTATTGGTGTTGTATGTAAAATATACAATATTAGTAGACCAGCTATTCTTGTTGCATATGTTGTAGCATTTAAAATTGATGAGTATTTTTGGGGAACATTACAGTTGTATGGTTACAAACAATGGAAACCAGGGTTAACTTCAATGTCAGATTTTAGATGGTTTGACTTATTCAACATTTATAATCACCCTATCTTTCTTGTGTGTATTCTTATAGCTTTAGGAATATTCATAAATAGTCTTGTAAGAAAAGATAAAGGACTCGATTATACATGATACACAAAACAAATTGGTCTAAGACCTTAAAAGACCCGTCTGAATTCGAATCGAATTGGGATTGGACAGTAGCACATAGCGAATATCATTTTGACGATAACAAAGTTGATAAAGAAGGTGAATGGTTTAAGGTTTTAGGCCGATTTGATAATCCAGATTTGTGGAAAGAAGATAGAGATAAATTAGTTGAGCAATCAACAAAAGCAATTAATTGGGAAACTCGTAAATTCTACGGAGATAGAGAAGACGAGTCCCCAATGTTGAAACAAGAAGAACATGATATTGCACAAGGTGGTGGGGACCCTAAAAAACTTATGCTTACAAATATGAAAGATGAGTTAGAAGATTATCCAATGCTTGTTAAAATGAAAGAACACTTTGGAGTAATAGGCGGAAAAGACGAATTAAAATACCGGGCCCATGTACAGTTAACAGGTCAAATGTTTAATTTACATATTGATAAACTATGGGATAGATGTATCGATGATCCAGAACAAGTATGTCGTATTACATTTTTCTTAGATGATTGGAAACCAGGACAGTTTTATATGTATGGAAATTGTATCTACGAAAGATGGAAAGCTGGTGAGGCTCATATTTTTGATTGGGCTAACGCACCACATGCCACTGCAAACGCAAGTAATTTTCCTAGACCAAGTATTCAGATTACAGGATTAAAATCTGAAAAGACTAGAGAAATCATTGCTAACGGATCACGTGATACAGTATGGACACTAGAGTAAGAAGCCTTGTTAAAACTGTATCTTGGAGATTAACAGGAACTCTTTGTACATTTTTAATCAGTTATGCAATACTACGTGATTTAACTATCAGTGGTTCTATTGCAGTAATTCAATTAACAGCCAACACAGTTGCATTCTATATACATGAACGTATATGGAACCTAGTAAAATGGGGTAAACGTTGAAACCAATATTAACAATAATGACAGGTCCACAAGGAAGTGGTAATCATTTATTCAGTAAAGTATTAGGACAAAATAAAAATATATTTGTATGGCCGAATCTACAAGAAAAATATTGGGAAGGACATGATTTAGAACCCTTTGCAGAATGCTGGAAAGACCCATCAAAACTAAAAGATTTTGATTGGAGACAAAGCAATTATTTCATCACAAGTATCAGTTGTCCTTATTTTGATGATGGAGTAGAAACTATACCACAATATAATGAGTTTATAAATATAGCGAAGAAATTTGCTGATATTCAATTTCTTATACTTGGTAGAGATAGAAACATTATGAAATTGCAACAAGAACGTGTAAGAGGAAAACATACTACTCCTGAATTTATGACACAAATAGATAGTATAATTTTTAATTTTAGGACTATCTTTGCAAGCCAAGAAATGTTATACTTATATAAGTTAAATTATCTACAGTGGTTAGAAAAAGAATTAGGATTGTATCCAATAGAAATAACATTAGACGATATTAAATTATTAGATGTATTACGTAAAGATGCAAATGAAAAATACATATCACAAACAGAGTCAGAACTAGACGAAGTAATAAAATTAGCAAGTAGTCGGAAAGGGGCAATATGAAAATTTTAATATTTGGTTTACCAGGAAGTGGCAAGAGTACTCTTGCTGAACCATTAGCAAAACTTCTTGGAGGGTTTCATGTCAACGCAGATAAAGTACGAGAAAAATATGAAGGACATGATATGAGTAAATGGGACTTTAGTCCTGAAGGACGTATGAGACAAGCACAAAGAATGAAATTCATTAGTGATGGTGTAGTTATGGCTGGCAAAATTGCGGTTGCTGACTTTGTTTGCCCCACACAAAAAGCAAGAAAAGAATTTGGTGCAGACTTTACAGTGTGGATGGATACTATTGAAGAAGGTAGATACGAAGATACAAACAAAATGTTTGAAAAGCCTAGTGCCTATGAAAGAGATTATCATGTCGCAAAATGGTTTGATGATACTCATGTACAGTTAGTACCTATCGTAGAAAGATATATGAAGAAAACATCAACAACACCTGTAGGATACAGTGCATGGAGATTAGATAATGACGATATTTAATACATTTAAACCCACAACACAAATGCTAGGTAGATGGCAACCCTGGCATGATGGACATACTGAATTATTTAAACGTGCATTAGCAGAAACAGGGCAAGTTTGTATTCAGATTAGAACTGTGCCACAACAAGAAGATGCAAGTGGAGGGCGTACAGTAGTACAAGATGATAATCCTTTTATTGCTACAGATGTAGAAGAAAACATTAAGAAAGAATTAGAAAAAGTAGGATATACATATGGGCATGAGTATATCATAATGAGAGTGCCTAATATAGTAGATATTAGCTATGGAAGAGGCGTAGGTTATACGTTCACAGAACATGACTTAGGAAAAGAGATACATAGTATTAGTGCTACAAAAATACGAGCAGAAATGCGAAAGGAAGGCAAATTATAAATTGACTTTATAATTTGAATTTGTTATAATGAACATAGTATATATTAAATACGCAAGTGCAATCTTAATATTAGTTGCCATGGTTTTACATGTTGCAGGTATTACACCATGGAATAGTATCATACAAATGATAGGAGCAAGTGGTTGGATATATGTGGGCTATAAATGGAATGAAAAAGCAATTATATTAAATTTCTTACCACAGTTTGCAATCATAATACCAATGCTAATATGGATTTATTGGATTAGTTAAGGAAAATAAAATGACAGTAGGTGTAATCTCCGCAATCCCAGAAGAATATTCAAAGTTAAGGTGGGATAGTGAACCAAGAACTGAAACGATTATCAATAAGATTTTTCAATTCGGTACAATGAATGATGTAAAAGTTATTGCCGCAGAATGCGGTATTGGTAAAGTTAATGCAAGTATGACAACTTCATTGCTTTTAGGACATTTCGGATGTGATAGTATCATATTCTCAGGTGTAGCAGGAGGGTTAAATCCAAAATATAACATTGGTGATGTATTAGTTGCAGAACAACTTATTCAGCATGATTATGGTGCAATAGTAAATGGTCAAGTAATTAGTGCTATACCGGGTAGTTTCCCAGGCATGGTAGATGAGAACGAAGATGTATCATATAAAATGTCATTAGACATGCGTGAAGCAATCAAAAGAAATGTAGACGATGATATAAAGTTTGGTAGAATTTTAACAGGTGATACATACCTTGCTTGTTCTAAAACAAGAGAAATGTTTCATAAACAATTTAAAGCAGATGCAATAGAAATGGAAGGAGGAGCAATCGCTCAAGTGTGTTGTAATTGGCATAAACCATTTGTTGTTATACGTGTATTAAGTGATTTATCAGGAAATGATTCGCATTTCGATTTTAATGAATTTGTTGACGAAAGTTCAGCAAAGTCGGCAATAGTTGTAAATAGACTATTACCGGTATTGGACGCATGGGCATGATTGAGAAATTTGAAGATACTCCTTTTGAAAAAAATAAACAAAAAGTAATAGAAGAAACAGAATACTATAAAGCATTTGAAGACAAATGGCCCGTATGTGAAGGTCATTTGCTTTTTGTTCCTAAAGAAAATAACACAAAATTCATTACAATAGCCCTACAAGCAACTGTCCAGTATGGTGAAAAGCTAATTGAAGAAGGTAAAATCGATGGTTATCATTTTGGAATGAATATGAGAAAGCCAGCTGGTCAATCAGTTATGTGGCCTCATGTTCATTTTATGCCAAGAAAAGAAGGCGATATAGAAGGTTTTCCCGGAAGTGTAAGATTTGCAGTTAGAAATGGCAAAGGCCCATCGTACTATATGGAACACCCTAAATACAAAGAAGAATTTATTGAAAAACATCAAAAAGAAATAGAAGAGGACGGATTTAATTTTTAATGAATGATAAAACTTTCTGCATTGCTCCATGGCATGATGTTCATATTATAACAGACGGAACATTCAAAGGGTGTTGCGTGATGAACCACGGAGAAGTAGGAGGGAGACTTTTAACTAACGGTGTTGTTCACACAGTAACAGATAGTGGTGTGAATGGTGCAATGAATTCTGATACAAGTAAAGAATTAAGATTAGATATGCTACAAGGTAAATGGCATACTAATTGCACACGATGTAAAAATGAAGAAGCATCTGGTATGCGTAGTATGAGACAGTTATACGGAGACAGATGGAAAAACTTTACATACAAAGATGCAGAGAAAATAACTAATTTAGATACTGGCGAAATACCAGTAGACCACAAACCTTTCTATTATGATATTCAGTTAGGTAATTTATGTAATCTTAAATGTAGAATTTGTAATCCACTAGTTAGTTCTGCTTGGATACCTGATTACATGAAAATGATGAGATTAGGTAATAAAGCTGAGATTAAAGTAAGAGGCGGTAAGAAACCTTTTAAGATTGATATTGAACACGTAAAAGGTAAACAATATAATATTTCACCTAATCCATTTGCGTGGGCAGAGTCAGATGAATTTTGGGAACAAATGTCTGCTATTAAAGGAGAGATTGACCATCTATATTTGATTGGGGGCGAACCAATGATGATTCATAGACACTTTAAGTTTTTAGAAGAATGCGTAGAAAGTGGTGATGCGAGTCATATTACATTACAGTATGATACTAACTTAACAAACATTCCTGAAAAAGTTATGGGATATTGGTCTCATTTTAAATCTCTAATGATTGGTTTTAGTATTGATGGCATGGGTCCAGAGTTAGAATACATGAGACACCCTGTAAAGTGGTCGCATATTCTTAGAAATATAAACAGAGTAGAAGAATTTGCAAAGAAAAATGATAACGTTAAGTTAAATGATTCTATCACAATCAATACATATAACGTACTTCATATACTTGATTTCATTGAATGGAAAGTAAAAGCAGGTAAAAATGATTATGAATTTTTATGGCAATGGCATGATGAGAACTTTTGTGCCCATCCATTGCATGGTCCTGATTTTTTGTGTGTTAAGGCTATGCCATTGAGTGCTAAAAAATATGTTACTCAGAGATATTACGAATGGCGTGATAAAATGCATGAATGGTGTGATAGTATTGATTACTACACAAAGAGGCGTAAACCAGAAGATATCAAAATTGCAGTAACTAAGTTTGTCGATAGATGGGTAGAATTCATCAACCAAGAAGATTGGTCTCATAGAGTATGGAAATTCTGGGAGTATACGAATGACCTAGATGAAGTTAGAGGTGAGAATTTTAAAGAAGTATTCCCTGAACTTGCTAAGATTATGTGGGATTATCCAAAGAAACCTAGCTGGATGTTTGCCCCTACGAATACGTATCCAACAGAATAATAAGAATACTGATAAATAGTCGTAGTTATCTATTTAAGGAGGACACAACTATGATGATTTTTTTAGTAAGATATTTTATAAAATGGGTTATTCAGGGTTGGATCCTTGCCAGATTAGCCAAAAGAGTTAGAAAGGCATTAGTAAAAAAGTACAATTTAGAAGGCAAATTTAAAGAAACTGTTAAGAACAAAAAAGATATAGATTGGAAAAAGATTAAATGGTATGCTGAATTAGCCGGTTATATTTACAAAGATAACAAAAGTATTCAGAAAAAGTACAAGAATCTTGATAAGAAAATATACATAAACGAGATTAACGAAATCAAGTACTGCATTATAACTGATAATCACAGACAAGCATATTATATATCAATAAGAGGCACGAAGAATTCTCATAATGCAATGCAAGATATTAACTTTTTCAAAGATAAGAGTTTCAGACTAGGTATAGAATTACACACAGGCTTTCATAGAACTGCCGAAATGATAGCAGATGATATCATGGGTAGATTAGATAAGACTTGGGATATAACTGTAACTGGTCATAGTTTAGGTGGTGCAGAAGCAGTAATCGTAAGTTGGTATTTAGATTATGCAGGATTTAAAGTTTCTGAGTGTATTACATACGGTCAACCTAAAGTAACAGATTCACACGGTACTAGAGCAATGAGAGGTAAGATTAAACTTACACGTATTGTTAATGAAACAGATATAGTTGCATTAGTCCCACCAGCTGGAACGCATAGACATAGATATGCTCATAGTGGTACATTAATTAAATTGCTAGACAATGGTAAATATTGTCATTTAGAAGAACCAGATAGTTTAAACTTTGGTGTGAATAGTTTCTGGTTGTTCGCGGCAAGAGAAGATTTTTCATTTTGGGAAGTTGGCAAAGAACTGCCCGACCATTACATGACAGGTTACATCGACAATATTGATAAAATAGTCGATAATGGCGAAGAGGTCTTATGGAATAAAAGACTAGAACATATTGAAGACAGTGGCATGTTAGGTGAATGGGTGAAAGATGATAAGAAGAAAGGTAAGGGTAAAAAATAGATGGAAGATAAATTAATCGACATTGACCATTTAGATAAAGCAGAAGCAAATTGGTTTACTCATTTTTACAAGGCGATGTATTTTAACGGTATTGGTTTGCTAATGGTAATAACAGGCATTATTCATGCTTTCTTTCCACAGTTTTTTGGATTTCTTCCATATAAACTTGCAAAGAAAATAACAGACGGGACAGAAAAGAACTTTCCTGGTTGTTTGAAAGATGCCAATAAAAAGTAATTGGAGAGGATTATGTATGAGTACCGATGTAAAATACTAAGAATAGTAGACGGAGACACAGTAGACGTTGATATTGACTTAGGCTTTGGTGTATGGATGCACAGAGAAAGAGTTAGGATTATGGGTATTGATACTCCTGAGTCTAGAACCAGAGATTTAACTGAAAAGAAATTCGGACTTGCGGCTAAAGAGTTTGTAAGATTTTTAATGCCAGTTGGGTCTAGTCAAATTATCATGACACAAAAAGATAAGACAGGTAAGTTTGGCAGAATTTTAGGAGACTTTAAAATCTGGGATAAAGATAAAGATGATTATGTAACATTTACTACAGTTATGTTAGACAATCATCATGCAGTCCCTTATGAAGGTCAATCAAAAGACGCCATACAAGAACAACACCTGGAAAACAGAAAATGGCTAATAGAAGCAGGCCAAGTTAAATTGGAGGACTAAAGAATGGCTTTTAAGTTTAATTTCACTGTAGAACATGTAGCAGAATTACTACCACGCATAGATGCTAACGAATGGCACGATGCAATGACTAGAGTTTTGCCTAGGTGGAATATTGATACCGTTGATAGAGTAGCAGGTTTTATTGCTCAGACGGCTCATGAGTCCGCTGGATTTACTGTTCTATCTGAAAATCTAAATTACAGTGCAGATGCACTAGATAAGATTTTCCCGAAATATTTTAAACGTGCAGGAAGAAATGCACAAGAATATCATAGACAACCAGAAAAAATCGCAAACGTAATCTATGCAAATCGTATGGATAACGGAGATACTGACTCTGGTGACGGTTGGAGATTTAGAGGTGGGGGAATCCTACAACTAACAGGTCGTCACAACTATACAAAGTTTGGAGAGTCAGAAAGAAGAACTGCGGAAGAATGTACTGATTTTGTTCGCACACCTATTGGTGCATTAGCAAGTGCATGTTGGTTCTGGGAGACTAACAATATTAATCGTTATTGTGATGCACAAGATATTGTTGGAATGACAAAACGTATCAATGGTGGAACTATAGGACTAGAAGACCGTAAGAAACATTATGCACATGCGATAGAAGTACTAGGTGGTCATTATGATCCAAAAGAAGTACTAGAGACTGTTCGTAAAGGTAGCAAAGGAAGTACTGTTGCAAAAATGCAAAAAGCCCTTGGTATTAGTGCAGATGGAGATTTCGGCCCTGGAACAGAAGCGAAGTTGAAAGAATGGCAAACAAGTCAAGGACTAGTTGCTGACGGTATTGCAGGACCAAAAACTTTAGCGAAACTATTGGGTTAATGAACCCACAACTTATCACAGTTTACCTCATGATAGGTATTTGTATATTATTACACGTTGTTGTAATACCAATATGGATGTGGAGTTTGGGATTATAAAAGAATAAAGGGATCATAAAGATCCCTTTTTTTATTTGCCTTGACCGTTGTACTTTTTGTACTGTCTTCTTTTATTCTTATTCTTAGGTCTAGTTCTGTTTGAATGTCCTATAGATGTTCTTTTCTTAGGTCCCTTTTCATGTGCAGTAGTGTTAGGTGCGTACCTCGCCATAAATCCTTTCTAGTGATTACCACTTCCTACAAGACCAATATCTTGCTTTAGTCTTTGGACCTGGGTTATCACAGTTATGTCTAGCCCTGAAAGATTTTCTTCTAGCAGGATTAGATTTTTTAATTTTCATATTTGGATCACCAAAGCTAACTTTGATAACATTGCCTTTATCATTCTTTACATAAACCTTAAACTTCTTAACATCACCACGCATTGGCTTGTTAAGTTTAACTTTACGTCCTTGATATTCAGCTTCAAACATATCTGCTTCATCTTCTGAGAAAGCTAGATATCCGTATTCTTCATGAAAATCTTGGTCATCTTCTAGTACTACTTCATTCGTAACAGTTTCACTGTTGATAGTTTCTTCATCACGAATAGCATCAACAATCGAATCACGCAATCTTTTCATTTCGTTTGATAATTGACTCATTTCTTTTTTCCTTTGTTATTACATTCTGAACATCTACAATGCTCACATATCTTTACTTCTCTGTATTCGCCACCATCGATAGCATAATCTTTAAATGTTGCATACTTTGGTCCACCGCAGTGAGAAGTATGCCCACAGTTTTGACAACAAGTCTGAGTAGTTCTAGTACTAGGAGACTCTATTATCAGTTGTGCCATTATTTACTTCCTATGTATCCAGCGATAATACCTATTAACCCTGTAAGAGCCATCTTCATAAGAGTAATTACACTTTCGTCTACTGGTCTGTTTTCTTGTAATGCTACATAATAGTCACCTACAATAATAACACCTAATAGTGCTAAGACACCTGCAACTAATACAACAATTATTAAGTCTTTTAAATTCTTAATCATTTTTCAATCCTCTCAGATATTTATATTCATATCTAGTATCACCTTGCATATATCTTTGCCATGCCGGAGTGTTTAATCTTTTATCTGCTTCCGTAACTTGCATCTTAATAATTTTTTTATTCTTATTCATATTATTTCTTTGGACGATTACTTACGTTCTTTGCTTTACCTTTACGATTTTTGTTCGGGTCATTTGTCTTTTTACGTTTAACTGCATTAGCAATAGCTTTCTTGCCACCACTACTTCTAAGACTTGCGGCTTTAGATTTTGATAAACATTTTGGCTTACCTTCGCCTTTGCCACTATCTCCACATTTGCCTACACGTTCACCTTTAGTGTTATAACGATCCCAGCCGCCACCGCCTGCTCCGCCTTTTTTACCTTTACCAAACCAAGCACGTAAATCTTCATCTAATACTGATTCTACTTTACGACAATCAGGTACACGTTTACCAAACATCATTTTAGTGCCGTGCTTCTTATAGCCCTTCCAGCACTTTTCGAAAAGTTTACTATCTATCTCTGCAATTTTCATTACTTTGAATTACCCCAATTTTTAGCACCTACTTTACGACACTTAACTAAGGCACCAGATGCATATGCACTAGGCCAAACTTTGTATCTGCTTTTTACTTTATGATAACAAGCATCTTTTTCACCAGCCGCTTCATCAAATTGTTCTTCTGTTAATGCTTCTGACTTATCAATACTTTCCATTTGATAATAATCTTCTTCTGGTTTAATCTCTGGTGCGATTTCAACTGTTTGATTTACAATTTCTTCTACTGTATTCATATCAGCGGCATCTTCAATGTATAATGTACCTTTGTTAAAGAACCCATTTATACCTTCTTGTTGTAATGCGTTAATGATTGCACCTTCATAACCTTCGTCAATCTTTGCACTTTCATCTAATTCATCTTTATAATATCCTTCGCCTTGTTTTATTAAACTTGCTAAGTCTTCACCTGGGTGTGCATCAATCCAATGCATGATATCAGCAATGATATCGCCTGGAGCATCAGCACCCATGTTCTTTAGGATATTGTCAATATTTTTTACACTTTCGGCTCTGCCTCTAGCAACACTGCCACCTTTTTCTTCTGTCTTCATGCCAGTATAGTCATTGTCAAGTTTTTGGAATTCTTCATAAGACATGTACATATCAGTGTCAGGGTCATAGTACTTGCCTTCTTTTGGATCATAGTAAACTACTTTACCACTTAGTGTAGAGAAAGGACCTTCTAGTCCATCACGTGATTGATATTTGTCTCTATCAATCGATGGTAGAACTTTGTAACCTTCGTCTACTTGTTGGCCGTCCATGTAATCTGCGACATTTTGTAGATAATCTTCTGCCATAGTTAATTTAGATGCAACCCAACCTTCAAGACCGTCTTGTTCTGATAAATCTTTAAGATGTTTTGCTATTCTTACTGAACTTTTAACAGATGATAGTAATTGTGACTTTGCCATGCTAACTTCATGGTCTGTGTGATTTGCATCTTCCATATCGTGTTCTACTACTTTCATAGCATTTTCAACGATATTCTTCCATTTTTTTACGTCTGACATATCTAATTCCTTTAATAAAACCTTGACTTTTAGTTTATATTGTAATATAATGTATTTATCATTATTGTAAAGGAAGTAAGCAGATTATGACAACACACGAATTTAAATTCAAGTTTAGCACACGTGAGCAATTCTATGGTATTGTTAGACTGCTTAATGCTGAATGTGGTAAGGGGAACTGGACTATTAAAGGTAAAGTACTTAAAGGATTGAAACGAATTGAGACTACATGGGGTGGTTGGGGTATGTCCTCACATAATACTGCTTATACTCCATATGTAGAGAAAACAGTAGTTGTACCTGAAAAGTATAAACACGTAGAATCTATGCTACTTTTCATATACAAAGATGAACGAATTAAAGCAAATGACTAAGACTTTACTCACAATAGAAAAATCATTACACAGTAGACTAGATGCGGAAGATATATCTCCCGTTAGTGTACAAGTATTTCCATCATGGGAAGAGGGCTTTAAAGGACACAAGAGAAAAAGAGGTGTCTATATTATCTTTGATGAAGATGAAATGATTTATGTAGGTAAAGGATTCTTTTCTGCACGTAATAAAAGCCATTACGATAAAGCGACAAACAAAGCAAATTATAATCCAAAAGGCTGGATATGGTTTAAAGAAAATTATAATTATAGTATTGACAACTGGCACCTATTTCTGATAGAATTAGATAGTGAAGTAGATATAACTTTTATGGAAGGCGCATTGATTAAAGATTTGCGTCCACTCGCAAACGATGAGGTATACATTGACAGGTAAAGTTGGGTTCGCATGTAAATTCATGCACGAAAATCAAAGTCTCAAGCCTAAGGAGTTGAAGGAGATTCAACAGCCTCTGAACTTTCGTGGTACAACTATTAAATGGTTACGTGAAAATAAATCACAAGCACAAGAAAAAGTTTACGAACTTGTAGAACATAACTTGAATGCTACAGAAAATCTTATTGACTATGTAAGCACGTTACCTATGCAACAACGTATGATGCGATTAGGTAGCGACATGTTACCTGCATATACAGAAGTTAATTTTCAACATCTAACAAAAACTAATTACATCACTAATTTGATAGCAGATAGGCTAAATACAATTGGTGAGAAGGCACGGGCAAACAATATACGTTTATCTATGCACCCAGGTCAATTCACTGTTCTTGCATCGGATAGACCCGATGTTGTAGAAAATAGCATAAAGGAATTCGAATACCATGCAGATATCATCAGGTGGTTGGGCTACGGCAAGTCGTTTCAAGACTTCAAATGTAACGTCCACATATCGGGTAGAAAAGGTCCAGACGGCATCAAAGCAATACTCAGAAGACTCTCGCAAGAGGCGAGAAACACAATCACAATCGAAAACGAGGAAAACACGTGGGGTCTCGATTCTTGCCTAGAACTAGAGAAAGATGTTCCTCTAGTACTCGACATACATCATCACTGGTGTCACACTAACGGTGAATACATTTCTGCGGAAGATGACCGTGTTAAGCGGGTTATTGATAGTTGGCGTGGGGTGCGGCCCACTCTACACTACTCAGTGTCAAGAGAAGAACTCTTGCCCGACCACCCGACAGACAGACGGCCTGACTACAAAAGTTTGTGTGAGCAGGGCCTTAACAAACAAAAACTCAGGGCCCATAGTGACTACATGTGGAACACAGATGTCAACGAATGGGCAGGCACATTCCGTAGAGATTTCGATATCATGGTAGAGGCTAAATGTAAAAATCTAGCAAGTATTCCGTTTGAGGAGAGTACAAGATGAATAAAGAAACAATCATCAAAGAGATAGAGAAACTAAAACAAACGTTACACATATCAGAAATTGAAAAAGTACAACACAAATATTTAGAAGGGATTAGGGACAAGATAAAGGTATTGAGTGCCAAATTAAAATAGATGAAATCGTATACAATAGAATTAAAAGTTGGTGATAAAATCGATTTAGGTCGATTTAAAAACGTTCGGTCTGAAATTAAAGACATTAAACTTGATGACCATGGTCAGCCAGTAATTATTACAAGTAAAGGCGAGAAGAAAGCATTAAGTTTTAGACTTAGAAAGTTAGATACTAAATGAGACCTACGTTACAACAACTAGTAGAATTAGCAAGAGAATCAAACATAACAGATCCAATAGATTGGTCAAACTTAAACGTATCAGAAGATACAGTTTATGAAATGATTGGTCTTAGTGTTATTGAAATGTTAGATAAGATAGAAGGAAAAGATGCTGAGATAATCATGTCTGCTTCCATACTTAAACTGACGGTTGAAAATTTTGTACTGAATCTGAGGCTCAATGGCAAAATATGACGGACAGGGCGCAACACTGTTGCAAGAATCTAAATATAGTAAGGGACGAAACTATGGTTGAAAAGAATGGTTTTGTCTTTAAAGTTACTATTACATATTGTAGCAGTTGTGGTAGCAAGAAATATGGAGGTACAGGAATAAGCGATGGCAAAAAAATACATACACGTTAACCAACATAAGATAAGAGCAAACAAAAAGCATGGCACTGATGAGCCAGTTATAACGATAAAAGAAGGTAAAAAGAATACATATTGTCACGAAGTTAAAATACATGGTGGCTCAGTTATTAGGTATGGAGGTAACGACAAACCTATACTATCTTGTGGTGCTAGAGTCGTAATAGAAACAGAGGCAGAAGTAGAGGTATTAAAGTAATGTCACAAGAATGGATGTCACCAATAAGAAAAAAGTATTTTAAGATTATACAAAATCTTACAAATAATGCTGATATATTCAGTAGAATGTATTCACAGACTGGTGATAAAGGTGCATTGGCGGCTTACAATAATTACGTAAAAGAAATAAAAGAAATAAAAGAAAAAATTATAACTAAAGAAAAAGAGGATAATAAGTGATACGTTGGTATGACTATGTAGCATGTTTATTGATGGCAGACTTTATATTAGTTCAAATCAAAATCGCACTTATATCTCCTGTATGGTGGCAACAATCATTAGCCGTGTTTTGTGCCTGGGGTTTATACAATCTTTGGCTAAATGTTTATTGTATATGGCGATTAAAACAGGAGAATGAAAGAACATGATATTAGTAGTTGGGTGCGGATTTGTAGGGGAAACGGTAGCAAAATCACTTGAAGAAAATGGAACAGAAGTTGTAAGAATTGATCCAAAGTTAAACGATAACAAAATACACGATTATCCAAAGGCAAAAGGAGCAGTTGTATGTGTTCCTACTCCAACAGTAAATGGTAGATGTGATGATAGTATTATCAGAACTGTATTGGAAGAATTAAGAGATACAAAAGTATTATTAAAATGTACAGTACCACCTGATATGTTAGCAACATATCCAGACAATGTAACATACAATCCTGAGTTTTTAAGAGCAAATACGGCTAAAGAAGATTGGGATAGACAGAAACATTTTATACTTGGTGGTGCTCCACAAGGTTGTCACTTCTGGAGAGGTGTGTTTTCATATCTAAATGTTTTCTTTTTCGATGTAGATAGAGCAACGGCGAGTATGATAAAATATGTTCATAACTCTTGGTTAGCAACAAAAGTAGCATTTTTCCATGAAATGAAAAATAATCTTGACAATTCCTACAATCATGATAAGATGATAGATATATTAGGCTTATTTGAGAATATAGGACCTAGTCATATGAAGGCACCTAACGATGATGGTGGACTTGGTTATGGAGGACATTGTTTTCCTAAAGATACTGAGGCATTCTATGATTACTCAAAAAGTGAAATATTAAAAACTGTAATAGAAGTAAACAAGAAATTGAGAAAAGAGTAACTATGCCAACACATGCAACAATCGACTTAGAAACATTAAGTACGAAACCAGATGCAGTATTACTAACAATAGGTGCAATTAAATTTGATCCTTTTACAACTGACCCTCCTTATAATGAATTTTATTATAGAGCAAACGTAGATGAACAAACTGCTATAGGAAGACATATAGAAGAAGGCACTTTACAATGGTGGTCAAGACAAGCACCTGAGATTGTCGAAGAAGCATTGTCGGATGATAACAGACATCCAGTTAAAGAAATTCTAACTAAATTAAATAAGTATCTTGTTGGTGTAGATAAGATTTGGTGTCAAGGTCCAGTATTTGATATTGTTATTTTAGAAAATTTATATAGACAGTTAGGATTACATTGGAATTGGGCATTCTATAATATCAGAGATAGTAGAACTTTGTTTAGTCTTATGCCTAGAGATCCTAGAAAAGATATATCCTTTTCGGCTCACAATGCATTAGAAGATTGTAGAATACAAAGTATATGTGTACAGAAGTCTTTAAGAAATTTAGGAGTTACTCAGTAACTACCATCTTCCTTGACCTTTACCTACAAGCCAAATAATAAAACCAATAATTACTGATAGTCCTATCGCAAAAGATAAACCTATAATCCATTCTAAGATTCTTTGTTTTCTTTCTTCTGCGGCGTAGACTGCCGCTTTACGTTCACTACGCATCCGTGCTTCTATTCCAACAATTTCTTTCCATGCCGAAGGTCCATAATATAAACTAATATGGGAACGTAATTCTTCACGCATTTCTTTTGCTTTTTGCTGGTGACCCCAAACTTCTAGGGCATTTTGTTCTACTTTACTCGCTCCAAATAGTTTTTTAAACATAGGAGGATTTTCTGCTTGTCGATGTGCAAAATCTAAATCACTCATTGACGTTGCCCACGTTTGTAGTGTTCCCGCCATATCATGTAAACTTTTGCCTGTTTCTACTGCTGACTTAATGCCACGATATGCGGCTGTTGCCATACCAATGGCGGATACTGGATCAATCATATACCTCTCCTCATATGAAGTGCCTATATCGTTATTTATAAAAAACTTGACAAAACCTCCAGTTAATGTTATTATACTTCTTAGAAATTAGGAGTTATTTGTATGACAATGCATTTAGTGGGTCCGTATATGACCACCAATAATTATAAGAAGAAAAAACGTAGTAAGATTACGGCTGGTAAAATGAAACAGTATGAGATTGATTTACGTGCATATAATAAGAATATGAAACGTGTAGGAAGTCACAATCTTCAAATGACTATGGACGAGTATATTGATTATCGACAGGGCTACTACAAGCCGAAATCAGAACCACGTGCAGTACAAACACCATGGCACTATTCAGGTGCTAACATACGAGAGACAGAACATGTTCCGAGTCTATCTTCTGCTTCTAGTATTGGTACTGCAACAAAGAAACCTTCGATGCAATACACAGGTGAACGTAAACTTGTAGGTATTGCAATGATGCACAAATCAAATCTTGTTCCTGTATTTGCAGACGAAGATGATAAGACAGGTCAGAAACAAGCTACAGAGATTGCACAGATGAGGAGAAATTAATGCCACATAAAACAGAAGCAAAATTATTTTCAGTTGGTGACTTTACAAGTCATGCTGGTCTTCCATTAAAATGGAAAATAGAATGTGATGCTATATCACCAGAACAATGGTCAGCATTAGCAACTATGATAATGGATTATCAAAAAGAACCTTTTAGTAAAGTTTTAGGCATTCCAAGAGGTGGACTAGCATTGCAATATGCTCTGGAACAATACGTAACAGAAGGCGACCACCCTTGGTTAGTAGTTGATGATGTATATACAACAGGTACAAGTTTTAGAGAATTTTGTACAAATGCAAAAACAATGTTCTCACATAAATGGGTAGTGTTTGCAAGAAAACCAATACCTGCTATGGAAAATATTAATGCATTGTTTACAATGCCAGGGAGTATAAATGAATAGACATCAAATAATACTTACAATCATTGTTCTTGTAATGATGGTTTTTGCATTATCTAGTTGTAGTAGTATAGAAGATAATTGCACAGACGATGGTTGTCCTAGTTTTCATGAGTTGAACGATGAATAAAGTTTGGAGTGTAACAATTAATGGACAAAATGATTGTGTTGTAATGACAGACGAACAAGCAATGGTTATTACACTAAAGTTTTCACCAGATATTCAAATTATTGATATGACAGAGAAACACGGTATGACACCTGAGCATATGCAAAAGGCAGACCGTCAACAACAACTAGAAGAATATGGAAGAGACATGTTTTTTGAAAAATGGGAAGGCGTTGGTGGCTTTAATCATTATGTAAAAGCAGATTGGACTTTCGAAAAATTATTAGCAATGGAGGCAATATGAGTAAAAAACTATCAGCAAAAGGCAGAATTAGAAATATGAAATCTGCCGCAAAACAAAACAAAAGACGTTTATCTTTTAAAGCAAAGAAAAAAGCGAGTAGATAATGAGACATTCACTCAACACAAAGATTCATGGTATTGGCGTAGATATCGTTGAAGTAAGAAGAATGAAAGATGCTATCGATAGGCACGGTGATAAGTTTGCTACGAGAATTCTAAGCAAAGCAGAACAAGATACTTATCTTGCATCTTCAAACAAAGCACAATATCTTGCAAAGTGTTGGGCAGTAAAAGAGGCCTTTGTCAAAGCGATAGGTACAGGCTTTAAGGGAAACTTTCTTTGGAAGAATATAACATATTTTTCTCCTGCAGGAGGTTTAGGATTAGGTCATCCTCAAGTTAGATATAGTGATGAAATTAAACATGATTCATTAATGGACAATAAAATTGTTCATCTAAGTGTGAGCGATGAACAATCACTTGTAATAGCATATGTAACTATAGAGGTAAAGCCATGACAGACAATGTAATTCAATTAAGTAAGTATAAAAAAGATTTATGGGAACCACCTACATCAGTAGAAGATGAAGTTGAAGAAATTACAATAGAATACATTCAACAAAACATTGAACTACTAAATGATTATGGTATGGACCCATATGAAACGAATCTTGGAAATGAAATGGTAGCAATATCGATGTTGTTTAGAGCAATGATTGATAAACAATACGGTAGAGAAAATCATCTACAAACTATGCTAGATGTAATGACTAAAGATATGAGAAAAATAGAAGAGGATAAAAATGATGAATAATACTATTATGGGATTTAAGGTAGAGCAAACTGATAAATATGCAAGTCAAAATAATAAAAGTGAGAATATAAAAAATATGGACTTAATTAGTGCTAAAGGCAGAGACGATTTATACAGGAAGATTTTAGAAACACAAGATAAAAGACCTGAAATTACAGAACGTATTCAAGCCGCAAGAATGCAAGGTGGCTTAGAAGAAAATGAGGAACTTTTGGTTGCTTTGGAAGATATGCAACGAATTGATATGGAAGTTCACAAGTTACAAGAAATGTTAGAAAATGTAACTGTAATGGATGCTCTTAAAAAAGGTAAGTACAAAAAGGCATGTTTTGGTACTACTGTAAAGATTGAAAACTGCGATAATGGCAAAATATTAAAATATAAACTTTTAGGTGAATTCGACTCAGATCCATCTAATGGTATCATTTCCTTTAAATCTCCTTTAGGAGCAGAGTTAATTGGCTCATCAAAAGGCGATATTGTAGCACTTATGCGTCCTGCAGGTGATATAGAGTACGAAATACTTGACATTTTTGTACCATAAAAACTTGACAAAATAGCGAATCATGTTATAGTATATACATAATCAAAAGAAAGAGGCAGTAAATGTTAAGATTTCTAAAGATAATGGGTAACGGTTTTGTTACTTTAATGAACATAACTACTATGGCTATATTGGTTGCTTTTGCCGCCTATGCCACTGGTACTACAATCACATCAGGCGAGGATCAAATACACGATAGTAGCCAAGAAATATATATTCCTGTTCAAGTAAATCCATCATCACGTATTGATATGGAATACTTTCTAATTGATCCTTACAAATTTGAACAAGAATTTTGTCTTGCACAAAATATTTTCTTTGAATCAAGTGTTGATAACAAAGCAGGTATGGCGGCAGTTGCAGATGTTGTTCTTAATCGTGTAAAACATTCTTATTATCCTAACACTATTTGTGAAGTAGTATATCAAGCTAAAATGAAAGAAAGCTGGAAAACAAAACAGTTTCCTGACTTAGATGATAGTGAACGTAAGTATGTTCCAATTCGTCACCGATGTCAGTTTAGTTGGTACTGTGATGGTAAATCTGATGATATACCTTTAGGTTCAGAGAACTGGATTAAAGCACAAATGATTGCATGGGATATTATGCACAATGATGGGCTACGAGGTATCACTGAAGGTGCAACACATTATCACGCAACATATGTAAAACCAAAATGGGCTAGTCAACATAATATGGACTTAGTTGGTCGAATTGGTCTTCACATTTTTTATCGTTGGAACTAAAATAGTTGTTGCAATCTAATGAATTCTGATGTATACTAATATTAATATCACCGAAATGTGATTAAACTACAATACAATTTTGTCAACTACAGAAGAGGATATATGAAGTGGCAAATAAAACACAACGAGGTCGTAAGCCTCGTAAAATGTCGGCATCGATGGAAGAAGCAGTTAGTCTTCTGAAACCGATGAAAGGTCGTAATGGGCTGTATAGTTGTTTTAGTAAAAACGACAACGGCGAGTACACTGAGGTCGGTGTATATAATTACTCAACTAAGAAATATGCAATATTTCGAACTGAGTACGTAGATGGTACAGCCGTCGATGAGATTAAAGAAGTTATCAAGGGACTTTAAGTCCTTTGATTACTCTATTAAGGCAGGGAAATGCATATTGAAAATGAAATAAAATTAAACTACGATGATGTTCTAATCAGACCTAAACGTAGTACATTAGGATCACGTAAAGCAGTTGACTTAGAACGTGGCTTTAGTTTTCCAAATTATAAATCTTATGTAGCAAAAGATGTATTGCCAGACGGATATCCTGTAGTTGAAAAACAAGATAAAGATTTTCGTGGTGTTCCTATTATTGCAAGTAATATGGATGGTGTTGGTACATTTGAAATGGCTGATAAATTAGCTGAACAGAAAATTATGACATGCCTAGTCAAAACATATTCAGTAGATGAACTTGTCAGTTTTTATGATGGTGACATAGATAGTAAAAGAAAAGATTTTGTAGCATATTCTATGGGCATTACTGAAAATGATGAACAAAAATTTAAAGTAGTATATCAACAAACATCAAATATTAAATATGTTTGCATTGATGTAGCAAATGGATATTCAGAAAGATTTATAGACTTTGTAAGAGAGTTTAGAATGAATTATCCTCATGTAGTAATTATTGCAGGTAATGTAGTTACTGCTGACCAGACACAGGAGTTAATCTTAAATGGAGCAGATATCGTTAAAGTGGGTATTGGTCCTGGCAGTGTTTGTACTACAAGGATACAAACTGGTGTGGGTTATCCTCAATTATCGGCAGTTATGGAGTGTGCCGATGCCGCTCATGGTCTTAATGGACATATTATTGCTGATGGCGGTTGTACTTGTCCTGGTGATGTAGCAAAAGCATTTGCCGGCGGAGCAGATTATGTTATGTTAGGTGGAATGTTAGCAGGACATGATGAGGGTGGAGGCAAAATTGTTACTAAACATATTGCAACAGGTGGAGCATACAAAACATCTGAAGGAACATTTGTTCCTTATTTCGAAGAACAGAATTTTATTCAGTTTTATGGAATGAGTTCAGATGCGGCTAACACAAAACATTTTGGTGGTCTTAAAGATTATCGTGCTAGTGAAGGTCGTGAAGTGTTAGTTCCATATAGAGGAAATGTAGAAAACACAATACAGACTATTTTAGGTGGCATTCGTTCAACTTGCACTTATGCAGGTGCAAAAAGGTTGAAACATTTATCAAAATGTGCTACATTTGTTAGAACAAATAGTCAGTTTAATAGAACATATGAATCAACAACAACAAAAATGTGATGGGTAGATACAGAGTAAACATTGCTAAATCTAATACAGATATAGGGGTAGGGCTTCCATATACTGTCGTAGCACAGATATTACCAGAAAGTGATGCTGAGGAGTTAGATAATAGCAACGATGTAATTAAGTTGTTTAGAACAGACTTGTCAGGAAGTTATTCACAACAAGACATATCTTGTCACATTGATAATTATACAAGAATAGCAACAATACGATTTAGAAACGAAAAGGATTGTGCAGATTTCTTAATGAGGTATTAAATGCTATTTCAAATATTATTAACCTTAGCATTATTTTTAACAGTTACAACAATCGTATACAGATTAGTAGGGTTTAGAAAAATTATTGAATGTGTCAAAATGTATGGCACAAAAAAGTATTGGGTTAACTATAATATCGTAGAGGCGTCAGCCTGGTATGCAAAAGCATTAGTTATTTTGCCTGCATTATTATACGGTATTGAAGTTTGGCAATTTCATTTTTTAACACTTTTTACAAGCAGTCTTTTAATATGGGCTAGTAGAGAAAAAGGATTACCTACGTTAGTAATCTTTAATACTTTATGGTTAGGTATTTCTAGTATTGTTATTGTGAGAAATATAATATAGAAAGGTACACTATGGAGTTTAATGAAGGAATATTCAAAACATTAAAAGAATTAGCATTAAAAAGCGATTCATTAACACTTGCATTGATTTATACTTGCGGTCATGTCATTATTGCGATGTCAGTTGTTTCAATAATGACAAATGCATCTTTATGGGAAGCAGGCGCAGTAGCACTTATTGAACCAGCTATTAATGGTGTTTGGTTTTATGTGTTGCACAAACTTTGGAAAAAGTTTGCATGAAAATAAATGAATGGGCAGACAATTTAAATCTTTTTGATGATGGCAATGAGAGATTGGTCTATCTAATAGAACTTGCAAAAAAATCTACTACACTACCATATGAATTAAGAACTGATGATAGACTTGTAGGTGGGTGTATGTCAAAGATTTGGATTGATGTAGGCGTAGTAGAAGATAAAGTAAAAGTGTATTATGATAGTGATGCAATGATTACAAAAGGTATCACTAGTATTGTTGCAGATTGTTTTTCAGATATACCAGTTGAAGAGGCAAAAGAAATCAAGCATGAAGATTTTCAAAGTTTAAACATTCAACAATTATTATCACAACAACGTAGAAATGGATTAGGAAATTTAATTGAAACTATAAGACAAAAGGTACACGTATTATGAGAATAGGATTTACATGTAGTAGTTTTGACTTGTTACACGCAGGTCATACATTAATGCTTGAAGAGGCAAAAGCACAATGCGATTATCTTATTGTAGGATTGCAAACAGACCCTTCAATAGATAGACCAACAAAGAATAAACCCGTACAGACAGTTGTTGAAAGATATTTACAATTACGTGCATGTAAATACGTAGATGAGATTATTCCATATGGTACTGAACAAGACTTAGAAGATATTCTTTCAGGTATGGATATTGATGTAAGGATTTTAGGTGTAGAATATAGAGACAAAGATTTTACAGGTCGTGATATCTGTAAAAAACGTGAGATAGAAATACATTTTAATGAACGTGACCATAGGTTTAGTTCAAGTGATTTACGTATGAGGGTAACAAAATGCAAATGAATTTATGGGAAATTGATGGGCAGATAGTAAAGGAAGACGATAGATACGTAGTAAAAGATAATACTTTACTAAAAAATTTAATAGTTAGTTCAACTACATTACATTCAGGTAAATCTACCAGTGGACATAAACATGAAGGACAAGAAGAAGTTTATATGTTTTTAAAAGGTCATGGTACTATGGAACTTGATGATAAAGAATTACATGTCATTGAAGGTGATTGTGTACTGATTGAAGATGGTGTTTTTCATCGTGTACATAATAACGGTTCGGGTGATTTGTATTTTGTATGTGTATTTGATGGCGGGCGAAATCATTAATGAAAATACTCTTAGTTGTGATGATATTATTAGTCAGTGCTTGTGCCACACCTAAGACAGAAAAAGAAAAGAAGGACAGAACAACATTACAAGTAATTAAAATTATAGGATGTGTTGTTGCTCCTCATATACCAGTATGTATAACACCAGGTAAGTAAGATGAATATATTTGTAAACTATGAAGCAGGGTCAGGTGGTGACTTTTTAAAAATAGCATTGTGGTTTTTATTGAATCCAGAGATTAAAGTAGATTGGAAAAATTTAGATAATATGGATATCCCAATCTTCAATTATTGTAACGAACCTGTAGACGGTCTTAAGATAACTGTAACACATGAACCTTATGGTGAATATCTACTATGTTCATTAATGGACGATGGGTCTGTAAAACCTAGTACAGTTTTAGCTGGTCACGATATAATTGATTTCGGTACGTCTTATCAAAATCAAGTTAGAAATATTCGTGTACATGAAATAGCAATGCTTTATGCTGATGTAAATAATATAACAAAGAAAGAAGCACTTGTTAGATTATCAAGGGCACAGGTAAAAAATCAACCACGTAAAGTGAAAGAAGCTATTAAGAAAAGGAATTTTGAACATACAGTTTTAGGCGGACATTGGAGTTTTAGTGTAGGGTCAAGGTTAGAAGATATAAATGAATTTTATAAAAGTGTTGTAGGCAAAACATTTAATAGGGTTATAACTATATTACCTAGTAAACCAAGTGAGCAAATTATGATAAGACACTTGGACTACATTAAAAATAATGGAGTAGAAAATAGACAAGTAATAAATGATTCATATAATAACTTAAGAAATATGATTGAGTTGATGAGAAATTATACAACTGCAAAAGAAATGTCTAAACATTATGGTTATAATATAATAACATTTAGTGAATTGCATTGCTCAAGTGCATTAGACTTGGCAAAAAAGTTAGCAACACACATAGAAGGAATAAAGGTTAATGAGACTTATTTAGAGTTTCATAAAAGATATTCAGAGTTAAACAATATACCATCACTATTAAAGAGTAATAAACTAAAAATATGTGATGATGTAATTGGTAGCTTTATGAAGGAGGTAGACGAATGGGTATTATAAAAGAAAAAGTTTTAGAAGTAAAACATTACACAGACAAGTTGATGCATTTTAAAACTACACGTGCTCCTGGAACTAGATTCCGTGATGGAGAATTTTTAATGATTGGATTAGATAATTGGTCAGAGAAGTTACAAAAGAATAAACCAATTATGAGAGCATATTCAGTTGCATCACCAAACTATGAAGAATACATGGAATGGTTCTCAATTAAGGTACCAAATGGACCATTAACAAGTAGATTACAACATATAAAACCAGGTGACGAAATACTTGTTAATGATAAATCAGTTGGTACATTAGTTATGCCAAATCTAAAACCTGGCAGAAATTTATATCTACTTGCTACTGGTACTGGTGTTGCACCATTTATGAGTTTAGTAAGGGGAATAGAAACATACGAAGACTTTGATAATGTAATCTTGGTATGGGGAACTAGAACAGTAAAAGAACTTGCATATAAAGAATTTTTGGAAGGGTTGAATGAACATGAGATATGGGGAGAAATAACTCAAGGTAAGTTTAAATTTTATCCTACAGTGACACGTGAAGAATTCGAAAACACAGGCAGAGTAACAACTGCTATGTATGAAAACAAAGTACAAGATAAATTAGGATTACCTAAATTAGATAAAGAACACGATAGAGTTATGATATGTGGCTCAATGCCAATGAATGTTGAATTGAAAGAATACTTAGAAGGATTAGGTTTCGAAGAAGGAAGTAATAGAGTCCAAGGCGAGTATGTATTAGAGAAAGCATTTGTAGAGAAATGATAAGTACATACATTAGAAAGGATAAAAGGACTTATGAAAGCAACAGTATACAGTAAAAACGCATGTGGGTATTGCGTACAAGCAAAGAATTTATTAAAAATGAAGGGTATCGACATTACAGAATATAATATACAATTAGACAACGATGCCCGTGTAAAGCTATTTGAAGAATGTAGTAAGATTAATGTAGTTCCAAGAACCGCACCTCAAATATGGTTAGACGATGAATACATCGGTGGTTTCCATGAATTACAGAAACATTTTGAAAATGCATGATTATACTTTCTTAACAGGTGCACCAGGATCAAGATGGTCTGGTGTTGCACAAATCATTTCAGAGAACTTCAATTATAACAATTCAGATGAAACAGACTGGAGAGTTTACAAGCATGGAGAATTCTCAGGTCATAGAGGAGCCTATTGGGGTCCACATATGGAATTAGGGCAAAACTTTCATAGTCTTGAAAGAAATTACAATAATGATATCATAGGATTTAAGAAAGCATGTGATGTGGGATTTATAGAACCCATTTCAGCAAAACCAAAGATGATTAAGTGTCACCAATTTGCTTACGGTTTAGATTGGTTAAATCAAAATATAGAAAATTCACAGATACTAATAGTCAAAAGAGGAAACCAAGAATGCTTTGATTGGTGGCATGAAGCAGGTGGTTGGAATATATACTATCCAAAATATACATGGTATGTAGATGATAATCATATGATGCATTATATTGAAGCAGAAAATAAACTATTAAATGAATTCGTTAAAAGAAATGGTGAATGGGAAGATTTCAATGAAGAATGGTTAACAGAAGAATATGGTGAACATAATATTGAAATCGACAAAGACAAATATAGTGACGTAAAGGTTTGCCTAATTAAAACTTGACATTATACAAAAAGGTGCTATATTAATATATAATTACAAGGAGTATTATGTACGAGTTCGAAAATGACGATATGATAGATGTTGAAGGTGTTGAACTTCAAGGGTATGTATCTACAACATACCAAAGATTAGTTGACACATTTGGCGATCCTACTATAGGTAGTGATATGTCTGATGCTGAATGGGTCTTACAATTCAAAGTACCTCATGATACTGAGGGGTATAGCGAAGAAGTTGATTACATTGCGGCAACTATACACAAAATAGATGAGTGGGATGAAGATAACATTCCTGATGGAATATATAAATGGCATGTAAGTGGTTTCGATGAGGAAGCACTTGATTGTGTCAAGGAAGTATTAGGCGAAGAAGATGAGTAAAAAGAAAGCACATTTTTTATATCTTATTGACCATCCTGATGGCAATAACGAAATGAAATTAATGACAGAATCAGAAGCGAAACATTATGCGTTGATACATGAAAGAGAAGTCTGGAATGTTCATAGTTCAATGGATTTAGAACCTGATATGCTTGAGCCTCAAAAACTATAATATACAATATATTGTAAGTAAATTAATCCACAAATTGTAGTAAATACTTATGCAGGCTTTTTGCCTGCACTTTAGTACGGTGCTCCCTGCACCGTTCTCTAGTCCTCTTCGCCAACTGACCCGGTAGTAGCAATACTATCGGGTCTTTTTTTGCTTGTTTTCAAAGTGATTTCTACGAAAATAATAAATATTTGCATGGGAAATACAAGTAGTTTTCTGTTTTACAGTTTACTATCGCAACCCAACTGATATCGCATAATAGCGATTAAAATGAATTATTGCGAAGTCCCTTCTCTTTATGAGGTGCAAAAGGTTCGAACCGTTATATTTGCATTGCAACAGTAACAGAGAGGTCTTCTATTCAGAATATAGGGTTGCACTTTGAGTGCAACCCACTGAAACATTAATCAGTGCGATAGATAAATACATACATAAGTAAAGCAGGGAAAGTATGAAGTGTTATCCACATAATGATTATTATAGATCCGATGAATTAGAAATTGTTCCAAAACTTCTAATTGCATCTAAGGCATCTAGTGAAGTCCTTCGGTCAGTAATGGCTGAGGCAGAAACCATTCAATCTAAACTTACCGATGAACATTATTTGACTCATATAATGAAGTCATATGATATGAGTGCTCCTGAGGGCATGGCACTTATGACTCTTTGTGAATCTCTTTTACGTACACCAGACAAAGAAACACAAGACAAACTTATCAAAGATAAATTATCAAATGCAGAATGGTATAAATTATCTAATAATAGTTTTTATTCTAAAGCGGCCAGTATTGCATTAACTCAGGCACAAATGCTTTCAGCATATGAAGGTATAGTAGGAAGAATAGGCTGGCCAGCAGTAAGAGAAATGACAAAGACTATGGTAAAACAAATGGGTACTTTATTTGTTATGGGTAGCAACATAGAAACTGCAATAAAAAATAAGAAAAAAGGTTATGCATATTCATTTGATATGCTAGGAGAGGCCGCAACAAATTGGGAAGATGCAAATTTATACTATGAAAGATATTTAGATGCGGCTATTAAGTCAAAAGAATCCATATCTATAAAACTTAGTGCAATACACCCTAGATACGAATTAAAGAACCACAAAGACGTTTTACACACACTAGTACCTAAATTAGCCGCTATAGCTAGAGTATGCGAAGAAAACAACACTACAATGTTTATTGATGCAGAAGAGGCACGTAGGCTCGATATAAGCATTATGATACTTGAAGAAATGCTTAAAACATACAAATTTAAAGATTTTACTATAGGATTTGCTCTACAGGCTTATCAGAAACGTGCTTTTTGGGTTATTGATACGTTAGAGACAATAGCAGAGCATAGTAGCGCCAAACTCGTTATACGGCTTGTTAAAGGCGCATATTGGGACACTGAGATAAAGTATTCACAACAAGAAGGACTAGATTATCCAGTATTTACAAGAAAAGAGAATACAGACATATCTTATCTAGCATGTACTAAAAAACTGATGCATAGTGAAAGATTGAAAACTGCATATGCTACACATAATCCATATACAGTTTCAGCAATACAATGTGTTGGTAAATGTAGTAAGCAAGAATATGAATTTCAGAAACTTTACGGAATGGGTGATAGTTTATTCAGTCAGATAGTAGGAGATACGAAAGTCAGAGTATATGCACCAGTCGGTGAGTATAAAGATTTATTAGCATATCTAATAAGACGTTTATTAGAGAATGGTGCTAACACTAGTTTTGTTCATACAAATGAAGTTGTAGATCCTTTTAAAGAAGTTAAAAAGAAAAAGAAATCACTTAAGTCATGGAAAGATTTATATCCTGGAAGAAAGAATAGTAAAGGATATGATTTAACTGATCCAGCTATGGTTGATTATATGTTAGACTCTGCGGTTCACCCTCACCATGATGAAGAATTACTTTCAGTGGAAGATAGTATAGAACATTTATACAACTATCAAAATCAATGGGCAAATACAACATTTGAACATAGAAAGAAAATTCTACTAGCATGTGCAGATAGTTTAGAAGAAGAAATGATTCCTGCGGCAAACAGATTAGTAAAATATTCTTTTAAAACATATCCAAATGCAGTTGCAGAAATTAGAGAGTCAGTTGATTTTATTCGTTACTACGTAGAACAAGCTGAATTAATGTATGGAGAAAATATCAAAATAGGTTATACCGGTGAATATAATTCTACAGTTTTTAATCCTAGAGGAACTTGGATGGTAATAGCACCTTGGAATTTTCCTTATGCAATTTTCTTAGGACCAATCGTAGCCGCATTGATTACAGGAAATACCGTATTGGCAAAACCCGCACCACAGACCCTAGAAATTGCAAAAGTTGTATTGGGTGCAATGCATCACGTTGGTGTACCAATAGATGCACTACGTATGTGTGACCCTGATATTGAAGAGGCTTCTAAAGCAATCAAAGATGAACGTATATCAGGTATAACGTTCACAGGCTCTCATAAGAGTGCTAAGACTATACAGAGGCTTATTGCTGAACGTGATGGGCCTATTATACCTTTCATTGCAGAAACAGGTGGT